>Ga0335075_10006143_pt1 | contig 18564 bp, 17 predicted proteins | sample Lox_Sample_24_FD_206723 | JGI IMG/M metagenome (GOLD analysis project Ga0335075, IMG submission 206723) | Soil microbial communities from Loxahatchee National Wildlife Refuge, Florida, United States - Lox_Sample_2.4 | ecosystem: Environmental > Terrestrial > Soil > Wetlands | place: USA... | reverse complement strand
CTGATAGCAGGCCGCGGCAAATCCCGCCATGTCGCCGACCACCCCGCCTCCGAGCGCGACGACGGTCGAGTCGCGGCCAAAGCGGTTGGCTACCAGTACGTCGAGTATCCGCGCGATGCTCGCAAGGGTCTTGTACGACTCCCCGTCGGGAAGGATCGCCTGAACCAACCGCCGCCCGCGCAGCGCCCCCATCAGGCGCTCGGCGTAGAGCGGAGCAACGACGGTGTTGGTGACGAGCAGCAGGTCCCGACCCGGCACGTAGTGCTCGAGCAAGGGCTGCTCACGGATCAGGTCCGTCCCGATCAAGATCGGGTAGCTGCGATCATCGAGCTCGACGGTGAGAGTTTCCACGGCTGCTGCGGGCCGGCGGTCCGGCCGACTGGCCATCGATGGGGCTCAAGTATACGTCGAGTGCCTGACGCCGAGCCCCCGGACGATCTCCTCCGCGACGCTTTGCACTTTGCGGCCATCCGTGTCGACGGTGAGGTCGGCCACCTCGAGGTAGAGGGGCGCGCGCTCGATCATCAGCTGCTCGAGCTTCGATTGCGGCTCGACATCCAGCAAGAGCGGGCGGTGGCGTGCGTGACGAACGCGCAAGAACTGGTGTTCGACCGACGTCCGCAGGTACACCACGGCGCCTCGCTCCGCGAGACAGCGGCGGTTCTCCGGTAGCAGCACGGCGCCCCCGCCCGTCGCGAGCACGATGGGCTCGAGCTGCGTGAGTGCCTCGAGGGCCTCGCGCTCGCGCTGGCGAAAGCCGGCCTCGCCTTCCTTCTCGAAGATGTAGGGGATATCGACGCCGGTTCGCCGCTCGACCTCGGCATCGCTGTCGTAGAACGGGGCATCCAGCAGTCGCGCGACCAGGCGGCCCACGGCGGACTTGCCGGAGCCCATGGGACCGACCAGGAAGACGTTGCGCTTCTCGAGCATGCGCCGCAGAGCATACCGCAAGCCTTCGACGGAGCCCGGGGAGTGCGAGGGACCGGGCCGATCCGGGCACCGGGCCCCCCGCCCAGCGGGCGCGGCGTGAATGCCTGCGCCGCGCGCGCTCGTCAGTAGACAGTCACTCCTTGATGCACGATCTTCGGCGTCACGAACACCAGCAGCTCGTCCTTGTCGTCCTTGCGGATCGTCTGCTTGAACAGATTGCCGAGCACCGGAATGTCGCCGAGCACCGGGATCTTCGTCTGATCGACGCGCTGCGTCGTCACGAGGATGCCGCCGAGCACGACGGTCTGGCCGTCGTTCACGACCACCTGATCGGTGACTTCCTGGGTATCGATCGAGGGCACATTGACGCCGCCGGACTGCACGACCACCGTGCCCACGCTGTCGTCCTTCACGTCGAGGTCGAGGATGATACGATTGTCAGGGGTGATTTGCGGCGTCACGGTGAGCGACAGAACCGCCTTCTCGAACGAGATCGTCGTCGCGCCGCTCGAGGCCGACTGTTGGTACGGAATCTCCGTACCCTGCAGGATGACCGCCTTCTTCTGATTCGCGGTCACCACGCGCGGCGCGGACACGATGTCCGCCCGCGTCTCCATCTGCGCGGCGGACAGCTCGAGATCCACGAGGTAGTCGGAACCAAGGACGCCGAAGGCGATGCTGCCGCCCGAATCGGGCGTCGGGAGGTTCACGTTGTAGCGCTCCGCCGCGTTCCCGCCGGACGGTGCGCTCGCCGGAAAGCCAGTGCCTGAGATGTTCCCCTGCATGATCGAATCGGTGCTGAGGGGCGAGCCGCTCGTCGTCAACAGCGTATTGCCGCTGTGTGCGACACCGCTGAGGCCTAGCACAGTCCCGAGCTCGCGCTCGAAGTCGTTGTTGACGATCACGACCCGGGCCTCGATGAGCACCTGGCGAACGGGAATGTCCAGCGCCGCCACCATGCGGCGAATGTCGGCGAGGTGCTCGGGGGTGTCCTGAAGCAGCAGGGTGTTGGTGCGCTCGTCGACGGACACGCTCCCGCGCGGGGAGAGCAGCGAGCCGGTCCGCGACTTGATGAGAGCGGCGAGGTCGGACGCCTTCGCATAGTTGATCTGCAGGAACTCGGTCTGCAGCGGCTCGAGCTCCTGAACGTTCTTCTGGGCGGCGAGCTCCTCCTTCTCGCGCTCCGCGAGCTCCGCCGCCGGCGCCACGATGATGACGTTGCCTTCGCGGCGCTCTCCGAGCCCCTTCGTCTTCAAGATGATGTCGAGCGCTTCATCCCACGGCACGTTCTGCAGCCGCAGCGTGACGCTGCCCCTGACCGAGTCGCTCACCACGATGTTCTGGCCGCTTGCGTCGGCGAGGAGCTGTAGTACGGCGCGCGTGTCGATGTTCTGGAAGTTGAGCGTCAGGCGCTCCCCGGTGTATCTGCGCTGCGGGACTTGACCGTTGGCGGCCGTCCTCTGAGGCTGGATCTCGACGACATATCGGTCATCGGTCTGATAAGCGAGCTGCTCGTAATTGCCGGTCGCATCGATCACCATCTCGGTATTGGCGCCCGATTGGGTCACGTCGAAGCCCTGCACGGGCGTGCCGAAATCGGTCGCGTCGTAGTGGCGCATCAGAGCGCGCGGCAGCTGCGTGTTCGCGAAGTCGACGACGATCTGATTGCCGAGCTGGCGCAAGTTGATCTGCGTGTGCGGATCGGTCAAGTTGACGATCACGCGCCCGCCACCGTCGGAGGTGCGGCGAAAGTCTATGCTGCGGATCCCGGGAGGCGCGTTCGCGGGGTCGCTGGTGTAGGCGAGCGAGGCCGTGGTCGTCGGCTGCGGGGAAGCCCCGGTACCCGGAGCTGGTGTCGGCGCGTCCACCGTCTGTGGCGCGGATGCCCCGAGCATCACGATGATGTTGTCGCCGTCGACGCGAGTGGTATACGGCAGCATCCGATCGAGGTCGAGGACGATGCGCGCGCGATGCTTGCCTTGCGCCGCGAGAATATCGTCGACGCCCGCCGAGTGCACGTCGGTGCGCCGAGAGGGCAGTGCGAGCGTCGTGTCCGGGAGGTCGATCGAGATGCGCGCGGGGTTGTCGATGGTGAACGACATCGGCTGCGGCGCGGGACCCGAGAGGTGCAGCGTGATCATGAGGTGCTCGCCGGCGAGCGGCTGCACCTGGATAGACTCGAGTGACCGAGACTCGGCGGCGGCGCGCAGCGGCGCGCTGAGGGCCCCGAGCGCGAGCGCGGCGACGGCGCATGCGGCGAGGCTCGCTGACCGGGTCGGGCTGTGACGATTCATGAATGAAGTCTCCCTAGCATGCCGATCGACTAGTTGAGGGCGAGCGCCGCCGGGCGCTCGATGTAGCCGCCCGAGCCGTCCGGTACGATCTCGCGGATGAAGATTCTCGAGGGCGTGATCGAGGTGATCTTGCCGTCGTTCTGGCCGATGTAGTTGCCCGCGAGGACGCGATTCACGAGACCGCCCCGCGTCTCGACAAGTCCGTAAGTCTTGCCGTCGAAGTCGAGCGTGCCGACCATCCTCAGCGTATCGAGCGGGAACTGCTCGAGGAACTCCCGGTGCCGCTTCGGATCGGGCCTCAGGCCCGCCCCCTCGGCCGGCGCACTCGGCACGAACGGCGAGCGCAGATCCTGATCCGAGTAGACGAAGGTTTGGTACGGCGCGAACACCGGCAGCGGCTTGATGCGTCCGCCCGGCTCGCTCTCCGTCTGGGCGATGAACTGGCGCAGCTGAGAGTCCGAGCTCGAGCAGGCCGCAAGCCCGAGGGCCGCCGAGCAGGCCGCGAGCGCGAGCACTGCCGCGCCGCATCGATTCCGTGTGTGGTTCATCTGAAGACCGTCCCGAGCTGAAGTCGATACGCCGTCAGCGGCGCCGACGAACCACGTGCTTCGACATGCGCTTGGCCGCTTCCTCGGCGAGCTCCTGCGCGTCGAGATAGCGGTAGGTCTTCGCGGTGAGGTCGAGCGTGAGGTCGTCGTAGGCGCCCTTCGAGGCGGGCGTGATCTCAATGTCGTGCAGCGTCACGATGCGCGGCAGCGCGGCGATACCGCTCACGAAGGCACCGAACTGGTGGTAGCTGCCTTCCAGGCGAATCCTGATCGGCAATTCCGCGTAGAAGTCCTTTTGCACCTCCGGACCCGGCTGGAAGAGCTTCTCCTGCAACCCCGCCGCGAGTCCCGTCTGCGAGATGTCGACGAGCAGGTTTGGCACCTCCGTCTTACCTGGCAGCTGGCGCAGCAACGCGCCGAACGAGGTCTCGATGTCGTTGAGCTGCTGCTTGTAAACCCGCAGGTTGACCGCCCGCTCGTGCTTCTGCCTGAACTCCTGGCGCAGCTGCATCTCCTGGCTCTGATACCGGTCGAGCACCGGCATCTCGCTCTGCCACACGAAGAAATAGACGAGGCCCAGCGCCAGAACGACGAACCAGGCTCCCACGGCGCCCGCGACCACCGGTAACGGCCAGCGGCCCGGATCGCGCGGATCGAGCGAGCGCAGCTCTTCGAGCAAGCTCATGGCTAATCCCCCCTGCGAGCGACGCGCTGCACGGGGCCGGCGTCGATTTGCGTGCCGTCGTCGGATCCGCCGCTCTTCGGATTCACCGCATCCGCGTCGAGCACGAACGTCGAGGCGAGCGAGCCATTCCGCTGCGCCTGGACGATCTCCAGGGCGGGATCCTCGAGCCAGCGCGACGAGTCGATGTTGCGCATGAACTGCGAGACGCGGGTACTCGACTGCGCGACGCCCGCGAACCTCAGATGCGTACCTTTCTGCTTCACGCTCGTGAGGTACACGCCCGGCGGCACCGTCCGCGCGATGGTATCGAACAGATGGACGATCTCCGGCCGGGAGCGCTGCAGCTTCTCGATGATCTCCATGCGCGCGATGAAGCTCTGCTTCTCGGTCTCGAGGTCGTTGATCTCGGCGATCTCGCGGTCGAGGACTTTGATGTCGCCTCGCAGCAGATCGTTGCGGCGCATCTGCGCGTCGATCATCGAGCTGAACGAGAGATACACGATGAAGGTGACGACGATCGCGGCCACGGTCGCCCCGCCGAGCGCCACCATGAAGTGGAGCTTGCGCTCGCGCCGCTCGACTTCACGCCAGGGAAGAAGATTTATACGCGGCATCAGTCGAAACTCCGCAGGGCGAGTCCGCACGCCGTGAGCAGCGCGGTCGCATCCCGTTGCACGGCTTGCGCCTTGGCGCGCGAGGTGAGCTTCATCTGCCCGAGCGGATCGCCTTTCTCGCCGGTGATGCCGACGCGACTCGAGATCACGTCGGCGACTCCCGGGATGTTCGCGCAGCCGCCGCAGATGAGAATCTTCTCGGGCTGCTCGCGTCCGGTGGCCGACGCGAGATAGAACTGTAGCGAGCGGCTCACCTGCTGCGTCATATCGTCGATGAAGGGATCGAGAACCTCGGATTGATAATTCCCGGGCAGGCCGCCTTCCTTCTTCGCGCGGCCGGCCTCTTCCATGGACAAGCCGTAGGTACGCATGATCTCCTCGGTGAGCTGCTGGCCGCCGAAGGCGAAATCGCGCGTGTACACCACTTTCAAGTTCTTGAGCACGCTGAAGGTCGTGCTGCTCGCACCGAAGTCGACCACCGCGATCGTCCGGTCTATGCCGCCGTCCGGCATTTGATGCGTCATCAGCTTGCAAGCGTTCTCGAGCGCGAAGGCCTCGACGTCCACGATCTTCGCGGAAAGGCCGGCTGCGCTGACGGCAGCTTGGCGCTGGTCGACGTTCTCCGTCCGAGTGGCGACGAGTAGAACGTCGTTGCTGTCCGTGTCCTTCTCCGATGCGCCGAGCACTTCGAAGTCGTAGCTCACCTCGTCCATCGGGAAGGGAATGTATTGGTCTGCCTGCATCTCGACCTGAGCTTCGAGATCGGAGGCCCGCAGGCTGCGCGGCATCTGAATGATCTTGGTGATCGCGGCCTCGCCGCTGATGGCGATCGCGACTTCGCGGCTGCGCGCGCCCGAGCGTTTGATCGCGCGCCGAATGGCCTCGCCCACCGCCTCTGCATCGACGATCGCCTTCTCGTTGATGGCGTTTTGCGGCGTCGGCTCGGCGGCGTAGGACTCGACACGATACTGGCCGCCGGCGAGGCTAAGCTCGATCAGCTTCACGGATGACGTCGTTATGTCAAGTCCAAGAAGCGGGCGATATCTGCGCTGAAGGAGGAACATTCTCATTCCTTATCAGTAGGTTACGCCCTGAAGCTCCCGCCGGATTTGACGTTCGGGGCCACTATACCCAGCGTAAGTTAAATAGAACGTGAGAGGTCTCACGAAACACTCTCGATGAGCCGAGTGCGGCCGCGATATCGGGAAATTCACTGAAAATCTGTGCGGTCGATCCCAAGCGTCGCTGGAGAGGCAAAGCGCGGAATCGGTGCGTGAGCGCACGAGCGAGGAGGTACGGCGCCCGAGCCAGCCTCCCGTGCTCGACGGAGGCGTAGACTCAAAACGTTCGCGCCGGCAACCCCGCTGTCGTAGGCATTCTCGCCCGTAGACCGGAGGCTTTGCGTCCCCACCTTTCGGTGAGTTTGCCCTTTCAGTCGCGGGCTACTATGCATAGGGGCTGCACCGTGCGCAAGCCAATGCAGTATTTTTGTGATGCGGGTTCTGTCAACCTGCGCTCGTGCGTAGGCAAGGTGGTCCCCGGCGGCGTGGCGGACTGAATGGAAGATATCGAGTGAGATCGAAGGGCTTTCGGATCCTGGGGTTTCTGCTCGGAAGTGTGATGCTCGTCGCACTTCTCGGTGTATTCGGACTGTCGCTGAGCTACGTCTATCTCGAGCCGTCACTGCCGTCGACGACGGCCATGCGCAACGTGGAGCTGCAGGTGCCCTTGCGCGTCTACACCTCGGGCGGCGATCTGATCGCGCAGATCGGCGAGCAGCATCGTATTCCGGTCCCGTACGCCGAGATTCCGCTGATCGTCAAGCAAGCCTTCCTCGCCGCGGAGGATGATCGGTTCTTCCAGCACCATGGGTTCGATTACCTGGGAGTGCTGCGCGCCATCGCGGTCGACATCTCCACCGGACAGCGCACCGAGGGTGCGAGCACGATCACGATGCAAGCGGCGCGCAACATGTTCCTCACACTCGATAAGACCTGGCGGCGCAAGCTCGAGGAGGCGTTCCTCACTTACCGCATGGAGCACACTTTCACCAAGGATCAGATCTTCGGCCTGTACCTCAACAAGATCTTCTTCGGCGAGCGCGCCTACGGCGTCGCGGCTGCCGCTCAGACTTACTTCGGCGAATCGCTCGCGCAGCTCACGGTCGCGCAGGCGGCGACGCTCGCCGGACTGCCGCAGGCACCGTCGCGCTACAACCCGATCGTCAATCCCAAGTTCGCGAGGGCCCGCAGAGCCTATGTACTGCGACGCATGCGCGCGCTCGGCTTCATCAGTCCGGCCGTGGCCGCAGCCGCCAACGCCGCGCCCATCGATGCGGTCGACCATGGATCGGTATACGACGTCGAAGCGAATTACGTCGCGGAGATGGTGCGCGAGGAAATGATCAGCCGCTACGGCGAGCGCGCCGAGACGGCCGGCTACCAGGTTTACACGACCATCGACGGGCGGCTGCAGGCGGCCGCGAATCGCGCCGTGCGGCTCGGCCTGATCGAATATGACCGGCGCTACGGCTATCGCGGACCGGTGGGCCACATCGACCTCGGGCCCGGCACGGATGCGGAGCGGCTGGAGGCGCTGCTCGATCCCTACCCGACCGTCGGGCTGCTGAAGCCTGCGGTCGTGGAGTCGGTCGGGAATCGATCGGCCGAAGTGTTCGTCAAGGCCTTCGGGCCGCAAGGGGTGAGCTGGGACGGACTGTCGTGGGCGCGCAAGTATCGCAGTGGCGGTGCACCCGGCCCGGCACCGCAGAGCGCAGCGGATGTGGTCGCACCCGGCGATGTCGTGTACGTGGTCACCGATGGGGGGCCGGATGCGCAGCTCGCGCAGGTCCCACAGGCCGAGGCCGCCTTGGTGGCGCTCGACCCCGACGACGGTGCCATCGCAGCACTCGTGGGTGGATTTGATTTCTTCGCGAACAAGTTCAACCGCGCCATTCAGGCGGAGCGGCAGCCAGGCTCGGGCTTCAAGCCGTTTCTCTACTCCGCAGCCCTCGACGACGGGTTCACGCCGGCGTCGATTCTCCTCGATGAGCCGATCGTGCTCGATGGGCCGGGCATCGAGGGCTCGTGGCGGCCGGAGAACGACGGCCACAACTTCCTCGGACCGATCAGGCTGCGCGTCGCGCTCGAATGGTCGCGCAATCTCGCATCGATCCGGCTGCTGCAGCAGATCGGCATTCCGTACGCGACACAGTACGCCACCCGATTCGGCTTCGAGCGCCAGCAGCTCCCCCAGAATCTCACGCTCGCGCTCGGGACACTGCAGGCCTCTCCGCTGCAAATGGCGGCGGCGTATGCGGTGTTCGCGAACGGCGGGTTCCGCGTCGAGCCCTACTTCATCGATCGCATCGTGGGACCCGGCGGCAAAGTGATCTTTCAGGCCGCGCCCCGGATCGCGTGCTCGCTTTGCGAGCAGCCGGCCGACTTGGCGGACGTCGTAAAGGCTGTGAGCGGCACGCCCAACGGCGCCCAGCCGTCGCCGTCAGCGGCATCATCGGTTGCGTCGGCCGCCGCGTCCGGACAGGGCACGTTGCAGGATCCAGGCAGCCCACGGTCGGCCGGCTCGGGAGCCACGGCCGGTGCGGCCGATCCGTCGGGATTACCGCGGCCGCTGTCGGCCGCCGATTTCCTGGCGACCGCGGATACCATTCGTGGAGGCCGCGGCGCGCTGCCGGAAAATCGCCTCGCCCCGCGGGTCATCAGCCCCCAGAACGACTACCTGATGACGAGCCTGCTTGAGGACGTGATCCGGCATGGTACCGGGCAGCGCGCGCTCGCTCTCGACCGCGTGGATCTCGCCGGTAAGACCGGCACGACGAACGACTCGCACGACGCGTGGTTCAACGGCTATACGCCGAACCTCGTCGCAACCGTCTGGGTGGGCTACGATGAGGGCCGCTCGCTCGGTGAGACCGAAGAAGGCGCCCGGACGGCGCTGCCGATCTGGATTTACTTCATGCGCCAGGCACTGAAGGGCGTCCCGGATACGGTCCGTCCGATGCCGGATGGGCTCGTGACACTGCACATCTCGCCGACGACGGGCCAGCTCGCGAGCGCGGAGAACCCGAATGCCATCCTCGAGACCTTCATGGTGAACCACCTGCCTCCTGGAAGCAGTCCGTCCCCGGGAACGGGCGCCGCAAGCGAGACTCACGCGGCAGGCGGCAACTCGCTCTTCTAGGCCTCTCTCACACGCGGTGCGCGAGCCGACCATGCCCAAGCGACATCCACTGCGCAACGACAACCTCCGCCGAGCGCTCGCCCAGGAGGCGGCGCGGGTAATGTCCGAGCACGGAATCCGCGACTACCTCGCGGCGAAGCGCAAGGCCGCGGACCGATTCGGCGTATCCGACGGCGCCGTGCTGCCGAAGAACACCGAGATCGAGGCGGCGCTCGTCGAATATCAGCGCCTGTTCGGCGGCGTCTCGCACGCCGAGTCGCTGCATGCCCAACGCAGCGCAGCGCTCGAGGCGATGCGCAGGTTGAGCTCGTTCGAGCCACGGCTCGTGGGATCCGTTCTCTCCGGTACCGCGACCGAGCACTCGGACGTACAGCTGCATTTGTTCGCCGACAGCCCCGAGTCAGTCGCGATCACCCTGACGGACCAGGGCATCCGGCACGAGGTCACGGCGCGGCGGGTGAAGATGAACGCGGATCGAGTGCTCGAATGCCCCGGCGTGCGATTCGAGATCGCCGAACAGGCCATCGAGGCGACCGTGTTCCCGGCGGACGGCATCCGCCAGGCGCCGGCGAGTCCGGTGGACGGACGCCCGATGCGACGCGCGGACTTGTCGGAGCTCGAGGAGCTCCTGGAGGACTGAGCGGGGCGCCGGCGGTCCCCCCGCCGGCGGCGCGCCGGAGCGCCGCGACATCAGCTGCGCTTGCCGATCTCCGTGTAATCGCGGCGCGTCGCACCGGTGTACAGCTGCCGCGGCCTGCCGATGCGCATCTGCGGATCGGAGATCATCTCCTGCCAGTGCGCGACCCACCCGACCGTGCGGGCGATGGCGAACATCACCGTGAACATCGAGCGCGGAATGCCGATCGCACTGTAGATGATGCCGGAGTAGAAATCGACGTTCGGGTAGAGCTTGCGCGAGACGAAGTAATCGTCCTTGAGCGCGATTTCCTCGAGCCGCAGGGCGAGCTCGAACAGCGGATTGTCCGATCTGCCGAGCTGCGCGAGCACCTTGTGGCACATCTCGCGGATGATCTTCGCCCGCGGATCGAAGTTCTTGTAGACCCGGTGGCCGAAGCCCATCAGTCGGAAATGGCTCGAGCGATCCTTCGCGAGGGCGAGGAACTTCGGAATGTTGTCCACCGTGCCGATCTGCTCGAGCATGGTGAGCACGGCTTCGTTCGCGCCGCCGTGCGCCGGGCCCCACAGCGCGGACACGCCGGCCGAGATGGCCGCGTATGGATTCGCGCCGGTGCTGCCCGCGAGTCTCACCGTCGAGGTGCTCGCATTCTGTTCGTGATCCGCGTGCAGGATGAACAGCAGATCGAGCGCCTGGGACGCCACGGGATCCACGTCGTACGGCTCGCACGGAACGGCGAAGAACATGTGCAGCAGGTTGCTGCAGTAATCGAGGTCGTTGCGAGGATAGATGAACGGCTGCCCCAGGGAATGCTTGTGTGCCGCGGCCGCGATCGTCGGCATCTTCGCGATGATGCGATGCGCGAAGATCTCCCGGTGACGCGGGTTATAGATGTCCATGGAGTCGTGGTAGAACGCCGAGAGCGATGCCACCACCGCCGACGACATGGCCATCGGGTGCGCGTTGTGGTGAAAGCCGTTGAAGAACCTGAGCAGCGTCTCGTTGATCATCGTGTGATGACGGATGCTGCGCGTGAACTCCTCGATCTGACGGCGGGTCGGCAGCTCACCGTACAGGATCAGGTAGCAGACCTCCGTGAACGTGCTGCGCTCTGCGAGCTGCTCCACGGGATAGCCGCGATAGAGCAGGATGCCTGCATCGCCGTCGATATAGGTGATCTTGCTCTCGCACGAGGCGGTCACGCCGAAGCCGGGGTCGTAGGTGAAGACGCCGTAGTCCTTGTAGATGGATGCGACGTCGAGAACACTGGGTCCAATCGTTCCAGCGCGCACGGGAACATCCGTCGTGCGACCTGTGGCGTGATCGCCAAGCTCGAACTTGCTCTCGGTCATTTTGATTAGGCTTCCGCGGGAGGCTCGCCGCACACCCGATGTTGCGCGAGCGATACCGAGCCTTACACGGTCCGCGGTCGGAATCAAGGCAATCGCGCGCGACCGAGCGACTGACGGCCGCCTGATAGGCAGCCGCCGCTTCCGACGAGGCGCGGAGGGTCGTCAGCCGCCGCTGGAAGGCGGCGTCACGCGGCTCGCCGCCGCGCCGTACTTCTTCCGGAACTTGTCCACCCGACCGGCGGTGTCGACCATCTTCTGCTTGCCGGTGTAGAAGGGGTGGCAGTTGGAGCACACTTCCACGTGCAGGTCGTGCCCGAGCGTCGAGCGCGTCTTGAACGTGTGGCCGCAGCTGCAGACGACGTTGATCTCTTGGTACTCGGGATGAATCGAGGCTTTCATGGGTGTCACATCGGCTGGCGGGCGGAAAAGGGCGCAGGAGTCTACCGGCGATCTGCTTCAGGCTCAAGCCTCATCACGCCGATGCGCAGCCCACCCGGCTGCTCTGAATCGCTGCGGGGTCCGAAAGGCGCTGCGGGACCCGCTTCTATCCACAGAAGCTGTGGATAAATCTGTGGACGGGCACTATCTCAATGCGCGGAAATCCGCGCCACATTGCATTTTCGTTAAGTTGGTTAAATAATGACCAGCACATTTCATCCTTTTCTCTCAATGGGTTACGGCTCTCTTGTCGAGCTGATTGACCGGTATCGTTTGTAATTGTTTCATTTACCGGTAGCCCCATCGTAGCCTGTGTATAAAAGCCTCGCCGGCCCATCCGACGCCGCCTGTCGATCGACGGTTGACAGATGGGAAGTACCGGTGGCAGGCGACTCGGGAAGGAACTCGAGGAGCAGCTCGTTGAGGAATCGCGCACCGAGAGGGGTCGGCTTCCAGTGCGTGTCCGTGCGGGTCATCAGTCCCCGGTCCTTCAACCTCTCGAGTGTCGGCTCGACGGCGCTCCAGCGCAAGCCGGTACGCGCCACGAACAGGCGAGGCTCGAAGCCGCCCGCGAGACGCAGCGCGTTGAGCATGAACTCGAACGGCAGGTCGCGGGGCTCGACCACCCGGGAGACTACATCCGCCGGCGCCGCGAGGTAGCGTCGCGGCTCACGCGCATGAACCGTTCGAATGACTCGGCCGTGTCCAGCCTCGGTCCGCTTTCCGTGCGCCCCGGCGCCAACGCCCAAGTAGTCGCCGAAGCTCCAGTAGTTGCAGTTGTGCCGTGCTAGACGGCCGGCGCGCGCGTACGCCGACGTCTCATATCGCTCGAATCCAGCCGCGGCGAGGCGCTGCTCACACGCCGCCAGCATATCCGCGGCGACCTCGTCCGAAGGCAGCTGCGGCGGCGACGCGGCGAACACGGTGCCGGCCTCGAGCGTGAGCTGATAGTGCGAGATATGCGCCGGCTCGAGCCCGATTGCCTGCTCCACGTCCGCAACCGCTCCGCGCACGTCCTGCTCCGGCAGCGCGTACATGAGGTCGAGGTTGAAATTGGGGATGTCCGCGGCATGCAGCTCCTCGGCCGCGCGGCGCGTCTCGGCCGGCGAATGAATGCGCCCGAGCGAGCGCAGCAGCCGCGCATCGAAACTCTGGGCGCCGAGCGAGACTCGATTGACGCCGGCCTCCCGATATTCGCGGAAGCGCCCACGCTCGATGGCGCCCGGATTGGCCTCGAGCGTCACCTCAATGTCCGGGTCGAAGCCGAAGGTCGCGCGCGCGGCGGACAGGACACGCTCGACGGCGAAGGGCGAGAACAGGCTCGGCGTGCCGCCGCCGAGAAACACGCTCGCGAGCGGACGGGTGACCAGCGCGCGTGCCTGCTGCGACAGGTCCTCGATGAGGGCGCGCACGTAGCGATCTTCCGGCAGCGGTGCGCGCAATGCGTAGGAGTTGAAGTCGCAGTACGGACACTTCCGCACGCACCAGGGAAAGTGCACGTAAAGAGCGAGGGGGGGCGTTATCAGAGACATACTTCGCGCCGATCAATGCCGCGAGCGAGGCCCGGCGTCAAGCGCCATCCCGGCAGACGCATCTCCGCGGCATCAAGGGTTCCGCGGGCCTGCGGGCTCGAGGTGCGACCTGAATGCAGCGAGCGCCCGGGCACGGTGGCTCCCCGCCGCCTTCTCTCGAGGCGCGAGCTCGGCCGCCGTCCGGGGAGCGCCTCCGGATGTGCCGGTGTGCAGCGGGATGAAGATGGGGTCGTAGCCGAAGCCGCCGTTTCCGCGCGGCGCGGCCGCGATGCGCCCTTCCCACGAGCCTTCCCCGAGGATCGGCCGCGGGTCGTCTGCGCTACCGACGTAGGCGATGACGCATCGATAGCGAGCCGTGCGGCGCTCGGGCGCGACCCCTCGCAGCGCCTCGAGAAGCTTGGCGAGATTCTCGCCGTCCGTCGCCCGCTCGCCTGCATAGCGAGCCGACCACACGCCGGGAGCGCCGCCGAGTGCGTCCACTTCGATACCGGAATCGTCCGCGAGCGCAGGCAGATGCGCGGCGCGAGCAGCGTGGCGCGCCTTGATGAGCGCGTTCTCGAGGAAGGTCGCTCCCGTCTCGGGCGGGGATTCGATGCCGAGCTCACGTTGCGACACGAGCGCCCAGCCGAGCGGCTCGAGCAACGCGGCGAGCTCGCGGAGCTTCCCGGAATTGGAGCTCGCGAGAACGACCCTCACGGACGCCGGTCGAGCGTCTCGGCCTGTAGACGGAACAGCCGAGACAGCCCCGCAGCCGCGAGGTCGAGAAGCGTGTCGAGCTCGTGACGACGAAAGGCGTGGCCCTCGGCCGTACCCTGGATCTCGACGAAGCCGCCGCCGTCGTTCATGACCACGTTCATGTCGGTCTCGGCCGAGGAGTCCTCGGCGTAATCGAGGTCGAGTACCGGCGATCCGCCGAATATGCCCACCGACACGGCCGCCACCTGTCCATGGAGGGGATCGGCGGAAATCGCCCCGCGCCGGGTGAGTCCCGCGCATGCCTCAGCGAGCGCGACGTAGCCGCCGGTGATCGAGGCCGTCCGCGTACCTCCATCGGCTTGCAGCACGTCGCAGTCGATCGTGACGGTGCGCTCGCCGAGCGCTCGCAAGTCGACAACCGCGCGCAGAGAGCGGCCGATGAGGCGCTGAATCTCCTGGGTGCGACCGCTCTGCTTGCCGCGCGCCGCCTCGCGCCCGGTGCGTGTGTGGGTCGAGCGTGGCAGCATGCCGTACTCCGCCGTGACCCACCCCTGGCCCTTGCCACGCAGAAAGGCTGGCACGAAGTCCTCTACCGAAGCCGTGCAGAGCACCCGCGTGTCGCCGAACTCGACGAGCACGGATCCTTCCGCGTGCTTGGCGGCTCCGCACGTGAAGCGCACGGGCCGCAACTCGTCGGCCGCGCGCCGACTCGGTCGCGACAAGCCCGGCGATCGAGCGACGCTCATCGGCCCCTCCAGCGCAGGGCCGCCGCCGTGGTGTTGTCGCTGGCAGCGCCGTTCGCAGCGACGGCTCCCACGCAGATCGCCGCGAGCTTCTCGCGGAGCGCCTCCCCAGGCGTCGCGACGCCCGCGATCTGCTCGTCGCGCGCGCCGCTCCACAGGCCGTCGGTGCACAGGAGCAGCACGTCGTCCGCGAGCAAGTCGCAGCGTCGACTCACGGACATATCGGGCAGCACGGGATCTCCCCCAAGGCAGCACTCCACGAAGTTTCTCATCGGGTGCGTCTGCGCCTGCTCAGCGGTGATCAGGCCCTCGCGGTACAGCAGCTCCACGTGACTGTGGTCGCGCGTCCGCGCGACCACGGCGCCGCGCCGCAGATGGTAGATCCGGCTGTCGCCGACATGCGCCCACCAGGCCCACTGCTGCTGCACGAGGCACACCGCGCAGGTCGCCCGCGGTCGCTGTTCGAGCGGCAGATGTGCGCCGATACGCACGACTTCCTCGTGAGCGCGTCCGACGGTCAGATGCAGGAAGCCGAGCGGATCGAACAGCGGCTGCGGAGTGTGCCAGAAGCTCTCGAGAAGCACCTGTCGCGTCACCTCGGCGGCGCGTGCGCCCTCCGCATGGCCACCCATGCCGTCGACGACCACGAGCAGGGCCGCATGCTCCGCGACAGCGATCGCGACCCTGTCCTGATTGTCATCGCGGCCGCCGAGGAGACTTAAGTCTGCGTACTCGACCTGCAAGGATCGCCCTAATCGTCCACCCCTGTGTGCGCGCTTTATAGCACCCTGCGCGCTGCAGCGCTAAGCGGCTCCGATAGGCTGACTGACCCGGGCCTGATAGGCTGCCGTAGGCGGCGCCACACGGTCGGGCCGCCGCACCGGCACGATCACTGACAGTTCAAGGCATACGGCCCATGATCTCGAGCATGACGGGCTTCGCGCGGCGCGAGGCGGCAGGCCCCTGGGGTACGCTCGTCTGCGAGCTGCGCAGCGTCAACCACCGCTTCCTCGAGACGGGGCTGAAGCTCGCCGATGAGCTGCGCAGCCTCGAACCGGAGCTGCGGCGCGCATTCACCCAGGGATTGAAGCGCGGCAAGGTGGACTGCTCGCTGTCCTACCGCGCAGCGCAAGGCTCCGAGCGTGCGCTCGAGCTCGACACACAGGCACTCGAGCGCCTGCTCGCCCGCGTCCGGGAGGTGTCGGCGGCGATCCCGAAAGGCACGGCGGCGGTGAGCCCGCTCGATGTCCTGCGCTGGCCCGGCGTCCTGCGCAACGACGGCGCAGGCAGCGAGCAGCTCCTCGCCGCGGCACGTGATCTCGTCGCGGCGACGCTGTCCGACCTCATCGGCGCGCGCGCGCGCGAGGGCGTGCGCCTGCGCGAGCTCATCGAGCAGCGCTGCACCGCCCTCGCGGGCCTCGTCGAGCAGGTGCGCGCCAGACTGCCCGAGGTACAGGGTCGGTTGCGCACGCGGCTCGAGGACCGTGTGGCCGAGCTCACAGTGCAGATCGATCGCGACCGCCTCGAGCAAGAGCTCGCGATGCTGCTGCAGCGGCTCGACGTGGACGAGGAGCTCGATCGCCTGGGCGCGCACATCGAGGAGATCCGCCGAGTCGTCCTCGGCGACGAGCCCGCAGGCCGACGCCTCGACTTTCTGATGCAGGAGCTCAATCGCGAGGCGAACACACTGTCCTCGAAGTCGCAGGATCTCGATACGACGCGCGGCGCGGTCGACATGAAGGTGCTCATCGAGCAGATGCGCGAGCAGGTGCAGAACATCGAATAGGGTCCTGGGAGGGGGAGTCGTCAGCGCCGACGCGCCTGTGCGGTCGCGATTGATCCGGTTCAGATCGAATTCCTTCGGATCCAAACCGCCGACTGTTCTAACCCGGAACGATTCCGCGCCGCGCCGCTTCGATAGTGGCGATATCGATCTTTCTCATTTTCATCATCGCCTCGAACGCGCGCTTGGCGGCCGCAGGGTCGCGATCGGTCGTTGCCTCGAGCAGCGCCCGCGGGGTGATCTGCCAGGACAAACCCCATCTGTCCTTGCACCATCCGCACGCGATCTCGGCGCCGCCATTGTTGACGATCGCGTTCCAGTAGCGGTCCGTCTCGGCCTGGTCGTCGGTGACGATCTGAAATGAAAAGGCTTCGGAGTGTTTGAACGCCGGACCGCCATTGAGACCGAGGCAGGGCACTCCAAGTACCGTAAACTCGACCGAGAGCACTTGGCCGACTCTACCGGCCGGGTAGTCGCCCGGGGCATGGTGGACCGCCATCACGGCGCTTTCTGGAAAGGTCCGAGCGTAGAACCTGGCGGCATCCTCTGCCGTGCCGTCATACCAAAGACAAATCACGTTCTTGGCCATCGTCTGTCTCCGTTCGGTCGTCATGGAGCGACCCGTGTAGGCTAGACGAAACAGCGATCGAGGATTCGACACTCGCGCCTAAGCGATGCGCGGCGCAAGGTTGAAGCGCTCGCTGGCACCTCCCTTGCGTGGGCTTTGGGTGCTCGGCGGACTTCTCGCAGTGCGATGCGGACATCGACGCGCGAGAGCGCCCGCCGGCCACGCTTACTGTCCCGGTCCAGTAGGAGGTCATATGAACGCAAAGTCCGCGTGGATGCTGATGGGCATGGTGGCTGCGGTCAGCCTGGTGGGCTGCGAGACGAACCGTTATGTCTCGAACAACCAAGCGGTCTCGGACTCTACCGTCACCGCCAACGTCAAAAAGGCGCTGGTGGAGGATCCGGTCACTCGCGCGAGCAACATCTCCGTGAACACGATCGACGGCAGGGTCGAGCTGTCCGGCTTCGTGAACACCGACCACGAGCTGCATGAGGCCGTGAATGACGCGAGCAACGTCCCGGGGGTGCAGTCGGTCAAGGACGAGCTGCGGGTAAACGAAGGCGATGCCGCGATCGGCGCGGTTGACAGCGACCCGGTCATCACCGAGCGCGTCCGATCGGCGCTTGCCGCCAACCCCGAGACCGACTCCGCGCAGATCAAGGTGACGACGGCGGACGGCGTGGTGCAGTTAGCCGGTTTCGTCAGCTCCGAAGATCAACGCGATGCCGCAGGAGATACCGCGAGCTCGGTACGAGGCGTGCGCAACGTCGAGAATGACATTCGGATTGCTCCCGACCAATAGCCCCGCGGGCTGGAGTACGGCTGTCGCGCGAGACGGACCCCCGACCGCGATGCGCCCATGGGGCCGCACTGCCTAGCCCAGATCCCATCGTATGCCCGGCAATTGACGCACCGAACGGCGGCCCCCTGTAGGGCCGCCGTTTTCGCGAGTCACGGCCGGCCGCTTGCCGGCGTGGCACGGCCGCGCTCCGCTCCGTAAACTGCGCGCACCACTCTCAAGGCTGCGTTTCGAGCCTGTGCGCCGACCCGATGAACAGAGCCCCCGTGTCTCCCCCGAGCAAGCCGCTTCGGAGCGACGAATGACGCGACGCGGCAGACTGTTCGTTGTCTCGGCTCCCTCGGGGGCGGGCAAGACATCGCTCGTGAAGGCCCTGCTCGAGCGCAGTCCGGCGATCCGCGTCTCCGTCTCGTACACGACTCGCAAGCCACGGCCGCACGAAGTCGACGGACGCGAGTATCACTTCGTCTCCGAGGAGACCTTCCACGACCTCGTCGCACGCCAAGCGTTCCTCGAGCATGCGCAGGTCTTCGATCATTCCTACGGAACCGGGCGCGACGCCGTCGAGCGATTGCTCGCCGCAGGAACGGACGTCATGCTGGAGATCGACTGGCAAGGGGCGCGCCAGGTGCGGGCCTCCCTCCCTGAGTGCGTGAGCGTCTTCATCCTCCCGCCGTCGCTCGATGCACTCGCGGAGCGGCTCAACCAGCGGCAGACCGACTCCCCGGAAGTCATCGCCCGGCGG
>Ga0335075_10006142_pt1 | contig 18564 bp, 15 predicted proteins | sample Lox_Sample_24_FD_206723 | JGI IMG/M metagenome (GOLD analysis project Ga0335075, IMG submission 206723) | Soil microbial communities from Loxahatchee National Wildlife Refuge, Florida, United States - Lox_Sample_2.4 | ecosystem: Environmental > Terrestrial > Soil > Wetlands | place: USA... | reverse complement strand
TAGGTGAGTCTTGCCTGCGCGCCGGCGGCAAAATGAATGGTGTCTTCGACACGCCCGCCGTCGATGAGTTGACGCACCTCGGAGCGCAAGAGGCGGAGCCTGAGCGAGTCGCCTTGTATACGGAGTTTCACAGTCTGCCTTGATCGCGGATTCTGGTCGATCTGGAACCAATTTACACTATCAATTCCTCCCGCCTTACGCCTGAATTCACCTTGAAGCGGCATTGCGATTCCACTCGGTCACGTTCAATGAGAACGTCAGGTTGCCGATAAGGATAGAAGTATTGGGAAAGTAGATGCGATAGCGAGATATGCGGCTGCGATTTGAACAATCCAGCTGCGGCCCCCATTAACTTGAATTCCGCAGACCACGGCAATGATTGTCGAGGCATCGGCACCAACCATCAGGGACAGAGGTATTGCAGGCTACGGCGGAAAGCTGTTGCAGTAAACTCTTCCTGGGCGGGGCTTCAGATTTCCAGCGGTCAAGCAGCCGGAGGGCCGGACCGACGACGCGGACTTGAGATACGTCAAGGTCGCCGCTCCGTGTCGGTCCCACCCCAGCGGCAAAGGCCTGTCGCTGGGCACCGGGATGTACCTGAGCCGGTTTTGCTGCTAATGGGTGTCACCGGCGATTGGCGGTGTTTTGAATAGCTCGTCGTTGTAGTAGCGTGTCTGCCGGCACCGCAGGAGATCGCCTTCGATGAGCAGAAGCTGTTCGTCGGGCCTCATGCTTAAGATCCCTTCGGGAGATATACCACCGATGAGATTGACAAAGTCCTGGGCCATGCGGCGGTTTCTGACGCCAAAAATCTGGATCACGCCGGCGTTGTCGACGAGCGTATTCGCCTGCGCCCCATAGATCTGGAGTTGGGCTACGTTCTGCCAGAACGTCCATAGAGTCAGCCCCCAGGATCGCAGCAGAGTAGCGGCCGTAACCAGCACGTCGAGGCGGCCCAGGTTGCCTATTTCGTCGCAAAGCATGAGGGTGCGTGTCTTGGGCTGGACGGTACGCTGGGTCATGGCCAGGATCAACCCGGAGAGCCAAATCCTGAGCAGAGGACGAAAGGCGGTCAAGCGCGGTGGCGGCACAATGATGTAGAGGGTCATGGGCCTACCTGCGACGAGGGCGTCAATATCCATGGTGCTGGTGTTGGTGAGTCTCCGGGTCAGATCGCTGTCGAAGAGCCTCAGGTGGGCCAGCACCGACGCCAGAACGGACGGACGCGTGGTCGAGTCGGGGAGTTGCAGATACGACGCAAACGCGGTCCGGGCGGCACGGTGGCGCACGCAGTCTTTCTCATCGAGGAGCGTCGCGATGTGATAATCCACATCGTCCGCCGCAAACAGGTCGAATAGGGCGCTCATGCGGCGTGCTTCGGCGGGGCGGTCAGCGAGCAACCATGTAACGCCCGCCGTGAGCATGGTCTCCGACCAGTCATTCCAAAAGCGGTCGTTCTCTTGAAACCCTCTCTCGATGAGCTCGGCGGCGAAGCTTCGTGCGATCGCCGCGCAGTCGGTTCCGTTTCGGACCATGAGGTCAAAGGGATTCAGGGATCCCGACTCGGCGCCATCGCGCAGGTCGAGCACGTGCACCTCTTGTCCCATAGCTCGGCGCGTCCGCGCCGTCTTGGCGCAGATCTCGCCCTTCATGTCCAGAACAATCAGCTGTCCGGGGTGACGGAGCGCATTGCAGATAACCGGTCCGGATGTTTTGCCGGCGCCCGTGGGGGCAAAGGTCATCAGGTGTCCCTCGCCCGCATAGGCAATCAGGCCCCCCTCCTCAGGAGCGACGCGCGGAAGGAAACCGATGGCCGGTCGCTGAGCGCTGCGCCGACCGAGAATGAGTTCGAACGACATAGAAGGTGCCTTTCCGGAGCTGCTATTCTGCAAAGGCAACCAATCAACGAGTTCGCCGATGAACGATCCAAGACCCGACCATGCCGGCCCGCCTGCGGCGCCCATCGCGATCAATATCGGCAGGACGGCCAGGCCCGCTGACAGACCGATGAGTCCAATCGACTCGCCGATGCCGGCTGCTCCGACCCCCTGCACCGACGAACGCACGATCCCATGGACCCCACCTCTTCTCCCGCTCCAAGCTTTCTCCATATCCTCCGGGTCCGTTCCCGAACCCGCGGGCACCGGAGGCTTCCGGCCGGTTGAGTTGCGGATTGGCGGGGGCTCAGATTGGACGGGAATGCGTCCCAGCGGGGGTTGAACCTGCTATCGAGTCTAGCGTCGATTGATTCCGTTGCCCGAGCGCCGGCTCCTGAATTGCCGAAGATAATCGAACGGGAACGATCCTGATTGCTTATCGTTCGTACTGTGCACGATAAGCCGCAACCTAATGCGTCCCTTCCCTCCGTTCCGCGGAACGCTCATACTTAGTGCAATTCGCGAACGGGAGGTCAATCGTTGTGGGCAAATTCGATGTGCGCCGATTTGATTGGTTTTGCCGGGAGATCATGCCGGAGGTAGCGACGTTTCTCACCGTCGCCAATCTCGGAAACAGAAGTCAGGCGGCGATCAAACTCGGAAAGACCGGGCCGACTATAGGAAAGTCCCTTACGCGGCTGGAAGAAGCGCTGAGGGGCGAATTAAACGGCGGGTTTCTGATCGACCATGACGAGCCGCGCAAGGTCGAACCCACGGATGCAGGCAACCTGCTGAAAGAGTTTTGCAGAAAGCTCGAAGCGGAGTCGGACCTGTTCCTGGACCGCCTGGAAGCCTTGCAGCGAGGTTCGGAGATCCGCCTGGCGACGACGAACTATGCGTGGCTGGACTACGGAGCAACACTGAGAGCCGCGTACCAGCAGCGCCGCCCGGACGGCACCATCAACTTCGGGGACAAGCTCTACAGCCAGGACAAGGTCTGGGACGAAATCGAGAAAGAAGTCTCGGAGGGACGGGCGGATATCGGGATCTACAGTTACCCGCCGACGCGGTCAAAGAAGGTTCCCTCCGAATTGTCGACCCTGGATTGGATTGAAGAGGAGATCGTACTGGTGGTGGCGGGCAGACGAAGGAACACGGCACAAGATTTTGCACGTCTGATGGCCAGTCTTCCCGATTACGGCCGTGTGGTTCACTATGACCGGTCACTGCACTTCGACCGGACGGATACCATCGAGAAATATCTGAAAGAGTACAACGTTTACAAGAAGTATCCGCGCGGCCAGTGGTTGCTCGGCGTCAGCAATATCCTCGAGATCAAGGCACATCTGGCCAAGGCGGGAGGTGTGAGCTTCCTGCCCTGGCCCACGGTTGAAAAAGAGTATCAGTCCGGGATGTTTCAGGTGTATCGGCTGAAGCCGAGGATGAGACCGCGCCTTTTGAAGATCATCTGCAGAAAACATAACTCCCGGCCCTCGGTGGTCGACTTCATCAGAGCCGCGGGAACCCTAAAAGGGCCGCGCAATTTCAATTCGTCCAAAGCGGGACAAGATTAGCGACGAGCCCGAGACCACCCGACCCGCATGGCTGTTATCCGGAGGGGTGTAGCGAGGAGGGAATCTGCTTTTCTTCTTCGCGTGACGGGCTATTCGTCCCTCGCCGCGTACCCTGCGTTGTCGTCTCCACATTTGTGTGGGGGCCAATCCACTTTTGCGTGATTGCCCTGCGATTCGCCGTGGATTATTTTGGCCTTTCCGGAAAGGCAATCCAAAGTGGCCATCATCAAGCGAATTCTGTGTTTCTTCTACGCGATCCACGCACTGGGCTTCGGCTTGATCACTATCGCACTTCTTTTGTCCGGTCCGCGCCTGGCCAGGTTGCATGCAAACCACAGCCCGGTGGTGAACGCGGCATACGCCTGCGCCTATGTCCTTCTTGCCGTCTGTTTCGCTATGGCGTGGTATACCGTGCGGAAGGGGTTGCCGTCGGCACGATACTGGGTGATCGTACCTAGCCTCCTCTTTCTTGCTGGCGCTGTTGTCGGTGTGTTTTTCTTCCACCATGATCGTATGGGTTATCTGCCTCCGGTGTTCGTACTCAGCCTGGGACTGACCGGCCCCATTGTGACCTGGCGGAAGCAGTCGCGGACGGTTGCGACGGGGACGGCGCCGATTCCCAAGGTCAAGGGCGACGGAACCAGCAGCCTGCTGAACCAGGCCGGGGCGCTCTTTTCCATCGCCTCCTACATCGGGTCCCTGACGCTCTGGAATCGGTGGCTCGAATCGCACGGGCTTCCTGTTGCTCATCGTGGACTCATAGAGGTGATCGTCGTCAGCCTGGTGGCTACGTTCTTCCATGAGCTGGGGCACGCATCGATCGGAATCGCCTTCCACATGAAACTCCGCGCGTTCGTAGTGGGGCCCTTTTCGTGGCGCATCGATGAGGGCCGTTGGAAGTTCAAGTTCAACGCGGCGGGATTCCTGAGCATGGGCGGAGCGACGGGGGTGGTGCCCTCATCGGCGACGCAACCAGCCTGGCATGAGTTGGCCATGATTACTGCGGGCCCCGCGACCAACCTCTATTGGGGGATCCTGTCGGGAGCGTTTGCTGTGGCTTTCGCTCAGCGGCCGGATGCCTACGGAGCGTACATCTCCCCTCTGGCTCTGTTTGCGATCATCAACTTTGTGGATTGCTTCACCAACCTGATTCCGATTCGCACGGCAACCGGCTACTCCGACGGAGCCCAGATCTACCAGATCCTGAGCGGTGGCGCGTGGGCTGCCTATCACCGCAGCATTTCGGTGGTTACCGCGAGCCTGGTGACACCGCTGCGCCCCAGGAACTATGACATGGAGGCTCTTGAGCGGGCGTCGCAGGGAATCTCGGAGGGCCTTGCAGGATTGCGGCTACGGCTTTTCAAGTACAGTCACTATCTGGATTGCGGCCGCTTGCAGGAGAGCAGGCAGGCGATCGAGGAGGCGGAGGCGATCTATAACCTATCCGCCATAAAGCTGCCCGCGGAATTGCACACGGGTTTCGTCTTTGCGAACGCCTATGTGCGACGCGATGCGACCGCGGCTCGTAGCTGGTGGACGCGGATGGAGGCGAAAAACCCCACACGCTTCAACGTCGACTATTGGCGGGCTTCGAGCGCATTGCACTGGATTGAGGGCAACCTGGCGCAGGCCAACGAGGACTGGTCCAAATGCAATGAGAAGGCCCAGAGGCTGCCCGCGGCAGGAGCGTACGAATTCGATCGCTACCTCTGCGGACTTTTGCGCCGGGTGATCGACGGAGATACGAGGCCGCCCGAGATCGTGGAAGCGGCTCGGTTGGTACAGAAGCCGGCTCCCGCGGCTACGCTGAACGGAGTGGTTGTGAAGGCGCCGCGCGTGGGGACCCTCGAGGAGCCTGGATATCAGTGGTTGTACCTGCAGCCTCGGTCCGGTGAGATGCAGTCTCGTTCCAGAGAGGTTTGAGCAGTTGAAGTAGCCGCGAACCTGCCAGCCTCTCCGGTTTGTAGTGAATTCGATACCCGATGGCGGGAGACCCCTTCGCCGCAGAAGGTGACGGCAGAGTGGCCATCCTGACCCCTGAGAAATATTCACCAGAGGCCAACAAGGCGAACCTAAAGTGCCCCGAATTCATCGGCGTTTGGCACTCGACTGAACCGACCGGTAGATTCGACCCTGTGAATCACGCGCAAAGCGATGCTGCATGGCCCGCGAGAATGGATAGGCGATGCGGGCCAAAAGGTGCCTCGGCCGCGAGACCGCCTCGATCACATAGGATACGCAGCCTGTGTCTGCACTGTAATCAAGGACAAATCGTTCCTGACCCTCTTCGACATGGAACCTGGTTGTCGTGTACAGGAAGCCAAAGCGGGCGGAGGTATCGACAACTTCCGTGATGCGACTGAAGTTGACAGACCAAAGAAATCCGGTATGGGCCTCGACCGCAACCAATTCCCAGGGGACGATTGCAGGGCATGCGTTTGCTATCTGCACCCATCCCAGATCGAACTGTTCCCATCTCCGGAACGCCGCGCGGGCCGCATGAAACAGGCTTTCGCCCTGTCCTAAGTCGGTCCGCGACAGATCATGCGCAAAACCAGAAGGGATCGGCTCAATCAGCCCGTTTCGCAACGCCAGCAGAGCGGGACTCGACGCCGGGGCATCCCTTGCCATTGCGACGAGTCTGTCGAAACTTGCTCCGCGTGCTCTGGTCAATCGAAGCATGGTTCAAGTATTGCAGGGGCCGGTCCGCTTCATCGGTTCTGGAAGGTCAGGGAAGCGCGGAATGACTGGATGATCGGCGGCGTAAAGGCAGGCGTAGACGGGATTCCGTGCCAATCATTCCCCATCAGGAGATTCAGGCCTTCGACGGCAAGAGTGGAGCAAGGAGCATGATGGCCGCGGAATGCCCTCGAGGTCCCCGGGGCCATTACACTGTTGGTGTCAGACGAAAGGCCCCGATGTTCAATCGTCGCGCATTCTTGAAAACCAGTTTAGGAACCGGGGCTGCCGCTCTCCCGATCTCCGCCGCACTCGACGCCCTCGATCCCGCCGCGATTGCGGCCCGGCAGCGTAGTGGAGCGTCGTCGTTGCAACTCGTCCCGCTGCCATCGCGCCTTGCGCCGGTCGATCCGGCGTCGGAGCCCTGGCAGCAAAGAATCCGGCGCGTGGGCCAAACCAATATGACGGAACACGACCCGGCCGTGATGAACGTCGAGGAGTGGGCCGACTACTGGCACGAGGCGGGCGCGCAGATCGTCTTCGTGAGCGTTACCGGGATCCTTGCCTTCTATCCCTCGAAGGTGAAGTTTCATCGCTGGGGGAAATTCCTCCGCGGGCGCGACTTCTTCGGCGAGTGCACTGCCGCGGCCAGGAAGCGCAACATGCGCGTGGTCGCGCGCATGAGCCCCGATCTGAACTGGAGTGATGCGCTGGCGGCGCACCCCGAATGGGCCATGCGCTCGAAGGACGGTTCCGCGCAATTCAGCACCGAGGAGCCGCGCCTCTTCAAGACCTGTATGTTCTCGAGTTACATGGACGACTACGTCCCCGCGCTCATCCGCGAAGTCAGCTCGCTCTACGATGTGGATTGCTTCTACACCAATGGCTGGCCGCCGCTGGGCAGTCTGCCCGATTGCCACTGCGCAATCTGCGCCAGGCTCCCCCCCACGAATACGCCCGCTTACTGGCGCGCTTTCGACGATCGCGTGGTCGAACTCTGGACAAAGTACGATGCGCTGGCCAGGGAGAAGCGTCCCGACTGCTTCTTCTTCGCCAACCTCGGCGGCAACGTACGCGGCGGTCCCAATCTTGACCGCCTGGGCAAGATCGCTGCGTGGTTTCAGGCCGACAACCAGGGACGCACCCACGGCAGCAGTGACGAAGTGTGGGGGTGCAGCCTGCAAGGCCGGGTCTGCAACGCAGTCATGGATGGAAAATTCGCGGCCAACGTCACCGCGGCCTATTCCACTGGCGCCGTCACCTGGCGCAACGGATCGAAAAACCCCGACGAAGCGCGTATGTGGATGAACGAAACCCTCGCCAGCGGCATGGTTCCCTACTACCATTTCGTGGGCGCGGAGGATGGCCTGGGAGAAGACCGCCGCTGGCAAAAGGTTGGCTCCGACTACTTCCAATGGACTGCGAAGCACGACGCTCACCTCACCGGGCGCCGTTCGATTGCCAATATTGGCGTGGTCTTTGGGCAAAGCACCCAGCTCCTTTACCCGGGTCCCACCACAGCTCCCTCCCGCAGCTACATGCACGAGACCACGCAGGGCCTTTACGACGCGCTGCTGCGCGGGAGGTTCGCTTTTGACTTCGTCCACGAAGATCGCCTCGAAGCTAAGCGTCTGGCGAAATATCGCGCCCTCCTGCTGCCCAACGTGGCCATGCTCAGCGACGCCCAGTGCCGTCAGATTGGCGCATTCGTCCAGGCGGGCGGCTCGCTCATGGCGAGCTTTGAAACCAGCCTCTACGACGAAGATCTGCATCCACGCGCGGAGTTCGGGCTTGCGGAGCTGCTGGGCATCGCCAGGGCCGGCGAGGTCATTGGCACCAGCGGCAATGCCTATTACGCGCGCATCGAGCGCGAGCACCCTATTCTTGACGGCTTTCAAAACACTAACTGGATTCCGGGCGCCCAGAATCGCATTCCCCTCAAGCCCGCGGACGATGCGTTGCTTACCGTGGTTCCGGGTTTCGTGCGCTATCCTCCGGAACTGGCGTATCCGCCGGTGGCACACACTCGCGAGCCCGCGGTGGTTCTGCGCCAATCCGGAGCCAGCCGCATCGTCTATCTTCCCGGAGACGTCGAGCGCACCTACTGGCTCACTGGCCACGGCGACCTGTTGCGCCTCCTCGACAATTCGCTTCGTTGGATCACGCACGATGAGCGCATCGTTGATGTATCGGGCGACGGCTTTGTCGAGATATTCGCCTGGGAAACGGCTCCGGGTTACACCGTTCACGTGCTGAATTACACCAATCCCGACGCCCAACACGGATGGATTCAGACCACTCATCCTATCGGTCCGCAGGTGGTTCGGATGAAGCTGCCCGTGAGCGCGCACGTGAAATCGGTCGAGCTCCTGCGCTCCGAATCCAGGGTACCGTTCAATACTGACGGGCCGTTGCTCGAGTTCACCATTCCTCGCGTGGAGGACTATGAGGTGGCGGCGATCACCGTCTCATGAATTCTCCGCAGAATCTCGCGCACCGCACATTCTGTGAACTTTACTTTTCAGCATCAGGTACGCATGGTACCAATCAGAATCATCGCAAGCGATGTAATCCCATTAATGACTGCATAAATAATGCAATATCTTAACGCAAATAATCCAGCAGCTCCAATTGCAGGATGCAGCCGCGCAACTTTTCGGGCGAACAGGCAATGCCGTTCGTCGATGGCTTGATGCCTTCCACCAGTTCCTCCATGGCGTGCGAGCAACTGCAGGAATAGGGCCGAGCATTCCCATTTAGTTGGGGCCCATTCCCGCCTTCCGCGTAAAGACAGGAGGACCAGAGGCTTCGTGAGTCGTCCAGGTTCCCGTAATCGTGTTGTCATGGGGACCGATCTCGCCTTGGAAACTCACCTTCGCATCCAGCAAGGTAAAGCTGAACTTCATTCCCGACTCGCTAATGCCGGCACGCAGGTCTGCAAAACGATACTGGTCGATCCAGTCGATGGTTCCAGTCACACCGGCTCCGGCGCTTTGCCGCAGGTGAAGCATCAGATGAGGAGGAGCGATCGTCCCCTCGTAGTCAGCGGGGGCCAAAGGCGAAGAGGAATGCGCATGCTGGGCGCCTTGCCCGAGACTAAACATTAGAAATCCCAGAGCGAGCTTCGAGAATATCCTGCAACTGTTGTCCATGTGAGCCCGTCTGACGAAAGGAGTCGACTTCTTGACCACCTGCGACAATCAGAAACGGCAGGACTACGGCTCACGGGTCCCGAAGCGGCTTCTGGCGAGCTCAGAACGGGAGTCCGTGTTCACGCATCCCTGAACTCCGACCAAGCGCCTCGCGCCGTGCGTGCTGGAAGTCCAGATCAGCGGATTGAGGCAGAAAATCCAGACTCATGCGACACCAAACCGCACGCTCTACACCACCTCTTCTTGGCCGAAGCAGGTTAATACACGGCCCCCGTTCACTTTGCAGTACGTTGCCAGTCACGATAGTATAAAAACTACGATGCGGAGTGTGCACCCGCAGGCGAGCGGCGTTCACGATCTTTTTCTCTGTTTGTCGGTACTGAACCGGGAGGAGTCGCGGCAGCCGCAACGGAAGGTGCAACGAGTTGGTGCGAAATCCGGCGGAGTCAAGTCGGTCCCTCAGCAGCGCATCCAGTAAGCGTTTGAAACAGAACGTTTTGTTTTGTGCGGAAGTGGTGAAATTGGCAGACACACCATCTTGAGGGGGTGGCGCCCAAAAGGCATAGGGGTTCAAGTCCCCTCTTCCGCACCAAAGATTATTCCTCCGCGGGCGTGGCCGGCCGGAGATTGAAAGCAGACTCAGTCATGCAGATTCTGTTCTACTTCGTGGTCATCGTGCACGTGATAGTGTGCTTCTTCCTGATCGGCGTGGTGCTGATCCAGCAGGGGCGCTCGGCCGATCTGGCGGGCGCGTTCGGCGGGCAGGGCTCGCAGACAGCCTTCGGACCGCGGGCAGCGGCCAACGTGCTCACCCGGGTGACGACCTGGTCGGCAGTCATCTTCATGTGCACTTCGCTGGCGCTCGTGGTGCTCTTCCAGCGTTCCACTGGGACACACTCCGTGCTCGAAGGCTCGAAACCCGCGCCGGTTTCGGCTCCCGCCAAGCCTGGCAAATAACGGCCCAAAATCGATGCTCCTCGATATCTTTCCCGTCGGCCCGCTGCAGTGCAATTGCACGGTGATGGGCGACGAGGAGGCGGGTGAGGCAATTGTCATCGACCCCGGCGACGAGATCGGCCGCATTCACCGGCGGCTGAGGGAGCTGGGACTGAAGCTCAAGCAGATACTCATCACCCACGCGCACATCGATCATGTGGGCGGTGCGCTGAAGCTGAAACGGCTGACCGGGGCGCCCATCTTCCTCAACCAGGACGATTTACCACTGCTGAAGATGATGGCCGAGCAGGCCGGATGGCTGGGGGTAGATACGCCGGAGACAGCCCCCCCCGACGAGAGCCTCGCCGACGGGTTGGCAGTCGGTCTGCCGCGCTATCCCGCCCAGGTGATCCATACGCCCGGCCACACCCAGGGATCGGTTTGCCTCCACTTTGCCACGATGAAGCTCCTGATTGCCGGCGATACGCTGTTTGCCGGAAGCATCGGCAGGACGGATCTGCCGGGCGGCAACTATCCCCAGATTCTAGAGTCGATCGGGAGCCGGCTGCTCATCTTGCCCGGCGAGACGCGCGTGATTCCGGGGCATGGTCCGGAGACGACCGTAGGCGAGGAACGAAGGAGCAATCCGTTTCTCCAGGGGCGGCGATAAGGCCAGTTCCAGAGACCAAGGACTCAACTTTGCACTAAGAGATTCTATTTCTTATAAATAAGAGAGAGAAATTCAAGTAACGCTTAAAGCGAAAAGGGTGTAATGTTACCCGGCTGATCCTTACCAAAATAATCAACTAGCCTGGTTACGCCGGTCCTGAATTCCTCTTCTGGGCCCAAAAGGCTCGCGACCAGCCAGCCCGATCGAGGCATTCCAAAGAACGAGCCCGGGTGCAGCCACGCGCCGCGCTCAAGAAGGCTCAGCACGGTGCGCTCATCGGGTTCGAAGGCGGGAATGCGGAGGACGGCGTACCAGCCGCCTTCGACGACAAGTCTTTCGACCACGGGAGCGAGCTTCAACTGGCGATCCAGCTCGGCCAGGTTCGCCGACAAGCGCGCGACGATCTGGCGCTGGATAGGCTCCCGACCGGCAAGCCAGGCGGGGAGGGCGCACTGGACGGGGGCGTTCATGGAGAGGAATGTGTCGGCGATGACTTCGAGGCGGTCGAGCATCTGCTCGCGGCCGGGACCGGTGACGGCGATCCATGCAGCCTTCATCTGCGGGAGCCCGGCGATCTTGCTGAGGCCACTGACGACGATGACGGAAACGCCTTCGAGTCCCCCGGCAAGGCTCTTCCCTGCTCCGACGAATCCGTAGTCGAGAAAGACTTCGTCGACGATGAGGGAGAGGTCGAACTCGCAGCAGAGGCGGGCGAGCTCTTCGGCCTCCCATGGCTTGGTGAAGTGGCCAGTGGGATTGTTGGGATGGACGACGACAATCGCGCGGGTCTGCGGGGTGATGGCCTGACGAATCGCATGTGGATCGATCTGCCAGCCGTGGTCGTAGAGGAGCAAGACGGGCTTTAGGCGCACATCGTCGAGGACGGCGAGAAAGTCGAAGAGCGGGTAGCCGGGCAGGAGGACGATGACCTCGGAACCCGGATCGCAAAGAAGGCGGAAGAGAAAGCTGTAGGCCTCGCTGGTGCTGGTGGTGAGCACGATCTGGGAAGGCTCGACGGCGGCACCTTGGGCGGCGTAGTATCCGCAGACTGCCTGGCGTGCGGAGAGCAGGCCGCGGGGCTGGGGATGGTAATCGAGCGCCCTCGTGTCGGTGAGCGGCGCGAGGAGGTCGGGGGGATAGGAGAAGCCGCAACGGGTGGGGTTCGAGGCTGTCAGGTCCGCGATGGGCAGCCCCGCCTGAACGCGCAGACGGTGGGCGCGGGCCAGTTCGCTCTCTTCCGTGTTCCAGTTGGTTCGCTGTGAGAGCCGCATTGCGCCCGCCTTGCCGCATCCTGCTGCCCCATCCGCTCGAGGGTCGTCGTGCACAATAGGAAGTGGCGTCCCTCTCCAACATACATGGGCGCCCAGCGGGAGGCGGATTGGGCCTGCGCGCGGTTGTCTTCGACTACGGGATGGTCTTGAGCGGTCCGCCGGACGCGGCGGCGCACGGCGAGCTGCAGCGTATCACCGGACTGAGCGCGGAGCGGCTGGACAGTATCTACTGGGCCGACCGGCTTGCCTTCGATTCGGGCGAGTTGACCGGCCTCGCATTCTGGAGAAAGATCACTAACGATGCGGGCCTGAAGATGGATGAGTCCGCGCTCGAAGAGTTGAACCTCTGGGACGCGCGCATGTGGACCACTGTGAATCCCGCGATGCTGGCGTGGCAGCGGCGGCTCAAAGAGCGAGGCTTGCTGACGGCGATCCTCTCGAACCTGGGCGACAACGTGCTCGCCAATATGAAGCGCGAGTACGAGTGGCTGCCGCAGTTCGATGTACACGTGTGGAGCTACCAGTTGCGAATGGTCAAGCCGGATGCGGCGATCTACCGGCACACACTCAAAGAGCTGGGCACTCAGCCGAAGGAGACGCTGTTCATCGACGACCGGCTGGTGAATATCGAGGGTGCGCGGGCGGTGGGGATGCAGGGAATCGTGTTCTCCACGGTGGAGCAGTTGCGTGCGGATCTTGCGGCTGCCGACTTCGATGCAGAACTTCCGCTGCCGTGAACCCCGGCCGGACGCGTCAGCCACAGCCGCGGGCAGTCGGCGAGGTCGAGAAGAGTGTCACCCAATACTTGCAAGGATGTGACATCCCAGGCCGGAATCTCTCGAAGGTCATCTACGCCGAATAAGAAACTCGAAAGCCGACAACATCAACCACCAAAGCTGAGCCTGCCTGGCGCTACGATCCGATCTCCCACGTGGGCGCTCCCTGAATCAGAGCGCCTTGCTCGGTCCGCTTGATCCTCTTCACTTCCGCAATCGGAGAGAAGCCCGGCAGCGCTGCGACGGCTTCTTTGCATCTGCCGCCGCTGGGATTGCTAACGGATGGAGCGAACCTGTTCTCAGGCGTGGGACTCGGCCCACTGAAGATGAACACCCTTCACGGCGCACCAAAACAGGCCCTAGAACATTAACCATTCGCCATCATCTTCCGCCGTCTTCTCAACACACGGGGAGCAGGATACGCCTGCCGGATGCAAGTGGGCTGCGATTTCGGAACTGTCAACCGCGCGAATCACAGTGGTTACGCTGCCGTCCTTCCGGAGCATCTCATCATGCCACTTCTTCACCGCCGCCATCAGTGGTTCCCACTCTCCCTCAAGGACCGCCCCGTGAGGAGTCTGCTCGCAATGGAGTCCGTTTGTATCGGCGATTGCAGCCGGATCAACAGCGATGCCGACTACCTCATGGAGCTTACCCTTGGGTGACACACTCAACTCAACCAGCATGCAAACGCTTCCTTTCCACTCATTCTTACTATCGGATACAACCGCGGCCAGGCCGGGGCCGTGACCTGCGGTACATGCTGATGTGAGGCTAGTCACGCGCTCGCCGTAAAGAACCGAAGTTCCTGTCTTTCAGCCGGGGGTGCTTTGCCGCGCGCGTGGAGATACCTCCCCACATTGCGCTCGCTGATTCACACGGAAGAGCAGTTTCACACTCTCAATCGTGATAGGAGTCACACGCGCTAGATGTTATCCCCTCCTAGACTGAAGCCGATTGAAGGGCCGTCGTATCTGCGAATGATCGCCGCATCGCTGACTCTGAAGGACGGGTTGTGCGCACAAGTTGCGGCGCAGTTCGCGGTCAGCCAAATTTGCAAACTATCACGTAACACATTCCAAACAGTGTCAGGCAACGGGGAGCACGAAAATGGCAGCAACGGCAACGGTTGAGGTTCACGTCGAAGAGGACATGCAGCGAAAGACCTTCGAATTTTGCGATCTGACGCGGATGTACGACTTCCACGGCCGGACGGTTGCCGTTACCGGGGGCACCGGAGTTCTGGGCAGCGAGATTGTCGGGGCGCTCGCCGGCTGTGGAGCCGAAGTTGCCGTTTTGGATGTGAATATCGATCCGGGCAAGACGCTGGTTGAACGTCTTGGCGATCATGGCAGCCAGGTGTGCCTGGTGAAGTGCGACGTGCTCAACCGCGACAGCATCGCGGAAGCCGCGCGCGAAGTGGTGGAACGTTTCGGCAAGCTCGATTGCCTGGTGAATGGAGCAGGCGGCAACAAGCCCCAGGCCACGACGAGCAGCGACCTGAAGTTCTTCGACCTCCCGGCCGACGCATTGCGCTGGGTCTTCGACCTCAATGTACTCGGCACGATATTGCCATGCCAGGTGTTGGGAAGGGTCATGGCCGAGCAGGGGTGTGGAACGATTCTGAATATCTCATCGATGAATGCCTTCCGGCCGCTCACGCGCATCCCTGCGTACTCGGGCGCCAAGGCCGCTGTCAGCAACTTTACCCAATGGCTTGCGGTGCACATGGCGCAGGAGTACTCGCCGAAGATTCGAGTCAACGCAATCGCCCCTGGATTCTTCGTCACCAACCAGAACCGCTTCCTGTTGCTCGACCGTGCAAGCGGCGGATTGACGGCGCGGGGCAAGTCGATCATGACCCATACGCCCATGGCGCGTTTCGGCGAGCCCAAAGATCTGTTTGGCTCAGTCCTGTGGCTGTTGTCTCCGGCATCAGAGTTTGTCACCGGTGTCGTAGTTCCGATCGATGGGGGATTCTCCGCTTTCAGCGGTGTGTAAGACGATCAGGGCCTGATCCGACGCAACGCCAGCCTGGCCGCGTGATAGCCACACATTCCATGGACGCCACCTCCAGGCGGCGTCGACGCCGAACACATGTAGACATTCGGAGCGCCTGTGACATAGTTACGCAACCCGGGGCGGAACAGGAACTGACGAAGAGTCAGGGCGCCGCCGCTGATATCGCCTCCTTCGAGGTTGGCGTCCCCACGTGCGAGGTCGGCCGGATTCGAAACGCTTCGGGCCAGGATGCAATCTCGGAATCCCGGAGCGAAGCGCTCGATCTGGGATTCTATGCGCTCCGTCATATTGCAGCTTGACCCGTTTGGAACGTGGCAGTACGCCCAGAGGACATGCTTTCCGTGGGGGGCGCGGGCGGGATCGAAGAGGGTGGGCTGCGCGGCGAGAACAAAGGGCCGCTCCGAGCATTGGCCATGCACGACCGCATACTCGGAAGCGGAGATCTCTTCGAAGCCGCCCCCCAGATGCACCGTGATTGCATGACGGCACTCCGCAGCTTTCCAGGGCACCGGATCGGATAGGGCGTAATCAACTTTAAATGCGCCCGGCGCGCGCCGGAATCGCTCTGCTGTTTTGTGGAACCGTTGGCCGACGCGATCTCCGGCTATTGAGGCTAGTGCACGGGGGGTGGTATCGCTGAGCACCAGCGCGTCTTCAGCCGCGAGTTTGGCGAAGTCGGACGCCGTGACGCGATAGCCAGTGTGGATGACACCGCCGAGGGAGTTGAGATAGCCGATCAACGCATGGGGAATGGCGCGCGCGCCGCCCCGAGGTACGGGCCAGCCGACGGCATGAAGGGTGACAGCGAACATTGCGCCGATGGCTCCAGTGAGCGGATGGTCGAGGCTGGCGATGGAGTGGGCGGCAAGTCCGGCAAAGAGCGCGCTGGCGCGGGGACCGGAAAAGCTGCGGTGCGAGAGTGACTGAGCGGAGCCAAGTGCCTTGAGGCCGAAGCGGGCCATGAGCAACGGGTGACGGGGCATGCGCACGATGGGTCCAAGGCTGTCCGCAGCAAACTGCGCCCAATGATCGACAGCGGGCTGCACAAGGGAGCGCCATGCTTTGGCATCGGAGCCAAGAGACTCCTCAAGGCTGGTGAGATCGCGAGGGATGAGGATGGCGGAGCCGTCGTCGAGGGGGTGGGCCAGGGGGGCATCGCCGTGGACCCACTCCAGACCATAGTCGGCGAGAGGAAGAGAGGAGAAGAACGGGGAGCCGGCGGCGAAAGGGTGGACGGCGGAGCCGAAGTCGTGGAGGAAGCCGGGGAGGGTGAGGGGGAGGGTACGGGCAGCGCCGCCGGGCTCGGCCTCGGTCTCGAAGACCTCCACGCGGAGGCCGGCCTGGGCGAGGACGATGGCGGCAGCCAGGCCGTTGGGACCCGATCCGATGACGTAGGCATGCTTCATCCGGTGGCTCTCATGGCTCAGTCGTGCGGGGGCAACTCGGGAGGCCATTCAACGACGGCGAAGTGGCCATCGGCGGTGATGGTGAGCTCGGGGGCGTAGAGGCCGAGGAGCTGGCGGCGCCACCAATCGCCGGTCTGGCGCTTCTGAGTCATGGTGGTGAACCAGTACTGCCAGAGGACGGCGCGGACGTAGCGCGGCGGCATCCGGGGGAAGGGATCGCCCCGGAAGAGGGCCAGGACATCGGGGTCGTTGACGAGGAGGCGTTCCTCGGTAAGGGGGACGAGGTCGTTCTGCTGCCAGTCACCGAGAGAGGCGAACCAGAGGTTCCAGTCGAAGCGGGGCTGGTAGGGAGCGTAGAGGCCGGGGGGCTGGTTGAGGGCCTGGGGCTTGTACTGGAAGGGGTACGGGACCCAGCTGGTGCCGTCGTTGGAGCCCTGGAACTCGATCTCGTAGCGGCCGCGGGTCATGACGGCGAAGAGGCCGTACTGGTTGGCGATACGGAAGGGTTCGAGGAAGGCGACGGGCTTCATGGGAAGGACGCCGCCACGGAAGGGCATGGCGAGCAGTTCGGCGGTGGTATCGTAGGCGACCCAGGTGAGCAGGACGACGGAGACGGCGAGGCCGAGAGCGGCGAGGTGGTTGCCGACGCGGCGGCGCCAGGATGGGCGCGGAGGCTGACCGGCCACGTCGGGCGGGGCTGGTGCAGCGGCGGGCTCTGAGGCGGAGAGGATGGAGAGCGGGGCTTCTTCGGCTGGTTCGGGCGAGGATGGAGCGGGGCTGGGCGCGGGCGGACGGAAGCGGGCGGGGATGAGGCGTCTTAGCGCGCGGTCGTCGAGGAGGAGGAAGCCGAGGGAGAGGACGAGGTAGTTGAGGAAGGTGTAGTTGGCGGTGAGGATGACGACGGCTTCCCACGGCGTGACGATGAGGAAGCAGAGGACGCGGACGGGGCGGGGGAGGAAGAGCATGAAGACGAGGCCGATCTCCATGGCGAGGGTGGCGCCGACGGTGGCGGCCTGGAACCAGTGGGGGAGATGCTGGACGTACCAGCCGATCCAGGTGGGGAGCGGACCGTTCTGGTAGTACTGGTCCATGGCGGTGAAGTGGCGCCACTCGGGATCGCCCGAGAGGAGCTTGACGATACCGGACTCGAAGTAGATGCGGAACCACTCCCATTGGAGGAGGAAGAGGCTGGCGCGCGAGGGCGGCGAGTTGACGGCCCAGCCGGGGAGCAGGCCGCGGGGCGAGAAGAAGAGGGCGAGGAAGCCGGCTTCGAGCAACATGCCGTCGGACTGGTAGCCGGAGAAGACCTGGGCGGTGGTGACGAAGGAGAGGAAGCAGAGGAAGCAGACGAGGAAGCTGAGGCGCGGCCAGAGGTTGAGGAAGGCGGCGAGGGAGGCGATAAGGCCGATCCAGGTGACGGCCATGAGGGCGGCGGAGCTGGAGGAGAGCCAGAAGAGCGAGGGTGCGTACCAGTAGCGGGCAAGTCCGAGGGAGTGGGCGACGGCGGCGAGGAAGCGGTTGGCGGGGAGAATGCCTTCAGGGCCGATGAGGCCCTTGATCTGGTAGAGGAGCGAGAAGAAGGCGGAGAAGTAGATGGCGGCGAGGGCGCGGAGGAAGATCCAGCGCGGGATGGAACGGCCGGTTGGACCGCGGCGCGGGTCGAAGAGCCAGCGGATGATTTGGGCGGGCGAGCGCGGCATTGCGTCTGGAACAGGATAGCGAGTTTGGAGACGAGCGGCGCGGGAATCGTGGGGAGAGATCGGGCGATGGCGGGTTTTCGACCGGCCGAAGGAAGGTGCGAGGCGCTTTCGCTCGAAAAAAGAGCTCTTGCCAAGAGCGAAGCGGCGATGGTTGACCAGTGTGAATTCGTTTGCAAAGGAGTTAACAAATCGACTATCGTCACCTCTATCTTTTTCATCAACTTACGGGCAATTCTTCAAGCTGACGGGCTCAATTGAGGCGCGACAGCGTCGGGATGAAAGCCGGCTGGAACCGCGCCCGATCTCCGCCCTTAAATCTTTCCGTTTGAGGCGATTATGAGCAAAGCTGGATGCATTCCTTCCGGAAAGATCCTCACAGTTCCACAGTTTCACGGAAAATAAGGGGGGTAGGGGGGTGCGTGATTGGTACAGACCGGGGGGATCTCCGACAGATTAGACCGGGGGGATCTCCGACACTGCAACGAAGGCTGATGGCGTTAC
>Ga0335075_10006139_pt1 | contig 18567 bp, 16 predicted proteins | sample Lox_Sample_24_FD_206723 | JGI IMG/M metagenome (GOLD analysis project Ga0335075, IMG submission 206723) | Soil microbial communities from Loxahatchee National Wildlife Refuge, Florida, United States - Lox_Sample_2.4 | ecosystem: Environmental > Terrestrial > Soil > Wetlands | place: USA... | reverse complement strand
CCCCGGCCGCGCATCCGCCCCGCGCCAGTCACCAGGACCGGGCCCGAGGTCTTGTTCCCGCCCGCGAACCTGCGCGCGCCCGTCACCAGGCCCCGGCCGCGCATCCGCCCCGCGCCAGTCACCAGGACCGGGCCCGAGGTCTTGTTCCCGCCCGCGAACCTGCGCGCGCCCGTCACCAGGCCCCGGCCGCGCATCCGCCCCGCGCCCGCCAGGAGATCCATGCCAGTTACTCGGTCCACGCGTGTCGCTCGGTTCAGACCAGGCATCGGGTTCGGGTCGGACAGACGGTATCGTCCGGAATTCACCTAGGTCAGGGCGTCGAAGTCCGTGCGGATCCGGCCGCGAGCGGCGGTCCCATGGCACGGCGGAATCTCGCGGCGCAGCCGAATCGCCCTGCGCAGCTGGATCGCGCTGTGCAGCCGGATCGCCCTGCGCGGCCCGATCGCGCTGTGCAGCCGGATCGCCCTGTGCAGCCCGATCGCGCCGAGTGACCGAGTCTCCCTGCGCACCCCAGTCTCCCTGCGCACCCCAGTCCCCCTGCGAACCCCAATCTCCCTGCGCACGAGACTCCGGCTCGGCGCGCTCGCTCGGCGAGTCACCGCGCACGGCATTCTGACGAAAGTACTCGGTGCTTCCGCGGCCCTGGCGTTCCCGTTGTGGTGCCGCGGGCTGCGCGGGCGCGGCGTGCCATTCAGCCGACTCGCGGGACGGTGCAGTCGGGCGCGCGGCATCGCGGTCCGCTGCGGTGAATGCATCAGGCCGGACCCGCTGACCACGGAACTCAGCCAGCCACTCCTCGGCGGCGATCTCGGGGCTGTCGTCAGGCTGCTGGCGATCATCCCGCCTCCAGCGCACTGCTACCTCCGCCCCATAACTCGAAGCTTGCCTGCACTCCGCACTGCACGTCCGGCGCGCGGCCAAGCTCCGGCCTACCGGCCAAGGGTCGCATGCACGCCCAGGCACCGCAACCCGGCTTCCGCTCTCAGCGGACTCGCTGCAGAGCTCTGGCCTGGCATTTTGGTTCTAAGGCCCCAGCAAGCTTTCGGGCCACTGAAATGGCGCAACCGCCTGGACAGCCAGCCCGCCTGCGAGCCGCCCGCCTGGCCTGTCAGATCGCAGCGGCAGGCAGACCCGCGAGCGCCTCTTCTATCGCCTTGTCGGTCAACTGCAGGTCGCGCAGTTCTCCGGACATGTAGTCGCCATAGGCAGCCAGGTCGAGGAGCCCGTGCCCGCACAGCGCAGTCAGGATGACCTTCTCCTCGCCGGTTTCCTTGCACCGCAGCGCTTCCTCGATGCAGGCTGCGACCGCGTGCGTCGGCTCGGGCGCCGGGACGATGCCCTCAGTCCTGGCGAATCGCAGACCGGCCGCGAAGCACTCCGACTGAGACTTCGCCACTGCCTCGATCAGGCCCAGCTCATAAATGTGCGACAGCAGCGGCGACATGCCGTGATAACGCAACCCGCCAGCGTGAATGGGGTCCGGGATGAACTCGTGCCCGAGCGTGTGCATCTTCAGCAGCGGAGTGAGCCCGGCCGTGTCGCCAAAGTCATACGCGTATACGCCGCGGGTGAAAGAAGGGCAGGCGGCAGGCTCGACTGCCCGGATCACTGGATTCATCCGGCCCGCTAGCTTCTCCCGAAGGAACGGGAAGGTCAGGCCGCCGAAGTTTGAGCCTCCCCCGGTGCAGCCCACAATCACGTCGGGGGTGTCGCCGGCCTCGGCGAGCTGCTTGATCGCTTCCTCGCCAATGATCGTCTGGTGCATGAGCACGTGATTGAGCACGCTGCCGAGCGCGTACCTGGCATTGGGGTCACCCGCGGCGACCTCGACCGCCTCGCTGATCGCGATGCCCAGGCTTCCGGTCGAGTCGGGGTGGTCGGCAAGTATGCCCCGGCCGGCGTTGGTCAGGTCTGACGGGCTCGGATGCACGGTCGCGCCGTAGGTCTGCATCAGCATCTTGCGGTAGGGCTTCTGGTCGTAAGAAGCGCGGACCATCCACACTTCCAGTTCGAGCCCGAATAGCGCGGCGGCGAAGGCCAGGGCGCTCCCCCACTGGCCGGCGCCAGTTTCGGTTGTCAGCTTGGTCACGCCTTCGGCGGCGTTGTAGTAGGCCTGCGGAACGGCCGTATTCGGCTTGTGCGAGCCCGCCGGACTGCCGCCTTCGTACTTGTAGTAGATCCTGGCCGGCGTGCCCAGGTCCCGCTCCAACCGCCGGGCACGGAATAGCGGCGTCGGCCTCCACAGCCGGTAGACATCGAGAACGTCATCCGGAATGGCGATGTGCCGCTCGGCAGATACCTCCTGGGCAATCAGCGCACCAGGGAACAACGGCGCCAGGTCGTCTGGCCCGACGGGCTGGCCGGTGCCGGGATGCAGCGGCGGAGGGGGCGGCGATGGCAGGTCAGCGACGACGTTGTACCAGTGCCGCGGCATCTGTGACTCGGGCAACAGGTACTTAACTTGTCGGTCCATCGTGCCTCCAGTGCCGGGAGCTGACCATCAGGAAAGACGTTGAGGCAACCATAAGCATTACCTGGCTACGCCGGGGAGTCTTGTCGGCCTGCGGCTCCACGCGGGCAGGGCACAGCCGCCGGCTGCGACGCCGGAGGCGGCCCGGGTTGGCGAGGCCGGCCCTTGGCGAGATGGACTAGCAGGTAGGCGCCCGCTCGGGTGGTGTGCGTCTGCCGGTATCCGTGGCGGCGATAGAGCCGCAGGTTGGCATGGCTGTGCTGGCCGGTGAACAAGCCGATGGTCCGCACCCGTGGTGGGAGAAGATCCTCGGCGGCGAGCAGCAATTCGGTGCCGATTCCGCGCCCCTGCCGGTCGGGTGCAACCACCAGCCGGACAAGCTCGGCGGTGTCGCCACTGACATGGGCGCGGACGCACGCGACGAGCCTGCCCGATTCGCGGACACCCCAGCCGTGACAGAACTGTTCGCCGAGCTCGGCATGCAACTCCGCCAGCGTCTGGGTCAGCGGCGGGATCTGGAGGTCCCGGTGAGCCTGGGCCTCGGTCACGAATGCTGCTCGTTGCAGCGTCAGCACCTCACCGGCCTCACCGGGGGTGAGTGCGGCGAGCGTTCCGGGCTCATCCACGTCTGGGTCCGTTCTCACGACTCTTCTAGAAGTCTAAGTGTTCTAGAACTCTAGAATGCCGTTAGCATTTTGGCAATGAGGCGGAGAACCGGTGGCAGGCCGGAGCGCCCGGCCGAGCCCCCGGCAGACGGCCCGGCCGGGTGGAACGTCGACGAACGCCAGCCCAAGTACCTGCGCATCCACAGCGAGCTGAGGCAGCGCATCACGAGCGGCCACTGGCCCCCTGGCAGCCCGCTACCCTCCCAGCGAGAGCTTGCCGACGAGTTCGGCGTCAGCGTCATGACCTTGCGCCAGGCGCTGCAGTTGCTCACCGACGAAGGCTTGATCGAGACGCGCCACGGAAGCGGTACCTTCGCCGCAGCCCACTACGCCTACGACCTGGGGCACCTGCGCAGCTTCGCCAGCGATCTGAGCGCCCAGGGCGCCGAGATCACTACCAAGCTGCTTGCTGCACAGACGGCAACACCGCCACCTGACGTCGCTGCCCGCCTTGGCACCGACGGCGAAGTACTCCGGCTGAGGCGGCTCCGGCTATCGGGCGGTAGGCCTCTGATCGTCCAGACGTCCTACCTCCCGGCCGCGCTGGCGCACGTGGTCGAACCAGGAAACCTCGGCCGTCTAGGCCTGTACACCCTCCTGGCCGAGCACGGGCTGACCATCGCGCGCGCTCACGAGAGCATCAGCCCCGCAACACTCGGCACGCACGATGCCCGCGACCTTGCCCGGCCAGCGCGCAGTCCCGCACTTCTCAGCCACCGGATCAGCTTTACCGCGGCCGGGGTACCGCTCGTCGACGATCACGCACTGCTGCCAGCCGACAGCGTCGTCGTCACGGTGAACCGCTCGGCCGAGCGCCTGGAAGTGAATTACACACTGACGGGCTAGCGGATAGGTGAGCAGGTCAGGCTCAGGCCACTCCGTCGCGACACTGTCGCGCTGACGGCGGCAATTGGCTGGCAGCGCAGTCCAGCCCGTCATCAAGGCGCTCGGTAGAAAATTGCCTGACCCGGGCCGGGAGGAGGGGTCGGCCCGGGCCTTCCGGCATGCGTCCGCGGCCGTCACGGCGGGCGCACCTCTGCTGTAATGACATGAACAAGCGTTCACACAGCGATATAGTCGTACGCCGGTTGGACATCATTTGTCAAGGGTCCGATGACAACCATCCGAGCTGAACAGGCGTCGATTACAGACCAACCTGACTTCAAATCATGACTCTAATCCATGACTCGCAGTCCTCGTCTAAGGATTCTTGACTCGGATGGCCTAACGCGATGAGCGCTGACTTCGAACTCCCGCCCGACGACCGGCTGCCGATCGGCGGCACGGCTCTGCAATGCAGGCTTGCGGCGGCAGCTATCGACTTGTTCTACGCGCAGGGAGTGCACGGCACGACGGTCCGCCAGATTACCGGGGCGTGCGGCCTGACGCCCGGTGCGCTCTATAACCACTTCACCTCCAAGGAGCACCTGCTGTACGTGCTCGTCCGCGATATCCACCTTGGGGTCGACAGGGAAATGGCATCGACCATCGCGAGCGCCGGACCGGGGCCGACGGAGCAACTTGGCGCGATGGTGCGACTCCTGGTGGCTCACACGGCTGGTTACAAGAGACGCTCGCAGGTAGCCAATCGTGAGTTCACCCTGCTCACCGGGTCCCGACGGGAGGAGGTCCGCGCCATCAGGCGCTCGATACGCGACCGGTTCACCGGGATCCTGATGGCTGGCGCGGAGCAGGGCACGTTCCACCTCGCAGGCGGGAACGACCGCGCGGCCGCGACTCTCGCCTCCGCCACCATCAGCAACATGTGCGTGCACATCAGTGAATGGATGCTTGAGAACTACCCGATAGGCACCCCGGACCTGCAGGATCGCTACGCCTTCATGGCCCTGCGAATAGCGGGCGCCGACTCGCTCAACGGGCAAGCAGGGCAGCGAAGTCCTCTGGCGTGATATTGCCGCCGGACAGGACGACGCCGGTGCGGCCGACCGCGCCCGCCACACCAGACAGCAATGCCGCCAGCGCAACTGCACCGCTGGGTTCGACGACGATCTTCAGCCGGGTGAAGCAGAACCGCATCGCCTCGATGATCGCTTCCTCCGAGACTGTCACCACGCTGTCCAGAGTGCGCGAGTTGATCGCGAAGGTAAGCTCACCCGGCTCGTTAGCCCGCAGTCCGTCGGCAATCGTCGCCGGTTCGGGAATCCGGACCTTGCGCCCGGCACGCAGCGACTGGCTGGTGTCATCTGCCATCTGAGGTTCTACCCCGATCACCGAGACGCCAGGAATCAGCGTCTTGACCGCGGTGGAAACGCCCGCTGCCAGGCCGCCGCCTCCCACTGGTACCAGGACCTGCTTCAGTTCCGGTGCCTGCTCGGCCAGTTCGATACCCGCCGTTCCCTGGCCGGCCATGATGTCGTAGTCGTCGAACGGCCGGATCAATGTCATCGAACGCGCGGCGGCGATCTCCTTTGCTACCCCTTCCCTGCTCTCGGTAGCCGGATCGTAACGACGCAGCTCTGCTCCGTATCCCTCGATGGCGGCGAGCTTAGCTGCGGAGCCGTTGGCCGGGACCACGATGACCGCGTCAACGCCAAGCAACTGCGCCGCGAGCGACACCGCCGCGCCATGATTGCCGGATGAGAACGCGACGACCCCGGCCTCCTTCTCAGCCGGACTGAGCAGGCTCAGGCGGTTGTAGGCGCCTCGGAACTTGAACGAGCCACTGCGCTGGAACTGCTCAGGCTTCAGCAGCACCTTGGTGGCGCACAGCTTGTCAAGCGTGCTCGAGGTCAGCAAAGGCGTCCGGCGCGCCACGCCATCGAGCCGGGCTGCTGCCGCCTTGATGCGATCGAAACTCAGTCCTTCGTCCGACATTCATGCCTCTCTCGCCGTCAGGTGCATCGCCTAGGGCGCATGGCCGCGATCGGCCGTGGCCTCGTCTGCTTGTCTAGCACGCCGCCACCCGCGCCCTGTGGCAGGTAGGCACGCAGCCGTCCAGGCTGAACCTGCGGTGGCGAGGAGGCCCTGCTGATGGCAGCCCGGTCAACCTAGCATTCGAAAGTGTCGTCGCAGATCGGGTATAACATCAGATAAGGTCACGCGGAAACGCTCGAATGAGTGCTATGCAGAGTTCACTGCGCGCTGCGCAACTGCATCGAGCTTCGTGCGGGCTCAGCGCTCGATGACATCGGCGAGGATCCGTACTGCACGCCGCAACGCGGGCGCCTCCTCGCCTGAATAGCTCAGCCGCAAGTACGGCCCCGGCGCCTCGCTGGGAAAACAGGACCGGCCCGGATAGACCGCAAGCCCGCGCGCTATCGCCGCCTCTGTCACCTCCTCATCGCTGACCTGATCAGGCAGCCGCACCCAGAGGTGCACCCCGCCGGACGGGATCAGCTCGACGCGGCACGATGGCAGCTGCTCCGCGATCGCCGTGACGAGCGCATCCCGGCGCTCCCGCAACTGGCGTCGCACGGTCGCCAGGTGCCGCGGCCAGCCCGGCGCCGTCAGCACGTCGACGGCGATCTGCTGCAGGACCGGCGCGACGAACAAGTCGTCACTGATCCTGCCGCGGCGCAGGCGCGCGAGCACCGGCCCGCGTGCGGCGAGCCCGGAGACGCGCAGTCCGGCCGCGATCGGCTTGGAGACCGAGCGCAGGTAGAGCACGTGCCCGTCGTCGTCATCGCTGATCAGCGGCGGAGGCGACGGTGCGCCTAGATCGAAATCACGCATCCAGTCGTCTTCGAGCAGGAACGCCCCTGCTCGCGCGACTGCCGTCAGCACCGGCTCGCGGCGGTCCGGAGCTAGCAGCGAGCCCGCCGGATTGGCGTAGCGCGGCTGCAGGTACGCCAGCCGGGCGCCGGTCCTGGCGAACGCGTTGGCCAGTGCGTCCGGCAGCACGCCGCCCGCATCGCCAGGAACCGGCACGAGCACGAGCCCGGCAGCCCTGGCGGCGGCCAGCGCGCCGACATACGTCGGTGACTCAACGATCAGCGGATCGCCCGGCGCGCACAGATGACGGAACACGGCGGACAACGAGGACTGGCCGCCGGAGCTGATGAGCACGTTCGACGCGGCGAGGCCGCCACCTGCCTCGTCGGCGAGGTAGCTGCGCAATTCCGGTAGCCCCTGCGCGGGGAGCCGGCTCCACGCCTGCGGCCGCCGGGAGGCACGCGATGCCGCTGCGGCGAGCAGGCCAAGCGGCTGCAGCCGGTCATCGGGAAAGCCGCTGGCCAGCCCGATCGCATCCGGCGGCAGCGGGTCGACAAGCCACTCCAGGTCTGGTCCGAGGCCAGCCCGGCTGCCGAGCGCCAGGGTCTGCCAGGACAGGTCCGCCGGCGGCCGGGCCGCCCGCCGCGGCGCCGTGTAGGTGCCGCTGCCCGGTTTGGTGACCAGGAGTCCGCGCCGGGCCAGGTCCGCGAGCATGCGCTGAATCGTGGCCGGGCTGAGCCGGTAGCGCTGCTGCAGATCCCGGTAGGAGGGCAGCTTGCAGTCCGGCGGCAGCGAGCCGATCAGCGCCTCGAGTTGCGCCACCGCGGACCGGCTACTGCTATCAATGGTCATAGGTCAGGATAGAAGCACTTCCCCAGTCGACGGCAACTCTCCCGCGCGTCACGAGACAGCCGCCACCGTTCATGCGACCGCCGCGGCGTCAGAGCCGCGGCAATCCGCCGCGCGGCCTCCGCACCGGGTGATTGAGCATGTGGATCTTCGTGAAAGTGCGCTTTTTGTTGCTATAGCAGCAGAGGATGCACTTTCACCTGAGGCGAACGGCGGTAGAAGTATACACAAACGTGGCAAAGAGGACGGCCCCCGGCTGCGCGAGGAATGCGGCGCTCGGCGGGGCCTCCGCGCGCAGGCCGCTGAGCCCCGGCGCGAGGAATGCGGCGCTCGGCGGGGCCTCCGCGCGCAGGCCGCTGAGCCCCGGCGCGAGAGATGCGGCGCTGGGTAGCGCCCGCCAGCGCGCAGCCAAGCGCACGACCGCCGGGCGGCAGGCGGTTATCGTTGCAGCATGGCCGAGCGCAAAGAGACGATCGAAGTCGCCGGCCGCACGGTGACAGTCTCCAATCCGGACAAGGTCTACTTCCCGCGCACCGGCCACACCAAGCTGGACCTGGTCCGTTACTACCTCAGCGTGGCCGACGGCGCGCTGCGCGGGGTTGCGGATCGCCCGATGGTGCTCAAGCGCTTCGTCAACGGCATCGAGGGCGAGGCGTTCTTCCAGAAGCGCGCGCCGGCTAACCGGCCTGCCTGGCTGAACAGCGTGGTGCTCAGCTTCCCGTCCGGCCGGACCGCCGAGGAAATCGTTGTCTCCGATGCCGCCGGCCTGGCCTGGGTGGCCAATCTGGGCTGCATCGACCTGAACCCGCATCCCATCCGCGCCGACGACCTCGACCATCCAGACGAGCTGCGCGTCGATCTCGACCCCGTTCCCGGCATTGACTGGGCACAGATCGTCAACGTCGCGATGGTGGCCAGGGAGGTCCTTGCCGACGCCGGCCTCACCGGCTGGCCAAAGACGTCCGGCTCGCGCGGCATGCACGTCTATGCGCGGATCGAGCGACGCTGGACCTTCACCGACGTCCGCCGCGCCGCCGTTGCGCTGGCAAGGGAGATCGAGCGCCGCGCGCCCGACGAGGCCACCTCGCGGTGGTGGAAGGAAGAGCGGCACGGCGTCTTCGTGGACTACAACCAGAATGCCAAAGACCGCACTGTTGCATCCGCTTACTCGGTCCGGCCCACGCCCGACGCCCGGGTGTCCACCCCGCTGCGGTGGGATGAGGTGCCGGGCTGTGATCCGGCGGCGTTCACCATCGACACTGTGCCGCAGCGGTACGCCGAGATCGGCGACCCCGGCGATGGCATCGACGCGACTGTCGGCTCGCTCGACCGGCTGCTCGAACTGGCCGCGGCTGACGAGGCCGCCGGGCTGCCGGACGCCCCGTGGCCGCCGCATTTCGAGAAGCAGGCGGGCGAGCAGCCACGGGTGCAGCCAAGCAAGCGGCGCGCGCCCGCGAGCATCGCATCCAGCGCGACAGCGGCCACGCAGCCGGCCTCCGGCCAGCCCAGCGGCCCGACCGGACGGCGCCGCTCGTCGATGCCGCTGATCGAGATTGCCCGCGCAGCCAGCAAGGCAGAGGCGATGGCCGGCCTGGACCGCTGGAAGGAGCGCCACCCGGACGCGGCGGCTCTGCTCGAGCCGGCCGACGTCCTGGTCGACTCGATGCGCGGCCGGTCTTCGACATGGACCAGGATCAGGCTCAACCTGCGGCACATCCCGGTGGCGGACCGGCCGGAGCAAGAGCCGCTTGAGGTCGACTATGACCCGTGGCGCGCAGCCGGCAGCTAACGCCGATATTCAGGCCGGGAACGGGTCAGCTCGCCTCCGCGGCAGCACGACCGGCCGCGGTCGCACGGGGAACAGGTCAGCTCGCCTCCGCCGCAGCACGACCGGCCGCGGTCGCATGCGGAACTGGTTCCGCACGAGAACCCGGATCGGCAAGGCAGCACGGATCCGCACGGCGACCCCAACCCGAACAGCAACCGGGATCGGCGCTGGCGCCTGGATCCGGGCCGGCGCCTGGATCCGCGCGAGAACCCGGGTCCGCACGGCGACCCCAACCCGAACAGCAACCGGGATCGGCGCTGGCGCCTGGATCCGGGCCGGCGCCTTTATCCGCGCGAGAACCCGGGTCCGCACGGCGACCCAAACCCGAACAGCAACCGGGATCGGCGCTGGCGCCTGGATCCCGGCCGGCGCCTTTATCCGCGCGAGAACCCGGGTCCGCACGGCGACCCCAGCCCGCCCAGCACCCTGGATCCGCACCGGCGCCTGGATCCGCGCCGGGGCTATCGCCGGCGTCATCGGCCCTGCCGCGTTCACGGCCGGCTGGATCGTGGCGGCGTTCCGCCAGCCTGGACTGGCCTTCTCAGCTCCCCAGATCAGCGGTCTTGCGGCCGACAACGCCCGCGATCCGTGGCTCATGATCAGCGCCTTCCTGCTGCTTGGCGGCTGCGCCGTCGGCTTCGGCGCGGCGCTTCGGGCCGGGCTTGGGGGCCGCCAGGCGGGGCTAAGCCCGTGGCTGATCCAGCTGGCAGGCGTGCTGGCGATCGCGGCCGGCCTGCTGCGCCGCGATCACGTGCTGCTGACCGCCGGGCCGGAGTCCTGGCACAACCAGGCGCACAACGTCGTCAGCGCCGCTGTGTACGTGCTACTGATCGCCGCGCCGCTGCTGCTGGCCCGGCGCGTCAGGCGCGATCGGCAGTGGAGCAGGCTGACGGTACCGCTGACCGCAGCCGCGGTGGCAGCAGCCGCGCTGCTGGCGGCTCTGTACGCCGACCCGAACGGCAGCTGGGCCGCCACGCTGCAACGGATCGGGATCAGCCTGCCGCTTGCGGCGATCGTGGCCGTCGCAGTCAGGCTCACCGTGCTAGCAGGTGCCACGGGGCCAACAGGTACCACGGGGCTAACAGACGCCGCGGGGCAAACCGCCGCGGCGGCGGAAACAGGCTCCGCGGGCCCGGTGCCGGACCCACAGCGCGCCGAGCAGTAAAGGCTGCAAAAGCGCGGTCGCGTGCGAGGCAGGCACCAGCCGCAGTGCGTCACCAGGCGACGGTGATGCCGTCAGCGACGCTCATCCCGCCCGACCCCGGCAACTGGAACGAGACGGTCCTCCAAGCGTGACTCGAGATACTGATCACCGCAGCGCTGACCCGCGGCGGCACCGAGGTGCTGTTCCCGTAATGCAACCGGTAGGGGGCGAAGAGGTAGCGCCCGTTCGGCGTCATGGCCATCGGGCACCCGAAGCCCTGGCCGAGGAAATTTACACCGGTCGCGGTCAACTTCGCGAGCGTGCTGGTGCTGGTCCCGTCCGACGTCCGCCGAGCCGTGATGACCGCGGTCTGCTTCACGGTCTTGTGCGCGGTGACGGTGCCCGTGGTGCTGACCGTGCACAGATAGAAGGACTTCCCGGCTGCGCTGAGGACGACCGAGGAAAGGGCCGGGCCAGAGCTAGGCCTGCTGAGCACAACACGGCTGCGCTGGGCCAGCGTTCCGGCTTGCGCAGCGGTCCGCAGGACCCACACCCGCTGGCCCGCGTTCGTACCCCCGGTCGACGTTGCCTCCCCGGTGAAGGCAAGCAGGCGGCCGTCCGCGGACATCGACAAGCCGAAGCCGAGAGCCAGGCTGCCCCCCGTGCCACCCAGGTTGACTGAGCCCCACCGGCGGACGGAGCCTGCGCGGATGTGGATGACCGCCAGGTACCCACTCTGACCCTTTTCGCAGCCGGCGACCGTAGTCCCGACGATCTTGCCGTCGGTGTCGGCGGCCAGTGACCAGACCAGGCCGTGCAGGCGCGGGCCGATCCGCGACAGCCTGCCAAGTACGCCGCGTCCGCTCAGCGTGGCCCGGTACAGCCGGCTGGCGCAGGCGTCACCGGCTTGCTGGGCGATCAGCAGCCACCTGCCGCTGTCGTAAGCAGTGATAGCGAGCGCGTAGGTGCCAGGCTGGCGCGGTACCAAGGCGCCGGTCGCCGAGTACCTGATCTGGACTGGCCCGGCTCCTGTGGCGCTTCCAGAGGCGCGCACGATGTCCGCGAAGTACCTCGGCTGCCCGGCTGCGGTCAGGCCCGGGCTCGCGAGCGGCCGGGAACTTGCCGAGTGTTTGCTGACTAACGTCTCCGGCCGGCTGGCGGCCTGGTTCGGTGCGCCACAGCCAGCAATAGCGCACCCGAGGGTGATCACAGCGAAAGTGATTACCGGCAGAGCTACCCGTCTGCCAACCCCGATTCCGGCCATCGTGATACTCCCCGTCAGTCGCAACAGCAGCCGTCTACCTTTAAGACTCCGGGGATCGAGATTGGTTAGGACTGTCTACAGCGGACCGTGATCGGTTAGGCCGCGCGCACTCCGCTCATGACCTGCTGAACTTGATCAGCACCGAGGGCCACCAGGCCGGCCAGCAGCCACCATCGCAGCCCGCCGCGGCGCCGATGTGCCATGCGAGTTCCTTCCGTAGCGAGCCAGGCCGCGCAGATCACTCGGCCTGGCTCGGCTCGACAGCATCAGCTCCGGGCTTACCCAGCGGTGCTGCGCGGAATCTTCTGCTTAGCCGACGGCCGGCAGCAGTTCAGCAAGGAGTTCCAGGTGATCAAGGTCATCGAGATCCAGCACCTGCAGGTACATCGTGGTGGCGCCGATCCCGGCGAACTCGGCAATCCGGCCGCCGACCTCCTCCGGCGTGCCCGCGAGGCCGTTCACGCGCAGGTCGTCGACCGTGCGCCCGATCGCCGCGGCCCGCTTGGCAAGCTCATCCGGGGTGCGTCCGCAGCAGACCACCTGCGCAGCGGAGTAGACCATGGATTCCTCGGCCCGGCCGGCCGCTGCGCACGACTTCTTCACCCGGCTGAACGCAGCTGCCGTGTCGTCGATGCTGCTGAACGGGACGTTGTACTCGTCCGCATACCGCGCGGCTAGCATCGGCGTCCGCTTCAGTCCCGCGCCGCCGATCAATACGGGCGGCCGCGGTTGCTGCGCGGCCTTCGGCAGCCCGGGCGAGTCGGTCACCGTGTAATACGTGCCGGTGTAGTTGAACGTCTCCCCCACCGGCGTCTCCCATAGCCCGGTGATGATGGCCAGTTGCTCGGCATACCGGTCGAACCGCTCGCGTGTGTCCGGGAACGGGATGGCATAGGCAGCGTGCTCGGCTTCAAACCAGCCCGCGCCGAAGCCGAACTCGACCCGACCCTCGCTCATCTGGTCGACCTGCGCTACCGAGATGGCCAGCGGGCCGGGATAGCGGAAGGTCGCCGGGCTCACCAGCGTGCCGAGCCTGATCCGCGATGTCTGCAGCGCCAGGCCTGCGAGCGTGATCCAGGCGTCGGTCGGGCCGGGAAGCCCGCTCACGTTGCCCATTTTCAGGTAGTGATCGGACCTGAAGAACGCGTCGAAGCCGAGGTCTTCTGTTGCCTTGGCAACTCGCAGCAGCGTCTGGTAGCTCGCGCCCTGCTGCGGCTCGGTGAAAATTCGCAGTTTCATGAGCCCATCTTGCCTGCACGTCAGGTGTCGATGCTCAGGTGGCTCGATGGCCGGTCCACCTCCTGCCGGAAGGTCATTAGCCCCGTTCGCCGCGCGCGCCGGTCTAGCCAGCCTGGAAGGCGCCTGCATCTAGGTGCAGGCTCCGCATGATGGCGCGATCCCTGGTGCGGGCGGGCAGGCGGCGGACGATGCCCGTGATCGCCTTGGCATCACGGCCGACGACGTAACGCGGCGCCGGGCGGCGGGCGGTAAGGGCTTGCTCAGTGGCCTTGATGACGGGACCGAGGCTGGCGGGCTTGGTTTCGGACAGCGCCATACCGATGCGGCTGATCGCCTCGGCGTAGTTCGCCCGGGTGCCCGCGTCCCCGGCGTACCCGTGCTCGGCGCGGGCCGCGGCTGAGCGCGCAAAGAAGCTCGTGTCCAGAGCCCCCGGCTCGATATAGCTGACGTCAACGCCCTGGTGGCGCAACTCCATTCGCAGCACGTCGCTGATCGAGTCGAGCGCGGCCTTGGACGCTGAGAGCGCGCCGTACATCGGCATGGCGACGCGGCCGGCGGCACCGCCCATGTTCACGATTCGGCCGCGTGCCTGACGCAGCAACGGCAGGAATGTCTGGGTGACTGCCACCTGTCCCACCACATTCACCGCAAATGCCTCGTGCAGGTCGCCGAGTGGCAGCAGCTCGAGTGGCCCGTCAATGCTCTTGCCGGCATTGTTGACCAGCGCTGCCAGACCCGGATAGCCGTCGCTCGACAGCGCCCTGGCGACCTGCGCGTGCGCCCGTCCGAGGCTGGCGCGGTCGACGATGTCAAGTTCGACGGCGGTCACTGCGGGCAGGCCCGCTGCGAGCGAAGCGCCGGCTGCGGCCGAGCGGACGCCGGCGAAGACTCGCCACCCGCGACCGGCGAGGTGGGAAACGAGCGCGGAGCCGACGCCGCCGGCGGCGCCGGTGATCAGGACTGAGCGATTTACGGAAGTCATGGCTTCCGTTTTACAGTCACAGGTTTGCGGAAGTCAAGCCTTCCGATAATCTCGCTAGATGCAGCACCCCACTCAACGACGCGGACGGCCCCTGAATCCGGCCGTGGGCGAGTCTGCTCTGCGGGCGACTCTGGAGCTGCTCGACGAGCACGGCTACGCCGGGCTGCGGGTCGGGGATGTTGCCGCGCGAGCCGGGATCGGGCTCGGCGCCCTCTACCGGCGATGGACGACTAAACAGGAGCTAGTGCTCGCCGCGCTCAGCAACGCAGCTGGCGCGCGGGACGTGGCGGTCAGCGACGACCCGGAAACCGACCTGCTGGACGGTCTGGTCGCGATAGCCGACGGCCTGACCGGTCCGGCGGGCCGTCACCTGGCCGCGCTGTTCTCTGGAACTGAGCCGGAGCTGGCTCACGCGATCAGGACAGCCAAGGTCATCCCGCTGCGTGACGCCAACACCGAACGGCTGCGTCGCGTGATCGGGAACGTGCCGGATCTCGCAGCGCGCGCCGACATCGGTCCCGGCCTGATCGTCATCCGCTTCATCGCCGAGGGAAAGCCGATGACCTGTCGTCAGATCCAGGAGCAGGTGATCCCGCTGATGACGAAACTCACCGACCCGGCGTGAGCAGCTTTTCGAACCTCGCGCCGGGCCGGCCGCAGCTACCGGGGCTAGTCACGGGCCAGCGTCGCCACGCACTCCACGTGATGTGTCATCGGGAACGCGTCGTACCCTCGCAGCCCTGCTAGCTGCCAGCCGCCGTCCAGGAGCAGCCGCAGGTCACGCGCCAGGGTCGCCGGATCGCACGATACGTAGGCGATCCGGCGGAGCACCGAATCAGGCTCCTGGCTCCGGCCACGACCGCATAGTGCGTCGATGACCGGTCTGGCCGCACCGGTCCTCGGCGGGTCGAGCACCGCGATAGCGGCACCGCCAAGGCCTTCCTCGCGCAGCACCGCGGCCACATCCCCCGGCTGCACCCGAGCCCATGGCCAGGCACGCAGATTATGCCGAGCGTCCCGGACCGACGACGGCTCTTGCTCGATCGCGATCACGGAACCGTCGGGCCCGACTGCTTCCGCCAGGAGGCCGGCGAACAGGCCCGCGCCGCAGTACAAATCCAGCGCCGTGTCACCTGGCCGCGGGTCTGCCGCGGCCAGGACCGCCGACGCCAGCGCGTCTGCGGCTCCCGGGTGCACTTGCCAGAAGGCGCCGAGGCTTACCCGCCAGTCCCGCCCGGCTGCACGCTGGGTGAGGTAGCTCCGGCCGCGTACCGGCGTCCGGGCTCCGGATTTGCGCACTAGCTGAATCGAGTCGGCCGCGATCTCTGGCAGTGAGCGATCGGTCGACGGGCCGGTCACCAGCACGCCCCGCTCACCGGTAGCGGGCGCGACGCTGACCTCCGCTGCCTCCGCCCCCGGCCAGCGCTTGCCCGGCACGTCCGCCGCTGTCACCAGTTCGTGCGCGATGAGGCAGCGCTCAATCTCGACGATCTCGTGCGACCTGTGCTTGCGCAGGCCGGCCTTCCCCGACGCACCGACGGCGAACGACACGACCGTCCGCCACCCGAGACCGCCGTCATCGCCGTCGAGAGCCTCGACCTGGACCTCGGTGTCGATTCCGCCGATGCGGCTGAGCTGCTGGCGGATGACAGCGGCTTTCAGAGCACGCTGGGCGGGCAGGCTGGCGTGCTGCCAGTCGCAGCCGCCACAGCCGCCCGGCCGGGCGTACGGGCAGGGCGGCGCGACCCGGTCGGCGGACGGCTGCAAGATCTCGGTCGCGTCGGCCCTGGCGAACCGGGCTGTTGCCTGCGTCACGGTAGCAAGGACACGCTCACCTGGAAGGGCGTGGCGAACGAAAATCACCCACCCCGTATCATCCTGCCTGGATACGCACCAGCCGCCGTGGACTACCTCGCCGGCGGTGAGTTCCAGCACGTCTCCGGCTTGCGGCGCGGACGCAGCCTTGGTGGTCACGGGCTACATCGTGCCTTGTCGGCACGCGCCAGCCCAGGGCTGGGTGCCGGACAGGCTGGCGGCCCGAGCCACGGGCTGGCAGCATCGCGCCCGAGGGCATACCGTGACTGCACCGCTCTGGCTGGAAGGAAGCACGTGCATATCGTGATCATGGGATGCGGGCGGGTCGGCTCAAGCATTGCCCATGCGCTCGAGGACTCCGGTCATTCTGTCGCGGTCATCGACCAGGACCCCGAGGCCTTCAGGAAGCTGCGATCCGGGTTCAAGGGCACCAAGGTGACCGGCATCGGCTTCGACCGGGACGTGCTGACCGAGGCGGGCATCGAGCGAGCCGACGCGTTCGCCGCAGTGAGCAGCGGCGACAACTCCAACGTCATAGCGGCAAGAGTGGCCAGGGAGTCGTTCGGCGTGCAGCGGGTCGTTGCGCGCATCTACGACCCGCGGCGCGCGTCCGTCTATCAGCGGCTGGGTATCCCGACCGTAGCAACTGTGGCATGGACCGCCGACCAGATGCTGCGCAGGCTGATCCCGGAAGGCGCGGAATCGCTGTGGCGCGATCCGACTGGCGCGGTCGTGCTGGCCGAGGTTGCCTACTCCGACGACTGGATCGGCCAGAAGGTCTGCGACCTGGAGAAGGCAGCGAACGCGCGGATCGCCTACATTTCCCGGCTCGGTGAGGCCATCGTGCCCGGGCCGAACCTGGTCGTCCAGGAGGGCGACGTCCTGCACGTGGTCGCAGCGGAAAAGGACATCGCCGAGATCGCCAGAGTGTTCGCGGTGCCGGCGCCCGGACGGGGAGGACACTGATGCGGGTCGCGATCGCTGGCGCAGGAGCGGTCGGCCGCTCCATCGCCAAGGAACTCCTCGATAACGGGCACGAGGTCCTGCTCATCGACAAGGACCCGAACTCCATCAAGGTCCACAGCGTGCCCCGGGCAGAGTGGCTCCTCGCCGACGCTTGCGAGATAACTGCGCTGGATGATGCCGCGCTGGAACGCTGCAACGTCGTCATCGCTGCCACCGGTGACGACAAGGCGAACCTGGTGGTGTCCCTGCTCGCCAAGACCGAGTACGGCGTGCCACGCGTGGTAGCACGGATTAACCACCCGAACAATGAGTGGTTGTTCAACGAGTCGTGGGGCATAGACGTAGCGGTTTCTACTCCGCGCCTCATCTCTGCACTCGTCGAGGAGGCTGTCAGCGTCGGTGACCTGGTCCGCCTGATGACGTTCCGGCAAAGCGAGGCAAGCCTCGTCGAGCTCACCATGCCAGCGGGTGCCCCGCTGGCCGGCGAGCGCGTCGGCAGCATCGAATGGCCGGTCGACACCGCGCTCGTCGCCATCCTGAGGGACGGCCGGGTGATCGTTCCCAGCTCAGACGATCCGCTGGAGGCCGGGGACGAGCTGTTGTTCGTCACCAGCCAGAATGTCGAGCGCGAGCTTGCCGTACTGCTCGCGGGCGGCCGCTAGGCACCATCAGCGAGACAGGCCCGGGCAGCGCTAGCAGGTCCCGGCAGCGCTAGCAGGTCCCGGCAGCGCTAGCAGGTCCCGGCAGCGCTAGCGGGTCTCGGTGATTTCCGGCCCGCGCTCGAACGGATTGAACGAGTCGGGATCCTGAGCGGCGAGCTGCCCCTCAAGCACCTGGCGCGCCTCGTCCGGAAGCTGGATCTCGAGCGGCTTGCGCGGCGGCTCCGCATGTTCTCCGCGCACAACCACGACGTCCGCGAATATCTCCTCGAACGGCCGCGCCAGCTCCGCGTCGCCGGCGGCGGGACCGCTGATCAGCCCGCGCAGGAACCATCGCGGGCCATCGGCGCCCAGGAAACGCAGCAGCTGCGGCGGAACGTCCTGACCCTCCGCGCCTTGAGGCACTACTCGGGCGAGCAGCTCGGGGCCGAACGAACCGACCTGCTCGGCGCTCTGGCCTCCGGCCTTGGCCACCTCCTCGGCGATTTCCGGCAGGACCTCATGCCACAAACCTGAGCTCCGCGGCGCAGCGAACGGCTGGAGCTGCAGCCCGCTGTCGCCGTTGACCACGGCGACCGAGATGCCCTCTTCCTCCGATACGAAGACCTGGACGTCGAATCCCTCGCGGACCGGGACCTGCAGGCTTCCGAAGTCGATGCGCTCCGCCTCGGGGAATTCTCCGGCGCCGTCCCACGGACCAGCGGACCGGGTCATCGCAGGGCTGACGATCTGGGAGTCCCGCAGCCGGGTCCAGGTCTCCGGATCACCCAGGTCTGCCCGCCCCGCCCGGTGCCGCCCGCGGGCCGTACCAGCGGCCGAGTCCGGTCCGTCGTCGCCAGCATCGCTCAGGTCAGGCGGGGCGTCCTCCGCCCACTCGTCCTCGGCATAGTCCTGCTCAGCCGGTTCGCCAGTGCCTGCCTCCGTCCACTCGTCCTCAGTCCACTCGTCGTCCGCCCACTCTTCTTCTACGCTGACCTGCTCCGCCAGCTCGTCATCGGCTGCCGGATAGTCGCC
>Ga0335075_10006138_pt1 | contig 18567 bp, 24 predicted proteins | sample Lox_Sample_24_FD_206723 | JGI IMG/M metagenome (GOLD analysis project Ga0335075, IMG submission 206723) | Soil microbial communities from Loxahatchee National Wildlife Refuge, Florida, United States - Lox_Sample_2.4 | ecosystem: Environmental > Terrestrial > Soil > Wetlands | place: USA... | reverse complement strand
GCTAGCTGCGTTCCACTTACGGGACGCCGGATGGCGGCCTTCGGGTGGGCTGCGGGGCTATGGCGCAGCTGGTAGCGCGTCTGCATGGCATGCAGAAGGTCAGGGGTTCGAATCCCCTTAGCTCCACGTAGTTCTAGGAGCCGGATCGGTCGTCGGGAGCCAAAACGGGAGCCAACGCCTATCTAGGCGCTCTTCTTGTTTCCGAAGATGGTGTTCATGGCGGTCGCGCCCGTGCTAATCACGGGCTTGAGCTGATGCCGGTAGACCTTCTGGGTGACGATCGTCGTCCGATGGCCCACGAGGTCGGCTATCTGCTCGATGGTGACTCCGTTGTCACTCATGATGGACACGAACGAGTGGCGTAGCTCGCGCGGTGTCCAGTTTGTGCCGAGTCCCGCAGCCTTGGTGATGCGGCGGAACGAGCGGCGCACGTTGGCAGCGTCTAGCGCGGAGCCAACGCTGGTCGCGAAGACCAGGTCGTTGTCTTGCCACGCTTTGCCGACTTGGAGTCGTTGCCTGGCCTGCGCGGCGTGGTGGTCGTGTAGCGCCTTGGCCACGTCGTCGGGGACTTCCAGCGTGCGGCGGGACTTCTCGGTCTTCGTGTCGCCGTCTTCGCGCACCGAGCGCCACACATAGACGGCGTGCTTCTCGTGCGTGAAACCGGTCTCGGTGACCGGCCGCCACTCCCCCGCCTGTGGCGCCCATGCCACGACGTGGGACCAGCGGAGCGCGCGGGCTTCCTCGGTGCGGACGCCGGTCATGAGGCTCAGCACGACGTAGGCGTGGAACGGGTCGCTTCTCGCGTGCTCCAAGACGGTCGTGGCCTGGTCGAGCGTCATGGCCTTGCTCGGGCGCCCGTCCTTCCTCCCTTCGGGTGTATCGACCAGTGCGGCGACGTTGCGCACGACCTTGTCTCTAGCCTGAGCGCGGCGAATGGCCCGGCGCAGGATGGAATGGATCGCTTGCAGTGTCCGCGTTGTGAGATGGTCCCTGCGGCCTTCGAGCCAGTCATCGACATTGTCGGCAGTCAGCTCCTTAAGCTTGTACGCACCGATGAACGGGATGAGGTTGGACCCTGCGAGGCTCTGGTAGTCGTTGATCGTCTTGGCCGACAGCCCCTTCGTGCCCTTGGCGAGCCAGTCGCGGACGGCGTTCTCAACCGTGTAGCTGTCGCTGGTATCGATGCCAACTTCAAGCTCGCTAACGGCCTTCCTGAGCTTGTCCTTGACGATCTCCTTTGTTCGGCCTTTGCGCTTCAGGCGGTTACGACCGCCCTTGCCATCGGTACCGAGGTCGATGGCTCCGGTGTAGCCGTTGCCTTCGGGATAGATAGTGCCTTCGTACTTGCCGATGATGATCTTCATTGGCGCCCTCCCGTCCTGGGCGCGACGCGCCCGTTACCATTGACGATAACTCAAGAAGTACCTAGACGTCCCCGAGGGCGTTAGTGGTCGATCGCGACGCGTCCGTGTATTCTTCTGGAGACGACAACTCAGCGCGTATGCCTGAGGGTCCGAAAGCTAAAAAAAAATCTCGCCAACTGTGATGGAACCGTGATGGTTCTCAGTAGCAAAGCGCTGTGAGTGGCGCTATGGGGTCGAGATTTAAAGCTTCTGACCGACTCTCAGAGACACATCGTGGATGATGATCGCGCTTCGCTCCCCCGTGATCGGGACCGCCATACGGATGGTACCCGTTGTACTCATCGTGATTTTGTCGTTTCCTGCATGGCTGACCTGGCCTTTTCTCTCTGAGGAGAGGCGGAAGTCTGTGTTGCAGATGGTCCACGCCCTCGGTCAATGGGCTATGGGCGATTCGTCTGACGAGCACGACGGAGACGACCAGATAGCTGGGCGACACTCAATCGAGACCACGCCCGACAAACCGCCGATCGACGGCGTTTTACGCAGCGTGTTCATCGAGGGATGCAATAAACTCGGCTAGCTGCTCGTCGGTGATGCGGCGGAGCTTGCCGATCTTGATGCTGCGGAGTTGGCCGGTTCGGAGCAGTTCGTAGACCTTGTCGCGGCCGACGTGGAGCATCTTCGCGACTTGCTCGACTGTGTATGCCTGCAAGTTGGCATCACCTCCTTGGGTCGGGTCGTCCTCGGGCGGCTCCTCTCGCGGTTACTTCGGGTAGTTGTCTACGTCTTTGTCTACGGCCGTGTTTGTGCCCCTTAGGTGCAGACGCGCGAGTGTGACGTAGACGTAGACAATCACGCTGGGTCGTCGGTTACGGCTCGCCAGCGGCCACGGCTGACTTGGAATACGTGGCCTTGGTCAGCGAGCTCGCGTAGGCGTAGGTAGATCCACGGGCGGCTCATGCCTGTCGCGGCCATCAGGTAGGGGACGGTGGTCCCCTCTGGTGGGGCGAGGACCAGCGCGGTCCAGAGCAAGATATCCGGGTCGGCTTCCGCGTCATCGGCTGTGGTGGCATCGGTCTCGGGTGGAATCACGCTTCGTTCTAGATAGGTGTCTTGATCCATCGCTTGGAGGGAGACGGGATCGAGTGGCGGGCGAAGCGCCGCGTAGTAGCTTGCGGCGGCTTCGACTACTTGGTCGGTGAGCAGGTAGGCGCGGGCACGCTTGGGCGTGTCGTGCTCGGCTGCGGCGATAAGGAACTTGCCGGGCGCGTTGAGCGTATGGGCGAGCCAGCCTGCGGCGAGCATGCCTTGGCCGAGGATGAGATCGACGTCCTTGCGTTCGCGGACGCGGAACGAGATCCGGACGTCCATCTGTGAGCGCACCGCGCCCTGGCCCATGGCCTTCTGGGTCGGTCGCTGGGTCGCGGCGACCAAGTTGACAGCGACCGCGCGGCCGCGGCGGGCGATCGAGTCGGCGTCCTTGATTGCGTCCGCAGCGTCGTCGGCAAGTTCGGCGTATTCGTCGATGACGATGACTAGCGCGGGCATCTCGGGAGTCGGTTCCCAGAGGCGCTTGCCGCGCTCGGCGAGCAAGGCGGCTCGAGCTTCTAGGATTCGCACCGCATCGGCCAGAAGTGCGCTGGCTTCGTCGGGCGTCGTAGCGAGTCGGTCGATGCACGATGTCCACGGGCCGAGTTCCATGCCTTTCTTGAGGTCGATAGCCCAGATGACCACGTCGCCGCACGCGGCCAGGTTGCCCATCAAGACGTTGAGACCGCCGCTCTTGCCGGCGCCGGTCGCCCCACCGAACAGGACGTGGCGGCGAAGGAAGAGGACTCGGCACGGTGTCGCGTCTTCGAATGGGCCGAGGTCGATCGGTTCCGTGATCGTGGTCGTGGACGGGCCAGGCCACGGAATCGCATCGGCATGGGGGTCGATATCGAGCACTCTTAGCTCGCAGCGGTTCGCGAGGTCGTCGGGTGTTGGGTAGACGCGGACGGCTCCACGGAAGGTGCCAAGACCGGATTCGATCGCCGGTATCTTGCCGATCACGTCACCGATCGTCTGACCACGTGCCAGACGCAGCCTTGCGCGCCAACCCCAGACGTCGACAAACGCGGACATGATCTGCGAGCCGGCTAGGCCTGTTGCCCTTGCGATCTCTGGCCAGGATTCGAGCATGCGGTCAACGCGGACCTTTGCGCGACGGCGACGGCTCACCCACCATGGGATTCCGCATGCGATGGTGAGTGCTACGGCGATTGCGTGCATCGGCGGCCTGGCTGGGCCGAGCGCGGTCGCTGCGGTAAGCCATCCTCCGCTCGCAACCGTGACGACGATTGTGTAGATGCGCTCTGCGGGGCGATCGAGCATGTCCCACGCCTTACGCGCCCACGCAGGTGGCGGCACCGTTAGGGCGACGACGACTGCCAGCGTTGCCAGGGCAAGCCAGGGCCACGCGCCGTGGTGAGCGCGGTGGAGCGCCACCGCGGCGAAGGCCGTTGCTGTGGCGACGGCTAGCGGAGCGAGTTCCGAGCGGTAGCGCCAGATGACACGGACAATCGCCGTTGTAGCTGACTCGGGAAGGTCACTTCCGGAGTTGATGACGAACATCGGTTGGTACCCGTCGCGAGTGAGCTGTCGGGCGTGTCTCCGGAATCGGCTGCGCGTGGGGCGGCTGGTCATGGCCGCTCCTGGCGACGGTCGGGGCGGAGCTGCCCTTGTGCGCGGAGTTCGTCGCGCAGGTAGTAAAGCGGGTCGTCTTCGCCGTCCGCGTGGGCGCTAAGCGTTGCCTTGGCTGCGGCGAGAAGGTTGTTGAAGTCGTTGAGCATGGTGGCGAGCCGTCGGCGTAGGCGGCTGATCTCTGCGCACAAGAGCGGGATCGTGTCGAGCGCTCTGCCAAGAGTGTCTACGACGACGGTCGCAGCATCGTGGCGGTTGGCTACCTCCTGAAGATCGGTGTCGGGGTTGGTGCGGTTGGACGTGTTAACCACCTCCTTTGGGTGCGAGCTTCGTTTCAGCCCTGGCCGGTAAGGGCGTGGATGATGCTGGTTACGGTCGTGCTGATCTCCGGTGCGACGCTGCTCGATGCCAGATAGAAGCCGAACAGGACGCACACGACGCCGTGCCAGAGCTTCAGGCCGGCGAACTTGTGCAGCAGCCACACAGCGACGGCGAGCAGGGCAATAAGCGAGATCGAGATAGCCAAGTTGCGATCACCTCCCTTCTGGGGGGACCGTCGCCGAAGCGATGGCCGCGAATCGTTCCCGCGCGGTGTCGAGCTGGCGAAGGATGCGCGCCTTGGCCTGGCACGAGAGCGGGGTGTCCTGGCGGGCGATGAGGTCGGCCAGGACGGGGACGAGCGGGGCGTACTTCCTCGCCAACTTCGCGGCCTTGGGTCCGGTCGTGTAGATCAGACCAACGCCGTTATCCGTGAAGTCAGACGCCTTGAGGACTCGCGCCCACGGATGGCTTTCGAGGCTGGCCACTACGTGAGCGAGGTACTGCTCGCGCTTGCCGCTGTCGGGAACGTACACAGGGTTGGTGACCGCGCTGACCAGGTCGGCGACCGGCGGTCCGAAGCACACGGCCAGCATCGCGAACGCACCCGAGCGGCCGGCTGGTGACAGGTCGTCGGCGTGGTCTTCGACCAAGTCATGCAGGAGAGCCGCGTAGATGATGTCCGCGTCGTGGACGTCGTAGTGAACGATGATGCGGAGTGCGACGCGGAGCAGGTGCACGTTATGCCGACGTCGGCATAATAACCATTACGCCGACCTGCGGATTATGCCGAGCTGGCCGCGCGGGCCGATGGCGGCTTACGGTAATCGGAATATGCCCATCAACGGCCACCACGAGGCCAAGCAGCGGCGCCGGCGGCCTGATCGAGCTTGCTGAGCATCCGGCCCATGTGGGGATCGAAGACCGCAGGGCCGGCAAGCGCGATCTGCTCCCTGGTCCACCAACGTGCTGAACGGAACTCGCCGGTATCGGGCGTCAGCGGCTGGCTCATGCAGAAGGTGAGGACGTACCACAGGCTGACATCAGTGTGGCGCCCCGCTGACGGGGCGGTCTCAGTAACTGTCACGAACAGTGGCCTGTCGCCGGTGACCGGAGAGAATTTTGCCTCGATGCCGAGTTCTTCCCGTGCTTCCCGGCGTACGGTCACGGCCGGGTGCTCCCCAGCTTCGACGTGGCCGCCGGTAGGCAGCCACAGCCCCGCCTTGCGGTGGTCGGCCAGCAAGACAATGTCATGCTGGTGATCAGTCAGGAGGAAATAGGAGACCAGGTGGGGGTCGGGCGTGCACGGCCTGATCCGGCGGAAAATGTCGCCGGTGCTGTCCAGCCACGCGAGCGCCTGGCAGCGGTGTTCTTTCTCGACCGCGTCCACCGGGACCACGTCGGCGACAAGCCTGCGGATCTCACTGTGTAGCCGCGAGGGGTCCGCCTGCGGTCCGTTGCCCGAGCACATGCCCCCAGCCTGCCAGCAGGGACCGACAGTCCGCCGAAAAGGGCGGCATAATCCGGTCGCGGTGACGGACGCTGTCCTTTCCTGACCCTGGAGAGGAGGGCGTATCGTGATCAAGGTCTTGAAGTCGGTGGTGGTGGGCCCGCTGGAGCCGTATGCGGCGGGCTTTGCCGCTGAGCTGGAACGCCAGGGGTATACGGTCGGCGTCGCGGAAAAGCAGGTGGGTGTGGCAGCGCACCTGAGCCGGTGGATGGCCGCGTCGGGGATGGAGCCCGGTGACCTGACCGGGCAGGCCGCGGACCGGTATGCGTCGGGTCGCCGGTCTGCCGGCTATGCGAGCTACCGGTCGGTTCATGCGCTGGAGCCGCTGCTGGGTTACCTGCGCGGGCTGGGCGTGGCTCCCGCGCCTCAGCCGCTGCCGGTCACGCCGGCGCAGGAACTGCTGCAGCGGTTCCAGGGCTATCTGGTGACCGAGCGCGGCATCGGTGTCGCGACCGCCGAGGCCTACGCGTGCTTCGCGCGGCCGTTCGCGCAGGCCCGGCTGGCGCCGGGCGGGTCGGGGCTGGACGGCCTGACGGCCGCGGATGTCACCGCGTTCGTGGTCGCGTCCTGCCCGGGCATGGCGAAGGGGTCGGCGAAGATGACGGTGACCGCGCTGCGGTCGCTACTGGGCTGGCTGCACGTCGACGGGGTGCTCAGCGAGCCGCTGGCCTGGGCGGTGCCGTCGGTCGCCGCCTGGCGGCTGGCCCGGCTGCCGCAGCCGCTGGAACCCGGCCAGGTCCGGGCGATGCTAGACAGCTGCGACATCTCCACCGGCAATGGCCGCCGGGACCTGGCGATGCTGACCTTGCTGGCCAGGCTGGGCCTGCGCGCCGGGGAGGTCGCCGCGCTGCGGCTGGAGGACATCGACTGGCGGGCCGGGGAGATCATCGTGCAGGGCAAGGGCAGGCGCAGCGAGCGGCTGCCGCTGCCGGCCGACGTCGGCGAGCCGGTCGCCGCCTATCTTCGCGACGGCCGTCCCCGGCCGGCCGGCGAGGAGCGGCAGGTGTTCTTGCGAGTCAAGGCCCCGCACTGCGCGCTGACCGGCGGCGGGGTCACCATGGCGGTGGAGGCTGCCGCGCGGCGGGCCGGCCTGGGCACGGTGCACGCCCATCGGCTGCGTCATTCGGCGGCGACCGGCATGCTGCGCGCCGGGGCCGGGCTGCCCGAGATCGGCCAGGTGCTGCGGCACCGGCGGCTGGCCTCGACGGCGATCTACGCCAAGACCGACATCGCCGCGCTGCGGGCGCTCGCCCGCCCGTGGCCGGGCGGCGGAGCATGAGCCCGCTGCGCCAGGCGCTGGCGGACTACCTCGCGGTCCGCCGCGCCCTGGGATACAAGCTCGCCTATGCCGAGAAGCTGCTCGGCCAGTTCGTCACCTTCCTCGAAGACGCCGGCGCGACCACGATCACCACCGCGGACGCCATCACGTGGGCGACGCTGCCGGGCGGGTCGCCGTGGTGGCATGCCCAGCGGCTGACGGTGGTCCGCGGGTTCGCCGCGCACCTGCATGCCACCGACCCGGCCGCCGAGATCCCGCCGCCGCACGTCATTCCCGCCCGGGCGCCGCGGGCCACCCCGTACTTGTATTCCGCCGCCGAGGTCGCCGCGCTGATGGCCGCCACCGCCAGCCTGAGCTCCCGGCTGCGGGCGGCTACCTACCAGACCCTGATCGGGCTGCTGGCGGCCACCGGGATGCGGGTCGGCGAGGCGATCCGGCTGGACCGGCCCGACTTCGACCCCGAAGCGGGGGTGCTGACCGTGCGGAACACTAAGTTCGGCAAGACCCGACTGGTGCCGCTGCACCCCACCGTCACGGCCGCGCTCGCCGGCTACCTGCGGCTGCGCGACCGGCTGCACCCTGGTCCCGCGGACCCGGCGGTGTTCATCTCCCCGGCCGGCACCCGGCTGGCCTACTGCAACGTGCATGCCACCTGGCGGCTGCTGGTCCGTCGCGCCGGCCTGCGGCCACGCTCACCGAATTGCCGTCCCCGCCCGCACGACCTGCGGCACTCTTTCGCGGTCGCCAGCCTGCTCGCCGCCTATGCCGCCGGCCAGGACGGGCAGGCCCGGCTCGCCCTGCTGGCCACCTACCTGGGGCACGTCAACCCGGCCGCCACCTACTGGTACCTGTCGGCCGCCCCGGAACTGCTCGCCCTGGCCGGCCAGCGCCTCGACGAGCACCAGCGGCAGCAGCCATGACCGCGCTCGCCCCGGCCCTGCAGGCCTTCTTCACCGACCGGCTGACCCGCCAGCGGCACGCCAGCCCGCAGACCATCGCCGCCTACCGCGACACCTGGCGGCTGCTGCTCGGCTACGCCTCCGCCCGCACCGGCAAACAGCCATCACGCCTGGATATCGCAGACCTGGACGCGCCGTTGATCGGCGCGTTCCTGGATCACCTCGAACGCGACCGCGGCAACAGCCCCCGCACTCGCAACGCCCGGCTGGCCGCGATCCACTCCATGTTCGGCTACGCGGCCCTGCAGCATCCCGAGCACGCTCATTTGATTGCCCGGGTGCTGGCCATCCCGCCCAGGCGATTCGATAAGGCGCTGGTCACCTGGCTCGCCGGAGAAGAACTGGACGCGCTGCTCGCCGCACCGGACAAGAGCACCTGGGCCGGGCGGCGGGATCACGCCATGATCGCGCTCGCCGCGCAAACCGGCCTGCGGATCTCCGAGCTGATCGGCCTGACCTCCGGCGATGTCCACCTCGGTGCTGGACCGCACGTCTCCTGCCACGGCAAAGGCCGCAAGCAGCGAATCACCCCGCTCAGCAAGACCACCGTCACCGTGCTGCGGGCCTGGCTCACCGAACGCGGCAGCCAGCCCGGACAGCCCCTGTTCCCCAACCGCACCGGCGGGCGGCTCAGCCGTGACGCGGTCGAGAAACGGCTCGCCCTTCACGTCGCCGCCGCGACCGGGGAATGCTCCTCGCTGAAAACCAAGAACGTCACCATGCACACGTTGCGGCACACCGCAGCCATGCGCCTGCTGCACGCTGGCGTCGACACCTCGGTGATCGCGCTCTGGCTGGGCCACGAGCAAGCCGAAACGACGCAGATCTACCTGCACGCCGACCTCGCGGTCAAGGAGAAAGCACTGGCCAGGACCACGCCAACCGACACCAAACCAGGCCGCTACCGGCCCCCAGACCAGCTCCTGGCCTTCCTCGAGGCCCTCTGATTATGCCGGCCTATCCGCCAACTACACGGCCGCCACCAGCAGCTTCCGCCGACAGGTCGGCATAATCCGCAGGTTGGCGTAATGGTTGATGTACGGCTCGCGCTGACGGTGGTCCAGCGCGTGCAGTCGTCCGGCTAGCTGCAACGCTTGCTTGATCTTGCGCCGTTCGGCCACGTCGCCGAATCGCGCCGTCTCAGTAGCGAGCCGCTCACGCAATCCGCGTTCGCCGTAGATAGTCGTGATCGCGTGGAGCGGCATCCGCTCGATGATGTGGCGCTCGACGACGTGGCCCACGTCGTCGGCGTCCGCCCACGTGGCGGGGTAGCCGCATTCGCGGCACTTCCAACCCATCTTGATCGGATGGGCGCCGATGAGGACATCGCATTCGAGGATGTCCGGCGAGCCGCACACGGGGCACGGCTCGCCGATCATCCACTCGGGAGGGTAGGTCACCCGTCCCAACCACCCTTGTTCCGCCCGTCGGTGGAGTTTCCAGTAAGGCATTCTTCGCGGTCATCCCCGACGTTCGCGTCGGTTGGCTTACTGACGTAGACGCCCAGGAAGCGGCGGGCCATCGCGGCGAGCGGTCCATGTGCCCGGGTAGTCATCTGGTTCCGCGGTTCCGAGCGGATGCCCACGACCACGGCCGTGAAGACGATGCCGACGAAGAAGGCGAGAGCGAAGACCAGCACCAGGATGATGGTTACTGACATCAGCCCACCGTTCCGTTACCGGTGATGGTGGGCAGGGCCACCACGTCGGCGAGCAACCGGGCGCCGTCGTGGACGCGGCGGGCGGACCGTCCGCGGGTGGCCTTGCGGCGTGGAGTGGCGGTCTTGCGACGCCAGGCGTCGCGAGCCTGGCACTTGCGGCAGATTCCGAAAGGTCGCTCGGCGACGGCACCGCATGGGCACTGGCGACGCCTCTGCGCGGCGAGAGCGACGATGAGAGCTAGATTGTGCATCCGAACCTCCCTTTCACTCCGCCCCTGGATTGTCTTGATTGGCGCTAATGCGCGGTATGAGCAGAGTGCGGCAGGGAGTAAGGACGCAGTGACTACGCGCCAGGACATCTCGTGGACGGGGCGGGACGTCTCCGCTAGGGTGAAGCCGTCCTATTGCGTCCTTGGCACGGTGGAATGGCAAACGAGAGACTGCGAGCGCTCCTCCTAGAGCGGCGGGTCACTACCGCCAAGCTCGCCGAAGCCGTGCAAGTAGACGCGAAGACGGTGGAGCGGTGGATAGTCGCCGGTCGCGTGCCCTACCGGAAGCACCGATACGACGTGGCCGCGTTCTTCGGCGTGGATGAGTCGTACATCTGGCCAGACGCGCTCAATCATGAGCAGGTCCTATCCGCGTCCGAGAGCGAGATCGTCGCCGTCTACCCGCACCGCTGGGCCGTGCCTCGGGACGCATGGGGACATGTCTTCGGCCAGGCCGAGCGAGAGATCGGCATCCTCGTCTACTCGGGGCACTTTCTCGCTGAAGACGCCGGCATGCGACAGCTGCTCGCCGAAAAAGCGCAATCTGGTGTCCAGGTCCGCGTCTTGCTCGGCGACCCAGAGAGTCCTTTCGTGAGCGAGCGGGGTCATTCTGAAGGCATTGATGACACAATGCCGTCGAAGGTGCGAAGCGCAATCGCGATGTTCCGTCAGCTTCAGGCCGTGCCGAATGCCGAGATCCGGCTACACGGAACGATCCTCTATAACTCGATCTACCGCGGCGACGAACAGCTATTGGTCAACACGCACATCTACGGAGTCATGGCCAACAACGCGCCGGTCTTCCACTTGCGTAAGATTCCAGGTGCCGAGATGGCCACGACCTACCTAGAAAGCTTCGAGCGCGTTTGGGACCGAGCACAGCAGCTACCCGAAGGGAAACGCGCGTGAGTCCCAGAAGGATCGACTACTACGACGATCCGAGCGCACCGAAGGCCAACAGCCTTGTTCCGTCCGTCAACGTCGTCGTGATCAACGACGCTGGCGAGCTTCTGATGATCCGCAGGTCGGACAACGACAACTGGGCGGTTCCTGGCGGGGCGGTCGATCTCGGCGAATCAGTGGCACAGGCCGCGGTTCGGGAGACGCTCGAAGAGTCCGGCATCGAGTGCGAGATCACTGGAATCATCGGGATCTATTCGGACCCCAAACATGTGATTCTCTACACCAGCAACGGGGAAGTTCGCCAAGAGTTCTCGATCGTGCTTACCGCGCGTCCGCTGAGCGGCCAGCCCACGCCAAGCAGCGAATCGAGCGAGGTTCGCTGGGTTCCAGTGTCGGCGGTTCCCGAGTACACCATGGACCGCTCAATGCGAATCCGAATTAATGACTACCTCATGCATAAGGAATCGCCCGTAGTCATCTAAAGCACATTACCCTGCCAGCTAACAATTCTTCACCCACTGGTTTGTACGCCTTGTCGGGCCAATTGAATCGTGACTCCGAATCGCGAACCATACTGCTGAACCTCTGCGCGTACGGACTGCCCGCGGCGCCTAGAGCTTCAGCAAATTCGCGCATTAGATCAAAGACTAGAACCGTTAGCATGAACATCTTTATGGGATGAGGAGTAATCGGGCTTCCCTGAGGAATGATGCGTTTCTTGGAGAGATGGGCGACTTGCTCACTGGCGAACCCGTACTGCTCGCCTAGCGCCCTCAGCTTCTCGCTACTTGCAGGTTTCCAATCCGGGAGGAAGTCGTAGCGACTAATCTGGTTCCGATCACGTCGTCCGCCTATGAATTCGAACGCGAGTCGAAGGTTCATAAAATAAGACTCTAGACAAGCGGCTCTAACTACAAGTGGCAGTCCTGAATCTTCGGCGTGGCTGGGCAGTTCGGCTAGCATGTTGAGAGCATGCCCAATTTCGACTGCCGCTGTCTCTCGGTCCATGGCTCAATATCGTACCCCTTTGTGCGCGGGTTACCCTTCCACTGCCGGTTGCCAGGACTAGACGCATTGCCCGGTGCCTCGCCCGGGACGGGACTGCTGCGGCCTTCAGCGCCCACGTGCTGGTCAAATCTGGATCAACGGGACAATTGAGTCGGCTGCACCATAGTTCTGCTAGCATCGGACATCCGGCACGTGATCCTACTTCCAGGACCCGGCCGCTTCGTGTCTCTCTTTCTGGAACCAGGTAGCCGAATGAAAATATCGGGAGTGGAGCAAACGAAATCCAGGGCATTTATTTGCCCATGGTGTGGTCGTCCAGCTGTCGCCACTATCCGCGGAGCTGCAACTTGGGACAACACTAAGAGCGACGATCCTACGATCGTTGAATATACACTAGTCCAGTGCAGCGAATGCGGCGATGCGTCGCTAGAATCCCGCGAGGATTTCGGAGCTGGATTTAAGGAAGATGATCCAGTCTTCGTATACCCTGCTAGGCGTCGTCTTAGCGACACAATTCCAAGGCGATTGCGCAGCGAGTTCGATGAAGCTCAAGAATGCTTCTCCGTGAAGGCCTATGAGGCAACGGCTCTCATGGTGCGAAGAATCCTTGAAGGAGTGTGCAAGGAAAATAACATACAAGAGAGGACGCTCTTCAAAGGCCTTGAAGAACTCCAGAAGAACGGGCTAATTGACGGCACTATATCTGAGTGGGCTACTGAGCTTAGGCTACTCGGAAACGAAGGTGCACATTATACAGGAGACCGAGTTCCGCGCGATGATGCTGAAGACGCTCTTGCGTTCGCCGAAGCGTTGCTAGATCACATCTACGTACTCCGTAAGCGATTTACAGATTTTACGAACCGGCGTGCAGATAAGAAAGCCTCCAAGGCTGCAAAATCATAAGAGGTACTGTTTAAGTAGAGAAAGATGCCACCGCGCCGAAATTCCAGATCAGCTATTCGATGATGACACCTTCGGCGCGGAGTTGGGTCGTGTGGCGTCCTAGACGAGGACTTCGGACTTCGGTGACGCGATTATCGCGTCAGCAAGAGACGCTGGTCTGTACGCGCGACACTTGAGACGAGCTCCGGCTCAGCCCTGCGGATGAACCGCGCGACAATGTCGTAAGGGCCGTAGCGATCGACAATTTCCGAGAGCCGATCATGCACGGAGACCGTGGCGCCGCTCGGCGTGGTCGTCATGTCGCAATAGGCCAAGGCGTCAGTGAGCACCAGGGCGGGGGCCGGAAACTCGCTCGACAGTACTTCGGCGAGTCGGCGCTCTTCGGCTTCGAGGATGGCACACGAGTGGTTAGCGACTAGTCGGCACACCGCGGAGTCTGCGCGTTTGACATCGCGGAGATAGCGGGCACCGTCGAGTGCGTGAAAGCCCGTGTCGGCGAGTTCAGGCGAGTAGCCGATGTCATGCAGCCACGCGGCAGCTTCGAGTAGGTCGGCCTCGTCGGCGAGGATCGGGGCAAGGGTCCGGGCTTTCGCGGCAACACCTTGGACGTGGGCCCAGCGACGCGGCAGCGGGACTTCTAGGAGCGTGCGTGCCAGTTCAGAGGCCCAGTCTGCTTGGTTCATAAGTCTCGACACTACGTAACATCTAAAGGACGTTCACGGACGTGACATGCCATCTCGGGACGTCCTAGCTATCGAGCGGTTCTCGTGTGCGCTCATCAGGCGATTCGTCATTGATCCCAGCCGAGTCGGAACCACACCACACGAGAGGCTAGGTCACCCTCCACCCCCCAATTGTCATCTCCTGCGATGGCAGCCACGATCGATAGACCGCGCCCATGCTCGTCGTCACACTGGTCGTCGGTCCACGGGCCACCACGGTCGACGACCTCTACCCATGCGTAATCGCCAGGGTAAAGCGACGCTCGGACGGCGAACGTAGCGTCGGGATGACCAGAGCGGCTATGCAAGATGGCGTTGGTCGCCAACTCGGACGCCAGCAACACCAAGGCATCCACTACAGGACAGGCAGTGGCAATTAGCGCCAAGTCGGCGCGGACTCTGCGGACCTGATCGGCCGTCCCGCGGTACGACTGCTCGAAGATCGTCGCTTTGGGCGCCTTGGTCATCTCCGTATGCATGGGGTTTGCCTCGTGCCCTTCTATGCGGCTGAAGCGGACGAAGTTGCGTCCCGTTGTCATTTGTTCTGGGTGTCCCAGCCTTCCGGGAACCGCGGGACTTCTAAACAACAGGTAGGGACTTCTAGGGACGTCTTCTGCTAACGTGATGACCTGTTCCCGCTGCGTGACGGGAGGCAGGAAGTTTGAACGAGTCGCTACGGCGAGCGATGCTGCACGCGCGCCTGCGAGAAGAGGACGTCGCTACGCGCTTGGGCGTCGATCCCAAGACTGTCCGGCGTTGGCTGAACGGTCGTGTGCCGTATCCGGGTAGCCGAGCTGGACTAGCCGACCTTCTAGGAGTAGACGAGAGCGATTTGTGGCCCGACGCAGGCGGACCACTAACGGCGCGAATTCGGCCCGGGCAGCTAGGCGAGGTGTACCCGCATCGCTGGGCCGTTCCTCGCGACGTGTGGACGCGATTCTTCGAATCAGCTGAGCATGAGATCGGTGTCCTCGGGTACAGCGCCATGTTCCTTGCCGAAGACGCGGGTCTGCTGAGCATCCTTGTGGGCAAGGCGAACCGCGGCGTCCGAGTCCGAATCGCACTCGGCCACCCGGACAGCGCCTCCGTTGCCCAGCGCGGCCGGGAGGAGGGTATCGGTGACACGATGGCTGTGAAGATCCGTAACGCTCTGGCGCTCTACCTTCCGCTGACAGCGTCAGAGAAGGTAGAGGTTCGGTTGCATCAGACGGTCTTGTACAACTCGATCTACCGCGCTGACAGTCAGGTGCTTGTCAACCAGTACGCCTACGGCATCTCTGCAGCTCACTCGCCGGCTTTCTTCTTTCGCCAGTCTGAGAGCGGTGACGTGGCTGCTACCTACATTGACATCCTTGAAAAGATCTGGGATTCCGCCAAACCGATCTAACAGGCTCGCCGACCTTGGCCGACATGGGGAGTAAGACCAGCCTCGGAACGCGCTCGACCCGGCGATCCCCGCGCCTCCAAACGGATGGCTCATGAGCAGATGCCCATGGATTGGATGCAACCCACTCCTCCGAAGCACTGCTCGGCGAAGCAATGGATCATGCTCGGTCGAGTCCGGATGCGCGAGGTCCCGCGCATCAGGCGATGATGGCCCCCATGGGGCGACATCGATCGACACCCTATTTTCGCAGGAAGACCGGCCAAAGCAGCTACCTAGCGCAGCCCAGATTCCCATGATGCAGCCATCATCGCCAACCGCGCGGCGTCTCCTCCGGTGATCAAGCCGGACACTCAAACCTTCTTCACCGCTAGGAACGAAGATCAAACTTGATCTACGCATCACACAATGCCATGAAGTTCTGACACCATGATCCAATATGAAGCATCGCTGCACTACAGAGCTATGATACTGGATTCATACATGGTTGCATGGTTAATGAACATGGATCATAAAAGTTCATCATTCGCAGCTCAGTGACTCGGCACAAAATGGATCATGCTCGGTCGAGTCCGGATGCGCGAGGTCCCGCGCATCAGGCGATGATGGCCCCCATGGGGCGACATCGATCGACACCCTATTTTCGCAGGAAGACCGGCCAAAGCAGCTACCTGCGCAGCCCAGATTCCCATGATGAAGCCATCATCGCCAACCGCGCGGCGTCTCCTCCGGTGATCAAGCCGGACACTCAAACCATGACACCAAAGTGTCCATGAATCATGGAGGTGATGCAGTGAAGGATTTGCCCATAGATCGGTACTCACAAATATTATCGAGTATCTATTAATCCTGGTGAACAGCGAAGATCGAACTAAGAGCCATAAGTTAACTTAGATTGGCCACAGATTGGCGTAGATCAAGTTGCGCAACCGTTCGACACCGACTAGAGTTCCCCGCATTCAGTAGCCGCGCGACCAAAACAACGCGGCGTCCAGCAGACGCGGGGAGATGCCAGTGGGCCTCGATGAGGCGATCAAGATCGCACATGGCGCAGTATTGGAAGCGGAGCTTCCCTCTCCATTTCAGGAGATAGCGTTTGGCGAGGTCCTGCGCTATGTTCTAGCAGGCTCCGTCCAGTTCGACCGTATAAATCCTGGCGGGCCAACCTCTCCCACATTGGTTTCAGAAGCAAGCGGCCTGCATCTCCTCGCTTCCCGGGTAGATGCCAGCGCAAGTGCACTAGCCGACCTTTTCGACATTTCAGAAGGCTCGGTATCCCTCCACGTCGCAAACGCACGTATCGCTTCGACCAAAAGCAAGGCGACGAAGGAAATTGCGCTACTCGTCGCAGCTGCGCGACAGGGCAGCGGAACGGACGAGACATGGACAAGCGTGGATCATATCCGCGAAACATTGCAGCAGTACAAAAGATACGACACCAATAACTTCGCCGCCTACCTTAAGGCAACCGGGGATGCTTTTAATTTTCGAGGAAAAGGATCATCCACAGAAATAAGGCTAACGAAAATCGGATGGGAAATGGCGACGAATCTCATTCAGTCTCTAGTGGGCGGAGGCTCGTAACAGATGTCAAATCGCACGGAGGAGGTATGAGGACATGGAGCATGTAGATCTTCTCAAGGAGGCTGTTGCCGTCGTGGAGCGGGCAAGCGTCCCTGAAGACCTGAGGGAAATCGCGTTCGCTAAGGTCCTGGACATGTTGGTTCGGACGGACACAGGAGACGGGACAAGCGCAAAGGCTGGCTCTTCTGCGGAAGAGACCGGCGACCAATCGGAGCTTCTTGTTCGGATAGCGTCTAAGATCGGTATCCAGCCTAATCTGATAGACCGGGTCTTTGACCACCACGAGGATGTTCTCATTTTTTCAGGGAACGTGACGACTCTGGGCTCGACTAGGGCAGGGATGGTGCAGAACCTTGCGCTTCTCATGATCGCCGGTCGCCGTTGGGGAGGCCTTGATCAAGGCGGCTCAACAGCAGACGAGATAGTGCGCGCAGAGGTTGATCGTCATAGCCTACTGGACGTGACCAATTACAACAAGCACATCAGTGCGCTGAAGCCCTATGTAACAATCACGGGCTCAGGAAAGAGCGCAAGTTACAAGATCAAGTATGACGGTCTCGAAAGGGCAAAGCAGCTCGCTCATTCCTTGGCCGGGGAGTAGAGCAAAGAGAACGTAATGAATATCGATTCATCCACTGTGCTCGGCCTGCTTCCAGCCAGTCTTCGCTTGGAACTCATTAATGAGTTCAATAAGATAGTAAAGAATTACAAGGAGAATCGCTGGGAAGCCCAGAACCTCGACGGCGGAAGGCTTTGCGAGGTAGTCTACACTATCCTAGATGGATATACCTCAGGCGCAAAATATGCAAACAAGGCCTCGAAGCCGCGTAATTTTGAGGCTGCATGCAAGGAGCTTGAGAAGAGATCCTCTTATCCCGACTCAGCGAGAAAGACCATACCGCGGATCCTCTTTGCCCTATACGAAATTCGGAACAACCGCGGTGTCGGACATGTCGGTGGCGACGTAGATGCTAACCATATGGATGCTGAGCTTGTCCTAGCGGCAGCAAAATGGCTGGTCGCCGAGCTGATTAGGCTTTTCCATAACGTCGATGTAAAGACTGCCACCGAAGTAGTCGACTCTCTGTCGGATAAGACTGTTCCCCTCATCTGGGAGGTTAACGGGACGAAGCGAGTTCTCAATGCCACCCAGTCGCTCGCAGACCAAACCCTACTTTTGCTTTATTCAGATATAGGGCCCATTCATGAGAAGATCCTCGCCGAATATCTCGAACAAAGCCGCTTGCAGAACTATCGGCGGGTCCTAGATAAGCTCCATAGGGGACGGAAGATCGAGTGGAACAGGGTCACTGGCCTGGTAACGCTTAGTCCGCTAGGCAGCAAAGAAGTCGAGGAGCATCTACTGTAGCGAGGCTATGGCCCACTGACTGCGCCCCCTTAGCGGTGTCATGCGCTCGCCGTGTGCATCAGCGACGCGAGCACGACAAGCGTCGTCGTGATCCTGATGAGCCGGCCGCTCACAGGAACAACTCTGTGCGCCGACCGATCACAATCAGGTCCCCATCGCCGTAGCCTGCGACGAGTCGTTCGGCAAGCGTAAGAGCCGATCGCTTGGTTGCGTCTGAACATTCTGGCGGTCGACTGTGGCTTGTTGGCCGAACTGCACAGTAGCGATGACCTAGCCATCGACCGTCGGCGACATGTACTCGATGCTGGTTTCGATTACGGCAAAGCCCATCTCTCGAATAAGGGGACCGCGGGAGCCAAGAACGGGAGCCAACGTGTTCAGACTCTCGCCGACTCACCGCGGCCCACTCGGATCGTTTCGCTGGTGAGACGCTCTCCGTCCGACTCCGTCCGACCGTCTCGGACTGCTAGAACCTGCATGGCATGCAGAAGGTCAGGGGTTCGAATCCCCTTAGCTCCACAATTTTCTTAGATCACTTGTTCGATTGTTAAGTGTTAGGCCATATGTCTAAGTGCTCTTGACGTTTCGTTACCCTCGTCGCTGTCCTAGTCGCCGGGCCCGTCGCTGCTCATGACCGGCACTGCGGTGTGCCG
>Ga0335075_10006137_pt1 | contig 18568 bp, 18 predicted proteins | sample Lox_Sample_24_FD_206723 | JGI IMG/M metagenome (GOLD analysis project Ga0335075, IMG submission 206723) | Soil microbial communities from Loxahatchee National Wildlife Refuge, Florida, United States - Lox_Sample_2.4 | ecosystem: Environmental > Terrestrial > Soil > Wetlands | place: USA... | reverse complement strand
CTCGCGCTTGTCCGTCAGCCACAAGATCTTGGATCGTTGGACACCTTATGGCGTGTCCAGCGATCCAAGATCTTCGCACTGGTTGCCGCCGGGCGGCGCGCGACGGCCCTGCTAAAAGATAACAGCAAGAAGCGGGTCGCGCGGCCGGACGCGGTACGCGGGCCTCGGGCCAGCTGGCCCGGCTGTGGCACGGGCGGGGGAGCGGGGCGGAACCGGCGGTCACAGGTGAAGGCTGCGGGGACGCCGGGAGAGGGAGCGTCCCCCGGCGAATGAAGCGGGCACATGGGAGGGCGCGCGCCTGCGGGAGATCCCCGGTCCGGGATCCAGTCCCGGTCGGCCAAATCTGATAACAGCAAGAAGCGCGGAGCGCTTTCATCGGCTGGCGCCCGACGCCCGCTAAGGGTTAACCCCGCAGGCAGGCAGAGGCGGCGGCGGCTTGGTGGGCGCTCGCTACAGGGCCAGGCGCATCATGGTCAGGTCGAGCCAGCGGCCGAACTTGGTGCCCACCTCGCGGGCGGTGCCGACCAGTTCGAAGCCGAATCGCTGGTGCAGGGCGACCGACCTTGCGTTGGACGACTCGATGCAGGCCATCATCACGTGCGCGCCCGATTCCGCGGCGGCCGCGATGAGGGTCTTGAGCAGGGCGGCGCCGAGGCCGTGGCCCTGGTGGCCGCCGGTGAGGTAGACGGAGTCCTCGACGGTGTACCGGTAGCCGTCTTTGGGGCGCCACGGCGCCCAGTTGGCGTAGCCGATCACCTGGCCGTCGGTCTCGGCGACGTAGGCGGAGCCGCGGGCGAGGTTCTCCGCGAGCCAGGCCCGCCCGTCGGCGGGCGACACGGTCTCGGTCGTCCACGTGGCCGTCGAGTGCTCGATCACGTCGTTGCGGATGGCGCGGATCGCCTCCGCGTCCGTCGCGCCGGCCAGCCGGATCTTATATAGTGGAGCCATGTCTACTATAGTAGATGAAAAGTCAGGGTTCGGAGAACGGCTGCGGGCCGAGCGGCACGCCCGCGGCTGGCCGATCGAGCGGCTCGCCGCGGCGTCGGGTGTCTCCCGGGCGATGATCAGCAAGATCGAGCGCGGCGAGAGCAGCCCCACCGCCGTCGTCCTCGGCAAGCTTTCTGCCGCTCTTGAGCTCAGCATCTCTGAACTGCTCGGGCCGGGCCTGCCCGGCCCCGCCGGGAACCAGCCGGGTGCCGTGAGCGACGCAGGCGGCCCGGCGCCGGGCGGCGGCGTGGTCCGGCCGGCCGCCGGCACCCCGGAGTGGCGCGACCCGGATACCGGGTACCTGCGCCGTCAGGTGTCCTCTCCCCGGTTTCCCGCCGCGGTCACCGAGGTCACGCTGCCGCCCGGCGCCCGGGTGCCCTACCCGGCGGGCGCGTACGCGTTCATCGCCCAGCTCGTCTGGGTGCTTTCTGGTCGGCTGACGCTGACGGACGGCCCCGCCGTGCACGTCCTGGCGGCGGGTGACGCGTTCGAGCTAGGCGAGCCGAGGGCGCGTGAGTTCCGCAACGACGGCGCGGCCGACTGCCGGTACCTTGTCGTTGTCACCCGCACGGCGACGCCCTGACCCGGGGGCGACGCCCCCAGCCGGCGACGTTCGCGCCCGGCGACGGGCCGGCCCGGCTAAGGAGCGCGCTGGACAGCGATGTCAGCCGGGGTCGGCGCGATTCCCGATCCGGTGAGAGCTGTTTACCCGCGGCCCAAGGGGAACGCTAAGGGCAAGGGAGGCGGATGCGATGTCTACGCCGAACGGCGACGGGCCATCGGACGACCGGACGCGGCCGCTTGAGCTGCGGACACGGAAGCGCGCCTATTTCGTCATGATGGGCGTGTGCCTGCTGCTGATCGTGCTCGCGTGGACCTTGATCTGGCGGTTCTCGATCACCGCGGCCGTCGTGATGTCGGCGGTGGCGCTGGTGGTGCCGCCGTTCGCGGCGATCGTCGCCAACTCGGGCCCGGTCAACCGGCAGTGAACCCGGCCGGCCGGCTGCGTCAGGCGAGCCCGTTCTGGTGGGCGTACCGGATGGCGGCGGGGCGGTCACGCGAGCCGGTCTTCGCGAAGATCCGGTTGATGTGGCTCTTGACCGTGTGCGTGGTGACGAAGAGGCGGGCCGCGATCTCGGGGTTGTTCAGGCCCTGGGCGATCAGGCCAAGGATCTCGGCCTCGCGGTCGGTGAGCCCGTCGGGCAGCGGCCCGCCCGGCACCGCCGCGCCCGCGGGCACCGCGCCGCCAGCCGCACCGCCCGGCCCGCCGGGCTCGGCCATTAGCCCCGCGGGCCTGGTGGCCGCGTTCATCAGCGTGGCGTGCACCCGCGAGTCGAACACGGACAGGCCTTCCGCGGCCGCGCGCAGCGCGCTGGCGATCTCGGTGTGGTCGGCGTCCTTGGTCAGGTAGCTGCGCGCGCCGGCCCTGAGCGCCTCGAGGACCGAGGTGTCGTCGGCGTAAGTGGTCAGCACGACGACGGCGACCCGCGGGTGCTCGGCGCTGAGGCGGCGGGTGGCCTCCGTGCCGTCGAGGACCGGCATGTGCAGGTCAAGCAGGATGGCGTCCGGCTGGTGCTCGGCGACAAGCTCGATGGCTCGCGCCCCGTTCGCCGCCGAGGCCACGACCTCGATGCCGGGCAGCCCGCCGAGCAGCAGGACCAGCCCCTCGCGGACGCTGGCCTGGTCGTCGGCCACGATGACGCGCAGCGGCGCGGTGGAGTCGCTCAACGGCTGCCTTCCCTTGCGGCTGGTGCGGTGTCTACAGCGGTGTCTACTGCGCTGGCCGGCGCGGCGGCCGGCGCGGCGGCCGGCGCGGCGGCCGGCGCGGCGGCGAATGCCCCGCCCCCCCGGCGGCCGGCGGCGCCGGGCGGCGGCGCGGTGGCGCGCGGAAGGTCGGCGGTGACGACCCACCGGCCGTCATGCTCCCCGGCTTCCAGCGTCCCGCTCAGCAACAGCAGCCGCTCGCGCATCCCGGTCAGGCCGTAGCCGGCGTCCGCGGTGTGCAGCCCGCCCTCGCGCCCGGCGACCTGGCCGGCATGCGCGATGGGGTTGGCGACGGTCAGCCGCACGCCGTCCTCGCGGTAGTCGAGGTCGACCGCGATGTCCGCCCCCGGCGCGTGCTTGACCGCGTTGACCAGTGCTTCCTGGGCGATGCGGAGCAGCGCGACGGTGGCTTCCGTCGGCAGCGGAACGGGCGTGCCCGACGACTCGCAGGCCACGCGGACGTGGTGCCGGCCGGCGACCTCGGCGGCGGCGCGGGCCAGCTCGTCGGGCAGCGGAAGGGGGTCGGCCCGCAGCGCCTGGACGGCGCGGCGGGTCTCGGTCAGGCCGCCCGACGCCATGCGCTGCGCCGTGGCCAGCGCCTCGAGCGCGCGGTCGGCGTCGTGGTGCACGGTGAACAGCGCCCGGACGGTCTGCAGCTGGATGCCGAGCGCGCCGAGGGAGTGCGCGAGCACGTCGTGGACCTCGCGGGCGATCCGCGCCCGTTCTTCGAGCACGTCGGCCCGCCGCTGCTCGGCCCGCAGCCGATCGTGCTGCGCCAGCAGCTGCCTGGCCTGCTCGGCCTGGACGCGAAGCGACGCCCGGTTCCGCCCGAGGAGCACGCCGACCGCGAGCAGCAGCGGGTACCCGAGCAAGGTGCCGGCGCCCTGGCCGAACGCGAGCCCGCCAACCTCCGTGGCCAGCACGCCGAGCAGCGTGATAGCGAGGGCGGCCGGCAGCGACAGCAGTTCCGCGGCGCTGATCATCGTCGCGGCGGAGAAGACGACCATGCTTGTCCCGCCGCCGTCGGCGGTCGCGCCGAGGCAGCCGGCGGCGGCCACCGTCGCGAGCGCGGCCGGCAGGCCCGCCCGCCGCACCGTGGACGTGGCGTGGCGGGGCAGGTCGGCCAGGAACCACAGCCCGACCCCCGCGCAGATCAGCGCGTAGGCGGCCACCTGGGTTGTCCGCTCGGCCCTGGTGGCGTTCGCGTCGAGGAAGGTGAGCACGCCGACGACCGCGAGCCCGGCCGTCCGGACGCCCCAGAGCGCTACGCGCAGCATTTCCCCATTATGACCGTGGGTGCCCGGGCCTGACGTCACCGGCGGTCCCGGCGCGCCTGGCCCATGAAGACCTTGCCGTCCTTCTCCGGCGCGAACGGGACGCCCATGCCGGCGGCCCGCGCCACCACGACGGCGGCCTGGGCGAGCCGGTTGGCGCCGAGGCTGAGCAGCAGGGTGGCGGCGGACGCGGCGACGTGCGCGTGCAGGCCGGCGGCCAGGAGGATGACGGCCACCCGCCAGCCCGCGAGCGCCGCCCAGAGCCACAGCCCGCGCACCGGCAACTGCGCCCACAGGTACCCGTCGCGCGACTCCAGGCGCATGACCGCGCCGAAGGCGAGGCCGATCGCCACCGACCCCACGGTGCCGATCGCCACGCAGGCGACGTCGGCGCCGCCGAGGTGTCCTCCGCCGCTGCCGTGGAGGTTCAGCAGCCCGATCAGGGTGAGCACCGCGGGCAGCAGCACGGTGCGCTTGCCGCGCAGCGGCTCCCCCTTGACCTGGCGGTAGATGACGTAGCCGATGATCCCGAGCACGGCGAGGATCTCGATCGCAGACATGAGGCGCGTTCCTCTCAGCAAGTCAGCAAAGGCGTTTATGCCTGGCCGGCGTCCGCCGACGAGAGGAAGTTAAGCCCGCGGGCCGCGCCGGGGCGTCGCCGCGCGGGTGGGGATCCGGGTTGAGCCGGCGGGCCGCGCCGTCAACCCGCCAGGTATGAGGAACCCGCCGGAAGGATCATCCCGGTGGTGAACCACGGGGCGATTCGCCGCGGGCCGCGCGGCGGTTGAGTGGTGACTGCACCGAACGTCCCACTCGCTCAGGGAGCACCTCTGATGTTCAGCCCACTGGTCAACGCGGAACTCGTCAACGCCGCCGTCCTTGTCGCCACGCTGGAAAGCGACCTGGGCGCCCACCGGAAGATCGGCCCGATGCGGCTGCTGCGCCCGGCCCTGGTGGCCGGGTCCATCATCCCCTTGTTCATCGGCCCGGTCGCCACCCACGGCGCGGGCCTGGCGGTCGAACTGGCGGGCGCCGCCGCCGGGCTGCTCGGCGGCCTGGCCGCGGTCGCGCTGACGAAGGTCTACCGCAGCCCGCGCACCGGCAAGCCGGTCAGCCGCGCCACCTGGCCCTACGCCCTGCTGTGGACGCTGGTCGTCGGCGCCCGCGCGCTCTTCTCCTACGGTGCGACCCACTGGTTCCAGCCCCAGATCACCGGGTGGTGCCTGGCCAACCAGGTAACGGTTGACGCCATCACCGACGGCCTGATCTTCATGGCGGTCGCGATGCTCGCGGTCCGCACGCTCGGCCTTGCCGTCCGCGCGGCCGCCCTGCCCGCCGCGGACAACGCCGCCGCGCCGGCCAGCGTCGCCCACGCCGCCGGAGGCACCGCCCGCTAGGCCCCCCGGCCGCGGAACCGCGCCCGGCCTGGCGGAACTCCCGCAACGGGGCCCCGGTCCACGAGGACCAGGGCCCCGTTCGCGTGCCCGGCCGCTCTTGTCCACAGGGAATTACACAGCTGTGATTTCTGCCGCCCAGTCGACTCCGGGCCGCCGCGCCGCGTAGCAGGCGGCGGCCAGCCCGACGAGCCGCTCCGCACCGACCTCGCCGGTGAACCCCGCGGCGACGTCGGTCACCCGGACGGTCCCCGCCGCGGCCTCCGCCTCGCCGATGACGGCGATGAGGTGGTCGCGGCGCTGCCTGCTGTGCCTGACCCGCGCGCCGAGGGACCCGTCCACGTCAAGCCGCGGCCGAAGCCCGGCGGCCAGCAGGGCGTCGGCCAGCCGGCGGGCCGCCTCGTCCTGAGCCGGGCCGACCGGCAGCACGCAGGCCTGCACCGGCGCCAGCCACAGCGGCAGCCGCCCCTGGTACCGCTCGAGCAGCGCCGCCGTCACCCGTTCCATCGAGCCGACGGTGCCGCGGTGGATCATGGTGACCGGCTGCCGTGACCCGTCGGGCGCGTCGTAGACCAGGCCGAACCGCTCGGGCTGGCCGAAGTCGACCTGGACGGTCGCGATGCTCTCCTCCTGGCCGCGGCCGTCACGGACCTGGAGGTCAAGCTTCGGCCCGTAGAACGCGGCCTCACCCGCGACCGCGACCAGCGGCAGCCCCCGCGCGGCCAGGCCGGCCGCCGCCGCGGCGTCCCGCAGCGCGGCCTCGGCGCCCTGCCACTGGGCGGGCGTGCCGAGGTAGGCGGGGCTGTCGTCGCGCAGCGACAGCCGCACGTGGTCCACCGGCAGGCCGAGGATCTCCTGGGCGCGCAGCGCGGCCCGCAGCCCGCGGGCCGCCTCACCGGCGACCTGGTCGGCCCGGCAGAACACGTGGGTGTCGTCAAGGCTGATCTGCCGCACCCGGCTCAGCCCGGACAGCACGCCGGAGCGTTCGTCGCGGAACATGGCGCCGAGCTCGTTCAGCCGTACCGGCAGCTCCCGCCAGGACCGCCGCGCGGAGGCGAATATCAGCGCGTGGTGCGGGCAGTTCGCCGGCCGCAGGACAAGTTCGTCGCCGCCGACGGCCATGGCAGGGAACATGTCCTCGGCGAACTTCGCCCAGTGCCCCGACCGCTCGAACAGCGCCCGTTTCCCGAGGACGGGGGTGTATACGCCCTGGCAGCCGTCGCCGCGGGCCAGGTCCCTGGCCAGGGCCTGGAGTTCCTCGCGGATCACGGCCCCGTCGGGCAGCCACAGCGGCAGCCCCGCGCCCGCGAGCGCGTCGGTGGCGAAAACCCGGAGGTCACGATTGATGTCACGATGGTCACGAGGGGCTGGTTCGGTGCTCATGCGAGTGCTCCCTGCTGGTTAGACGGCCCAGGGAGCCAGCCCGCGACGTCGCCCGGTCCCGGAGCTGACTCCGGACGGGCTGGCGGAAGGTAAGGAAACTAGCGCGGCAGCCGGTGGCCGGAGGTGCCCGGCGTCGTCGTCATCACGGGGTGCCGCATGTATTTCATCGTAACGGGTTCATGCTCCGCGCCGCCGCACAATTACTCCGGGGGCGGGGCCGCGGACCGAGACCCCCGTGAACTGTCGTCGATATCGTTAGCAGTTCACGGGCGGGCGGGCGGGCGGACGGGCGGGCCCGGGCCGTTACGCGGCGGCGAAGTGGCGCAGAACGCCGGGGTCCGGGTCGATGCCGAGCCCTGGCCCCGGCGGGACGCGGATGCGGCCCCGCTCGGGGAGCAGGGCGTCACCGTAGGGCAGGGCCTCGAGGTCGGAGAACCGCCATTCGATCATCGCGTCGGCCGCGCCGAGCGCGGCGGTCACGTGCACCGCCGCGAGCAGCCCGGGGCCGTGGTAAAAGGTGTGCGGCATCGCGGTGACGCCGCGGGCCGCCGCGACCTGGAAGACCTTGCACAGCTCGGTGACGCCGCCCATCTTGGCGGGGCTCGGCTGGACGATGTCGACGGCGTCCATCAGCCGGCCGAAGTCGAGCAGCGTCGCCGTGTTCTCCCCGGCCGCGACGGGGATGCCGCAGCCGGCGCGCAGCCGGGCCAGGCCGGCGAAGTCCTCCGGCGGCCACAGCGGCTCTTCCAGCCACCGCAGGCGGGCCTCCCGCAGCTGTTCGGCCGCCGCCCGGGCCTGGCCGAGCGTCCACGGGCAGTTGACGTCGAGCATCAGCGCCGTGCCCTGGCCGGCCTCCGCGCGGGCGGCGCGGACCGCGGTGACCTCGCGCTCGTGCAGCTTGACGGCGGTGAACCCGGCGCCGAGCGCCTGCCGCACGCCGGCCCTGACCGCCTCGGGGTCGCCGTAGGGGTCGAGGCTGGCATAGCAGGGCAGGCTCGCGGCGCCGCCGCCGAGCAGCCGGTGCAGCGGCATGCCCGCCGCCTTGCCAGCGATGTCCCACAGGGCGGTGTCCACCGCGGACAGCGCGTGGATCACCGCGCCGGCCCGGCCGAACACCTGGAGTTTCTCCTGGACCGAGCGCATGAGCGGGCCGATCTGGGCGGGGTCGCGGCCCTCGCAAAGCGGCGCGATCAGGTCCTCGACGGCCCGCCGGGTCACCGGCGTGGCCTCGAACCCGAACGCCTCGCCCCAGCCCTCGCGGCCCTGTTCGGTCGTCACCTTCACGAGCAGCGAGTCCACGGGCGGCCTGGGCTTGCCCGGGCCCGCGCGGAACGGGATGCGCAGCGGGAACGTGTCGATCCTGGCGATGGCGTCGGCGGCGGTCACCCACCGACTGTCGCCGGCCGGCCGGCGCCGGTCAACCGGCGGCGCGCGCTCGCGTGGCCCGAATTCCCGTAAGGCGCCCGGCAGGTGCTCGACCGCGCCGAGGAAGTCGCGGAAGGCCCGGTCGGCGCGGGCGGCGTCGCCGGTGGCGTCGAGGTCCATGAGGAGGCCGCGGATGACGGCCAGGACGAGCGTGGCGAGTTCCGGCCGGCCGATGCTGCGCAGGCCGTCCTCAAGCGGCCCGAGCCAGTCGGTCGTCGCGGCGCGCCGGAAGTCCGGCCACAGCCGCTGGTCCGCGCTCTCGCGCAGCCGGCCGAACGTCCGCAGGTACGGCTCGCCGGCCGGGCCGGCGATGGCGGCCCAGGCGCGGCTCAGGGTGGCCGTGTACGGCTCGCCCGGCCGCGCCCGCAGGAGGTCGCCCCACGCGGCGAGCTGCCGTTGCCGCGCGCGCCCGAGTACGGCCCGCAGCAGGGCGTCGCGGGTGCCGAAGTGGTAGATCAGCATGCGGGCGGAGGTGCCGGCGGCGGCGGCCAGCGGCTCAAGCCGGTCGGGGAGGCCGTGCGCGAGCACGTGGTCGGCGCAGGTGTCGAGCAGCCTGTCCTTGATCTGCGGTTGCGGTCGCCTGCCCATGACCCAACTTTTTCACGTAACGGCAATTACGTCTATACTCACCTGGAGGCGGTCGTCCGGCGTGGAGGTGGCGATGAGGGTCGTGTTCGTGCACGGGGCGTGCGTGCGGGACGGGTCGTGGTGGTGGCACCGCACCGCCGCGCTGCTGCGCGAGCGGGGGGTGCCGAGCGTGGCCCCGGCGCTCCCGAGCTGCGGCGAGGCGGGCGTGCCGGGCGGCGCCGGCGGCCCGGGGCTGCCCGAGGACGTCGCCGCGGTCCGGCAGGTGCTGCGGGACGGCGGCGAGCCGACCGTGGTGGTCGCCCACAGTTACGGCGGCATCGTCACCGCGGAGGCCGCGGCGGGAATCGGGTCGGTGCGCCACCTGCTGCTGGTCTCCAGCTACCTGCCGGAGGCCGGGCAGAGCCTGTCGGACTTCGCGGACGGCGCCGCCCCGGCGCCGTTCCTCGACGTCGACGCCGGCGCCGGCACGTTCGGTGTCCGCCCCGAGCTGCTTGCGGACACGTTCCTGCAGGACTGTGACCCCGAGGTCCAGGCGCAGGCGGCGGGCCACCTCGCCCGGCAGAGCCTGCGGGTGACCGGGCAGCCGGCCGGGGCGGCCGCATGGCGGCAGGTGCCCTCGACGTACCTGGTCTGCGCCGGGGACCGGGGCACCCCGCCGCGGCGGCAGCGCGAGTTCGCCCGCCGGGCCGGGCGCGTCGTGGAGCTCGACGCGGGCCACCACCCGTTCCTGTCCCAGCCCGCGGCGGTCCGGGACCTGCTGCTGAGCCTGTGACGGCCCGGCGGCCGCCCTAGGCGCGCGTGCCCTCCGCCGGGCCGAAGATCACCAGCACGGTGAGGTCCTCGGCGACGCCGACGCCGGCCCCGTGGGCCCCGCCCGCCGCCGTGTGCCTGCCCGCGCCGCTGGGTGCCGCCGCGACGCTAGCGGCCGGCGCGGACGGGGACGCTCTCGAAGCCGCGCAGCACCAGCAGCGGCCGCCGGACGGGCGGGCCGGCCAGCTCGAGCCCGGGGTGCCGGCGGGTGAGCTCCTCCAGCGCGACGCGGCCCTCGAGGCGGGCGAGCGGCGCGCCCAGGCAGTGGTGGATGCCGAGGGAGAACGACAGGTGCCGCGCGGCGTCCGGCCGCGTCACCTGGAGCAGGCCCGGCTGGTCGAAGACCGCGGGGTCGCGGTTGGCGCCGCCGATCGCCACGATGACCGGGACGCCCCTGGCGATGACGGTGCCGTCGACGTCGGCGTCCTCGGTCGCGATGCGGGAGGTCATCTGGACGGGGCTGTCGTAGCGGAGCAGCTCCTCGACCGCGCCCGGCAGCAGGCCCTGGTCTTCCCCCAGCGCGTGCCACTGCTCACGGCCCGCCTCGCCGAGCAGGGCGACGGTGCCGTTCCCGACCAGGTTGACGGTCGTCTCGAAGCCGGCGACGAGCAGCAGCAGCGCCATGCGGGCCAGCTCGCCCGGGGTGAGCCGGTCGCCCGCCTCCTCCGCCGCGATGAGGGCGGACAGCAGGCTGCCGTCGGGCTCCGCGCGGCGCTTCTCGGCCAGGTCGCCCAGGTAGGCCAGCAGGGCGAGCTCGGACGCGCGGGACTGGCGCGCGGCCGCGCCGGACGTCTGCGGCTCGAGGGTGGCGGCGACGTCGCGGCCCCAGGCGCGGAAGCTGGCCCGGTCCTCCTCCGGGACGCCGAGCAGGTGGCAGATCACCGCGATGGGCAGCGGGAAGGCCAGCGCGTCGATGAGGTCGAAGCCGTCCGGCGCGGCCGCGGCAAGTAGCCGCTGCGTGGTCTCGCGGATGAACGGCTCAAGGGCGGCGATCGCCTTCGGCGTGAACGCGCTCGACACCAGCCGCCGCAGCCGGGTGTGGTCGGGCGGGTCCAGGGTGAGCAGGTCGGCGGCGGGCAGCTCCGCGCGGGGGTCGCCCGGCGGGTAAGCGGGCGGCCGGTAGCGGCGCTGGTGCACCGGGGACGAGCTGAACCGCCGGTCGCGCAGGATCGCCGACGCGGTCGCGTGGCTCGCCGTCACCCAGGCGCCGAGCCTGCTGCGGACGAGGGGGCGGCGGCGGACGGACTCGTACAGCGGGTAGGGGTCGGCCTTGTCCCGCGGCCCCATCAGGCGGGCCACCGGGTCGCCGCGCCACCGGCAGTAGCGGACCACCGCGGGCACCACGACGCGCTCGGCGAGGCTCACGCGCGACCTCCCTCGGCCGGGGCGGACCTTACGTACCGACGGTATACGCAAACCGGGCGCCCGCCGAGCAGTAGACAGTGTCTACTGCTCGTGGTAGACAGTGTCTATGAGCGAGCCGGGCGCACGCCCCCGAGTCAAGGACGGCCTGCCGTTGCGCTACCGGGCCTCGCGTGCCGTCGCGGCGCCGCTGCTGCGGGCCTACGGCCGGCCCCGCGTCGCCGGGGCCGCGAACGTCCCGCCGGCCGGGCCGGCGATCCTCGCGTCCAACCACCTGTCGGTCATCGACTCGGTGTACCTGCCGCTGCTGCTCGCCCGGCCGGTGACGTTCTCCGCCAAGGCCGAGTACTTCACCGCGCCGGGGCCCGCGGCGCGGGCGTGGGCGTCGTACCTGCGCGCGACCGGCCAGCTCGCCATCGACCGGGACGATCCCCGCGCCGCGCGGGCGACGCTGGACGCGGCCCTCGAGCTGCTGCGCGACGGGCAGCTGCTCGGGTTCTACCCGGAGGGCACGCGGTCGCCGGACGGGCGGCTGTACCGGGGCCGGGCGGGCATCGGGTACCTTGCGCTCCGCTCGGGCGCGCCGGTCGTCCCGGTCGCGATGGCCGGCACGCGCCAGATGCTGCCACCGGGCGCCCGGCTGCCGCGCCCGCGCCGTATCGAGGTGCGCATCGGCCAGCCGATGACGTTCGGCGACGTCACGGGCCTGCCGCCGGCGCGGGCGCGCGGCGTGGTCGCCGACCGGGTGATGGCGGCGATCGCGCGGCTGTCCGGGCAGCCGTACGTGCACGCGTACGCCCCCGCCCGCAAGGCCGGGCCGGCCGGCCTGGCCTGACGGGCCCGGCCTCGTGAGCCGGCTTATCATGCCCGTAGGAGCGGGACAGGCGGGCGCGCCGGGCGGCGCGCCGGATGACGGCGGAGCGGCCCATGCCCGGGGACGGGAAGCTCAGGCACTGCAGGCACTGCCTGGGTGACAACTGCCCCGGTGACTGCCTGCTGGCCGGGGGCCAGTGCATCCACGGCTGGAACGGCCAGCGCCCGCGGGACGTGAACTGGCAGGCGCTGCTGAGCCGGCGCTGGTGGCACCGGGTCCTGTGGGGCCCCGAGCGCGCTTCCCGCTGGCGCGGCATGCGCCGGGACCCGTAGGGCGGGCGCGCCGGCGGTTCAGCCCGGGCCGGGGCGGGAAGTACTGCTTGTACTTCTGCCGTCACATTTAGTGATGACTGGATGCCGCCTGGCGCGGCGCGGGCCTCGGGGGAACCTCATGCGGACGGCTGACCAGCATGGCGCGCTGCCGCCGGTCCTGGCCGAGGCCGCCGTGTCGTCGGGCGGGTACCGGCTGCGCTGGGCCGCGGAGTGGGTGCGCGAGCGGTCCTGGGTGGTCCCGGCGGTGCTCCTCGCCGTCGGCACCGGGCTGGCGGTGCTGGTCGCGGCGGGGCCCGGGGTCCCGCGCTCCTGGGGCGGCTTCCCCGCGGACGCGAGCTGGAGCAGCGGCTTCCTCGAGAACATCGCGGCCCAGGCACTGTCCCCGGCCGTGAACCAGCCCACCACGGCGGTCCCCGTCATCGACTCGCTGGAGGATGTCTTGCTGCAGATCGCCCGCAGCCCGCGCCAGTCGGGCTGCTACACCGACCGCGAGGGGACGGTGCGGCTGGTCAAGCCGCTGCCCGGCTGGGACGACTGCCTTGACCTCGCGTTCACCGAGGTCACCGCCTACGGCGCGGCGTCACCGCCGGTGTCGCGCAGGCTGCGGGCCGACCCGACGGGGCTCGGGTAGGCGCCGCGTGGACGTCACCCTGGGGCTGCAGAGCCTTCTCGCCGTCTTCCTGGTGGCCGCGGTCACGCCGGTCATCGCGGCCGCCCTGCCGGGCCCGCGGATCCCGCAGGTCGTGTTCTTCCTCATCGGCGGCGTCATCATCGGGCCGCACGGGCTCGGCGTCGCCGATACCGGCAGCGTCAAGCTGGTCGCCGACGGCGGGCTCGGGTTCCTGTTCCTGCTGGCCGGCTACGAGCTCGACCCGGCCCTGCTGAAGCAGCGGCCCGGGCGGCTGGCGATGGCCGGCTGGGCGGTCTCGGTGGCGCTGTCGGTGGGCACGGTCGCGGGCCTTGCCGCGGCCGGGTTCGTAGCCGACTACGTGCCGGTCGCGCTGGCGCTGACCACCACGGCGCTCGGCACGCTGCTGCCCATCCTGCACGACAACGGCATGCTGGGCGGGGACTTCGGCCGGTACGTGTTCGCCGCCGGGGCGGTCGGCGAGCTGTTCCCGATCGTGGCGATCGCGCTGTTCCTCACCCAGGGCAGCCACTTCACCGCGCTGCTGTCGGTCGCCGCGGTCGGGCTGCTGGCGCTCGCGCTCAGCGCGGTCCCGTTCATGGCCCGCAGCGAGCGGCTGCGCACGATCATCAGGGAAGGGCAGAACGCGACCGGCCAGGTGATGCTGCGCTGGTCGGTGGTGCTGCTGTTCGCGCTGCTCGTCATCGCCGCCCGCTTCGGCCAGGACGTCGTGCTCGGCGCCATGCTGGCCGGCATGGTGCTGCGCGGCTGGACGCGGCGGATGGGCATCGACGTCCGCGGGCTCGAGGAGAAGTTCGACGCCGTCGGGTACGGGGTGTTCATCCCCGTGTTCTTCGTCTCGTCCGGAATGACGCTGGACATCGCCGGGATCGCGCAGAACCCGCTGCGGCTGGCCGTCTTCTTCCTCCTGCTGCTGCTCATCAGGGGCCTGCCGTCGCTGCTGATCTACCGGCGGGTGCTGCCGTTGCGGCAGCGGGCGGAGATGACCTTCATCACCGCGACCGCGATGCCGCTGCTTGTCGCGCTCGCGGAGATCGGGCTGCGCGACGGCAAGATGCTGCCGTCAAACGCCGCCGCGCTGGTCGGCGCGGGCGTGCTGTCCGTCCTGGTGTTCCCCGCCGTCGCCACCGCGCTGGCCAAGGCCGGCGGGCCGGGCGCGGGGCAGGCGGCGGAGCTGACACCGCGGGCCCGGCCGCCGGCCGACAGCCTGCTGCCCTGGCACCGCTAGCCGCTGCCCGCAAGGCCGGCCCGGCCCCCGCGTAGCATGGCGCGGGTGAACCACCTGACCGGGCTGCCCCGCCTCGCCAACCGGTTCAGCGTCATGCGGCACGGGCAGAGCAAGGCGAACGAGCGCGGGATCATCGTCAGCCGCATCGAGAACGACCGGCGCGGCGACTACGGGCTGACCGGGCTCGGCCGCGCGCAGGCCGTGGCGGCCGCGAGCGGCAGCGGGCTGACCGGGCAGACCGTGATCTGCTCGTCGGACTTCGCCCGCGCGCGGCAGACCGCGCAGCTCGTCCGCGAGCGGCTCGGCGCGCCGCCTGTCATCGTCGCCGAGGCACTGCGCGAGCGCTGCTTCGGCGACTGGGAAGGGTCGCCGGCGGCCAACTACGAGCGCGTCTGGGCGGCCGACGAGGCAGGCACGGGCGGCGCGGACGGCGGCGCCGAGCCCGCCGCCGCCGTCCTCGAGCGGGCCTCCGCGCTCGTCGCCGACCTGGAGCGGCGCTACCGCGGGCGTGACATCCTGCTGGTGTCCCACGGCGACACGCTGCAGATCCTGCAGGCGGGCTTCCTGGGGATGGACCCGTCGGCCCACCGCCGCCTGCCGCACCTCGCCACGGCGGAGATCCGGCCGGTCAGGCTCGGGAACGGGCCGGGCGGCGCCCGCTCATCCTGACCGGGCCGCCGGCCGGACCGGGCAGGATCGGAGAAGCGCCGGCCCCCGCCGCGCCGCTAGCCTGGGCGGATGGGAGACACGATGACCGCGGTGCACGCCGCCGACAGCCACGGCCTGATCCGCGTGCACGGCGCGCGCGCGAACAACCTCAGGGACGTCAGCCTCGAGATACCCAAGCGCCGGCTCACGGTGTTCACCGGCGTGTCCGGCTCCGGCAAGAGCTCCCTGGTGTTCGACACGATCGCCGCCGAGTCGCAGCGGCTGATCAACGAGACCTACAGCGCCTTCGTGCAGGGCTTCATGCCGGCGCTCGGCCGTCCCGACGTCGACGTCCTCGACGGCCTGACCACCGCGATCATCGTCGACCAGCAGCGGATGGGGGCCGACCCGCGCTCCACGGTCGGCACGGCCACCGACGCCAACGCGCTGCTGCGCATCCTGTTCAGCCGGCTCGGCGAGCCGCGCATCGGCTCGCCGCAGGCGTTCTCCTTCAACGTGGCCTCCGCCAGCGGCGCGGGCGCGGTCACGCTCGAGCGCGGCGGCAAGACCGTGAAGGAGAAGCGCAGCTTCAGCATCACCGGCGGCATGTGCCCGCGCTGCGAGGGCCGCGGGTCGGTGTCCGACATCGACCTGGCCGAGCTGTACGACGACGGCAAGTCGCTGAACGAGGGCGCGCTCACCATCCCCGGCTACACCCAAGGCGGCTGGGGGTACCGGCTGTACAGCGAGTCGGGGTTCTACGACCCGGGCAAGCCGATCGGGAAGTACACGAAGAAGGAGCTGCACGACTTCCTGTACCACGAGCCGGTCCGGATGAAGATCGCGGGCATCAACCAGACCTACGAGGGCCTGGTCCTGCGGCTGCAGCGGTCCATCCTGTCCAAGGACCCCGACGCGATGCAGCCGCACATCCGGGCGTTCGTCGACCGCGCGGTCACGTTCGCGACCTGCCCCGATTGCGACGGCACGCGGCTGGCCCGGCACGCCAGGTCCTGCCTGGTCAACGGGATCAGCATCGCCGACGCGGGCGCGATGCAGGTCAGCGACCTGGCCGGCTGGGTCGCCGGGCTCGACGCGCCGTCGGTGGCGCCGCTGCTCGCCTCGCTGCGGGGCACGCTCGACTCGTTCGCCGAGATCGGGCTCGGCTACCTGTCGCTCGACCGGCCGTCGGGCAGCCTGTCGGGCGGCGAGGCGCAGCGGGTCAAGATGATCCGCCAGCTCGGCTCCTCGCTCACCGACGTCACCTACGTCTTCGACGAGCCGACGGTCGGCCTGCACCCGCACGACATCCAGCGGATGAACGACCTGCTGCTGCGGCTGCGGGACAAGGGCAACACGGTGCTCGTCGTTGAGCACAAGCCCGAGATGATCGCGATCGCCGACCACGTCGTCGACCTCGGCCCCGGGGCGGGCACGGCGGGCGGCCGCGTCTGCTTCGAGGGCACGGTCGGCGGCCTGCGGGCCAGCGGCACCGTCACCGGACGGCACCTCGACGACCGGGCCAGGCTCAAGCGGGACGTCCGCCGGCCGCGGGGCGCCCTGCCGATCCGGCACGCCACCCTGCACAACCTGCGCGACGTGAGCGTCGACGTGCCGCTCGGGGTGCTGTGCGTCGTCACCGGGGTGGCCGGCTCCGGCAAGAGCTCGCTCATCCACGGGTCGGTGCCGCGGGAGGCCGGCGTCGTCTCCGTCGACCAGGGCGCCATCCGCGGCTCGCGGCGCAGCAACCCGGCGACCTACACCGGCCTGCTCGATGTCGTCCGTACCGCGTTCGCCAAGGCCAACGGCGTGAAGCCGGCGCTGTTCAGCGCCAACTCCGAGGGCGCGTGCCCGACCTGCAACGGCGCCGGCGTCATCTACACCGACCTGGCGATGATGGCCGGGGTCGCCACCACGTGCGAGGAGTGCGAGGGCAGGCGGTTCCAGGCCGCGGTGCTCGATTACAAGCTCGGCGGCCGGGACATCAGCGAGGTGCTCGCGATGCCGGTGGACGAGGCGCGGGAGTTCTTCGGCGCGGGCGAGGCGGCGAACCAGGCGGCGCACGTCATCCTCGGCCGGCTCGCCGACGTCGGGCTCGGCTACCTCACCCTCGGCCAGCCGCTCACCACGCTGTCGGGCGGCGAGCAGCAGCGGCTCAAGCTGGCCACCCGCATGGCGGACAAGGGCGGCGTCTACGTACTCGACGAGCCGACCGCCGGGCTGCACCTCGCCGACGTCGAGCAGCTGCTCGCCCTGCTCGACCGGCTCGTCGACGCCGGCAAGTCGGTCATCGTGATCGAGCACCACCAGGCGGTCATGGCGCACGCCGACTGGATCATCGACCTCGGCCCTGGCGCCGGCCACGACGGCGGGCGGGTCGTCTTCGAGGGCACGCCCGCGAGCCTCGTCGCCGGCCGCTCCACCCTGACCGGCGAGCACCTCGCGGCGTACGTGGGCGCCTGACCCGGGGCGGCCCGCCGGCCCCGCCCGTGGGCGCCAGCCGCGGCGGGGGGCGGAGGGCCGCTTACGTTCGGGATAATGCGCGCGGTGCCGCCGGCCGCCCTGATCCGGCGGGCTGACGCCAGCGCGGCGCTTCGCCCGCTTATGCCCGGATGGCAGAATCGGGACCGTGGACGCTGACCTGCTGGAGGCCTTCGGCCTCGACCCCGACGTTCTGCACCTCAACCACGGCGCGTTCGGCGTCGCCCCGGCCGCCGTGCGCCGGTCCGCCGCCGCGTGGCGGGAGCGCGCCGAGCGCAACCCGCACCGCTTCAACCGCGTCGAGGTTCCCGGCCTCGTCGCGGCGGCGCGGGAGCGCGCGGCCGCCTTCCTCGGCGTCGACCCGTCCCGCGCGGCGTGGGTGCGGAACGTCTCCGAGGGGGTGTCGGCGGTACTCGGCTCGCTGCCGCTGAGCCCCGGCGACGAGCTGGTGACCAGCACGCACGGCTACGGCGCGGTCCGCAAGGCGCTCGGCTACCACGCCGACCGCGCCGGGGCGCGGGTCGTCGAGGCGGCCTACCCGGTCGGCGCCGAGGACGACGTGGTCGTCTCGGCCTACGCCGCCGCCTGCTCCGGCCGCACCCGCCTGGTCGTGGTCGACCGGATCACCGCGCCGACCGCCACCGTGGTCCCGGTCGCGGCGGTCGCCGCCGCTGCCGCCGGCGCCGGGGCCCGCGTGCTCGTCGACGCCGCGCACGCGCCCGGCCAGCTGCCCGACGACATCGCCGCCTTCGGTGCCGACCACTGGGTCGGCAACCTGCACAAGTGGGCGTACACGCCGCGCGGCAGCGCGATCTTGTGGAGCCGGCCGGGCGCGGACGTGACCCCGCCGGTGCTCGGCTGGCGCCTGGACGAGGGGTACGCCGCGTCGTTCGACTCCCCGGGCACGGGGGACTTCGCCGGCTGGCTGGCGGCGGCCGACGGCCTGGCGTACTGGGAGTCGCTCGGCGGCTGGGACGAGGTCGCGCGGCGCGCCGACCTGCTGACCGGCGGCCAGAAGCGGGTGGCGGACGCCCTCGGCGTCACCCTTGACGGGCTCCCCGCCGCGCCCGCGCCCGTGATGCGGCTGGTGCCGCTGCCACCCGGCGTCGCCGCGACCCAGGCCGGGGCCGACGCGCTCTACGAGGCCCTGTCACGGCAGCGCGTCGAGGTCGCCCCCGTCTCCTTCGGCGGGGCGCTCTACCTGCGCGTCGCGGCCGGGCCGTACAACACCCCCGACGACTACGACCGGCTGGCCCAGGTCGTCGGGGGGCTGCTGTGACCGGCCGCGTCACCGTCAGGCCAGGCGGGCGCCGGGGCGCCGTCCGGCGGCGCTTAGCGGGGCTCCGCGCCGCCGTCCTGCTCACGGCCCGGGCGGGCGGCCCGGCGGGCCCTGGTCGTCTCGTGCAGCGCCGCCCAGGCGTCCCCCGGC
>Ga0335075_10006135_pt1 | contig 18572 bp, 12 predicted proteins | sample Lox_Sample_24_FD_206723 | JGI IMG/M metagenome (GOLD analysis project Ga0335075, IMG submission 206723) | Soil microbial communities from Loxahatchee National Wildlife Refuge, Florida, United States - Lox_Sample_2.4 | ecosystem: Environmental > Terrestrial > Soil > Wetlands | place: USA... | reverse complement strand
CGATCTCGGCGATGGACTCGGCGGTTTCAGGCGCATCGACGCTGATGGTGGGTGGAGATGATTTGGCATCGGCGAGGAGGGCGGCCCTGACCTGGGCGGCGAGCATCGGATCGTTGGAGACGATGGCCAGGTTGGGAATGACCGCCATTTTGCGGTTGCCGGTCTGCCCGATAAAGAGGAGGGCGCCGACACCCACCGGTACGAGGATGGTGGTGATGCGGAAGACGCGGCTGCGCACGCGCTCCAGATATTCGCGTTTAGCGACGTAGAGAATATTTCTAAGCATCGACGCGTCCCCCCACAGTCTGAATGAAGATTTCTTCGAGCGAAGGCTCGGCCAGCTCGAAACGAGTGATGGTTGAGGATGCGGCGGCGGTGCGGAGCAGATCCTGCGCATCGGCGTGGGGTTTGAGGCGGATTTCCACGCGATCGGCGTAGGTTTTGTAGCTTTCGATCGCGGGGTGGCTGAGGAAGCCGTTGGGACCCTCATACTGCACGATGAGATGGTTGCGCTCGTAGCGCGACTTGATCTCGCGCATGCCGCCGGAGAGGACGGCTTCGCCTTTGTTGATGAGGCAGATGGAGTCGCAGAGCTTCTCGACCTGATCCATGCGATGGGTAGAGAAGAGGACGGCGTTTCCCTGGTTCTTCAGCTCGAGGAGCGTGTCCTGGAGAAGGACGGCGTTCACGGGATCGAGGCCGGAAAAGGGCTCGTCCATGATGATGAGCTCGGGGTCGTGGAGCAGCGTGGAGATGAACTGAATCTTCTGCTGCATGCCCTTGGAGAGCTCTTCGGTTTTCTTGCTCATCACGTCGGCGATCTGGAGCTTTTCGCACCATTGTTTGGCGCGGCGGGTGGCCTCAGCGGCGCCCAGACCCCGCAGCTCGGCGAAAAAGACGAGCTGCTCGATGACCTTCATTTTGCGATAGAGGCCGCGCTCCTCGGGGAGATAGCCGACGCGCTGCAGCGCATGGCTGGAAAACGGCTTGCCGAAGAGGGTGACGGTGCCGGAGTCGGGGCGGGTGATGCCGATCATCATGCGGATGGTCGAGGTCTTTCCGGCGCCGTTGGGGCCGAGCAGACCGAACATGCTGCCGGCCTCGATTTTCAGAGTGAGGTCGTGGACCGCGACCTTCTCCTCATAGGACTTGGATACGCGTTGCAGCTCCACCAGAACTTCCACGGGGTCTCCAGGGCCGAGATGAGCGGGCGATCGTACCAGGGAAGCATATCAGGCGAAGGCCACGCTGGAGCGGGCCGTCAGGGACCACTCAAGAAAGGTGCGTGGTATGGTTATCGCACTCCCGAACGGAGACTTACCGGAGCCCCGGATTTCGATTCGGCGGGCTGCGGCCTGGAGGTACCCTCGCCATGATGCAAGCTTCAGGAAATCTGCGCCGTGCTGCGGCCGGCGCCTGCTTGGTGCTGTTTGGGCTGCTGGCGGGCAGCGCGGCCCGCGCGGCAGACGCGCCTCTGCTGCTGCGCAATCCATCGCTGAGCGCGACGAAGATTGCGTTCGTGTATGCGGACGATATATGGACGGTGCCGCGCGATGGAGGGGTGGCGCAGCGGCTGACCTCGCAGGACGCCGTGGTGAGCGGGCCGTATTTTTCGCCGGACGGGACGCAGATTGCCTATTCAACCTACCGGGACGGCGTGGATGAGGTGTACGTGATTTCGGCGGATGGCGGAGTGCCGCGGCGGATCACGTGGGATCCGTCAGGGAATTACGCTGCGGGCTGGACGCCGGACGGCAGGGACGTGCTGTTCGCTTCGATGCGGCAGAGTACCTCGGATTTCCTCCAGCTGTTTGAGACGCATGCCGACGGAACGGGTTCGCCGACGGTGCTGCCGCTGCCGACGGCTGTGGAGGGATCGATTTCAGCGGACGGTCAGACGATCGCATACGTGCCGGTGCTGCAGTGGGAAGCGGCGTGGAAGCATTACCGGGGCGGGCAGACGACGCCGATCTGGCTGGTGAACCTGAAGACGCTGGACCTGGTGAAGATTCCGCGCGATAACTCGAACGACTCAAGCCCGGTGTGGGCGGGAAAGACGGTGTATTTCCTCTCCGACCGGAATGGGCCGGTGTCGCTGTTTAAGTACGATCCGGGAACGAACCAGGTGACCCAGGTGATCGATAACCACGGATACGATCTGAAGACCGTAGCGGCGGGGCCGGGCGCGCTGGTGTACGAGCAGTTCGGATCGCTGCACCTGTACGACCTGAGCAGCCACCAGGATCATACGGTGAAGGTGAGCATCGAGGGCGATCTGCCGGAGCTGGAGCCGCACATCGCGAATATCGCGCCGCGGGAAGCGCAGACGGTGGGCATTTCGCCGACGGGCATGCGGCTGGTGGCGGAGGCTCACGGCGACATCTTTACTTTGCCCGCGGAAAAGGGGAATACGCGCAATCTGACGAAGACGCCGGGTGTGGCGGAGCGCGATCCGGCGTGGTCGCCGGACGGGCAGTCGATTGCGTACTTCAGCGACGCGTCGGGCGAGTACCAGCTTTACATCCGGGATCAGGACGGGCTGAAGGCACCGAAGGTGATCGATCTGGGGCCGAATGCATCGTTCTTCTACAGCCCGCACTGGTCGCCGGACTCGAAGTACGTCGCGTATTCCGACAAGCACCTGCATCTGTGGTATGTGAGCGCAGAGGGTGGCAAGCCGGTGCTGGTGGACACCGGGCTGCGGGGAGGTTTCGGGCCGCAGATGGAAGTGGCGTGGTCGCCGGATTCGCAGTGGATCGCTTATTCGCGGGATCTGGAGAATCAGCTGCACGCTATCTTCGTGTACTCGCTGGCGACGCATCATTCCTCGCAGATTACGGACGGGATGAGCGACGCGGGACATCCGCTGTTCGATCCGAATGGGAAATTCCTGTACTTCACCGCGTCGACGAACGACGGGCCATCGAGCGCGGGTATCGATCTCTCGTCGCTGGATCGGGCGCAGACCTCGAGCGCGTATGTGGTGGTGCTGAAGCGCTACGGGGCGTCGCCGATTCCACCGCAAAGCGATGACGAGAAGGCGGCCGGCACACCGGCGAAGCCGGGGCCGGAAGCGGGACAGGATCAGACGAAGTCGACGGACCAGAAGCCGGAGCAGAAAGACGAGACGGCAAAAAAGGGGAATGAGAAGCCGGAGCCGACGGTGATCGATCTGGAAGGGATCGGGAACCGCATCCTGGCGTTGCCGATTCCGGCGCGCAATTACGTGGCGATGGCGGTGGGGAAGACGGGAATTTTGTATCTGGCTGAGGGATGGCCGGTGGGACGGCCGTCGGAGGGGATGGGCGCGCCGATTCGGGCGATCTGGCGGTTTACGACCGAGACGCGGAAGACCGAGGATGTGCTGGAGAATGTGACGGACTTCGACGTGTCGTTCAACGGCGAGAAGATGTACTACGCGCAGGGCGAGGCGTGGTTCATCATTTCCACCTCGGATCTGAAGCCGGGCGGTTCGCAGGGCAAGCCGGTCGACAACCACGCCATGTTCGCGACCATCGATCCGCGCGCGGAATACGCGCAGATGTACCACGAGACGTGGAGGATCGAGCGGGACTTCTTCTACGATCCGCATCTGCACGGGCTGGATGTGGCGAAGATCGAGGCGAAATATCAGCCATACGTGGCGGGGCTGGCATCGCGCGAGGAATTTACCTATCTGTGCGAGGAGATGCTGGGCGAGATCCAGGTGGGGCACATGTTCATCCGCGGGCCGCGTCAGGAGTCGGATGCGCCGAAGCCGGGACTGCTGGGCGCGGATTACTCGGTGGAGAACAACCGGTACAGGTTCGCGAAGATCTACAACGGACAGAACTGGACGCCGGGGCTGATGGCGCCGCTGACGCTGCCGGGAATCAATGTCAAAGTCGGGGATTATCTGCTGGCGGTGAACGGGCGGCCGCTCTACGCGACGGACAACCTGTACAGCTTCTTCGATGGAACGGCGGGGCAGCAGACGGTCATCACGGTTGGGACGAAGCCGGACGGATCGGATGCGCGCGACGTGACGGTGATCCCGGTGCAATCGGAGCACGGACTGCGGAACATCGACTGGATCGAGTCGAACCGGCGGACGGTGGACAAGCTGTCGGACGGGAAGGTGGCGTACATCTACATGCCGAACACGGCAGGCGCGGGGTACGACAACTTCAACCGGTATTTCTACGCGCAGGTGGACAAGCAGGGGGTGGTGCTGGACGAGCGCTACAACGAGGGCGGGTTCATCGCGGATTACATCGTGAATGTGCTGGGGCAGAAGATCCTGTCGGGTGCGATCGAGCGGGATGGAGAGCCGGTACACGATCCGGAGGGCGCGATCTTCGGACCGAAGGCGATGATCATCAACCAGTCGGCGGGATCGGGCGGCGATGCGATGCCGTGGTATTTCCGCAAGGCGAACCTGGGCACGCTGGTGGGAACGCGGACCTGGGGTGGGCTGGTGGGCATCGGGGGGTATCCGGTGCTGATCGACGGCGGGAGTGTGACCGCGCCACGGTACGCGATTTACGGACTGCACGGGCAGTGGGAAGTGGAGGGGCACGGGATCCCGCCGGACGTAGAGGTGCAGGACTATCCGAAGGATGTAGCTGCGGGGCATGACCTGCAGCTGGAGAAGGCGGTGGAAGTGGTGATGGAGCAGCTGAAGGAGCATCCGGTGACGATGCCGGCGATTCCGCCGTATCCGAACTACCACCAGCATGACGGGCTGGGGGTGAATTGAGAACCAGCGTTCAGGAGTCAGCGTTCAGGGATCAGGACAGCCGGAGCGCCCCGGGGAACCACCGTTTCCGGGGCGCCCGGCATGTCCGCTTCTGAACAGGGAGATCCGGCGCCGGACAGCGCGCCGCGTCGACGGCGGCGATAACTTCTTTTGCCTGAGCACCGAGCGCGCGGAAGCTGTGGAGTTCCGCTTGCACGCAATCTTCCCGTCGATCTGCGAAAGGCAGGAGGGGAGATGCTGGCTGATCTGAGGTTTGCGCTGCGGCAGTTGCGGAGGTCGCCGGGATTCGCCGTGACGGCGGTGCTGACGCTGGCGCTGGGGATTGGGGCCAACGCGGCAATATTCACCCTGGTGGACTCGATCCTGCTGCGGCCGCTGCCCTTTCCCAATCAGGGCCGGCTGATGCTGATTGGGGCCGCCTCGAATGGCGGCGGATCGGATACCTATCCGAAGGGCTGGATCCGCGCGCTGGGGGAACACTCGGCTGCCTTTGCGGCAATCAGCGGCTTCGGCGCGGATGCTGAATCGAATGTGGGAGACGAAGGGTCATCGGACCGCGTGTTTGGCGCGGAAGTGATGGTGAACGCCTTCGAGACGCTTGGGGTTCAACCGGCGCTGGGACGCTTTTTCAACTCGGACGACGGGGTTGCGGGGCGCGAGCCGGTGGTGGTGCTGAGTAACGGCTACTGGCGGCAGCATTTCGCGGGGAGCGCCGCGGCGATTGGGGAGACGGTGCGCATCGACGGCATCTCGCGGCGGATCCTGGGCGTGATGCCGGCAGGCGTGCGGTTTCCGTATGCGGAAACCCAGTTTGTGACGCCGGTGACGTTCAAGGGCGGCGATGCGAACGATGCGTGGTCGGACTTCGATCTGCGCGCCTTCGGGCGGCTGAATCCGGGCGTGACGCCACTGCAGGCGCAAGCCGACTTGCGGCGTTTGCACGGATTGCTGCTGCCGCTGTTTCCCTGGGTGATGCCGACTACGTGGGCGGCGAACATGAGAGTGGTTCCGCTGCTGGACGCGGAAGTGGGCACGATGCGCCCGCGGCTGATGCTGCTGTTTGCGGCGGTGGGGCTGATTCTGCTGATCGCGTGCGCGAACGTGGCGAACCTGATGCTGGCGCGCGCGGCGGGACGGGAGCGAGAGATTGCGGTGCGCGGAGCGCTGGGCGCCTCGGCAATCCGGCTGGTGCGGCAACTGCTGACGGAGAGCGTGGTGCTGGGCGGGGTTGCGGGCATCGTGGGCCTGCTGGCGGCGGCCGCGAGTCTGCGGCTGGTGGTGACGATGCTGCCTGCGGATACGCCGCGCATCGCCGATGTCTCGCTGCAGTGGCCGGTATTCCTGTTTGCTGCGGCCGCGTCGGTGGCGACGGGGATACTGTTTGGGCTGATCCCGGCGCTGAAGATGGCTTCGCCGAACCTGCGCGAGTCGCTGCACGCTGGCGGCCGCACCGTGGCGGGAAAGACCGGGCAGTACGGCGCGTCCATGCTGCTGACGATGGCGCAGATTGCGCTGTCGGTGGTGGTGATTACGGCGGCGGGGCTGATGCTGCACAGCCTGTGGAGCTTGTCTCAGGTCGATCCTGGATTTCAAACCAGTCGCATCGTGACCGCAGAAGTGTCGATGGACGCGAACGCGTGCCCTGTCGATCCGAGCGCAACCGCGAGCGCACCGACAGGGACGGTACAGGGCCGCTGCCAGGCCTTCTTTGCCACGCTCCTCGATCGCATGCGCGGTCTCACGGGAGAAGAAAGCGTGGCGCTGGCCGATTCTCTGCCGCTGAGCGGGCAGGGCAGGTTGTATGTGTACGACGCGCAGGGGCACCCGCGGGATGCGCACCAGGGAGCGCGGCTGGCAGGGATGCGCACGGTGACGCGCGGGTATTTTGCGACTCTGGGAGTCGCGCTGGAGCGGGGACGGCTGCTGGACGAACAGGACGCCTCCGGCACGAGCCGGGCGGTCGTCATCGATCAGCAGATGGCGGATCGGCTGTGGCCGCATGAGAATCCGCTGGGGCGGTGCATCGAAGACGTCGGCAACGAGCAGTTCCCGGGCGTGATGGACCCGAACAGGGCGAACGTGGTGGTGGGGGTGGTGAGCAACACGCGCGACGACAGCCTGGCCGGGGGATACGGGGACGCAGTCTACCTGCCACCGACGCCGGCGAACGAGCACTCGACCATGTATGTCCTGCTGCGCACACGGGTCGACACGCACGCCGCGGCGGCCGAGATACGGCAGGCCGTGGCGGGAATCGATGCGCAGGTGCCGGTGACGCGGGTGCGCACGCTGAATGAAGTGGTGGCGGCGTCGGTATCGGCTCCGCGATCGCTGGCGGTTCTGCTGCTGGTGTTTGGAGCGCTGGCGGTGATTATCGGCGGCGTGGGCGTCTACAGCCTGATCGCCTACATGGTGAGCTGGCGCACGCGGGAGATCGGTATACGGCTGGCGCTGGGGGCGCCGCGCGGGCAGATCGTGAGCGGCGTGGTGCGGCAGAGCCTGGTGCTGGCGGTGGGCGGCTGCGGGGCCGGACTGGTGGCCGCGGCGCTGGTGGCGCAGCTGCTGCGGGGATTCCTGTTCGGTGTGAAGGCCATCGACCCGGTGACGTTTTGCGCGGTGCCGGTGCTGATGATGACGCTGGCGCTGGCCGCCGCGTGGATGCCGGCACGGCGCGCAGCCAGCGTGGATCCGATTGAAGCATTGCGGATGGAGTGACGTGCGCCGGATGCGTATTAGCTCTTTGCGAGGCATCTCTGTTGAACTTGCCCTCAGGTGCTGAAGCCGTGCCCCTCGAAAACCGCTGGAGCTGAGAAAGCGAGGCGTGCCGCGGAGAGCCGTCGAAAGCGGCTCTCCGTCAGGTATACTTCCGGCGACGGAAATCCCTTTTTGGAGGCTGGACCTGAAAATGTTGAAGCGCGCACGGGCCCCCCTGTTCGCTGTTGTCACCTTCGGACTAATCGCCGCACCGCTGGCGATGGCCCAGATGAATTCCGAATCGCGACCTGAAGGCCACGGAGACGCCGGACACGGCGGCACATCTCTGGGCATGGAGAACCCGCCCGATTCGACCACCGAAGGATCGGTGACGGTGGGGGGGCAGACCATCAGTTATCACGCAGTGGCGGGCACGCTGACGGTGGGCTCCAACGACGCGCAGGACGCCATGATAGGGCTGGACGGCAAGTATCTGCCCGATTCCGGCGTCGACTTGCCGGCGAAGGTGGACGATCAGCCGGCGACGGCGCGGATGTACTACGTCGCGTACTTCGAGAACAATGCGCCGAAGAACCGGCCGATTACGTTCCTGTACAACGGCGGTCCGGGCAGCTCGACGATGTATCTGCACATGGGGGCGTTTGGGCCGGTGCGGGTGGTGGTGCCGCAGGATTCGACTCGCCAGGAAGGCGCGCCGTACCAACTGGTGCCCAACCAGTATTCGCTGCTCGATGTGAGCGACCTGGTGTTTATCGATGCTCCGGGAACGGGGTTCAGCCGTGTATTCGGCAAGGATGCGCCGAAGGAGTTCTTCGGAACGGATCAGGATGCGCATGCGTTCGACCGGTTCATCCGGCGGTTCCTGAACAAGTACAACCGCTGGAACTCGCCGAAGTTTCTGTTTGGCGAGAGCTACGGAACGACGCGGACGGCGGTGCTGACGGATCTGCTGCAGCGGCACTTCGATCTGAACGGATCGGTGTTCCTCTCGCAGATTCTGAACTTCGACGACAGCGCGGATGGTCCGCAGGGCGACCCGGGGACGGAGAACGGATATTTTCTGGCGCTGCCATCGATGGCGGCGACGGCGTGGTATCACCACCGGGTGCCGAATGAGCCGGCGGAGCTGGAACCGTTCCTGAAGCAGGTGGAGGATTTCGCGCTGGGCGCTTACGCCTCGGCGCTGCTGCAGGGTGCCGATCTGCCGCAGGATCAGAAGCAGGCGATTGCGGCGAAACTGGAGAGCTTTACGGGAGTTCCGGCGGCGTACTGGATCAAGGCGAACCTGAGGGTGAGCGGCGGTGAGTTTTCCAAGGAGCTGCAGTCGGAGATGGGCATCACGACGGGGCGACTGGACACGCGCTACCAGGGGCCGGACCTCGATCCTCTGAGCGGGACGGCCGAATACGATCCCTTCAGCGACGCGCTGACCTCGCCCTACGACACGGCGGTGAACGAGTACACGCGCGACACGCTGCACTATGGCGAGAACATGACCTATAAGCCTTCGGCGTACGGACCGGACTTCCACTGGGACCTGCAGCACCAGCCGCCGGGCATGCGCGGGTGGGCGGCCAGCGTGAACGTGATGCCGGACCTGGCGGACGCGATGAAGCGCAACCCGAAGCTGAAGATCATGCTGATGGGCGGCTACTACGATCTGGGGTGCACGTTCTTCGGGGCGATGTACGAGGACAAGCACCTGCAGATTCCGGAGTCGCTGGAGTCGAACATCAGCTACCACTTCTTCCAGACCGGGCACATGGTGTACGTGACCGAGCCGGCGCTGAAAGAACTGCACCAGTACACGGCGGACTTCATCCGCGCCAACGAGAACGGCCAGCCGTGATCGACACCAACCGGCGGCCCTCCGCAGAGGAGAGCCGCCGCGCGGATTTGGGGGTCGGATCCGCGGCGCAGCGCGTCCTCGCGCACCTGAACGACGCGGATGCGATGCGGCGTGCGGTTCTGGACACCGCGGCGGTGCTGATTGCGCCCACGGCGGGCGCTGCTCTGGTTGTGGTCCTGATGCGGCTGGTGAGCCCGGGCATTGGCGAGCTGCTGCAGAACTCGCATCCGCTGCCGGGATTCCCGCTGGCGATTCTGATGGGAGGCGCGATCGGGTGGAATCACGCGCTGACGCCGTCGCGGCATGCGCGGTTTGTCAACTGGATCTGGACATTTCCGTTCGCGCTGCTGGCGATGAATCACCTGCTGAATGAGGGCATGTCGCAGCTGGTGCTGACGATGTCGGAGTTCACCTCGGGTCCGGCGAATGAAAGCTTCGTGCAGGTGCTGGTGGTGAGCCCGCTGCTGGGCGCGCTGACGTACACGTTGGTGCGACGGCTGGTGGCGAGGCGCAGGCTGAAGGCTGCCGAGCGAACCGGCGCAGGGGAGTGAACCGCGCGCCGGCTGACTGAACGACGCTCAGCGCGCGGTTGCGGTGGCTTGCTGGTACTCCTCGTAAGGACCTTTGAAGTCCTCGATGACGCCCTTGTCGAAATGCCAGATACGGGTGGCGACTTCGTCGATGAGGTCGTGGTCGTGAGTGACGAGCAGGACGGTGCCCTCGTACTTCTGGAGCGCGATGTTGAGGGCGTTGATGGCCTCGAGGTCGAGGTGATTGGTCGGCTCGTCGAGGATGAGCAGGTTCGGTTTCTGCAGCATGAGCTTGCAGAAGATGAGGCGCGCGGCTTCGCCGCCCGAGAGCGCGGCGGTGGGCTTGAGGCCTTCTTCGCCGCGGAAGAGCATCTGGCCGAGGATGCCGCGGATGTCCTCAGTCGTGGCTTTGGCGTCGAATTGACGGAGCCAGTCGACGACGGTGATGCCAGGCTCGATAACGCCGGTGGTGTCCTGCGGGAAGTAGCCGATCTGGACTTCGTGGCCCCACTTCACGTTGCCGGCGTCGAGAGCGAAGTCCTTCTCGGCGTAATCGCGCTGGTTGGCGAGCAGGGATTTGAGCATGGTGGTTTTGCCCTGCGCGTTGCGGCCGATGAGGCAGATTTTCTCGCCGCGCATGATGCCGGCGGAGAAGCCGTCCATGACGCTCAGGTCGCCGTAGGTCTTGCGCAGGCCCTCGATTTCCGCGACGTATTTGCCGGAGGGACGGTTCTGGTCGAAGCGAATGTAGGGGCGCTGAATGTTGGAGCGGGCGAGCTCGGTAGTTTGTAACCGCTCGACTTCCTTTTTGCGGCTGGTGACCTGGGAGGAGCGGGTTCCGGCGGAGAAACGCGCGATGAATTCGTTGAGTTGCGCGATCTTTTTCTCGCGCTGGGCGTTTTCGGATTCGAGACGGGAGCGGATTTGGGTCTTGGCGAGCACCATGTCGTCGTAGCCGCCGGTGTAGGTGATGATGGTCTGGTAATCGATGTCGGCGATGTGGGTGCAGACCGAGTTGAGGAAGTGGCGGTCGTGGGAGATGGTAATCAGGGTGCCTTCGAAGCGGGTGAGGAAGTCCTGGAGCCAGTGGATGGAGTCGAGATCGAGGTAGTTGGTGGGCTCGTCGAGCAGCAGGGCCTGGGGCTTGCCGAAGAGAGCCTGAGCGAGCAGCACACGGACCTTCTGGCCGCCCTGGAGCTCAGACATTTTGCGCTCGTGCAGCTCGTCGGAGATGTCGAGGCCCTGAAGGAGGATGGCGGCGTCGGACTCGGCGGTGTAGCCGTCCTCTTCGCCGACGATGCCTTCGAGTTCGGCGAGGCGCATGCCGTCGTCGTCGGTGAGCTCGGACTTCTCGTAGATTTGGTCGCGTTCGGCGAGAGCGGACCAGAGGGGCTTGTTGCCCGTGACGACGGTGTCGATGACACGGAAGGCGTCAAAGGCGAACTGGTCCTGGCTGAGGACGGAAAGCTTCTTCGGGCGGACGACGGTGCCCTTCTGGGGGTCGAGGTCGCCGGAAAGGATCTTCATGAAGGTAGACTTGCCGGCGCCGTTGGGGCCGGTGAGGCCGTAGCGGCGGCCGGGGGTGAAGGTGGTGGTGACCTCTTCGAAGAGGATTTTGGCGCCGTAGCGCATGGTGACGTCGGAAACGGAAATCATGAAGCTCTCAGGAAATGGGGTTACTTCAAGAATATAGGATGGCGGCTCGCCGTTTCGACGGGTTCAGAGCAGGCTTCCCCGCGAAATGCGCTTCGCGCCGCTTGCCGAACACAATCGAGGCGCGATTGGGCTGAGACTATCTGGATAAGAGACGCTGTCGACCAGGGCAAATTTTCCGGAGTGGGAAAATTCTTCTCAGTTACCGGTGGGGTCAAGTTTCGATCAAGTCTTTTCCTGTCATGGAGTTTCGCCTCGGAAATCATGGAACAGCGCGTGCTGTATCGGGGGCGCTGTTTTTCTCCGGAGGCAATCTCATGATGGACGACTCTCCAATGGATGGTTCATCGCCGCTGGTGCGGCGGGTAGCGGCGGCGGCGATCGTGGTGGTGGTGGGGGTGGCCGGTCTGTCGTACGCGGTGCATGAGCACCATGCGGCGCAAAGCCTGGCGGCACAGAATCAGCAGGCCAATGCCGAGCTGGATTCGACGCGCGGCCAGTTGAAGGATCTGACGGCTCAGGTGAGCGCGCTGGAACAGCGCAGCCAGCAGGAAGCGGCGGCACAGCAGGCGGAGCTGGCGAAGGCGCAGCAGCCAATCGTGCGCCATGTGGGCAAGCCGCACGCCGGGCATCCGCAATCGCAGCGGCTGAACCGGATGCAGGCGCAGCTGGATCGGCAGGAGCAGGAGATCGCCGCCACGCGGAGCGACCTGACCAGCAGCACCACGGAGCTGAACGGGTCGATCGCGCGCACGCATGGCGAGCTGGTGGTGCTGGAGAAGAAAGGCCAGCGTAACTACTTCGAGTTCGATCTCGAGAAAGAGAAGCAGTTCAGGCGAGAGGGTCCGCTGGGGATCAGCCTGCGCAAGGCCAATGTGAAACACCAGTACGCCGACCTGCAATTGCTGGTGGACGACCGCAGCCTGACGCAGAAGCACGTGAATCTGGATCAGCCGGTGCTGTTCTACGGAGGCGACAGCGATCAGCCGATCGAAGTGGTGATCAACGACATCACGAAGAACCACATTCACGGGTATGTGAGCGCGCCGACGTATGGGAAATCGGAGCTGGCAGCGATGGCACAGGCGTCTGAAGACAACGGGACGAATCCCGGGACGCAGCCGGCGGCGAGAAAGGTGCTGACGGTTTCGCAGCAGGATGCGTCGACGCCGGACGGCCCGCAGAACTAGCCGCTCAGGCAAACGCCGCTTGCGCGCCTTAAGGTGCCGCGGGACTGAGGTCGCCGGCCGTCCAGGGACTTGCCGTCCGTGCGGTGCGGATGGGCGGGACGCGGGCGATCCCTGTATACTTTGCCGTTGGTTTCAAAATCGCCCACGATGAAAATTTTGGTGTGCATCAAGCAGGTTCCGCAGAAGGACGCGCCGCTGCGGCTGAATGAGACGGGGACGTGGATCCGCGACGATGTGTCGTGGGAGACGAATGAGCCGGACGCCTACGCGCTGGAAGAAGCACTGCGGCAGAAGGAAAAGCACGGCGGTGAGGTGACGGCGATCACGGCCGGCCCGGCGCGGTCGCAACAGGTGTTGCGCGAGGCGCTGGCCAAGGGCGCGGACCGGGCGATTCACCTGGAAGACGACAAGTTTGCACAGCTGGATGCAGCGAACACAGCGCGGGCGATTGCAGCGGCGATTGCGGGCGAGAACTTCGACCTGATCGTGACCGGGCTGCAGTCTGACGACTTTGGGGCGGCGCAGACCGGCGTGCTGCTGGCGGAGATCCTGGGGATTCCGCATGCGACGATCATTATCGGGATCGAGAAGACGGACGCGGGGCTGAAGCTGAAGCGCGAGCTGGAGGCCGGGCACTACCAGCACATCGAGATGACCATGCCGGCGGTGCTGACGATCCAGAGCGGGATCAACAAGCTGCGATACGCGACGCTGATCGGGATCAAACAGGCGAAGATGAAGCCGCTGCGCAAGGTGGCGTGGGCGGAAGTGGAGGGCAAGCTGAGCCCGCACATGCAGAAGATCGAAAAGCTGTACGTGCCGGGCAGCCAAAAGCAGACGCGGAAGCTGGAGGGCCCGGCGGGCGAAGTGGCGAAGAAGCTGGTGGAGTACCTGAAGAACGAGGCGCGGGCGCTCTAGATATTTGCGGGGCGGGCTCGGGACTGACAATCCAGCAACAGATTGCTTAATATGGTGGACATCGATTTGGAGGACAGACGCGCACCATGCCAAACATGAACATCCCCGCAGAAGAACGGAATCTGACCCCGGCGCAGGTGGAAGCGCTGGACAAGCGGCGCCGCAAGGGCCTGACCTGCCAGGTGCTGGCGGGGCAGTTTGCGTTCTTCGCCGTGCTGCTGCTGGTCTGGACGGGGCAGGACCTGACCTACGGGCCGGGCTGGGTGCATCCGATGTTCTATTACAACGTGCTGGCGGGATTGCTGGCAGTGATCTTCGGCATCTACGGGACGTGGCTGCGGCGCGGGCGAGTTCACGAATACTAGGACTGGCCGTCCAGGCGGAGGGCGCTTGCGCGCCTGAAGATTCCGAAAAGCAGGTCCTTCGACTACGAAGCGCGAGCATGGCTCGCGCTTCTTTGCTCAGGATGACAATTGATGGCGGACACGATTCTGGTAGTGGCGGAACAGAGGGAAGGGAAACTGAACCGCGTTTCCTTTGAGACGATTGCTGCGGCCCAGGCGATCGCGAAGCAGACCGGGTGGACGGTGGAGGTGGTGCTGCCGGGCGGAAGCGTGGCCGGACTGGCGCAGGAACTGGCGGCGAAAGCGGTCGCGAAGGTGACAGCGCTGGAGGGCGCGGCGCTCGCGGCATACACCTCGGACGCTTACGTCCATGCGCTGAGGGCCTACATTGCCGAAACGCAGCCGAAGCTGGTGCTGTTTCCGCACACGTACCAGGTGCGGGATTTTGCGCCGCGGCTGGCGCTGGCGCTGGACCGCACGCTGATCTCGGACGCGACGGGATACAAGTACGAGGGCGGAAAGCTGCTGTTCACGCGGCAGATGTTTCAGGGAAAGTTTGCGGCGGACGTTTCGTTCGGCGGCGATGCGCCGTGGATGGCGACGATTCAGATTGGGGCATTTCGCGGAGATCAGGCCGAGAATGGGTCAGCTGCAGTGGAGACGGTGGCCGCCGCAGCGGCGAGCGAGCCGGCTCGAGTAACGCCGCATGATGTCTTCCAGGAAGCGAAAGAGGCGGTAGACCTGACGCAGTCAGAGGTGATCGTCGCCGTCGGACGCGGGATCAGGGAACAGAAGAATATGCCGCTGGCGGAAAATCTGGCGGCGGCGCTGGGCGGCGAGGTCGCGGCGTCGCGGCCGATCTGCGACAACGGATGGCTGCCGATCGACCGGCAGATTGGGTCGTCGGGGCAGACGGTGGCGCCGAAGCTCTATATTGCGATGGGCGTGAGCGGGGCGATCCAGCACATTGTCGGAATGAAGGGGTCGCGGACAATTGTGGCCATCAACAAGGATCCCGAGGCGCCGATCTTCGAGATTGCCGATGTGGGCGTGGTCGGGGACCTGTTCCAGGTGGTGCCGGCGCTGACGGAAGAGATCAAGAAGGCTAAGAGCAGCTGAAAAGAGGTCAGCTAAGATCCGGTCAGCGAAAGTCCGGTTCGCTATAAACCGGCCAGCGCCGGTTGCGCGGGCTGCATCCACTCAGCTAGAACATTAGGTCGGTCTTGCGCCGAAGGCGCGTCTGCCCGAACGGCGAGTTCATGATTCATTTCAGAAGAACAATTGAAGGGGTGGATCGTCCGCAGATGGAGGCGGACGTGGTGATCATCGGCGGCGGCCCGGCGGGAATGGCGTGCGCGCTGCGGCTGGCGCAGTTGATCGACGCGTATAACACGTCGGGCGTGGACGCGCCGCTGAGCAAAGAGAACATCTACGTGCTCGAAAAGGCGCGCGAGGTGGGGCAGCACTGTTTGTCGGGGGCGCTGCTCGATCCGCGATCGATGCGGGAGTTGCTGCCGGGTTTCGAGAAGGAAGCGCCGATCGATGCCGAGGTGACGAAGGAATCGGTATGGTTCCTGAAGAAAAAGGGACAGCGGAAATTTCCGATTGTGCCGCCGCCGCTGCGGGATCACGGGAATTACGTGATTTCGCTGAACAAATTTGTGAAGTGGATGGGGCAGAAGGTGGAAGAGGCCGGGATCACGGTGTTCACGGGCTTTGCGGGGTCGGAGGTGTTGTGGTCCGACGACAGCGCCGATCCGGACGTGGCGCGGGTGGCCGGGGTACGAACCGATGACAAGGGCGTGGACAAGGATGGTCAGCCAAAGGGCAACTTCGAACCCGGATATGAGCTGCGGGCGAAGATCACGATCCTGGCGGAAGGAACACGCGGGAACTGCGCGAAGGAAGTGATTGGGCGGCTGGGTCTGGAAGATCCGGAGCATGCGCAGACCTACGGGCTGGGCGTGAAAGAGCTATGGGAGATTCCGGCGGGGCGGGTGGCGAGGGGCGAGGTGATCTACACGCTTGGGTATCCGCTGACGACGCGGGAATACGGCGGGGCGTGGGTGTACGGGATCAGCGACACGCTGGCGAGCGTGGGGTATGTGACGGGGCTGGATTATGAGGATCCGCGCACCGATCCGCACCATGTGTTCCAGTGCTTCAAGGAGCACAAGTTTGCGCGGCGGATTCTGGAGGGCGGCAAGATGGTTCGGTACGGCGCGAAGACGCTGCCCTACGGCGGATGGCTGACGATGCCGCAGATTTACGGGAACGGGTGGATGCTGCTGGGGGATGCGGCGAGCTTTCTGAATTCGCAGAGGCTGAAGGGGATTCACCTCGCGATCAAGAGCGGGATGCTGGCCGCGGAGACGGCGTTTGAGGCGCTGGTGACCGGAGACAGCTCGGCGGAGCGGCTGCAGGGATACAAGGCGCGCGTGGATGAGAGCTGGATCCACGAGGAGCTGTGGCGGGTGCGGAATTTCCACCAGGGATTCGAGCACGGGCTGCTGGAAGGGATGGTGAGCGCGGCGATCCAGCAGGTGACGCGGGGCAGCATGCTGGGACCCGACGCGAAGAACCGCGCAGGATATACGCGGATGGGAGAGCTGGATGAGATTGGGCCGCCGGATCTGAATCGCGAGCCGATGATCGGGAACGCGCGCGGCGACGGCAAGCTGACGTTCGACCGGCTCACAGATGTTTTTCACTCGGGCACGCGGCACGATGAGGATCAGCCGTGCCATCTGGTGGTGGAGGATCTGAATATCTGCAGCGGGCGCTGCGTGCGGGAGTACGGAAATCCGTGCCAGTACTTTTGTCCCGCGGCGGTGTACGAGATGGTGGAAGTTGCGGCGGACGGCGCGGGGAGTGGGGCGGGTCCGGAGAAGGAATTGCGGATCAACTTTACGAACTGCGTGCACTGCAAGACCTGCGACATCATGGATCCGTATCAGATCATCCAGTGGGTTCCGCCGGAGGGCGGCGGGGGCCCGAATTACGATGGGATGTAGGGCCGGGAAGTTGCGAAACATCGGGAGCGTATGCCATATTCGAGGCACGTTTCCGGCATTGGCGCCAGGCTCCGCAGAACGCTGAACAACGAAAGGCGGTTGTTCGATGGCGGCCACCCAGCTGCGTTGTCCGACATGCTCCGACGGGAGGAGCTTGTACCGATCCCGCACCCGGTTGTGGGACCTGCCGCTCATGGTCTTCGGATTACGGCCCTACCGTTGCCTGACCTGTTACAGGCGGTTTTATTCCCGCAGGAAGCTTGTTGCCCGGACCCGATCGCGTCCCTCTGCGGCGGGCAGCCACAGCTGAAACTGGCGCGAGGCGAGGGCATCCAATAAAGTAGGAACTCATGGCGTCCCTCAGCGCTTTCGGAGCGAATCCGGCCTCGAAACCGGCCGTGCAGGACCGGCTGACGGACCGCCACGGGCGCCGGATCACCGATCTCCGTATTTCCATTACCGACCGGTGCAATTACCGATGCGTGTATTGCCGCACGGGCAGCGACGGCGCGGTGTACGCGGAACTGGGGATCGAGGAGTATTTGCGCATTGCGCGGGTGTTTGTCGCGCTGGGCATTGAGAAGATTCGCCTGACCGGCGGCGAGCCGCTGCTGCGGCGAGGCCTGGTAGAGCTGCTACGCGAACTGAACCGCCTCCGCACCCTGGAGGACGCGCCGCTGGATCTGGCGCTGACGACGAACGGCCATCTGCTGGAAGGAATGGCTGAGGAGCTGCGCGAAGCGGGGCTGAGCCGGATTACGGTGAGCATGGACGCGGTGGATGCGGAGAAATTTGCGCGGATCACGCGGGTTCCGGGGAGCTACGAGCGCGTGCTGGCCGGCATTCGGGCAGCAAAGCGGGCTGGACTGGCTCCGGTGAAGGTGAACTGCGTGCTGCTGCGCGGGTTCAATGAAGATCAGATTGTGCCGTTTGCGCGGTTCTCGCGGGAAGAAGGCGTGATCGTACGCTTCATCGAATTCATGCCGCTCGAAGAAGATCGGTTGTGGAGTCCGGAGACGGTGGTTTCGCTGCACGAGATTACAGAGGCGCTGGGGACGTTCCGTCCGCTGCGCGCGCTGGCGCCGAATGCGGCGAGCGAGACGGCGGTGCGGTACACGTTCGATGACGGCGTGGGCGAGATCGGCATTATCGCGCCGGTGACGCAGGCCTTTTGCGGGCACTGCAGCCGGGTGCGGCTGACGTCGGACGGGAAGATCCGGACCTGCCTCTTCTCGCAAACCGACCACGATCTCTACGGCGTGATGCAGCGGGGCGGAAGCGACGAGGAGATGGCGGCGTTTATCCGGCGGACGGTGGATCAGAAAGAGGCTCGGCACCACATTGGGGAGCCGGGGTTCCTGAAGCCGTCGCGCAGCATGGTCCACATCGGGGGCTGACCGCCGCGGGCGGGCGCGCCTTCGGCGCTAAGGATTGGGTGGCCTCCGATGGGGGCTTGCCGTCGCAGGGGGCTGATCGCGGGACTGGCCGTCCAGGCGACTGGCGCTTGCGCGCCCGAAGACCCCACAGCGACGGGGCAGCGAGGCGTGTGGGCCGATCCCTATAATGGACGGCGAAAATGCCATCCAGGAAAAATCCTCTTCTCCTTATTAGCTTTCTCGTT
>Ga0335075_10006133_pt1 | contig 18575 bp, 12 predicted proteins | sample Lox_Sample_24_FD_206723 | JGI IMG/M metagenome (GOLD analysis project Ga0335075, IMG submission 206723) | Soil microbial communities from Loxahatchee National Wildlife Refuge, Florida, United States - Lox_Sample_2.4 | ecosystem: Environmental > Terrestrial > Soil > Wetlands | place: USA... | reverse complement strand
CGGGGGGGTGGCGGCCGTCATCATGAGCGAGCTGGAAGCCGGGGTGGACTTCTATACCGCGCTGGGCGACGACGCCCGCGGGCGTGACGCGCAGGCACAAATCGAGGACCGTGGCGTAAGGGTGCACGTGGCCTGGCGCGACCAGCCCACCCGGCGCGCGATCACGCTGCTCGAGGCCGGTGGCGAGCGCACGATCATCACGCTCGGCGAGCGGCTCGAGCCAGGGGGAGCAGACGACCTCGATTGGGGCCGCCTCGACGATGCCGCATCCGTGTACTTCACCGCCGGCGACGCGGACGCGCTCCGGCACGCGCGCCGTTCGCCGGTCGTGGTGGCGTCGCCTCGCGCCCGCGACGTGCTCGAGTCCGCCGGCGTCCGGATCGACGCGCTGGTGTTCAGCGAGAGCGACCACGACGAGGCAACATGGGCCAAGCGCGTCGCCGGCCAGACGCGGCTGCTGGTCGCCACCGAAGGCGCCCACGGCGGGCGCTGGTGGGGCGAATCCGAGGGCCGGTGGGATGCAGCGCCGCTGCCCGGCGCGCCGCGCGACTCCTACGGCTGCGGTGACTCATTCGCCGCCGCGTTCACGCTCGGGCTCGGGCGCGGCGACTCGATCGCGGAGGCCGCCGCCCTGGGCGCCCAGGCCGGCGCCCGCACGCTGACCCGCGTCGGCGCGCCGTGACCCGCGCCGGCGGCCCCGTGACCCCGCGCCGGCGCCCCGCGACCCGCGCCGGCGCCCTTCCACCGCGCGGGCGCCCCGTGACCTAGGCCGCCGCCCCATGACCCCGCGCGGGCGCCCTCCACCCGCATCGACGCCCTCCATCGGCACAGGTGCCTCCCCCCGCACAGGTGCCACTGATCCGCGCCGGCCCGACGGCGTCCCGAGGAGGCCGGATAACTGGACACTCGTCATCCGCTACGGCGCGAGCGTCCCGTTGTCCGTACCAGAGCCGGGTGAAGCGGCATTCACCGCCGGCGGGGTGGCGAGTGGGCAGAAACCCGGGATAGCGCAGTGCGCCACCGTCACGCCTCGCCCCTTCCCCGCCCACGGCTTGCCCCCTCGCCACGCTCAAGCCTGGACCCTCGCCACCGTCACGCCTCAACCCCCCGCCAACCCCCCACGCCTCAACCCCCCGCCAACCCCCCACGCCTCAACCCCCCGCCGCCCTCACGCCTCAACGACTCGGAACGTGACCTCGCGCTCGGACGAGGACGCCACCGACCACCGCCCCCGCCGCCACGAGATCCGCGTCCCGTCAGCCAGCCGCGCCACCGCGTTCCCCAACCGCGGCCGGCCCCACAACGTCGCCACCAACGGGCGCCGAGCCTCATCGACGTCGCCCAGTCCCCGCGCCACATGAGCCGCCGGGTAGGTCACGATGATCGACCCGGCCCGGACCCACACCGGGATTCGCTCGATCGGCGCTTCGACCGCCACCTCGGAGCCCCCGACCACCCGCCGCCCCGACCAGGTTTCGATCCACTCCCCGCGCGGCAGCGCCACCTCGCGCTCGCGCGCCTCGTCATCGAGCACCGGCGCCACCCACAGCGCGGGCCCGTACCCGTACGCGTCGGTGATCGTCCATCCCCGAGCATCCGAAGGGTCCAAAAGGCACAGCGGCCGAATAATCGGTAGCCCGAAACGCGACGCGGTCAGTGCCGCCGCCCGCACGTACGGCACCAACTGCTCATGCAACAACACGTACTCGCGATAAAGCTCCAAGACGCGGTCCGAGTAGCGCCACGGCTCCTGCGGCATCCGTCCGTGCGCGTGCATGAGCGGCGTGAAGCAGCCGAACTGGACCCAGCGCACGAGCAGCTCGGGCGGGCAGCGCTCGACCAGCCGGTGCCCGAGGTAGCCGCCGATGTCGTGGGACCAGTTCGAGAAGCCCGTGCACGCGGCGGACAGGGTCGCGATCACGAGCACGCGCAAGGACCAGAAGTCGGACGCCTGGTCGCCGGCCCAGGTCACGCCGACTGACTGCTCCCCCGTCCAACCGCTGCGCCCGAACACCACGCCCTGACCCGGGTGGGTCTCATCCAAGGCCCTTTGCATGGAAGACCGGTACAGACCGCCGAGCGCCCAGGCAGCCTCGGCCCCGGACCGCCCGTCGGCCAAGCGGACAGCATCCGGCAAGTAGTACCCCTCCCCGTCGTCGGCCTTCACACCCTCGACGCCAAGCGCGAGCAACGAGCGGGCCTGGGAGCGCCACCAGTCCTCGGCCGCCGGGCTCGTGAAGTCGATGGGTGATCCCGTGCCCATCCACCACTGCGTGACGAAGGGCTCGCCGTCGGCGTCACGCACGAAGTGCCCGCCCAAAACCCCCGGTTCGTAATTCGGCGCGGGCTCACGGTGCAGCCGATCGGATTCGGGCTGAGGTGGGATCTGTCCGTCCCGCGAGTCCAGGTTCACCCACGGCGTGACCCATACGACCGTGCGAACGCCGTCAGCGCGCATCCGCCGGATCAGCCCCACCCCGTCGGGGAACTGGTAGGGGTTGATCTCCCACGTGTTGTACTGCGTAGCCCACGGCGAATCGAGCACGATCGCGTCAAGCGGGATGTCATGACGGCGCATCCCCTCGTAGTCGTCGATCACGTCGTCCTGGTGCTCGTAGACGTCGCGGCTCTTCCAGAATCCATAGCCCCACTCGGGCAACAGCGCGGGGAAGCCGGTCAGACGGCAGAACGCGCGCAGTCGCGCCGCCGGGGTCGCCTCGCACAGGAAATCCACAACCAACGGACCGGACATAAAGCGGTTCGAGACGGCCACCCGCTCGCCCGCCATGTCGAACCGGACCCCGTTCCCGGAGCATCGCACCCACACGCCGTAACCGCGGCTCGAGATCATCCATGGAACGGGGGCGTAGTCGCCCTGGGGGATGCCGCCGCCGGCTAGAAGCTCGGCCGGGCAATCGGGTCCGGTGTAACGGCGGTCGGCGCCGAGCTGCACCACGCGGCCGCCCTGGTCGAACTGGGTGCAGTGACGCGCGCCGAGCCCGACGAACCGCTCGTCCGAGCGCCGTCGCCAATCGAGTGCGACCCGCAACGGCTTGCCCTCGGGCTCGAACCGGAGAATCACGCGACTGTCGCCAAGAATCCTCACTTCCAACCGCGCCCCGCGGCCTCCATTCAGCCCAAGCGACAGCGACACCCGATTCGCGGCACGCCGCCGCACCGACGCCGACAGTGCGCGCTCGACGGGCGCGAGGTCCTCGTGCGCCACCACGCCTTCGGTGAGCTGGATGAAGTGGTCGTGCACGGTTCCCTCGGCCACCCAGCCGCCGAGTGACCGCACCAGCCGTCGCTCGCCCCGCCAGATCGTGACCTCGAACGGCAGCAGCGCGATCTCGACGCGGATCGCGCCGGCCTGCAAAACGACGACCTCGCCTTCGAAATCCGAGCGCCCGCGAGCCAGTGACATGAACCAGAAGGTTCTCCGATCGGCGACCAAACCCATGCGACCGTTCACAAGAACGTCACAGGACGTGACCTCGTTCTTCACTAACCCCCTTGTTTGCAGGGTGATCCTGATCCCATGAACGAAATGAGTCGCGCTGACCTGCATGTGCACTCCACGGCGTCGCAAATCTCCAAGCTTGGAGTCCAGCGTTCGCTTCAGATTCCGGAGTGCGCCACGGAGCCGCTCGAGGTTTACGAGCTGGCCAAGGCCCGGGGGATGGACTTCGTCACGATCACCGACCACGACACGATCGACGGTGCGCTGTCACTCGCCTACCTGCCCGACACGTTCGTCTCCGAGGAGCTGACCGCTTCCTTCAAGGGAGAGCCGCAGGCCGTGCACGTGCTCTGTTACGGCATCACGCCTGAGCATCACGACTGGCTACAGGCTCATGCCGGTGACGTCGAAACCTGCGCCGCCTACCTGCGCGAGCACGACATCACCGCAGCGCTTGCTCACCCCTTCTACGCCGTCGCCGCGCCACTCACCGCGCGCCACCGGCGGCGCCTGGCCGAGCTGTTCCCAATCTGGGAGACGCGGAACGGATCACGCGCCAAGGAGCTCAATCTTCCGGCGTTTGTGTACATCGAGACCCATGGGGGAACCGCCATCGGAGGGTCCGATGACCACGCCGGAATCGACGTCGGCCGCACGTTCACCGAAACGCCCCGCGCCCACAGTCCGGAACAGTTCCTGGCCCATATTCGGGCCGGGCGCGCCGGCGCCCACGGGCAGCAGGGAAGCGCGGCCAAATGGGCGCATGCGGCAATGGCGCTCGCGATCCGGTCACTCGACCAAGACAGTGCGGTTCCCGCTCGGCCCGACCCGACGATCGTGCTGAAGATCGTCGAACGGGTCATGAGCGAGGGCGACGCGCGCGAAGGCAGCGGCGGCACCGACCTGTCCGCCGACGACGCGCTGGCCCTGCTTCGGGCCTGGCTGCTGTCCATCGACCTCGACGTTGACGAGCACAAGCTCCTCAAGCAGCTCCAGGACGGCGAGCTCACGCACGCCGACCTCGACCGCCGGGCCCGTCGCGTGCACGAGCGCAAGCTCGCCGCAGTGGTGCGCGAGACGGTAAAGAGCCTCGAGGACCACACGCCCAACCCGGCGGGGAGCGCACTGTCGCTTTTCGACGCCTGCCTGCCGGCGATCCCGTACGCCGCCGCCGCGTCCTTCCTGGGTCGCGAGAAGGCCAAGTTGACCCGCAGCGACGGCGATCGCCCGCGGGTCGCGCTGATCGTCGACGGGATCGGCTCGATGCACGGGGTCACGCACACGATCGAGCAGATCCGCGCTCGAGGCGTGCGCGGGTTCGACGTCGAGGTGATCGGCACCGACTGCGAGGTCGACCGGCGCCTGGCCGCGGTGGCCGAGATCGATGTCCCCTTCTACCCGGGGCTCGAAATCGGCGTACCCAGCGTCCCCGCGCTCGTCGACGCGCTCGCGGAGGGCCGCTACGACATCGTCCATGTGTGCTCGCCCGGCCCGGCCGGCATCGGGGCCTGGCTCCTGGGGAGGGTCCTCGAGCTTCCGCGGGTGGGCAGCTACCACACCGAGCTTGGCGCCTACACCGCCCTGCGCACCGGGCAGGCCGGACTCGAGGCGATGGCCAACCTCGGCCTGCGCGCGTTCTACGGCGCCTGCGACGTCGTCCTTTCCCCCAGCCCGGCGAGCGACGAGCGGCTGGCGGAGCTGGGGATCGAGTCCGAGCGCGTCCGCCGCTGGGACCGCGGCGTCGACCTCCAGCGCTTCGATCCGGCCCATCGCAACGAGACGGTGCTTCCGGACAACAACATCAACGTTCTGTACGCCGGTCGGTTGAGCAAGGAGAAGGGCGTTGAGCTGCTGGCGGACGCGTTCTTGGAGGCCCACCGGCGAGACCCGCGACTGCACCTGGTGCTGGCGGGCGGGGGTCCCGAGGAGGACCTACTGCGGAGCCGACTCGGCGACCGCGCCACGTTCCTCGGCTGGCTGTCCGGAAACGACCTGGCCCGCGTGTACGCCAGCGCCGACGTCTTCCTGTTCGCCAGCGCGACGGAGACGTTCGGTCAGGTGATCCTCGAGGCGCAGGCGAGTGGCCTGCCCGTGGTGGCGGTTGACCAGGGTGGCCCGTCGTGTCTGATCGACCACGGCGAGACCGGGCTCTTGGCACCGCCCGAGGTCAGTGCGCTGGCCGACGCAGTGACCTCGCTGACGGCCACGCCCAGGCTGAGTGAGCGCGTCCGCCGCGGTGCGCTGGCCGGGGTGCGCGGTCGCAGCTGGGAGGCAGCCCTTGACCGCCTCGCAGCCGCATACCGCGTCGCACTTGCCGCCAGAAGCGATCAGCAGCTCGCGCGTGGCGTCGCATAGCGATCAGAAGGCGTAGCCGTAGACGCCGTAGCCGCCACCGTAACCGCCGTAGCCGTAGCCACCGCCGCCATAGCCGCCACCGTAGCCACCGGAGCCGTAGCCATAGCCCCCGCCACCATAGCCGTAGCCGCCGTCGCCGCCCGGATAGCCGCCGTCGCCATAGCCGCCATTGCCGTAGCCGCCATCGCCCGAGCCACCGGCCGAGCCACCCGTCCCTGACGTGTCGGTGGCGTTCTGCTGCCACGCGACCGAGAACGAAGAGCCGTCCGAGGAAAGCGAGGACGGAGTCGCGCCGGCGCTCGAGTCACCCGCGCCGAAGCTGACGTCGTAAGAGCCGTTCGAGCCGAGCGCGATCGGCGCATAGCTCCACGCCGAATCCGAGATCGTGCCGGTGTGGCCGTTGGCGGTCGCCGACGCGCCGGTGAACTGGACCGTCCCGAAATCTGCCAGCGGGAGCGGCTCGCACTCGCCGGTCGTCGCGGCGCCGCCGGAGCACTGGGAGGGCGCCTCGGCGATCCACTCGGCGCTCGAGGTGTCGGGGTCGCTCATCTGAAGCGTCTTGGTGCTCGACTGTCCGGTCGTCTGGTCAGACAGCCACACAGTGACGTTCGACCCGCTGACGCTCACGTTGGCCGAGATGTGGTCCCCCGGCTTGATCGTCAGACCGAGCTGCACCGGTGCGGAGGGCACCAGCTCATACCAGGCGTAGTACTCGGTGCCGCCGCCCGAGGTGCAGTCGCCCTGAGTGCCGACCTGCTCCAGCGCGTCGGACTGGTCGCTCGAGCCTCCGAGACCGACCCAGTACGCGGAATAGCTCTGGCCCGAGTCACAGCTCACGGTTGGCTGGACCCAGCTGCCCGACACGCTCGAGAAGTTCGTGCTCGAGGTCGAGCCGCCGGCGACGTAGCCGGCCCAGTTCTGACTAACTTCCTCCTGAGGGGAAGTGGTGGCCGCAGAAGCGGAGGCGGCACCTACGCCGGTGAGCGCAGCGGCCGCGGTGAAGGTGGTTACAACAGTTCGAAGTCTCATGGCGTTCACTTAAGAACGCCGCGCGAAGAGCCCGCTACGAAGAGGCGAAGAGGCGCTTAAGGCCTACCCAGCAAGCTGCTCGTCGAGTTCCTGGTCGTCCCCGTCGCTCGCCGCCACCGACTCGAGCTGCGGAGGCGCCACCTCGGTGCGGCCGCCACCGGCCTCCTTGGCCGCGTACAGGGCGAGGTCGGACCGGTGCAGCAGCGAGGACAGCTCCTCCTTGCGATCCCACACCGCGACGCCCGAGGAGAACGCCTCTCGGGCCGGCGTCGAGGCGCGCAACCGATCGATCGCCGTCAGCGAGCCGGTCAAGGTCGAGTTGGTGAGCAGGGCGACGAACTCGTCCCCGCCCAGGCGCGCGACCACATCGCCGGCGCGCAGCGTGGCCCGGATCCGCTCGGCGGTGTCCGATAGGGCGGAGTCGCCCTGCGCGTGACCCAGCTCGTCGTTGAGCTCCTTGAAGTTGTCTAGGTCGAGTGTCACGAGCGTAATTGGGTTGCCGCTCCGCGCCGCCCTGGCCAGTTCGCGCGGGGCCGTGTAGCGCCAGCCGCGCCGGTTGAGCAGGCCGGTCAGGTCATCTACCACCGCCTCCTGCGCGAAACGCTGGGCGAGCGTGGCAAGCTCGCGAGTCACGGTGCGTAGCGACACCGCGACCATCAACCCGACGAGCATCAGCAGTTCGGCGTGACCCCAGCTGCGCGGATACGCCGGCGCCCCGACCAGCAACATCGGCAGCACGCAGCACGCGACGAAAACGAGCATGCCGGCGAACATCTCGAGATCGCCCGCGACCAGCCCGAACCACAGCATCGCCATGACCACGAGGACCGAGTACCCCGAGCCCGCCCCACCGCTGTATGCCTGGAGCAGGGTCATCGCAGGCAGCTGACCGAATGCCGCAATGCAGAAGATCAGCCGGCGCCGACGCGGCACCGTCGCAGCCACGAGCGCCGCGACGCAGGCGACGACGGCTCCGACGTAGAAGACCGGATGGTGCCTCGCTCGATCGGTCTCGGCGGCGATCACGACCGGCAGGACAATCCCCACGAGTGCGAAGGCGAGCAGTCGAGACCGGCCCCAGGGGCGTAATGAACTGGTTCTCATTCAAGTTCGAAATCGGCCATTCGTCGAAAAACTTGAGTAGGAATTAGGAAGTTTGACCCGCTTGTTACGAGATTTTTCGACACGATTTGGCCGACAGGACCCGGGCCCGCGCCGCCGAAATCAGCCGGCGTGAGCACGAGCCGACTCGAGGCGTTCTCCGACGGGGTGATGGCGGTGGCGATCACGCTGCTCGTGCTGAACATCGACCTGCCCACGCTCGTCAAGGGCCAGAGCCTGGCGAGCGGCCTGGCCCACCAGTGGCCGGCGTACGCCGCCTACGTCGTCTCGTTCCTCACGATCGGGATCATCTGGATCAACCATCACGTGATGATCGGCCGCCTGCGCGAGGCCGACCGCACGATTCTGTTCCTGAATCTCCTGCTGCTGATGAGCATCGCGGTCCTGCCGTTCGCGACGAAGCTGATGGCGGCCTATCTCAGGCACTCGAGCGGACAGCACCTCGCGGCGGCGATCTATAGCGGCTCGTTTCTCATCATGGGCCTGCTGTTCGCCGCCCTCAACGCGCACATCCTGCTCGCCAAGCACTCCAAGCTCAGGCAAGAGCTGCCGCTCGAGCGCCGACGTCTGATCCTCGTCCGCAGCGTGGCCGGGGTGATCCCGTACGCGATCGCGACCGCCCTGGCCGCGGTCTCCCCGTACGCGACGATCGCGATCTGCGCCGCGTTGGGCGTCTTCTACGCGTTCCCGATCAGCAGCGGTGGCGCGGATGCGATCTGATGAAGTTGGTCGGCGGCGCCTGACGGCGGCGCCTTAGCCTAGGCCCGCCACCACTCCCCGAGCACCCGCCGCCAGTTCTCCCACGCGATCAGCGATAGCTCGCGCTCGTCGAATCCGACCCGGGCCAGCGCCTCAATCAGCCGCGGCGTGCCCGTCACGTCACCCAGCTCCGCGGGAATCGTGGCGCCGTCGTAGTCGGAGCCGAGCGCGACATGCTCGACCCCGATCCGGTCGGCCACGTAGCGCGCGTGTTGGGCGATCAGGTCGATCGGCGTGTCAGGGTCGTCCTGGAAGTCCGGACGCAGGAACGGGCAGGCGAACACGATCCCGACCAGCCCGCCGGACGCGCCGACGGCATCGAGCTGGTGATCGGTCAGGTTGCGCGTTGTCGGGCACAGGGCATGTACCGCCGAATGCGAGGCCACGATCGGCCCGAGCTCGAGCCCCGCCACGTCCCAGAAGCCGGCCTCGTTGAGGTGGCTGACGTCGACCACGATTCCCAGCTCGGCGCAGCGCCGCACCAGGGCGCGCCCGGCGTCGGTTAGCCCGGGCCCAGTGTCCGGCGTCGAGGGTGAGATGAAGGGCACACCGTGGCCGAACGCGTTGGAACGGCTCCAGACGAGGCCGATCGACCGCAGCCCGGCGCCGTACCAAAGATCGAGCGCCTCGAGCCCCGGATCGATCGCCTCGGCCCCCTCGATGTGCAGCACCGCGACCGGCGGCCCGTCGTCGTCGCGCGCTTGATCTAGATCGGCGGCACCCCGGGCCAGCCGCACCGCGCCCGAGCGCTCGAGTGCAAGCAGGCGTCCCCCGGCGGCGCCGGCCAGCGCCGCCGCCACCGCGTGCTCCACGGGGGGTGCCAGCGAAAATTCGAGCACCCCGTCGTCGCGCTCGATCCGCTTCTCCCGAGCGCCGCCGTCGGACGGGACGAACACGGCGAAGATCCCGCCTCGGACGCCACCCGCACGCATCCGGGGGAGATCGAGATGTCCCTTGCGCTTCCCCTCGGCGAGCCGCTCGTGGCCATCCTTGGTTAGGGCGTCGTTGTGCCCGTCGAACACCGGCAGCACGGCAGCCACCTAATCCCGCACGGGCGTTGGGACGTCGACCGCCGGCAGGCCGTCGATGCTCAGCGAATTCATCTCGCGCTGGTAGTCGAGCAACGCCTCGGCGCCCCCTACCCGCATCTTCTTGGCCGCCCAAAGCTCCATGTGCGGCCGCTGACCCTCATAGCTCATCAGGGGCACGCCGTAGCCGCAGGAGTCGGCCACGCGCTGGACGTCCACGACGACGATCGCGCGCCGGGCCTCGAGCGTCGCAGGCTCCGGAAACCGGCAGCGGGCGAAAAGCTCATCGAATTCGCAGTCGGCGGCGCCCACGATGCGACCGCGGCCGTGCAGGCGCAGGATCCGCGGCGGCCCCTCGAACGCACAGAACATGATCACGATCCGGCCGTTCTCGCTGACGTGCGCGATCGTCTCGGCGCCACTGCCGACGAGGTCCAGGTACGCCACGGTGTGCGGGTCGAGCACGGACAGCGTCTCGATCGGCCCCTTGGGCGAGACGTTCACATGCCCGTCTTCGTCGAGCGGAGCGCTCCCCACGAAGTACATCGGCTGCGCGGCTATCCAGCGCTCGAGCCGCTCGTCGATGCCGTCGAAGATCTTCCCCACCCCTGACACCTTACGCGACGCTAGGCTCGGGATTGCCGTGGCGACCACCACATCCGCCTCGATAACCCGCGAGCTGGCCGGGCTACTCGGCCCCGGCGGCGTCCTCACGGGAGACGCTCGCGCTTACCTGAGCGACGCCACCGAGAGCCGCAACCTCCGAGGAAGAGCCGACGCGGTCGCCCTACCGAAGGATGCGGAGCAAGTGGCCGCGACCGTCGCCTGGTGCTACGAGCACGACGTCCCGATCGTTCCCCGGGGTGGCGGCACCGGTTTCACGGGCGGTGCGGTGCCGCTCGACGGCGGCGTCGTGCTCAGCCTCGAGCGCCTGACGAAGGTCCGTCACCTCGATCCTGGTCTATGGCGCGCCGCGATCGAAGCCGGCGCGATCACCGCCGACGTGCGCCGGCGCGCCCGCGAGAACGGGCTGTTCTATCCCCCGGACCCCGGCTCGGCCGAGCAGTCTCAGCTCGGCGGCAACATCGCCACGAACGCCGGCGGGCCACACGCGTTCAAGTACGGCGTGACCGGCGCCTGGATCACCGGGCTCGAGTTCGTGCTGGCCCCCGGCGAGCTCGTCAGGGTCGGGGGGGCGATCCGCAAGGACGTCGCGGGCTATGACCTGAAGGCGCTGATGATCGGCTCCGAGGGCACGCTCGGCGTCGTCACCGCCGCGTGGATCAAGCTCGTTCCGGCGCCGGAGGCCTCGCTCCCCCTGGCCGCCTTCTATCAGGACGCGGAGGTCGGCTGCGCGGCTATCGAGGGTGTTCTGGCCAGCGGGATCGTGCCCGCCGCCCTCGAGTACCTGGACGAGGGCGCGATCGCCGCGACCCGCGGTGCGTTCCCGACCCCGCTCCCCGGAGACGCGCGGTTCATGGTCATCGCCGACGCCGACGGAAGTCCCGAGGAGGCGGCCCGGATCCATGCCGAGCTGACCGAGGTGCTGGGTGAGCAGGCCGTCGCGGTCCACGCGCCGACCCAGCCGCGCGAGGTCGCCGCGCTGTGGCGCTGGCGCGACGGAGCGTCGATCGCCGTGACCGCCCAGCGCGGCGGCAAGGTCAGCGAGGACATCGTCGTGCCGCTCGATCGCCTGCTCGAGGCGATCGAGCAGACGGTCGCGATCGGCCGCCGGCACGATCTGCCCGCGTGCAGCTGGGGCCACGCCGGCGACGGCAACCTCCATTCCACCTTCATGATCGACCTCGACGACCCAGGCGAGCTCGAGCGGGCCGAGCAGGCGGCCGAGGACCTGTTCGAGCTGGCTGTGGCGCTGCGCGGGTCGGTGTCCGGTGAGCACGGGATCGGCCTGGTCAAGAACGGCCAGCTGTCGCGCCAGTGGGCGCCGCCGGCGATCGCCATGCACGAGGCGATCAAGCGCGCGTTTGACCCCAAGGGGCTGCTCAACCCCGGCAAGAAGCTGGCGCGCCCCGCCTGACACCGCGCCCCGTCTGACGACTCGCCCCGCCTGACACCGCGCGTTACCCCCGGCTGACGTCCGTCCGAGGAGTCGGCCCCCGCGTCAAGGCCTCCCCGCGGGCGGCCGATCCGAGTCGGATATGTCGATGGAGCCGACCCTTGAAGACGAGCGCCTGCTCGAGGACACGCTCCGCCGCAGCAGCGCCAGGCTGACCAAGCGGGAACTGGTCATGGGGGTAGTCATGAACCTGGGATTCGCCGCCGGGGTCGCCGGTATGTGGCGGCTCGCACCCCCGGACGGATTCGCCGTGGTTCCGGCGATCGCGTGCCTGGCCGTGCTCGTGATCGCGATGCGCGTCCGCTTCGACACCCCCTTGGGGTACACGACGCCGATCCAGCTGGCGTTCGTGCCGCTCGTGTTCACGCTGCCCGCTCCGATCGTGCCGATCGCGGTTGCCCTGGCCTATCTCCTGGCCGTGATCCCCGAGATCGCTGGCCGCCGCGTACGGGCCAGCCGGTTGCTGTTCGCGGCAGTTAACTCATCGTTCGCGCTCGGACCGGCTGCCGTGCTGTCGATTGCGCACGTACCGGCCTGGCAGGCCGGGCCGCTGGTCCTGCTGGCCGCGCTGGGTGCCCAGTTCGCCGTCGACTGCGGCGTATCGACGGTGCGGTTTGCCGTCTCGAGCGACGCCGATCTCGCGGCGCAGCTCCGCCAGACGTGGGTCTATTCGGTCGACGCCGCGCTGTCGCCCGCGGCGCTCGTGACCGCAGCGGCCGTGCACCGAAATGCCCTGGCCGCACTGGCGCTGGTGCCCCTGATCGGACTGCTCGCCGTGTTCGCCCGCGAACGCCACAAGCGGCTCGAGAGCACGCTCGAGCTGAGCAACGCCTACCGCGGTACCGCGCTCGTGCTGGGAGACGTCGTCGAGGCCGACGACGGGTATACCGGCGAGCACTGCAAGAGCGTCGTGGGGCTCGCACTTGACGTGGCCGCGCGGCTACGTCTCGACGCGACGCGGCGGCGCAACCTCGAGTTCGCCGCGCTCCTGCACGACGTCGGCAAGATCGCCATCCCCAAGGCGATCATCAACAAGCCCGGCAAGCTCGACCCGCACGAATGGGAGGTCATCAAGACCCACACGATCGAGGGTCAGAAGATGCTCGACCGGGTCGGCGGGTTCATGCGCGAAGTCGGCCTGATCGTCCGGGCCCACCACGAGCGCTGGGACGGCGGCGGCTACCCGGACGGCCTGACCGGAGAGCAGATCCCACTCGAGGCCCGCATCGTCTCGTGCTGCGACACGTGGAACGCGATGCGGACCGACCGGCCGTATCGCGCGGCGCTCGCGCACGAGCTCGCGGCTGCCGAGATGAGGTCCGTGTCGGGCACCCAGCTCGATCCGGCGGTCGTCGAGGGGCTCTTGTCGATTGTGGCGCCAGACGCGCCCGCCGAACCCACGCCTGAGACTCGCCCCGAAAGGCAGGCGCACCTACGCGCGTTATTGCCGGGGATCGTTCAGGTGCAGGGGTCGGAATAGGGCGCCGTCGTCAGGCGCCGCCGACCATCCACCAAAGACGGGACGGGCCAAGTGCAAGCGGAAGGGAGGTAGGTCAATGCCCCGGATGATCGTGTAGTTCGTTATCGAGTCCGCTTCAGTTCGTTATCGAGTCCGCTTCAACGTTCCAATCCGGAGCCGCCGAGGCGCAGGGGGCGCACCAGGGGAACCGCATGCCCGGCTCGAACCGACACACGGGGAGGTGCCAAATGCCGATGTGCCGTATCTAGACAGATCGGGGCGCGGATTGCCGGCCGATCGCGGCTGGCAATCCGTGAGCCTCAGAGATGCAGCCGGTGCGCCACCGCGGCGGCCTGCGTACGGCTCTGCACGCCGAGCTTGCTGAGAATCCGCGAGACGTGCACGCTGGCGGTCTTCTCCGCCATGTAAAGGGACGCGCCGATCTGACGGTTCGTCGCGCCCTCTGCGACGAGCGCCAGCACCTGGCGCTCGCGCGCGGTGAGCCCAAATGGATCCTCGCCGGCGCCGCCCTCCGAAGCCGGCTCACGCGCACCGGACGCGCCCGCCCCGGCAGCGTCGCCCGCGTCGCCGAGGTCGAGCCGAGCTCGCTGGCCAAGCGCCGTCAGCTCCTCGGCCAACCACCGCGCTCCCAGCCGCTGCGCGTCCTCGAGCGCGGCCCGCGCCGTCTCCGCCGCGGCCGTGCGGTCGCCGGCCTCGATGTGCGCTTCGGTCGCCCGCCACAGCGCCACCGCGCGCTGGAACGGCCGTGAGATGGCCTCCCACTGGCGCGCCGCCGCGAGCCACAGCTTGGGGTCGCTGCGCCCCCGCGCCCGGGCCAGATCGGCGGCGCCCATCGCGGACCACGCGCTCTCGACCGGACCGCCCTCCTTGGCCGCGGCGCGCAGGCGCTGCATGTGGATGCGCGCCCGAGCCAGCGCGTCACGCTCGTCGCCTCGCTCGCGCAGATCGCGGGCCCGCTGGGCGATGTCCGCCTCGACCCGCATCCCCGCCGCGGTCACGCGGGCGATCCGCATCACGTCGTCGGTGCACAGCTCGATCCGGTCCAGCGCGTTGCCCACCGCTGCCCGGGCGCCGGCCAGGTCACGCGCGCGCCGGCGGGACTCGGCCAGATCCGTCCCCAGCGACCCGATGAACTGCGGTTCGGACGAGCGGGCCACGAGCGGCTCGATCTCCTCCAGGTAGCCGGCCGCGTGGTCCTCATCGCCGACGCCCAGGCACAGCTCTGCCTCGCACAGGCGCCGGAGAATCAGCTGGCGCCCGGCGGGATGGGTCGGACTCGAGTCAAGGTACGAGCGCGCGGCCTCCCACTCGCCGGTCTCGAACGACAGCTCGGCGAGCGTCAGCATTATCCAGTCGCGTATCCGCGTACCCGGACGGGCAATCGCGGCCAGGCCCGCCTCGGCGGTCTTGAGCGCCTCGTCGGTTCGGCCCGCGAGGTTCAGCGTGTCGGCGAGATTCGCGTACGCCGTGCCCATCCCGTCGATGTCGTCGTCCTCGTGCGCGATCTGGATCGCCCGGCGCATGCGGGCAATTCCCATCTCGACGTCGCCGAGCAGGATCTGCGACATCGCCAGCGTGTTGAGGACCTCGCTCTCCGAGCGTCGGTCGCCCGCCGCCAGCGCCGTGTCCAGCGCCGTCTCGCCCTCGGTCAGCGCGTCGCGGTAGCGCCCGCGCAAGTGCCGAGTACGCGCGAGCCAGGCCAGCAACGAGGCGCGCTCGCAGGTCGGCTCGTCGTCCGGGAGCAATTCGAGCGCCCGTTGCGCCGTCTCGAGCGCCTCCAGACCGCGATTGAGCGTCCACTGCGCGCGAGACAGGTCGTCGAGCAACCCGGAGTAGCGGCGCGGGTCCGAGTCGGGCTCGATCTCGCGTAGCGCCATCCGCAGCAGGGTCTCGGCCCGGCCGGTGTCTCCGGCCACGCGCTGGGCGGCGGCCGCAAGTGTCAGCAACTCGACGTGGTCCAGTGGAATCGAATCGCCGGCATCCGGGACGCGTGGCCACAGCTCGAGGGCGCGTTCGGCCAGATCGGCGGCGTCGCCGTAGGCGTGCACCTCACGCGCGGCGAGCGCCGCCTGGACGGTGGCGCGCAGGGCGGCCGGCTGGTCGCCCGCGGTCGCGTAGTGGTGAGCGATGGCCGAGCTCAGCTCCAGCCCCTGGTCGTCCTCGAGTGCAGCTCGCGCCTCGAACGCCACCGCGAGCGCCAGGTGCAGCTCGCTTCGCTCGCCCGGGAGCAGATCGTCATACATGGCCTCCCGCAATAGCGCGTGCCGGAAGGTCAGACGCCCGTCCTCGCCGGCGACGAGCACCTGCTCGGCCACCGCCTCGCGCAGAGCCGCTTGGAGCGGGTCGGGCTCGATTCCAATCACTTCGGCGATCGTCAGCTCGTCCAGCGCCCGGCCGGCCGAGATCGCCCGCGCGGCCGCCTGCGCGTCCGGCGAGAGCCGCTCGATGCGCAGCATGAACGCGTCACGCAGCGACTGCGGGGCCGCGCCACGGCCGTCCAGTCCAGCGGCCAGGAGCTCCTCGATGTAGAGCGGGTTGCCTTCGCTGCGCATGTACAGCCGCTCGACGAGCTGCGGGCTGGGCGCCTCGCCGAGGATGTCGGCCAAAACCTCGGCCAGTTCGCCACGGTCGAGCGGCTCGAGCTGGATCCGGCGCACCTGGTCGAGGCGCTCGAGCTCGGCCAGCAACGAGCGCAGGGGATGCCGGCGATGCAGCTCGTCGGTTCGGTAGCTGAGCACCAGCATGACGCGCTCGTGCCGGAGGCTGCGCGCCATGAAATCGAGAAACATCCGCGTCGAGCGATCGGCCCAGTGCATGTCCTCGAGCGTGAGCGCGACGACGCGTTCGCAGCTCAGGCAGTCGATCAGCTCGAGCACGGCCTCGAACAGCCGCAGCTGCGCCGACGGGTCGTTGCGGTCGGCGCTCGCGGGCTCCTCGTCGAGCCCGGGCAGGAGCGCGGCCAGCTGCGCCCGGGTTCCCCGGCCGAGCCCGGCCAGTACGGGGTCGCGGCGCCGTACGAGAGGGCGTAGCGCGCCGATCAGCGGCGCGTAGGGAAGCTCTCCGTCGGCCTCCTCGACGGCCTCGCCGCGCAGGACCAGCACATCCTCGCGGTCCGACAGACGGTCCTCGAACTCCCGGACGAGGCGGGTCTTCCCGACGCCCGACTCGCCGCCGAGCAGCACCACGAACGGGCGCTGCTCGGCTGCCTCACGTAAGACGTGCTCCAGCTCCGCCAGCTCGCCGGCGCGTCCGACGAAGCGGCTCGAAGTGACCCGCGTGCGCACGCCCAAAGTATCGCGAGTCGGCTCGCGCCTGCGCGACGCGTCTGCGCTGTTCTGCGTTTCGGGCGACGTCTGCGATCTGTTGCGAGGCGACGGCTTGTGAGATGCTGGGTTGCATTGCTCGTTCCTCTCGATCGAGTCCTGTTTTTCCACTGCGATCAGGATGAACTGAGAGGCCCGATCTGACATCGGGAGAACGGAGCCGGTTTCGCGCCCGGACCCCTTACTTGTGAGGGGTTAGGCCTTACCCCGCGCCAGCCACGCCAGCCAGGCCAGCCCGCGCCCTTCGGTGCCTTCGAGGTCGACACCGGTGAGCTCGGAGATTCGTACGATTCGGTCTCGCAGCGTGTTGCGGTGCACGGGCAGGGCCGCGGCGGTGGCGCCCTTCTCGAAATTATTTTTTATTAGGACATCAAGGGTGCGTGCGAGCTCGGCGTGATCGCCATCGAGCGGGCTGTAGATGCGGGCCTGAAGCTCGGACGCGATGCGCGGTGAGCGGCGCAGGAGCAGCTCCGGCAGGTAATCGTCCGCGCCGACCTCGCCGCACCCGCCGCGCGCCAGCGCGAGGTGCGCCACATCCCTCAGCTCATCAAGCGAGTGACCGCGCTCCGCGCTGATTGCGGGCGGCCCGTGGGCGATCACTGCCTGCGGATCCAGGTTCAGCCTCCGCCACGGCGCCGCGCCGCCGGACAGTCCGACCACCCGGCGGCCTTCGGACGCGGCCAGGGCGCCCGTCTGCCGGAGCTTGGCGGCGAGCTCCGCGTGCCGCTCGGGCGAGCGATCGGGCAGGGCGATCACGAATGGCCGGGCCGCCCGCTCGAGCGCGAAGCCCAGCCGCTGGGCAAGGCGATGATCCTCGGGGAGCGGCGACTCCTCCGCCTCGATGCGCCGGAGCAGCGCGCCGGCCGCGATCTCCTCGGCGCTCGTCGCCGTGACCCGTGCCGCCGACGCGTGGCCCTCCGAGTAGATCCGCGACACGCGGTCCACGTACTCGAACAACAGGTCGGCCGATTCGAGCAGCGCCGGTTGCTCTTCTTCGGTGGCCGCCTCCAGCATCGCCCGCCACGCGAAGCGGGCGCCGCGCCGGAAATTGGCCGGGATCACGTCCGGTCCGAAGCCCTCCCGCGCGCGAGCCTGCGCGTGTTCGCGAAACACCGCCAGCTCCGATTCGCTGGGCGGCTCGCCCTGGACAAGCCACCGGATCACGAGGTCGAGGTTCCACCGCACCCACGCCCGCACGTCCTCGCGCGGCGGGTGCAATTGCTGGAACGCCGGCTGCTCCCAGAAGCTCTCGAGCACCCGATCGGCGAACAGATCCAGGTCGGCCCGCTCGATGATCTGTCGCAGCACCTCGCCGCGCGTGAGCGCCTCCATGCCCGAAGTATGGACTGTGCATAAGCACAATCCGCCGGTTCAAGAAGGTGCCGTTTGACGGGTTGGCCGGAGGAAGAGTTGGGCAGATCTGGGGCGGGATGGCAGGGAGACGCTTCACCGCAGGCGTGGTCGCGATGCTCGCGGTTCTCGTCCTGCGCGCGGTGCCGGCGGGCGCGACAGCACCGACGACCTTTAACCCTGTGGTCGAGGCTGAGAATTTCTCTATCACCCAGCAGCGCCAGACGATCTACGACACCCCGCAGTACCAGACTCAGCTCGCGGCCGACAGCGCCGCGTCGACCGCGCAGGCGCTGGCGACCGAGGCCGCCGATCCCGGGCGGTTCTTCACCGACGACCTGTGCTGGAACCTCTCGAACGGTTGCGCCGGCGACATCCGCCTCAATAACTGGGCCACCGACGACTACGGCATCGTCCGTCCCGTGCTGTTCACGGCGCGCGACGGCGCGACGATCTCGGGCCACGTGTGGGCGACGGTGGCCGGCCCGGCCAAGCGCCCCGGGATCGTGATCACGGACGGCTCTGTCCAGGCCGACGAGAACATGTACTGGTACGCGGCCCAGGCGCTGGCCAAGGCCGGCTTCGTGGTTTT
>Ga0335075_10006131_pt1 | contig 18576 bp, 14 predicted proteins | sample Lox_Sample_24_FD_206723 | JGI IMG/M metagenome (GOLD analysis project Ga0335075, IMG submission 206723) | Soil microbial communities from Loxahatchee National Wildlife Refuge, Florida, United States - Lox_Sample_2.4 | ecosystem: Environmental > Terrestrial > Soil > Wetlands | place: USA... | reverse complement strand
TCTGCCGAGCAACCGTGTCGCATCGTCGCTGACCGAGAGGTCTTCAAGAGGCACTGGGACCTGATGCCTTTCCCTTGTCAGACCAGGTCGTTCCAGAGATCGTGCTCGTCGTAGAACCGTTCGAGTTTGTCCAGCTCGACATCGGCCTCCTCTGCGCTGGCCGCGACATTGCCGGCGACCCACCAGTCGGCGCCCGGCAGGCCGGCGGACAGGTACGCCCGAGTTCCTGGCGGCCGTAGCTGCTGCCCGCGGCGGGGCTGCGCAACGACTTCGCCGTGTGCGGGCTCCCACATCCGGATCAGGCCCGCAGTCTCCTCACCGAGCACGACGGCGTCGTACCACCGCCAGACCACCACTTCGGAGCCATTCGGCGCGGTCGCGACAGCTACCAGGTGACCCGGAGACACCCTTCGCGTCCGCGGCGACGGGAAGCGACTCGCGTACCGGACGGAGCAAGGCTGGCCATTAGAGAAGATGTGGCAGGTGTCGTCCTCAACGCGCAGAACGATGCCGCGGCGGAGCCGCGTCGGAATGACAGCATTACCGGCCGAATCACCCATGCGCCCGACTATGCCGTAGCGGGCAGGTTCGAGTCATCTGAAAATGTCACAGCTCGGGCCGGTCGCCCGCCGATCCGCTCTGGTCGCCGTGGCGATCCCAGGACCTTATGTCCGGCCCCGCGTGCTCCTCACCTGGGTCGGGCTTACCGAGGCGGTCGAGGTCGGCGGGCGCCGCAGGGCCGAGAAGCCGGCGCGTGGCCGTCACAAGCTCTTCGCGAGTAGCCGCGCCGACCGCGGTCACCGTGCCGTCAGCGTCAACGAAGACGTTCGTGGGCACGCCATGCAGACCGAGCCGGTCGGGGAGCTCGCCGCGCTCATCGACCAGCACAATGCCGTCCATGCCCCACAGCTCGCAGAACCCACGGGCCTCAGTGAAGGCGTCCGTGCCTTCCCACACATTGACCGAAATTATTTCCAGGCCCGACCGGCCTGTACGACGGCGCAGATCCTCGATGACCGGCGCGGCCGCGTTGCACGGGCCTCACCAGCTTGCGAAGAAGTTCAGGATGTACTTCTTCTCGGCCCACTCACGACTTTCGCGCACCGCGCCCGACCGCAGGTCGGGCAGCGAAAAACTCGGCAGGTGCCGGCCGACGAGTGGATGGCGGGCCTGGCGGGCCACGGACGCTGGCGGCCCGTCGAGCAGATCCCGCGCTACGGTCAGCGAGGCGTCGCCGGAATTGGCTACAAGCAGCAAACGCGGGTCGCCCGGATGGACGGTCACTCCGCCGGGGGCGGCGCCCACGGGGATCCGGGCCCACTCGAGACCGTCCAGGCCGAGGACGCTAACGCTGCCGTCACCCCGGTTGCCCAGGTACAGGCGGTCGCCGGCGGGGCCGACCGCGAGGCCGACCGCGGCCGCTGGTGCCGATATCTCACCGAGCGTCTCGCCGTTGGCGGCGGCGATCCTTGTTACCCCACCCGGGAAGGAACGGACGACGTAGTACTCATCTAGGTTCGGACTGACTGCCGCTGCGCAGGGCCACCCGCTGAGCGGCACTCGTCCGGCCACCCGCATGCTGTCGGTTTCCACCACCGTTACCGACGAGGCGACGAAGTTCACGCAGTAAGCCCGGCCTCGGCGGGTGTCGACGGCCACGTCGCCCGCCCCCAGCTCAGCCGGGACGGTCCCGATGCGCTCCAGGCGGTCGAGATCGATCACGCTCATGGTGGAACTCATGGTGTCGCCGCAGTAGAGCCGACGGCCCCGCACGTCGATGTCGAGGCCGGCCGGGTATGAGCCGACCGGAATAGACGCTATGACCGATCCGGAGCGAATGTTGATAACGCTGACCTGGTCGGAACGGGCGTCGGCGGTGAACACGTGGCCGGCGGGCTGGTCGATCGCAATCCCTATGGGCTCCCGGCCTACCGGGATGGTCGTATCGGCCGTCATTGTCTGCAAGTTCACGACGGACACAGCGTTCGACCGCGCGCAGGCCACATAGACCCGGTTGGTAGCGATGTCGACAACCGCGCCCTCCGGGCCCAGCCCAATGCCGACTTGGCCGACTATGCGGTAACCGGCTGCCCCGGCATCGTCTTTCCCGTATGCCTCGCCACGCGCGTCGTCAGGAACGCCCGCGGAACCGTGCCCTGCTTCAGCGCTCACAATGCCCCCGGCGGACTCGGCCTCGCCTTGCGGGGACCAGTGCCAGACGAGCCAGCGGCCTTACCCCCACCCCAGGCGCACTAAATACCGTGATCTTCAGGATTCACCACCAGCCGCCCTGTACCCACTTTGACGGAGTACATTCGCCCGGCGGATCTCCGCCGCGTCAGTCCTTGATGCTGGTCCGCGGAAAGGTGAGCAAACCCAGATGATTGCTAACACTGGGTGAGCAAATCGCAGGTTTGGTGCGCGACGGCTAGTTCCGGCATTGCGCTGACCTGCAAGATTTACATTTTGTGATCGGTTGCGGGCGTTGCGTAGGCACGCCGCTCACCGCAGCCAAACTCCGCACGTTCGGCGCACTCCCGCGCCGCCGGGTCGTTTCGCTACCGGTCTGTCACCTACATTTCTTGCTCACAACCCCCGGGAACGTTGCGGAGTACCTTCAAGAACAGTTCATAGAATGGTTCCTCGCGGACTCGGTGGACCGCGGAAGCTTGAGGCCATGTCTAACTAGGGAGTGCGGTGGCGCTGCAAGACGAAGGGCCGGACGGGGACGCGGTCCAGCCTGACGACGGGGTAGGGGCGACGGCCCCCACCGAAGCTATTCAGGTTCGCGAACACGACGACGTGGCTGAATCCGCCGAGGCGGAGGTCGAGGCCGTCAATGCAGCAGGCCCTGCGGACGAAGCCGAACGCAAGGATGCGGCCGGACTCGGGGATGACACACCTCCGGATGAGGCCGGCTCCCCGCAAGAGGCCGGTGCCGACAGCGACGACGACACAGCCGAGCCCGTTCATGCTCACGAGTCACCTGAGGCGGTCCCGGCGGCTGTCACAGAAGTACTGCCGGCGGTAGCGCCGATTGCAGCCGCCAATGCTTACGCCCCAGCCGAGCCAGTCACCGCAGCCGATCCCGTCACCGCAGCCGAGCCCATCGCTCCCGCCAGCGACTCCGCAGCAACGGTTGTCGACGCGTTTCCCGGCGCGCTCGCAGGCGCCGGAGCCGCGGATGCCCAGGCCACCAGCGCTGGGACCGTGCCCGCGAGCGGCGGGACAGGAAGCGGCAACGTCCGCGGCGCGCGGCGGATGTCCTGGAAGATCGCCGCGGCGGCAGCCGCCGCGGCTGTGATCGTGATCGCGCTGGTCATCGTGGTCGCCAACTCGGGCACAGCAGCGAGCCACAAAGCGAGCCAGAAAGCGAGCTTCGCGAAGAAAGCTGAAGCGCTCACCGTAGCCTCCGTCAGCCCGGGCAACGGGTCGACGGGCGTGAACGGCGCGTCCCCGATCACTGTCACGTACTCGGGGCCCATCCCCAAATCCACGCCAATGCCCACGTTGTCTCCCAGCATCGCGGGGAGCTGGCGGGTCTCCAAAGACAAGGCGATCTTCACCCCGCAGGTGGGCTTCAGCGAAGACACCCACGTGACCGTGACCATCCCCCCGACGGCCGCCACGGCGACGACGGCCGCCACGAGCTTCAGCTTCACTACAGGTCATTACTCGATCCTGCGGCTGGAGCAGCTCCTGTCGCAGCTCGGGTACATCCCGGTGGCCTGGACGCCGACGAACTCATCTGGTGACATCCCCGCCACCGACGCCAGTGCGCAGCTCGCCGCCGCGTACGACCCGCCGGCTGGCGCCTTCACCTTTGACTCGGGGTACCCCGCCGCGCTGACCAGCCAGTGGTCAGTCGGGAGCGACAACGAGATCATCGACGGCGCGGTCCGTACGTTCGAGTACGACCATAACCTCACGATGAACGGCGACGCCGGCCGGAAGGTATGGTCACACCTGCTCACCGCGATCGCCAAGGGCGAGCGGAACCAGCACGGCTATACCTACGTGTGGGTGACTCAGAGAGGCACCGAGCACCTGGTCCTGTACCACAACGGCCACGTCGCGATCCGCTCGCTGGTGAACACAGGCATCGCCGCCAGCTCCACCGCGGACGGCACCTTCCCGGTCTACCTGCGCTACACGGTGACCCAGATGATCGGCACCAACCCGGACGGCACGCCCTACGACGACACCGTCTACTGGGTGTCCTACTTCAACGGCGGAGACGCGGTGCACGCGTTCCCTCGCGCCAGCTACGGGTGGTACCAGTCGCTTGGCTGCGTCGAACTCCCGAACTACGGCACCGTGGCGCAACGTGTGTGGAACCTGATCACCTACGGGACTCTCGTGACGGTTACCGGACCAGTGGCCTGACCGGGCTACTGCCGAGCGGGTCCGGCCCGGACCCGCTCGGCGTCCCGCCCTGCGGCAGCGCGTTGCGCCACCAGAAACCGTCACCGCAATCTTGCTGCGGTACTAGTAGGGCAGCAGCACTTAGAAATGATGCGTCGCTGCGGCGGGCAGGTGCGTGGTTGCTGGTTAGCTGGCGAGGGCCGATAGTGCCTGGACTGCGTCGACGAGGCCGGCCAGACATCCGGCGGCGGTGACGGTGGCGGTGGTGACGGCCTGCTCGCAGGCGGCGACCAGGCTGGCCGGCAATTGGTCGCGGTAGTTGCCGGGCTGGACAGCGGTGGCGAGCTCGCCGGCGAACATCAGCACAGGCAGCCCGACTTCGGGGGCGCCCAGCTCGCCGCCGGGGTCGTCGGTGACGGCGCGGGCGGCCGCGACGGTCAGCGCTAGCAGGCAGGCCGCGTGCTGGGCGACCATGGCGGGCCATGCGGCGGCTTGTTCGCGGTCGAGTGCCTCGGCCAGGCTGACTGGCTCGGAGTACCGCTTCTGCTTGCCGCGCCGCCGCGCCCACGACGGGGTGCACATGCCGCATTCGCAGTCCTCGGGCACGGCCAGGACGTGACGGGCGGGCTGGGGAAGGTCAGTGACTGCGGTCATGACGGGATCGTCGCGCGCGGGCGGGCCGCGGCCCAGCCGGCGCGCCGGCCCGCAGAGCGCGAACTCACTGCCGCAGCCGCCGCCGCTGGTAGTGGCAGTGCCGGGCGCGGGCCTGATGCCGGCGCCGCCACGCCGACCAGCGCAGGTGATGCTCTGCCGGGTGGGCCGGCCGGCACAAGACCGCGTGCAGGCGGCGGATCTCGTTCACGGTCAGGCAGATCATCTGCTGGCCGTTGCGGCCGGTGACCAGGCAGTCACGATCACCCGGCGCCGGCCCGGAAAGTTGCCCGCAGGCCGCCGGCCCCCTCTCTGGCCCGGCCGCCTGCACCGGGCCCGCCGCCAGGCGCCGTAACAGGTGGCGGGCGGCTGGCGGCGGCGGTGACCGCGAGCCACGCATGGGCGCACATCGCCAGGGTCACGTGCCGGTACCAGGCCGGCAGCTTTCTGACCTGGTAGTGATCCAGCGCGGTCTCGTTCTTGGCGGCGGCGAAACACTCTTCCACCGCCCACCGGGCGCCGGCCACTCTCACCAGCTCTGCGAGGATGACGCCGTGCGGTGACCAGCACCGGTAGTAGGCCAGCTCGCCGCTGGTCAGCGACCGGCGGATCAGCAGGTAATGCCACTCGGGCCCGGCGCCGGCCAGCGCCCAGTCATACAGCCGCTCGCCTTTCGAGCCCGGCCCGCACGACATCCGGTGCCAGCCGCGGGCCGCAACCCTGGCGGCAAGCGCATCGGCGCGGATCCTCCGCCCGGCCCCGGCGGGCACCCGGTGATCGCAGGCCACCGCGACCACGAACGGGATCTTGCTGGTCTGCAGCCAGTCCCGCAGCTCGCCGTTATCGCCGTAGGCCTCATCGGCGGTAAACCAGCCGAACGGCAGCCCCGCGGCGACGGCCCGCCCGATCATCTTCTGCGCCAGGGCCGGCTTGGTCGCGAACGTGATGTCCTGGCCGATCCCGGCGGCCGCGCACCGGTCCCGGACCCAGGACCGGGGGACATACAGTTCCCGGTCGATGAGCACCCGGGCGCCGGTGGCCGGCACCGCATACGCCAGGAACACCCCGACCTGGCAGTTGGTGATCTTCCCCGCCGTCCCGGTGTACTGCCGCTGCACCCCCGCCGAGTGAGCCCCCGTCTTGCAGAACCCGGTCTCATCGGCGATCAGCACCCCGGCCGGATTACCCAGATGGCGCGCCACGTACCGGCCCAGCGCATCCCGGACCGCACCAGCATCCAAGACCGCCGCGGCCAGCAGCCGCTGCATCCCATCCGGCGTCCGATCCCCGGCGAACTCCGCCAGCGTCCACCCGTTCTTGCGCTCCAGAGCCGACACCAGCCCCAGCAGACACGACGCAGCCCGCAGCCGGGGCTCGCGGCGGTAGAACGCCGGGGCCACCACCTCGGCGAACATGTCATCAAACCCGGCCAGCCACCGGACCGGGTCAATCTCCTCTGCGCTGGGCGCAACGGCCGCAGCGTGATCAACAAGGGCAGTCACATCCCGATGATCACGACGCGGCCGCCCTCCGTCACGCAGCCACGCCGCCAAACATCTCTAAGTGCTGCTGCCCTACTAGCCCTTCTTAAGGCCGTAAACGTATTGGCCAGGCAGCGCGTCTAACTATGGAAAAGCCAGGTGATGGCTATGCCATTTTTCAGGGTTCCATGATGGCTTGTCCCGTTTGGCTATGCCGATAGTCGGCGCTATTTGGCACCGCCAGTGAACTCTAAATAGAGCACGTTTAAAACTAGCCGAAGAGTGCGGCCGGGTCTGTGACCTGTGTTAGCTCCACCCCGCTTGGCAGAGCGAGACAGGACCTGGCACAGGTGGGGGGAAGTAGGGCGATGATCGTTGCTGTAGGGCCGAATTGATGGCCGGGCGAGGAGAAGTTAAGTATCTGATCCTGGTCGACCGCGCTGTCCCATATCTCCTTGCCCGAGTTCGCTGGCCAGATGTCGCCCAAGCGTTAACGGCAGGCCGGCCCGACTGGCTGGACGACCCCGGCCTGTTCGATCTGCCCTATAGCCAGGGCGCCGTCGGATTAACCTTCCGCCAGGCGGCCTGCGTGGCCGCGGGCTGGGGCAGGCAATTGAGCCATGAGGCAGTCGCCGGCGTACCCTCCTTCATTCGGCGCCTGCCTGCCAACTGGTCTGACCTGTCGCCAGCCGAGCGGCACGCCTGGGGCATCGAGTCTGCTCCGAGACAGCGGGCGTCCGCTCGACGCGTACGTCGCCTGCGCGCTTTGCAGGCCAAAAGCGGCAATTCAGCAGAGACTTTGCGAGCGGCAGGCGGCCCGGCAAATGGCAGCCTAGGGATTGTGCCGACCGAACGGCGCCGCCATATGCGCGTGCGCGTCGACGGGCAGGCTCACGTCCGATTCAGGCAAACGACCATTTCCGCCGGGCTTGTCGATCTGAGCGAGGGCGGTCTGCGGTGTGTGCTGCCCGGGGCGTCATCGGTGCTGGCGCCCGGTTCGACGCTCGATGGACCGTTCCTGCTTGAGGCCGAAGTACCTAGATTGCGGATCTGCCTCGACGTGCCGGGCCGCGTCATCTGGCAGCGCAGCACCGGCGCTCGTACGCAGTTCGGCGTTGCCTTCGGGCGGCTCGACGACGGCGAGACCGACGGCGTGCAGCGGTTCCTCTCCGCTGCGGTCAGCAGGAAGGGCTCACGATGAGTACGTCGTCCTTCGATAGCGGCGATTCTCCTGGCGTCAAGTCCGACGATTATCCGGACCTCCCTGCGCCGCGATCGGATCCTGGCACCGGAGTCGGCCGCCATGCCCGAAGCGCGGGCGCCCATCGGGCGACCGCCGTCCGGTTGCCGCAAGAACTCGACTACCGGCTGCGGGGTCTGGGCGTGGGGCCGACGGAGCCCGTTCCGAGTTCGCCAGCCCGAACGGGCAAACTTCCCGTCCCGCCCGGCCAAGTGGGCCTCAGCCAGCGCGGCCGCCGGTACGGCCCGTTCCTCGTTAAGCTGACCATCTTCCTCGCAGTGGCGGCAGTAGCGGCTTGGCTGCTTCAGGCCTTCCTCGTCCAGCCCTTCTCGGTGCCTGGGGACGCGATGGCACCCACCATCCAGCCGGGCGACCGGATCCTCGTCGCCAAGTCGGGCCTCATCGAAAGCCCCATCCACAGCGGCGAGATCGTCGTCTTCCGCCCGCCCCGGTCACTTGCCTGCGCCGTCGCCGGAGGCGCTGGCGGTGACCTCGTGCTCCGGGTCGTGGCGCTGCCCGGCCAGACGATCTGGTCCGCCGGTAAGACGATATACGTCGACGGGCGGCCGTGGCATGACCGCGGCTGGTACAGCCCAAAGTCTGGCCAGCTCGGGTCAACGCCGATCGCCAGTACTACGCTCAGGCCGAACCAGTACTTCGTGATGGGCGACAACCGCTCAGACGCCTGCGACTCGCGGGTCTTCGGGCCCATTGGCAAGTCGTCCATCGTCGGCGTCGGGATCGCCGTTGTCATGCGCCATGGCCATGTGTTCCTTCGCACGTTGTGAGGCGCAGGCAGGTGGTCGCTTCGCCAGGCTCCCGCGGCAACTGCCAGGGCGGATCCGGCAGATACGTCGGCGGTGGCTAGCCTCAGTCCCGATCGCAGGGCTCTCGTTGACACTGCTTGTTACCGGCTGCGGCGGTGCCGACCCCCATCACGATGGCGTCACGATGCTGCCGGATCCGGCGGCGAGCAGTCACGCCTGGCACTGGACGGCTCAGTGCCCCGTTGGTCCCTCAGCTGGCAAGGGCTGCGGCAAGGCAGGCCCGATCATCGGCTTCGCGCAGCTGAACGGGGACGAGTGGAACCTTGGTCGCGACAGGGGCACTGGCTCCCTCAACATGTCGGTAACCTCGGGCGGCGCTGTGAAGATGGACGGCCGGTTCGCCCAGGCGCCACCATGCACCCAGCGGACCTGCCTCGCGCCGAGCGCCTACACCTGGGTGCGGGGCTACCCGAGCATCTTGTACGGCATCAACCAGTGCCACGCTGACACCTCGCCCCGCGTGTCGCGATTGCTGCCGCTCCCGATGCGGCTGTCGGCGATTCCCCCGCACCTGATCGGCGTGACCGCCTACGCCGCGCAGACCGCGCAGGTCACCTTCGATGTGGCCTACGATCTCTGGCTGCACGGCACCGGCACGAAGCAACCATGCAGATCAGAAGGCACGCTCGAGATCATGGTGTGGACCGACTATGACAAGCGTGCATTGCTGCCGACCAGCATGCAGGTCGGCACCGCGAGCATTCCGTTCGCAGTCGGCCAGGTTGTCAGCCCCGGTGCTCAGGCGTGGTCGGTGTACGCGACCAACATCGGGACGGGCGGGCGGACCGCGCCGTGGGGCGGCACACTGTGGTTCGCGCCGAGCAAAGCCGGTCTCATCGGCAACGGGCGAGTGAAAGTCGACCTCAGTGCTGTGCTCGGGGCAGCCAGCCGCATCCTGCATGACACTTACCACTGGCCTCAGATCAGCGAGCACTACTGGCTCGACACAGCGTCCTTCGGCGCCGAGTTCGGCCCGGCGAGCGGCGATCCGATGGACTCGGGCCCGGCCCGGTTTTCGGTGCAGATCTCGGCCTATTGCCTTGACACGCGGAGCACGCTGCAACACGCGGCCTGCCCGTAGTTCCGCGCGGCCGAGCGCCGCGCGGACGTGGCTATCGCGGGCTGACGATCAGCGTGGCTGTTCCGGAGAGTGACGCGGACAGGTTCTCGGCGAAGGAGCCGACGCTCAGCCCGGAGAAGGTGTCGGTGACCGTGGTGGCGGGCTGGCCACCGGCACTGCTTACACGGACCGAGAGTGTGAGCACCGGGATGCGGGAAGCTGCCCTGTCCGTATATCCATGTATCGCGTGCAGCAGCGGCCGCGACGACGTGGTGAAACTGAGGTCGACGGGTGCGCTGGCCGCTGCCTGGGTGAACTGGACGGCGGTGACCGCGTAGGCGGGCGCTGGGTTCCCGCCCGCTCGGCTGATGCGGACCGACCCGCTGGTGGCGCGGGCGCTTGATATGCCAGGCAGCGCGGCGAAAGGGCCGGCCCGGCGGAGCGCGACGGGGGCGCTGACCAGATGGCCGCCAGCAAGCATGAGCGAGACGCTGCCGGCCACCCTGCCCGACAGGCGCTCGGTGAAGGAACCGACAACGGCTCGGCTGAAAGTCTCCACGAGCTCGGTCGCCGGCCGCCCGGCCGGTCCCGGCTTGCGGATCGCCAGGCTGACATGCCGGAGGTGCCCGTCGTGTGTGCCGACCCGCAGGACCTTGGCCAGCAGCGTGAGCGAAGAAGTGTCAAAGCTGAGCCCGACCTGCGTCCGGGTGGCCGACGAGGACCCGGCTGGTTCCGGCACTGCCGCCAGGTTGGACAAGTGCACAGAGGTGACGAGGTAATAGCTGCCACCGGTTCCCGAGCCAAGCTTCAGGTACGTTTCAGGACCCGCCAGTCTCGATAGCCGGGCGGCCGCCGCTTGCGAAGGATGCGTGGCGTGCAGCAGCGGCACGGCTGGCAGGAAGGCGCTGGCCAATCCGCCGACGCACAGGGCGCTGAGGGCCGCAGCGGCGGACCTGGGTATTCTCGCCCGGCGGCGGCGCTGGGCGCGCAGCCGCTGCTCGGCGAAGCGGCGGCGGAGCTCGTGGTGCGGGACGCCGCGGGCCCACAGGTTCCATGCCGAGACGACTGGCCCGCATAGGTAGACACTGCCCTGGAAGGCGATGATGAAGATGAGCAGCCACGGCGGCCTGGGCGGCACGACGGCCAGGGCCGCGGCGGCGGCGTAGAGGGCCAGGGCGAGGCTGGCCTCCACCTTCGTCAGCCGCAGCATCCTCAAGATGCTGCGCCGGCCGCCGGCCTTGGAGGTGCGCAGGAATACCCCGTCCCGCCGAGCCACCCCTTCGATGCAGCCCAGCGCCACCACCCAGGTAACCGACAGGCTGATCACCAGCGACAGCACCGCCCTGCGCAGCGACATCGTTGTCCAGTAGCGCAGCGTCCACTGCATGCAGACCATCGCGATGACGATCAGCGACAGCGCAAGAAGCGACCGGTCGCCGTCCATCGGAGAGACGAAAAAGCCAGCCTGAGTCAGGGCTAGCCCCGTGACCACCAGCAGCAGGAGGCTGAACGCCAGCATCAGCAGGTCGCGGAACCAGCTGATGGACGCCATCAGGTAGTCGCGGCGCTGGGCGCTGGTGAGATGGTTATCAGGCGATCGGTCCCACGGCAGCAGGCTGCGCCAGTGCAGCCGCAAGATCTGCATAGCGCCGAAGCACCAGCGGTGCCGCTGGGTGAGCATCCCGGCGAAGCTCGGCGGCACCACGCCCCGCCCGAAGCACCGCGGGATGTACAGGCCGGACCAGCCGTCCCTGGCCACCCGCAGCGAGGCCTCGGTATCCTCGCAGATGCACCACTCGTTCCACCCTCCGGCCGCCGTCAGCGCGCTGCGGCGGAACAGCCCCATCGTGCCCACGAACGGCACCGTGTCGCGCTCGTTCCGCGACGACATGTTTCCGAGATAAAAGGCTTGGTAGGAGTCCACACAGGCGGTGTAGTAGTCGCTGCCCTCGAAGTCCCGGTTGCCCTCGAAAGTCTGCACGAACCCCAGCGCCGGGTCGGAGAAGTACGACACCGTCTCGCGCAGGTAGTGCGGCTCGACGATGTCGTCGGCGTCGACCAGGCCGATGATCTCCGCCCGCGGGTCGGTGTAGCGGCGCAGCGCCAGGTTGCACGCGCCCGCCTTATACCCCGGCCACGGCGCCACGTGCACGAACGTGACCCGCTCCCGGTCCCGGCAGTAGGCCTCCACCGGCTGCCACACGGCCGGGTCCTTGGTGTTGTTGTCGATCACGACTACCTCGAAGTGCGGGTAGTCGATTGCCTCCACTGCCTTGATCGTCTCGATCAGCAGCTCCGGCGGCTCGTTATAGGCCGGGATGTGCAGCGACACGAACGGCTGATAGCGCGGGTCGGCCACTGGCAGCGGCCGGCCTCGCCGCGCCCGGCACAGCACGTCGCTGACGTAATTCATGTTCGACATCCACACCACGAACGCCGCTACATCCAGCACGATCACCAGCGACGAAGTCACCATCTCCGGGACCGTGCGGGTGGCCACGAACGCGATGAACGCCGCGTAGACGATGAACACCACCGCCGCCGAGGCATACGCGGCATAGAACACCTGCCCGACCACGTTTGTGTCGGGCCGGAGCACCATCACCACGACGGACGCGACCACCAGCAGGTAGGCGCCCGTGCCCAGGCCCACCACCGGCAGGCCCCAGACTGCATGCGTGATCCCGACCGCCGCGGCCGAGATCGCCACCGCCCCCGCCCCGCCGACGATCACCTCGGTAATCCTCGACCCCGTCCACCGGAACCGCGACCTGACGCCCCGCGCCGGGCTCAGCACCAGCACCGTCGACAAGACCAGCTGCACAAACGACAAGAGCAACAGGTCGTAGAGGTTGAAATGGAACGGCACCTAATCTCCCCCAGACGTCCGCTTCACGCGCGCGACGAGCGTGACGGTCCCGGAGAGAGACCCTGAGAGGTTCTCGGCGAAGGAACCAACACTGAGCCCGGACAAGGTGTCGGTGAGCGCGGTGGCCGGCCGGTGACCAGCTGCCGTGGCACGGACCGAGAGCCTGAGCACCGGGATGCGGACGGCAGCGTCCTGCGCCTGGAAAATCGAGTTGAGCAACGGCAGCGAAGAGCTGGTGAAGCTGAGGTCGAGGGGGTTGCCGGGGCCGGTCTGGGACAGCTCGACTCCGGTCACGGAGTAGGACGGCTCCTCGTTCCCGGCCCCTGATCGGATGCGGATGTAGGCCTGGGCGGCCAGCGCACCGGGCGAGCCGGCGGGGTCGGCGAACGGGCCTGCCCGGCCCAGCGCGGCGGGCGTGCTGGCCAGGCGGCTGTTGGCGGGCAGCACGAGTGAGACGTTGCCAGCGGGCTGCCCGGACAAATGCTCGGCGAAAGAGCCGACCGCGGCCCGACCGAAGGTGTCCACGAGCTCGGTCACCGGCCGGCCGCCGGGCCCCAGCTTACGGATGGCCAGGCTGACACGCCCGATCCGGTCGCCGTGCACGCCCGCCCGCAGCACCTTGCCCAGCAGAACAAGCGACGACGTCTGGAAGCTCAGGGCCACCTGCGGCGAGGATGCCGCGACAGCGGAGAGATGCACGCCGGTTACGGAATAGTACGTGCCGCGGATCCCGGTCAGCGCGCCCAGCTTCAGATAGAACTCGACATTACCGTCTGCGAGCAGCGTCTTCAGTGACGCGGATCGCGACGGGGACGTGGTGTGCAGCAGCGGCACGGGGGGCAGAAAGGCGCTGGCGACCCCGCCGATGCACAGGGCGCTGAGGGCCGCAGCGGCGGGCCGGGGCATCCTGGCCCGGCGGCGGCGCTGGGCGCGCAGCCGCTGCTCGGCGAAGCGGCGGCGGAACTCGTGGTGCGGGACGCCGCGGGCCCACAGGTTCCACACCGAGGCGACCGGGCCGCACAGGTAGACGCTGCCCTGGAAAGCGACGATGAAGATGAGCAGCCACGGCCTGCTCGGCAAGGCGGCCAGGGCCCCGGCAGCGGTGTAGAGCGCGAGGGCCAGCGTGGTTTCCACCTTCGTCAGCCGCAGCGCCCGCGGGATGCTGCGCCGGCCGCCGGCCTTGGAGGTGCGCAGGAACACCCCGTCCCGCCGGGCCACGCCCTCGATGCAGCCCAGCGCCACTACCCAGGTAACCGACAGGCTGATCACCAGCGACAGCACCGCACGCTTGAACGACATGGTCGTCCAGTAGCGCAGCGTCCACTGCATGCAGACCATCGCGACGACGATTAACGACAGCGCCATCAGCGACCGGCCGCCGTCCATCGGCGAGACGAAGAAGCCGGCTTTGGTGACCGTCAGGGCGGTGATCACCAGCAGCAGCAGGCTGAAGGCCAGCATGAGCAAATCTCGGAACCACCCGATCGACGCCATCAGGTAGTCGCGGCGCTGGGCGCCGGTCAGATGGTTATCAGGCGATCGGTCCCACGGCATCAGGCTGCGCCAGTGCAGCCGCAAGATCTGGATGCCGCCGAAGCACCAGCGGTGCCGCTGGGTGAGCATCCCGGCAAAGCTCGGCGGCACCACGCCCCGGCCGAAGCACCGCGGGATGTACAGTCCCGACCAGCCGTCCCTGGCCACCCGCAGCGAGGCCTCGGTGTCCTCGCCGATGCACCACTCGTTCCACCCGCCCGCCGCCGTCAGCGCGCTGCGCCGGAACAGCCCCATCGTCCCCACGAACGGCACCGAGTCGCGCTCGTTACGCGACGACATCGTGCCCAGGTAGAACGCCTGAAACGAATCGACGCAGGCGGCGTAGTAGTCACTGCCCTCGAAGTCCCGGTTGCCCTCGAAAGTCTGCACGAACCCCAGGGCCGGGTCGGAGAAGTACGACACCGTCTCGCGCAGGTAGTGCGGCTCGACGATGTCATCGGCGTCGACCAGCCCGATGATCTCCGCCCGCGGGTCGGTATAGCGGCGCAGCGCCAGGTTGCACGCGCCCGCCTTATACCCCGGCCACGGCGCCACGTGCACGAACGTGACCCGCTCCCGGCCCCGGCAGTACTCCTCCACCGGCTGCCACACCGCCGGGTCCTTGGTGTTGTTGTCGATCACGACCACCTCGAAGTGCGGGTAGTCGATCGCCTCCACCGCCCTGATCGTCTCGATCAGCAGCTCCGGCGGCTCGTTGTAGGCCGGGATGTGCAGCGACACGAACGGCTGATAGGCCGGGTCGGCCACCGGCAGCGGCCGGCCCCGCCGCGCCCGGCACAGCACGTCGCTGACGTAATTCATGTTCGACATCCACACCACGAACGCCGCCAGGTCCAGCACGATCACCAGCGACGAGGTCACCATTTCCGGGACCGTGCGGGTCGCCACGAACGCGATGAACGCCGCGTAGGCGATGAACACCACAGCCGCCGAGGCATACGAGGCATAGAACACCTGGCCGACCAGGTTGATGTCCGGGCGCAGGGCCATCACGACCACTGAGACGATCACCAGCAGGTAGGCGCCCGTGCCCAGGCCCACCACCGGCAGCCCCCACACCGCGTGCGTGATCCCGACCGCCGCGGCCGAGATCGCCACCGCCCCGATCCCTCCCACGATGACCTCGGTAATTCTCGACCCCGTCCACCGGAACCGCGACCCGATGCTGCGCGCCGGGCTCAGCACCAGCACCGTCGACAAGATCAGCTGCACAAACGACAGGAACAGCAGGTCGTAAAGCAACTCCAGCAACGCCTCAACCCCCCCAGGTCTGTGGCGAATACTCAGGTCAAGCCTCGGACCGCTTGACGCTGAACCCCTGGGTGTGACGCTCGGCTGACGATCTCGGTTGACCTCAGCGCAGTTAACTACCTGTTACGCACGATACGTAACGCCCGAGCGCCGCGGCGGTGCCGTGCTGTCCCTGACCACGAGCGAGGTAGCCAACTCAAGGTGGTGCGGCTCCCGCACCACCGCAGTGAGGTCGCCGCTCAGCATCCGGAACGCCGTAGCCGCCATCGCTGCCAGCGGCTGGCGGATCGTGGTCAGGGCCGGCGTTGCCCAGGACGCCACCGGGACATCGTCGAATCCGACCACGCTGACGTCATCCGGGGCACGCAAACCCCGTTCAGCAAGCGCCTGGAGCACGCCGAACGCCTGGGCGTCGTTCCCCGCGACGATCGCCGTCGGGGCATCCGGCAGTGCCAGCAGCCGCCGGGCCTGTGCCCGTCCGCCGTCGGCAGTCAGGTCGTCGCGGCAGACGATGCGCTCGTCGATACCTAGCCCAGCCTCCAGCATCGCTGCGCGGTATCCCGCGAGCCTCGCGCGGCCCGACCAGATAGTTTCCTGGCCGATCACGCCTATCCGCTGATGCCCGAGCCCGATCAGGTGGCGTGTCGCCTGCATGCCGCCCTGCCAGTTCGTGGTGCCGACCGACCGGATGGCTGCGCCAGGTTCCTCTGGCGGATCGATGACGACGAGCGGGATCCGTGCCGCCGCCAGCCGTTGCAGTTCCCGGCTGCCGGGCAGCCGCAGCACGCACAGCGCGCCGCCCGTTCCCCTGCGGGAAGCACGGTCAAGCCACTGCGCGAACTCCGCCGGCGATGTCACGGTCGTGACGATCACGCTGATATCGGCGTCCGCCGCCGCGTCGACCGTGCCGCGGATCAGCTCTTCCGCCCACGGACTATCCAGGCAGCCGATCAGCAGGTCGGTGACGGCGAATCCGGTTTGCGAGGCGACCTGGTAGCCATGCTGGCGAAGCAGCCGGGCGATCCGCGCCCGCGTGTCCGCGGCCACGTCCGTGCCGCCGTTCAGCACCTTGGATACCGCGGACACTGAGACGCCCGCCTCGCCCGCGATGGCGGACAGGGTAGACGTGCGCGACCCGGTCACCGTGATACCCCCTTTTCGAAAGGTTGCCAGTGCGATAGGTCACCGACCGCAGGTGGACCAAGCCGGTTGACCCGGCCTGCTGACCAATCTAGCGTAAGACCATTCGAATAATTTTCGAAACGACTGACGCAACCCTACGCAGTGTCCCGCCACGGAAACGAGGAGACGTGCCGACCAGCAACCCCCCAGCAGTGCAGCTGTACTCCGTTCGCGAGCAGCTTCCGGCCGACCGCAGGGGCGTGCTCGAGCGAATCGCCGCTGCCGGATATGGCGCGGTTGAGCCCTTCAACATCTTGTCGGACCCCGACGGCCTGCGCGCCGACCTGGACACGGCCGGGCTCACGGTCTGCAGCGTGCACGCGATACCGTCCGGTGAGCAGGCAGCCGACCTCCTGGCCGCAGCCAAGACGCTCGGCGCGAGCACTGTCATCGTGCCCTACCTTCCACCTGCCAGGTTCGCTACGGCGGATTCAGTCGCCGAGGTGGCCAGCGAGCTGAACGAGATGGCGGCCCGCACTGCCGACGCCGGACTGCGCTTCGGCTACCACAACCACGACTTCGAACTGTCGTCGATCGTGGCCGGGCAGCCGGCCCTGGAGGTCCTTGCAAGCTCCCTGAACGAGGGCGTGCTGCTGGAGGTCGACACCTACTGGGCGGCGGTCGGCGGTCAGGACGTACCCGCACTGCTCGGCCGGCTCGGGGACCGGGTCCGCTACCTGCACGTAAAGGACGGTCCGGTCACGAAGGAAGATCCGATGACCGCCGTCGGGGCCGGCCGCATGCCGGTCGCCGAAATCCTGGCAGCAGCGCCGTCGGCGGAATGGCACATCGTCGAGCTCGACCGGTGCGCTACGGACATGCTCACGGCCGTCGAGCAGAGCCTGCAGTGGCTAGCCAGTAACGGCCTGGCGACCCCGGTCCGCGGCAGCGTCGCGCGATGAGCCCGGCCAGTCCGGCCGGCGGCCCGGTCGGCATCGCGCTGGTGGGCTGCGGCACTATCAGTACCGCGTACTTGCGCAACCTGACATCTTTCCCTGACTTGCGCGTGCTGTTCTGCGCAGACCTCGATATCGAGCGGGCGAAGGCCCAGGCGGCGGCATTCGACGTGCCCGGCGCGGGGACCGTTGCCGAGGCACTGGCCCAGCCCGACGCCGAGATCGTCGTCAACCTCACTGTGCCGGCTGCGCACGTCGCCGTCAGCAGCGCGGCAATCGCTTCGGGCAAGAGCGTCTGGGTGGAGAAGCCGCTCGCGCTCGACTCGGCGTCGGCACGCGACCTGATGGCGGCCGCTGCTAGGGCGGGTGTGCGCATCGGCTGCGCACCGGACACCGTACTCGGCGCAGGCCTGCAGACCGCTCGCAGGCTCATCGACTCCGGCGCCATCGGACCGCCGCAGACGGCCCTGGCCCTGCTGCAGGGTCCGGGACCGGAAAGCTGGCACCCCGACCCGGAGTTCCTCTTCCAGGCCGGCGCAGGGCCGCTGTTCGACATGGGGCCCTATTACCTGACTGCGCTGGCCACGGTATTCGGCCCGGCTAAGCGCGTGGCCGCAGTAGGCAGGAGTGCCAAGCCGACCCGGGTTATCGGCAGCGGACCGCGGGCGGGTACTGAATTCCGGGTCGAGGTTCCCACGCACGTGTCGGCGCTTGTCGAGTACGAAGGCGGTCAGGCCGCGACCATCGTGCTGAGTTTCGACTCCCCACTGTCCCGGCACGGTTTCGTGGAGATCTCCGGCACTGCGGCCACGATGGCGATGCCTGACCCGAACCGGTTCGACGGCGACATCCGGATCCACGATCTCGGCGCCCGCGACTGGACGGCCGTGCCTGCCTCGGGCCCTGCCGATGGCCGCGGGCTCGGCGTGCTGGACCTGGCCCGCGGGCTTCGCAGCGGTGCGCCGCACCGGGCAAGCGGCGAGATCGCGCTGCATGTGCTAGAAATCCTGGAGGCTATCGACCGATCAGCCGTGACCGGCACGTTCGAGCCAGTGCTGACGAGCTTCACCAGACCCGCCGCGCTGCCCGAAGACTGGGATCCGCATGCCGGCACGCTTGCCGACCTGCGGGAGCCAGCATGACCAGTGACCCGGCTCGACCGACGCTCGGCGTCGGCGTCGTCGGCTATGCGTTCATGGG
>Ga0335075_10006130_pt1 | contig 18581 bp, 11 predicted proteins | sample Lox_Sample_24_FD_206723 | JGI IMG/M metagenome (GOLD analysis project Ga0335075, IMG submission 206723) | Soil microbial communities from Loxahatchee National Wildlife Refuge, Florida, United States - Lox_Sample_2.4 | ecosystem: Environmental > Terrestrial > Soil > Wetlands | place: USA... | reverse complement strand
AAGCACCTCGGGGCGCTAACGCGACCCCGCTCGCCCGTCATTGCACCTCCCGTTCGCGACGCCGGGCGACGCCGCTCTCGTGGGCCGCGTGCGCCACCGCCCGCGCCACCGCCCGCACCACACGCTTCTCGAATACGCTCGGCACGATGTAATCCTCCGTCAAATGATCCTCCGGAATGATGTCGGCGATGGCGTGAGCGGCGGCCAGCTTCATCGGCTCATTGATCGCCCGCGCCCGCACATCGAGGGCGCCGCGGAAAATGCCGGGGAAGGCCAGCAGATTGTTGACCTGATTGGGATAATCGGAACGGCCCGTGGCCAGGATGCGGCAGTGCGGCAAGGCCTGATCGGGTGCGATCTCCGGATCGGGATTGGCCATCGCGAAGACGATGCGGTCGGCAGCCATCACGTCCAGATCGGCCGGCGTCAGAATGTTGCCGCGCGACAGGCCGATGAAGACATCGGCATCCTTCAGCACGTCGCGCAGGACGCCGAAGGGCTTGTCGAAGTCGATGATGCCGCGCAAATTCGTGCCGGCCTCGGCAAGATTGTCCGGCGTCACGTCGAGCACGGCGCCGTTGCGATCGCAGCCGATCAAACGTCGAACGCCGGCCGCGATCAGGATACCGCAGCACGCCGTCCCGGCCGCACCCAGGCCGTTGACCACCACCTTGATCGAGCCAAGCTGCTTGCCCACCACTTTCAGGGCGTTGAGCAGCGCCGCCAGCAGCACAACCGCCGTGCCGTGCTGATCGTCGTGCATGACCGGAATGTCCAATTCCTCCTTTAAGCGGTCTTCAATAGCGAAACAACGCGGAGCGCTGATGTCTTCCAGGTTGATGCCGCCGAACGACGGGGCGACGGCCTTGACGACGCGAATGATCTCGTCCACGTCGCGGGTGGCCAGGCACAGCGGCCAGCCGTCGATGTCGGCGAACTCCTTGAAGAGCATGATCTTGCCTTCCATGACCGGCATCGCCGCTTCCGGACCGAGGTCGCCCAGGCCGAGGATGGCGGTGCCGTCGCTGACGACCGCCACGCTGTTGGCCCGGCAGGTGAAGGCGAAGGACTTGTTCCTGTCCTCGCCGATGGCCCGGCAGACGCGGGCCACCCCCGGCGTGTACACCATCGACAGCGTGTTGCGCGTTTTGACGGCGACCTTGCCGCGGGTGGAGATCTTGCCGCCCAGGTGCAGCAGGAAGACGCGATCGGAGGCCGAACGCACGCGCACGCCGGGCATGGAGCGCAGCCGCTGCACGACGCGCTCGGCGTGGGCCTCGCTCTGGGCGTCGAAGGTGATGTCGCGGACCATCTTGTTCCGCGCCGCCTCGACGATGTCGATGGCACCGAGGTTGGCGCCTTCCTCGGCCAAAAGAGTCGCCAGCCGCGCGAACTGGCCGGGCTGGTTAGGGATCTCGACGCGGACGGTCATGCGGTAATCGCAGTACGGCTGATCGTTCATGGCAGGCTCCCGACTGAGTTGGAGGGCTTGCGATCCATCTCCGGCATCGTGGCACAAGGGCCGGACAAAATCAATGCAGGGCCGCTTGCGGCTTAGCGATTCCGCAGCTCCGCTAGGCCACAAGCGGCCAATAAAACATTTGACGGCGACGTAAGCGATCCAGTATCCTTTTCATGTGACCTTGCTTCCCGCCCTTGCGTTCGGCCTGCCTCGCAGGCTCCCACCCACGGCCGTTCTGGAGGCCTTCCCGTGTTCTCTCGACCCCCCTCGCCCTGGTTGCGAGCATCTTTTCTCGCCGCGCTCTGTATCGCCTTCGCTCTCCCGTGTCGCGCCGGCGCGGCTTTTCAAATCACGCCCAATGCCGTCACCCTGGACGGTAATTTCGCCCGCGCTCAGCTCGTCGTCACGGATCGCGGGATCAACGACAATGTGACGGAACGCTCGGCGGATCGAACGCATCAGGCCCGCTACGCTTCCTCCGATCCGCGGATTGTCACCGTCAGCGACACCGGCTTGCTGCTGGCGCAGGGCAACGGGTCGGCGACGATCACGGTGAGCGTGGACGGCGCGGCGCAGAACGTGGCGGTGACGGTGAAAGGCGTCGTCGCCCGGCCGCGGATCGGTTTCAAGGAGCACGTCATGCCGGTCCTGGCGAAGGCCGGCTGCAACGCCGGCGCCTGTCATGCCAGTCAATACGGCAAGGGTGGTTTCAAACTATCTGTTTTCGGCTTCGCTCCGGACGACGATTATCGCGCCATCGTCCGCGACAGCTTCGGCCGGCGCGCCAACACCATCATTCCCTCGGCGAGCTTGCTGCTGCGCAAGCCGACCGGCGCCGTGCCGCACGAGGGCGGCCAGCGCCTTGAAGCCGGCTCGGTCGATTATCAGATCCTCGCACAATGGCTCGCCGGCGGCGCGCCGCCGCCCTCGGCGAAGGCGCCGAAGGTGACAGCGCTGCGCGTCTGGCCATCGCGTCGCGTCGGCTCTCCGGGATTCACGCAGCAATTGCAAGTGCTGGCGACCTACGACGATGGACGAACCTGCGACGTGACGGCGCTGGCACGCTTCGACAGCATGGATGAGGGCGTTCTGAGCGTGTCGCCGTCGGGCCGCGTTACGACCGTCGGCCGCGGCCAGGGCGTCGCCCTGGCGCGCTTCGACGACCAGGCGGAAATTGCTACCTTCGTTGTGCCTTATGCCGGCTCGGTGGATCTGACCGGCTGGGTGGACAACAATTTCATCGATCGTCTCGCCGCGGCCAAGTTCCGCGAGATCGGCATTTCGCCGTCGCCGTTGTGCGACGATGCCGCGTTCCTGCGCCGCGCATATCTCGACGCCACCGGCACGCTGCCGGCGCCGGAGCAGGCGGCCGCCTTCCTCGACAGCAAGGACGCCGACAAGCGCAATCATCTGATCGACGAGCTGCTGGGGCTGACCGGCGATCCCGCCCGCGATATCCACAACAACGCTTATGCCGCCTTCTGGGCCTTGAAATGGGCCGACCTGATCCGCTCCAACAGCAACGCCATCGGCGAGCAGGGCATGTGGGCGCTGCACAACTGGCTGACGGCCTCGTTCCGCGACAACAAGCCCATCGATCGTTTTGTCCGCGAGCTAATCACGGCCCGCGGCTCGACCTTCAGCAACGGGCCGGCCAATTATTTCCGCATCGCCAAAAATCCGCAGGATCTTACCGAGGCGACCTCGCAGCTTTTCCTGGGCGTGCGCTTGCAGTGCGCCAAGTGCCATCATCATCCCTATGAGACGCTGGGGCAGGAGGATTATTATCGCTTCGCCGCCTTCTTCGCGCGAGTCGGCAACAAGACCAGCCAGGAGTTCGGCCTGTTCGGCGGCGAGACGGTCATCGTCGTCCGTTCCAGCGGCGAAGTCAGCCATCCGCGAACTCGCCGGGTCATGAAGCCGGCGCCGCTGCACGGCAAGACCGCGACCGAGACCGACCGGCGAGACGCCGGTCCCACAGACCGCCGGCGGACGCTCGCCGAGTGGCTTACCGCCGCCGACAATCCCTACTTCGCGCGCAACATTGTCAATCGCTACATGGCCTATTTGCTGGGGCGCGGCCTTGTCGAGCCGATCGACGACATGCGCGCCACCAATCCGCCCAGCAATGTCGCCCTCATGGACGCCCTGGCCGCCGATTTCGTCAAGAACGGTTACAATGTCAAGAAGCTGATGCGGACCATCATGCGTTCGCGCCTGTATCAGCTCGATTCGCAGTCGGCCAAGGGCAACGCCTCGGACAGTCGTTTTTACAGCCATTACAACGTCAAGCGTCTGGCCGCCGAGCCGCTGCTCGACGCCGTGGACGCGGCGGCCGGCACGCAAACCAAGTTCGAGAAGGTGCCACTGGGCACCCGCGCCATCGAGCTGCCGGATGCCCGCTACAACAATTACTTCCTCAACACCTTCGGCAAGCCGCGCCGCGAAGGCGTCTGTGAGTGCGAGCGCGTCTCCGATCCGAACCTCGCCCAGGCGCTGCATACACTCAATGGCGATCTCATAACGACTAAAATCACCGATGCCAGGGGCCGCATCGCGCGCTTGCTGACAGCCAAGAAATCGCACGAGGAGATCGTCACGGAGCTGTATCTCGCCACGCTCAGCCGCCGTCCCAGCGAGCAGGAGCAGAGCGTCTGGCGTCAGGAGCTGGCCGCCGCGCCGAGCCGCAAAGTCTTCTATGAAGACCTGCTATGGTCGCTGCTCAACTCGAAACATTTCCTCTTCGTCCGCTAACGAAGAAGATTAGCCACAGAGTCACAGAGAACACATAGAGAAGACAATACAGAGGGATAACAATGATTTACATGCCTACTATCCGATTGCTTGGTATTCGATGGGTAACACTGTATGTTTTTTCTCTGTGCTCTCTGTGTCTCTGTGATTCTATTCTTCGCGCAGACAGTGCATATCCGATGGTGATGTGCGTGCGTCCGGTGGCTGTACAAACGGGACAAACCACCGAGTGCGAGATCCCGGCACGTTACAACCTGCACGGTGCCTACAAGGTTTTCGTCACCGGCGAAGGTGTCACGGCCGCCGTCGAGGAGCCAAAGACGCCGCCGAAAGCGAGCGCGGGCAAACGTTCGACCAGCACGCTCAAGGTACGCTTTCAGGCAGCAGCCGATGCCACGCTCGGCGTCCGCGATGTGCGCGTCGCCACGCCGCAAGGCGCGTCCACGCTCGGACAAATTGTCGTGGTGCGCGATCCCATCATCCGCGAGGCTGCCAAGAACGATTCGCTGCAATCCGCACAGGCCATCACGCTGCCGGCGACGGTGTGCGGCGCCATCGAAAAGGCCGAGGATGTGGACTTCTACAAATTCAAAGTCGCAGCCGGTGCTGCTCTGACCTTCCACGTGCGCTGCCAACGTCTGGAGAATCGCATTCACGATTTGCAGACGCACGCCGACCCTATTCTCGCGCTGCGAAACGCCTCCGGCACCGTGCTGGCCGCCAACGATAATTTCTTCTTTGGCGATCCCTTATTGCATTATCGCTTCACGACGGCGGGCGAGTATTACCTGGAAATCCGCGATACGCGCTACGGCGGCAATCCATACTGGCAATATTGCATCGAAATCAATGATCGACCCTTCGTCACCTGCGTCCATCCTCTGCGCGTGACGCCGGGCAAAGCCACGCGCGTTCGTCTGATCGGCCACAATCTACCCGCTGAGCCGTTCGCCACAGTGACACTGCCGGCCGACACGCCGGAGGAGCTGCGCTGGACCATGCTGCCGCTTGGCGGCGACAAAAGCAACGCGGTGCCGATCGTCGTCAGTCGCTTGCCGGAAGGGGACAGGGGCGAGGGAAAACACGGCTCTTCTCTCGCCCCTCGCCCCTCGCCCCTCGCCCCTGTCCCCTGCGGCATCATCGGCTGCATCGCCAAGGCGGATGAGGTTCATCGCTGTTCCTTCGAAGCCAAGGCCGGTGAGAGCTTCAGCTTCTCCGTCCTGGCGCGTGACTATCAATCCTCGCTCGATTCCCTGCTGCGCATCGTCAACGCCAAGGGGCAAACTCTGATCGAGAACGACGACGCACGCGATCGCTACATTCACGCCGATTCGCAGATCGAGGGCTGGAAGGCGCCGGCGGCGGGACGATACACTGTCGAGGTCCGCGACTTGCACGGTCGCGGCGGCGAGAGCTTTGTTTACTTCCTGAAAATCGTCCGCGCCGAGCCGAGCTTCGATCTGGAGATCGACACCGACAAGACGCTGCTCAGCCCTGGCCTGGCGAGTGTGCTTTTCGTGCGGGCCGTGCGCAAGAACGGGTTTGCCGGCGAAATTCACCTTGGCGTCGAGGGCTTGCCGCCGGGTGTAACGGCAAGCTGCGGCCGCATTCTTGCCGGCGGCCGCGACGGCTGCATCATTCTCCGCGCCGCCGCGGACGCCAAACAAGCCGCGGTGAACTTGCGTGTCTTCGGCAGCGCGCCGCGTCCGGACGGTAAGGGAAAGCTCGAAGCGAATGCTCGTCCCCTTCAAGAGATTTACATGCCCGGCGGCGGTCGCCATCACTTTCCGGCCGACATGCACACACTCTCTATCGGCGATCCCTGTGATATCCAATCGATGAAGATCGCGCCGTCCGCCATCACGCTCAAACCGGGCGAATCGAAGCGAATCGACATCACCATCACTCGCCGTCCCGGCTTCAAAGGGAACGTCACGCTCAACACGGTCTATCAGCACCTCGGCACGATATACGGCAGCAGTATGCCGCCTGGGGTCAGCATCGACGACCGCGCCAGTCAAACGCTGCTCACCGGGGAGCAGACGAAGGCCCACATCACCCTCAAGGCGGCGGCGGACGCCAAACCCGTTGAAAAGCAGCAAGTGCCGATCATGGCTCACGTTTCCATCAACTTCGTGATGAAGTGGACCTGCTGCGGCCAACCGCTGCTCATCACGGTCGCCAAGCCCGCCACCGTCAAGTGATGCCGCGTCACTCGCCGAGCGACTTGAGCATGACCTCGGCCACGAAGCGATTGCCGGCCGCGTTCAGATGAACGCGATCCGTGGTCAGGACACCCTTTTCCTTGTTTTCGGCGTTGTTCTTCTTGAGATGGTCGAGGAACGCTCGGCGCAGATCGCATAGCTGCACTTTCTCTTCGCGGGCCACGCGCCGGCTGATGTCGGAGTATTCGTCGAGCTTGGCGTCCAAGTTGTTCGATCCGTCCGCCTTCTCGCCGATGACGCTCGGCGTGCAGAGAATGACGCGCGCGCCGGCACCTTTGATCTTGCCGATGATCTCCTTCAAACCCGCCTCGAACTTGTCCTTGGACGTGCCGCGCTTCGGATCTTTCTCGCCGTGCCAGACATCGTTGATGCCGATGTAAATCATCACCACTGTCGGTTTCTTGGCCAGCACGTCGCGGTCGAGGCGGCGCTGGAGGTCGGGGACCTTGTTGCCGCTGATGCCGGCGCCGATGATCTCGATGCCCAGGTCCTTGTGCTTTTCGGTCAGCTTCTTCTTGATCAAGGTGACGTAGCCGTTGGGGCGAACACCTCCTGCCGTGATGGAGTCGCCCAGGAAAACGATGCGATCGCCCTTCTTCAAGGAGACGGGCTTGGCATCCTCAGCGGGCGCGGCGGGCGCGGCAAACAGGAGAGCGATTAAGGCGGAGACGAGCAGGACGAGTCGTAGGCGGGAGAGCATGCATTTACTCCGTGCTGTTGGGATACAGGAAGGTCACATACATCGGTAGCTTACGGATCGGTGAGGAGGGAGGACAATCCCCAGTCGCCCGCTCTGTCTTTACTTTGAGGAGCAACGACGGAGGGCGTCATAGCACGGAGACAAGGATCAATTCGCTCTCCAGGAGGCCCGTGCCGTAGCCTAGCGGCGTGTTGTACAGCGGGTTGGTGATGAGATCCAGACCCTGATATATGGTCCGCGGATCCCTGTCGAGAGCGTAGAAGCTACCTCTGTCGAGGAGGAAACCCTCCATCAGTCCGATCTCCGACCAAAACAGCTGGGTAGCCTGCTGCGGCGATTGGAGGTAGGCAAATGTCAACCAAGTCCCAAGCTGCCTCGGCAGGGCGCTTTCTCCCTCAGGGGTGTTGAAGGACGGCAAAGTGTTGAGATCGAATTGCAGCTGCCACTGCACGAGAGTTGGAGGGCCGTAGGGGAAGGTTATTTGGCTTGAGGGAAGATTGCTCAGGGTGAAGCTAGCGCTCCCGCCCGCAGCGGTGGAGAAGGCCGTCACGGTGTAGGTGCCAACGGTACCATTGGCCGTGAAAGTGGGGGCGGTCGCCCAACCACTCGCATCGGTCAAGACGGTGACGGATGAGGAAAGTAGGCCGAAGAAGCCGCTCGCGCCGCCGGCCGGGGCCGTGAAGGTGACAGGGACGCCTGCGACGGGTTGACCATTATCCGTTACCCGGGCTTGCAGTGACAGGAAGCTGTAGCCAATGAACACGCTCTGCCCGGAGCCGTTGCTGTACGTGATCGTCGGATCCTGAGCTGCCGCCATCGCGACTGCCCCGACCGGAGCGGGAACCAATGGCAGCGCAGCAGATGGCAAGTCACGAGCCTCCAGCGCTTCCAGGTACAGCGTGTGGGTAGGGCGAGAGTTCGATTTGTCTCCTTGCCGCGCGGGACGGCGGAATAAGGTGAAAAAACTCATGGGATGCTCTTCTCTCGCACAATCGACCGATACCTCAATAAAAACCTTTCCGAAGACCGAAGGAACGACCGGAGAGGTGGCAAGTCTTGTGCCGCAACGGTGTCCGGGCTTTGCCTCGTCTTCGCCAGACCAGGGAGCGAGATCGGATAGGTTGAGGCCGATTCTCAGCGGGATCCGTGTCGATTCGTCACACCTGCTGTTTCCTTTCCGCACAGGGTCGAGATCAAAGCCCCGCAGGGTCTCGACCGCATCCCGTCCACGCGCCCGCGCTCCATGCTGGAAAACGCGCCCACACTCCTCTATGCTGGCAAGAAGAACAACCCAACCTCGCGGATACTCTTCCCATGAAACGACGATCCTTCATCCAAACATCCCTCGCCGCCCTGGGCACCACCACCATGACCGCCGCCGTCAGCGCCGCCGAACACAATTCCAGAGAGCTGTATGAGCTGCGCGTCTACTCCCTGCCGGCCAAAAACCAGGAACGCCTCGATGGCTATCTGAGCCAGGCGTTTCTGCCGGCGCTGAAGCGATACGGCATCGGCCCCGTGGGAGTGTTCGTCGAGAAAAGCGGCGAGGAGAAGCGGCAGGTGTATGTGCTGATCGTGCATCCGTCGGCGGAGCAGATCGTCACGCTCTCCGCGCGCCTGCACGCGGACGAGCAACATCACAAGGCGGCGAAGGAGTACCTCGGCGCTCGGCCCATTGATCCCGTCTACACGCGCATCGACAGCTCGCTGCTGTCCGCGATCGAGGGCATGCCGCGGCTGGCGAAGCCGGACACGAGCAAGCCGCGTCTGCTCAACCTGCGCATCTACGAGAGCCACAATGAGCGCGCCGCTCACAAGAAAATCGAGATGTTCAACAAGAGCGAATTGGAGATCTTCCGTCGCGTCGGCCTGACACCGGTGTTCTTCGCCGAGAGGCTAGTCGGCGCCGCCATGCCGAACCTTACCTACATGTTGGTGTTTCCCGACGACGCCGGCCGCCAGGCGGCGTGGGTCCGCTTCATTAAGGATGACGAGTGGCTCAAGCTGAAGGCGATTCCCGAGTACGCCGACAAGGAGATCGTGTCGCAAATCACCAACAAGATCTTGGTGCCGGCGCCGTATTCGGAGATTTAGCCGCTTGCGGCTTAGCGCTAAGCCGCAAGCGGCGTACTGGATCACGGCAGCTCGCGGATACGAATGTTCTTGAAGTCGATCGGCGATCCTTCCGCTTCCAGACACAGATAACCTGTTCGCGGCTCGATGTGGTTGCCGCCGGAGACTTCCTCGCCGTTGACCCACAGGCGAATCTCGCCGTTGATGGCCCGCACGTAATAGTGGTTCCACTGGCCGACGCCCTTGCTCAGCTCCTTGCGGGGGAAGCTGCGGCTGCCGTTGGGCGAGGTCGGCGGAAAGGGCTTCATCTTCGACTTGCCGACCGGGAACACGTCGCCGTTGGTGGTGAACCAGGTCGGTTTTTTCTTGTTCTGCTTCTCGTAGCGCTCGGCGTAGCCGTGATCGAGGATCTGCACCTCGATGCCGGCGCCCGGCAGCCGGCCCGGCTTGAGATCCTTGAACGCTTCCTCCGGCACCCACACGAAGATGCCGGAGTTGCCGGCGCTCTTGTTGTGCCGCCACTGGGCCACCAGCTCGAAATTGGTGTACTGTTTTTTGGTCCGGCTGACGCCGACCGGTTTGCCGGTGCAGTGGATGTCGCCGCCCTTGCCGGTCCAGGTTTCCTTGTCGCCGTTGACGTTGACCAGGTCGTCGATGGTCAGCGGCTTCCAGTCGGGGCCGCTGCCGTCAATGAACGCCTTCGGCTGCTCGGACGGCTTGTCATCGGGAACGGCCGACGAGACGACGACGAGCATTAGACCAACGATCGGCAGAACGAAGCGAGTAGTGTCCATGGGTTGTTGCTCCAGGTGAGCCGATCCTCACGCCGCCGACGATTTGCGGTTGGGGAGGCGGTTCCGCATCTCGGAGCGCTGCACTCCCAGCTCCGCGAGGATCGGCATATACACCTCGTAGAGATAGTCCGTGTCGCCGAAGATTTCCAGCTCCCGGATGCGGGCCACGCGCTGGCGGCCGTCGGCCAGGCCGTAAATAACGGGCATGGCGAAATTGTTCATCACGCGCCGCATCTGCTCCAGCGTGCTGTCGCGGTCGAGAGCAAGATAGAGCTTCACGGCGTCGCGAAAAAAGCTGTGGTGCGTCTGCTCATCGACGGACAGGAACATCAACAGCTGCTCCAGGGCCGGATCGCCGCCGTGCTCCTGCGCCCGCCGCCGCAAATTGCGATAGTTCAGCGCCGTGGCGCGCTCCTGTGCCATCGCGTAGGCGAGCATGGCGACGACGTTGTCGTGCGGCAGCTGCCAGGGATGTTGAAAGATTTTGCCCTCCAGGTCGGCCATCTGCTCCTCGCTGCGAAGTCCGGAGCGGACCAGCCACTCGTTGAGCGCCAGCGAATGCTTGGACTCCTCGTAACCCCAGTTGGCGTAGAACCAGGTGCGGGCGCGGCTGGGCCGCGACCAGGGCATGGCGTGGACCAGGTAATCGGGAAGGTACAGCTCGACGGCGCAGAACGACTCGACCACGTCGGCAATCGCCGGATTGAGGTCCTTGTTGCACTTGTCCCAGGGGATGTCCTTATCGATGGACCAGCGGCGTCGCCGTTCGGCCTGGGCGAAAAAGTTCCGGTAGAGCCGCCACATGGCCGGCTCAAGTATCGGATCGTCGGGGCGCGCATGTTCCATCATCAGCCATCCCCTTGCGTGTCAAATGGTTCGGTCCGCCGCGACAGCCGGTAAACACAGAGAGCCGGGGGATCACCCTCCGGCTCTCGATGACAACTGCCTAACATCCTTGCCGGCGGAGAAGCATCCCTCTGCTTAACATCTCAGCGTTAGTAGCGGCCGCGGCCGCCGCCGCCACCGCCGCCGTAACCACCGCGGCCACCGCCGTAGCCGCCGCGACCACCACCGCCATAGCCGCCGCGTCCGCCGCCGCCGCCGCCACGCTCTTCCCGAGGCCGAGCCTCGTTGACGGTGAGGGTCCGGCCGTCCGACTCCTTGCCGTTAAGTGCGGCGATAGCGGCTTGCACCTCCGCCTCGCTGTCCATCTCCACGAAGCCGAAGCCCTTGGAGCGGCCGGTGTCGCGGTCCATGATGATCTGGGCCGACTGTACCGTGCCATACGGCTCGAACATCTGTTGCAAATCGCTGCTGCTAATGCCGTAGGCCAGATTGCCCACGTAAATCTTCTTGCCCATTTGGGCCTCCTCAAGAAAAAAGCACGCACCCCGAGTGGGGTCATTTCGCCATGACCAGGGACCAGAGAAGGCTGAATGGGAGTGGAGGACAACCAAAAGAAGCATTCGCAAGGCCCAAGTCCAGTTTTACTGTAGCGAATCCAGACGGCGCAAGATAGAGCAAAAGATCAAGAGTAGAATCCCGCAGGCTCTGGCCGTCCCGGTATCGATCCTTACAATAGGGAAAGGCTCTACGTTCTTGATGCCTCCCCTTTCCAAACCTGCCTTGTTGGATCCGGCAGACATCACGCATGCAGAGAGAGACGCACCGTTGTCCTCACCTCGTCACCTCTCGGGCGGAGCGCGCCGTCAGCAAAAGGATCTATCATGAACGTCGTCATTGAGATCGAGAACATTGATGAGATTCGCCGAAGCGAAGGCATTGACGATGTGGAGCTGCACGAGGACATTCGCCGTCTCCGCGTCGGCGATCACGTTCACCTGACCTTCCTCGCCGGCGCTACCCTGCGCGAGACATTGCCGGTGCGTATCACGCGCATCCGCGCGGGGCAATTCCGCGGCCGGCTCGCAGGCCGGCTCGCTCGGCCGGAGGCGTTCGGTCTGCGGCCCGATGCCCTGGTGAGCTTCACCGCCGGACAGATCCATTCCATCGCCAAGCCGCAGCCGGCTCCTCCTCGCGGCAAGAGCAAGTAACGAGGTCCGCGCCGCGAACGTTAGCAGCGGCAGGCTTCTCCGCTCCCTCCCGATAACCAGAACCTTTCGCGCCGCCGCAGTGTCAATAGAGAAAGCGAAGATGCGCGGGGGAGGAAAACGGCGACCCTATTGTCTCGCGCGGGCCGCATGGTATGGTGGAGAGCGTCGTTTTTCGATGAACGAGCAATGCAAACCACCTCCTGTCATGAGCGAACACCTCTCTTCCATCACGGTTAGCTCCGCCGATCTGGTCCGCCTCATGGATCTCTATCAGCGCGGCCTGTGCTTGCAAGCCTACAAGCTGAGCGAGACGATCGGGCCGATCCCCGCGTGGACCGGCACCGACGCCCGACTGCTCGCCGGGCGGCTGGCCATCCATCTCGGCGCGCCGCGCTTGACCTACCGCATGCACTTACTCGCGTGGCGACAGGATCGCGCACACCCGGAGGCGTGTTACTACCGCGCTCGCGCCTTGCAGGATCGCCGCGGCTCACTTCCCGCCTGGCGCTTCCTTCAGCGCATCGGCGAGCTGCCGGCGGAGGCGCCCGCCAACGTCCGCTCCGACTGGCTGGCCTTTCACGCTTGCGTCCTCGGCCGTTTCCGCGACTTCGACGCCGCCGAAACCTACCTGCGCCGCGCCGAGGAGGTCTGCCCCGATCAGCCCTGGACCTGCCTGGAACGTGCTTTTCTGTTGGAGCTGGAAGATCGCTATGAGGAATCGCTGGCCGCCTCGCGCCGCGCTCTGGATTTGCGGCCGTGGTATCGCCCTGCCGTGCAGGCCGCCGCCCACACGCTGCAATTGCTCGACCGCGATCGCGACGCCCTGGAGCTGCTCCTCGAAGGGTCCGAGCGCATCGAGAGCGGCTTGATTCAGGCACAGCTGGCGGCGCTGCAATCGGAGCTGGGCCTGCACCAAGATGCCCAGCGAAGCTATGCGCGCTTCGCCGAGCTGTCGCCGCTTCTGGAAAAGAACCTGGCCGAATGGCTCGCCGCACGCCGCTCGGACACCGCTTATTACTGCGGCGAATACGCGCAAGCCGCCGAGCTGGCGCGCCAGGCCAAGGATCCCTTCCACGACAAAATCGCCGAGGAGCTGTCGCGCACGCCGTTCGAGGGGCAGCGTGTCCTGCTCGAGGTCGGCTTCGTGCGCCAGCATCATCAAACCTGCGCACCGGCCGTGCTGGCGTCGCTGAGTCGCTTCTGGAAGATGCCGGCCGATCATCTGGAGGTTGCCGCCGCCATCTGCTACGACGGCACGCCCGATCATCGTGAACGTGCCTGGGCCGAGGAGCACGGCTGGTATTGCCGTGAATTTGCCGTCACCTGGGACAGCGCCCGTACCCTCATCGACCGCGGCGTGCCCTTCACGCTGACGACGATTGATCCCGGCAACGCTCACCTGCAAGCGTGCATCGGCTACGACACCTGCCGTAAAACGCTGCTCATCCGCGATCCGACGCTGCGGCACTGGACCGAGTTCATCGCCGACACCATGCTGGAGCACTATCGATCCGTCGGCCCGCGCGGCATGGCGATAGTGCCCAAAGAGCAGGCCCACTTGCTGCAAGACCTCGATCTCCCCGAGTCGGCGCTGTACGACCAGGTGTATCAGCTTCAGCGGGCCTTGCAGGTCCACGACCGCGAGCGTGCCGCCGCGATTTATCAGAGCTTGTGCCAGACCGCTCCCGGCCAGCGCCTCACGCTGCAAGCACGGCGCATCCTGGCCCTGTACGATTCCGACTCGGCGGAATTGCTCGCCGCCATCGAGGAATTGTTGAAGCTGTTCTCCGACGATCCGCTGCTGACGCTCAGCAAGATCTCGGCGCTGCGCGAGCTGGCCCGGCGCGACGAACGCCTGGCGCTCTTGGAAAAGATGGTCGGCCGCAAGGAGTCCGATCCGTTGTTCTGGCGGCAGTACGCTCAGGAGCTGTCCGCGGACGCCCGCGAGCACACGACGGCCGTGCGACTGCTCAAGCGCGTTTTCCGCTTCCGTCCCTACGACGAGGGCGCCCTGGCCATCCTCGCCAACGTTCTCTGGGACCAACGGCGCTTCGAGGAGGCGCTGGAGCTGTATGGCTTCGCCGCCTGCCTGGGCGACAAGGACGAGGGGTTGGCCCGCAGCTGGTTCTCGGCCGCTCGCCATCTGAAACAGACCGAGCGAACCCTGCGCTTTTTGCAGAAGCGTTTCGAGCGGTTCGGAGCGCGTTCCAGCCAGCCCGGACGCACCCTTTACTGGGCCTACACGCAGTACGAGCGCGCGGAGGATGCGCTGGCGGTGCTGGATCGCGCCTTGCAGCTGCGGCCCGACGACGGCGATCTGCTGCTCTTCGTGGCTCAGGCGCGCAGCCAGCACGGCGATTTCCCGATTGCCGCCGATCTGCTGGCACGAGCCGAAGGTCACAGTCAGCGCGCGGCCTGGCTGCGCGTGGCGGCGGGATTGGCCGAGACACGCGGCGACCTGGCCGAGGCACGACGATTGTGGCAGCAAGTCGTCGATGCCGAGCCGCTAGCGCTCGACGCCAACCGCTCCTTGACCCAGCTGATCGCCGAAACCGAGGACCGAGCCGCCGCGCTGGCGCACCTGCAACGCGCTTGCGATCGTTTCCCGCACAATTATGCCCTGTGCCAGCTGTGGCTCGGCTGGCTGCGCGAAGAAGATCCCGCCGTCGTGGAGCCGGTGGTGCGCCGCCTCATCGCCATTCACCCCGCCGATGGCTGGTCGCGCCGCGAGCTGGCCCTGTGCGTCTCCGACCAGGGCCGGCTCGACGAAGCGTTCACCGAGCTGGACGTTGCCTACAGCCTGGAGCCGACCAGTCCCTCGTATTACTGCGTCCGCGGCCAGCTGTGTGAACGCGCCGGCCGGCGGCAAGAGGCCCGCGAGGCGTATCGCCAGGCCATCCGCCTGTCGGTTGACATCGATTACGCCATTGGCCGGCTGATGGACACCAGCGAAAACGTCGCCGAGCGCCGCGACGCCCTCGCCTTCATCGAGAGCGAGCTAGTCCGGCAGACGATTTTCGGCGATGGCCTGCTCGCCTACCAGTCGCACGCGCGCTACACGCTGGAGCCGGAGGAGCTGCTGGCATCGCTGCGCAAGGCGCTAGACGCTCGCCCCGATCTCTGGCACGCTTGGTCCGCCGTCATACGTCAGCTGGTTGAGATGGACCGCGCTGGCGATGCTTTCGATCTATCGGCGGAGGCGGTGCGTCGCTTCCCGCTGCTGCCGCAGCTATGGTTCGATCGCGCCGTGGTCTGCCGCGCCTGCGAGGATCATGACGGCGAGATGGACGCCTTGCGGCACGCTCTGCAAATCCGCCCCAACTGGAGCATGGCACTGCGGCGATTGGCCGAGGTATCCGAGCGCGCCGGCCGGCGCGACGAAGCGCTGGAGCTGTTGCAGCGCGCCGTGGCCTGGGCGCCGCTGGACGCTGTCAATCGCGGCTGTCTCGCCGATGCGCTGTGGCGCAAGGACGAGCGCGAGGCGGCGCTGGGACAGGTGCAAAACGCCCTGGTGCTCGATCCCGGCTACGAGTGGGCCTGGAACGCGCTGCGCGATTGGACCCGTACGCTTCGGCGGCCGGAGCTGGCTGCGCAATTCGCGCGGCAGCTGACCGACCGACGCGGCGACGATGCACGTTCCTGGCTGATGCTGGCGCGCATGCTCGGCGAACAGGCCGACCCGAACGAGCAGCTCGCTGCTCTCGATCGCGCCATCACCGTCAATCCGCGCTGCATCGAGGCCTACGACCTCAAGGCATTGTGCCTGGCGCGGGCCCAGCGTTACGACGAGGCCCGGCAAGCCTGTCAGGCGACGGTGTGGGACGGCGAGGTGCCGCTCCTGTTGCGCGGTCGGGCTGTCTGGGTTGAGGCGGAGCGCGGCCAACTGACGGAAGCCATGACGCTGATGGGCGGCGTCCTCGCCGAGGATCCGAATTATTACTGGGGCTGGGAGAATTTGGCCAAGTGGGCGCGCGAGCTGGGGGCAACGGCGGATTACTGCGAGGCGGCCGGCAACCTGGTGCGTCTGTCGCCGCGCAACAGCATCGCGCATGGCTATCTCGCCGAGGCGTTGTGGCGACAGGGCGAGAAGGAAACCGCCCTGGAACGCATCCAGCACGCGGTGCGCCTCGATCTTCACTATGACTGGGGCTGGGATTCGCTGCGCGACTGGGCGCACGAGCTGAAACGCCGCGAGCTGCCCATCGCTTTCGCTCGCCAGATGACCGAGCGGCAGCCGCACGAAGCCCGCGCCTGGCTCCTGCTCGCTCAGGCGCTCGATGCGCCGGCGGAACGCGACGAACAGCTTCAAGCCGTGGAGAAATCGCTCGCTCTCCAGCCGCGTAACGAGGACGCCTACGATCTGAAGGCGACCACGCTGACAGAGATGCAGCGTTTCGACGAGGCGCTGCAAGCCTGCGAGGCACCGGTGTGGCAGGGAGACATCCCGTTTACCCTGCGCGGCCGGGCCGCCTGGGTCGAGCAGGAGCGCGGCAATCGGCCGCAAGCCATCGAGCGGATGCAGGCGGTCCTGGCCGACAATCCCGATTATTACTGGGGCTGGGAGCACCTGGGCAAGTGGGCGCGGGAGAGCGGCGACTTCGCGAGCTATCGCACTGCCGGCGAGAACCTGGCACGCATCGCGCCGCGCAGCTCCATCGCCCACGGCTATCTCGCCGATGCCCTGTGGAAGCTCGGCGACAAGGACGCGGCCCTGGAGCGCGTGCAGCAATCCCTGCACATCGATCCCGGCTACACCTGGGGCTGGGACTCGCTGCGCGACTGGACGCGCCAGCTCGACAAGCGCGATCTCGCCATCGCCTTCGCCCGCCAGTTGACGGAACAACGGCCGAAGGAGGCACGCTCCTGGCTGATGCTTGGTCAGATCCTGAGCGATCCAAAGGAGACAGACGAGCGCATCGCGGCGCTGGATCAGGCCATCCAGCTCAATCCGCGTTTGGAAGATGCCTACGACTTGAAGGGATACTCTTTGGCGCGGCTGGAGCGCTACGACGACGCACTGCAAGCGTGTACGGCGCCGGTGTGGAACGGACAGGCTCCGCTGATCCTGCGTGGGCGGGCCGCCTGGATCGAGCACGAGCGCGGCGAGACGGCCGAGGCCATGCGTCTCACGAAGGCGGCCGTCGCCGACAGCCCCGATTATTACTGGGGCTGGGAGAACTTGGCCGACTGGTCGCGTGAGGAAAACGCCAAGGACGATTACCTGCAAGCGGCCGAGAGCCTGGTGCGCCTGGCTCCGAAAGATGCCATTCCCTATGGCTATCGCGGCGACGCCCGCCGTCTCAAGGGCGATCGCGCCGGCGGCAAGGCCGACTTCCGCCACGCTCAGGAGCTTGATCCCGCCTATAGCTATGCCGGTCAACAGCTGTTTGACATGCAGCTCGCCGATGGCGAGCTGGACGACGCCGCGCGCACGCTGGCCGTGCTGAAGGAGCACGCAGCCGATGAGTTCTCCGCCGCGCGCGAGGTTCAGCTGGCCGCGGCGCGAGGCAGCCGCGAAGAAGCGATCAAGGGCTTGCAGGCGTTGTGCGTGACGAAGATGGAGCGCTGGTGGCCGCTGGAGACCGCCGTCGCCGCGCTCGACAAGGCCGGCTGGAAGGCCGACGCCGAGCGTGTTCTCAGCGAATCGCTGGATCTGCCGGATGCCCATGAGCGCGTCGGCTCACTGTGGATCGACCGCCATGTCGAGCGCAAGGACTGGAGCTGTACCCAGCGCTTCGAGCTGCTGCTCCAGCGCGGAGAGGCCGGTCGATCGCTGGTGATCCAGTATGCCAAGGCGTTGGCCAAGGCGAAGATGGCCGGCCCCTTGCAGGAGTGTATCCGCCGTCACGGCGCGGCGCTGCGCGAAACGATCTCGGATTGGGCCAACGTCGGCTATTGCTTCGCCACGCTAGAGGATTACGAGAGCGCGGCGAAATGGATGCACGATTGGACGGAGCGCCGCGAGATGCAGCCGTGGATGCTCATCAACCTTGCCATCGCCCTGCGCGGTATCGGCGACGATGCCCAGGCCAACCGCGTCAGCCGGCGGGCACTGGAGCTGACCTCCGATTACACGTCGAAGTATCACCGCGTCTGGCTGGCGCTGGACGAAGTGCTGTCCGGCAACAGCGCCGCCGCCGCGGAATGGCTCCAGGACGTGAAGGACAGCTCTCTCGATGTGACGCACAAATATGTGCATCGCTTGCTGGAGGCGTTATTGTCGGTGCAGCAGGCGGCGCCGGTGGAGCGCTCGTCGGCGTTTCGCCATGCTCGCCAGCAGCTTGACGACGCTGTGCGGACGATGGTGCCGCTCAACGAGGATCGCCGCGCCTTGCTGGCAGCGTATCGCCGCTGCGTGCGTCGTATGGCGCTGGATCGTGGCGGCGTGCCGGCGTTCGTGTGGAGCCGCTGGCGGTGCTGGAGGCCACATCTGCCGCCCGCCAAGGCGCCGGAAAAGAATGGCACAGTCACTGCCACCGTTTAGCCGCGACGCGCAGCGGAGCGCGGGGCTGCCCCGCG
>Ga0335075_10006129_pt1 | contig 18584 bp, 19 predicted proteins | sample Lox_Sample_24_FD_206723 | JGI IMG/M metagenome (GOLD analysis project Ga0335075, IMG submission 206723) | Soil microbial communities from Loxahatchee National Wildlife Refuge, Florida, United States - Lox_Sample_2.4 | ecosystem: Environmental > Terrestrial > Soil > Wetlands | place: USA... | reverse complement strand
ATTTTCAATGCATTTTTCCGAACGGTTCGCGGCTCCGCGCGGATGGCTACGGCGCTGCCCCGACCGCGGCCGGCGCCGGGGCCGGTGCCTGTTCCGGGTCGGCCGTGTACTGCTCGGGAAGGGTCTCGTCGGTGCCCTCGGGCACCCGCGCGGCCCGCATGATCAGCGTCAGCACGACCGCGATGACCAGGTTGAGCACCACCGCCGACAGGCCGATGTAGACCGAATGGCCGAACTCGATGTCGGACGAGGCGGCCCAGTGGGACGCGGTCGGGCTCGACACGTTGTAGGCGGCGAGGGTGCCGAACACCATCCCCGCGAGCCAGCCCGTCAGCAGCGCCCAGCGGTGGAACCAGCGGGTGAACAGCCCGCCGATGAGCATCGGCGCGAGCTGCAGTATCCACACCCCGCCCAGGAGCTGGAGGTTGATCGAGAACGTGTGCGGCAGCTCGATCGCGAACAGCAGCGCGCCCAGCTTGACCACCAGCGACACCCAGCGCGACATCTTCGTCTGCAGCTCGGGCGTCGCGTCGGGCTTGAAGAACTCGGCGTAGATGTTCTTGGTGAACAGGTTGGCGGCCGCGATCGACATGATGGCCGCCGGGACCAGCGCGCCGATGATGATCCCGGCGAACGCGATGCCGGTGAACCAGCTCGGGAACATGTGCTGGAACAGGTACGGCACCGCGAGCTGGGCGTTGCCGGACTTCTTGACGTTGGCGGCCGTGGTCGGGTCGGCCACCGCCATGTAGCCGAACAGCGCGATCAGCGCGAGCAGGACCGAGTACAGCGGCAGCGAGATGATGTTGCGCTTGACCACGCTGCGGCGCTTGGCGGCCAGCGTGCCGGTGATCGCGTGCGGGTACAGGAACAGCGCCACCGCCGAGCCGAGCGCGAGCGACGCGAAGTCGAACTGGGTGCTGCCGACGGACTTCGAGGTCGGCAGGAAGGTGCCGATCGGCTTCTTGGTCGTCGGGCTGATCGACGCGAAGTGGGTCTGGGCGATGCCGAAGATGTGGCTCCAGCCGCCGAGCCTGGTCGGGATGTAGAACACCGCGACGATCACGAACAGGTAGATCAGCGTGTCCTTGATGAACGCGATCAGCGCGGGCGCGCGCAGCCCGGAGACGTAGGTGAAGATCGCCAGCACCAGGAACGCGACGAACAGCGGCAGGTCCTTGAGCCAGGTGTTGGTCGAGGAGGCGCCGACGCCCATCACCGTCAGCACCGCCTGGATGCCGACGAGCTGCAGCGCGATGTACGGCATCAGCGCCAGGATCCCGGTGAAGGCGGACGCCAGCGCGAGGCCGCGCGACCCGTAGCGGCCGCGGATGAAGTCGGCCGGGGTGATGTAGCCGTGCACCCGGGAGACCGACCACAGCCGGGGCAGGAAGATGAAGATGATCGGGTAGACCAGGATCGTGTAGGCGACCGCGTAGAACCCGATCGAACCGGAGCCGAAGACGAGCGCGGGCACCGCGATGAACGTGTAGGCGGTGTAGAGGTCGCCGCCGAGCAGGAACCAGGTCACGAACGTGCCGAACCCGCGCCCGCCCAGACCCCACTCGTCGAGGTGCATCATGTTCGACGGGCGGCGCCAGCGCGCGGCCGCGAACCCGGCCCCGGTGACGACCAGGAACAGGACGAGGACGATCGTGAACGTGGTCGCGTTGACGTTGCTCACCGGGTCTCACCGCCGTCCTCGAGCCGCTTCTGCAGCAGCATCGCCAGCCACAGCGCGGCCGACGTGACCGGCATGAAGATCAGCAGGTACCAGTAGAAGAACGGGAAGTCGCCCAGCTTCGGCGTGAGCGTCGAGTAGATCGGCGTGTACAGCGCGAAGAAGATGTCGGCCACGATCAGGATCGCGATGCCGGCCGATAGGAGGGGGTGGGCGGCGATGACGCTGCGCCGCGGGGGGTTGGTCGCCTGGGTCATCAAGGTCCTCTCGACGTGTAACACGGTCGGATGTGACTTGAGTCACGCAGTTTCCACCATGTTGCGCCGAGTTGGCCCAATGAGCAATATCTAATGATTTGCGTACTGTCGGACGGCTTCAGGCCTCGCGGGTGCCGCCGAACGCGGGGGACAGCCCCGACCGCGCCGCTGCGAGGAACTCCGCCCTGCTCAGCCCGCCGCTGCCGGCCGGGAGCGCGCCCGCCAGCGATCGGCCCGCCAGCGTCTCCAGGTCGGCCACGTTCTGCCGTTCGGCCAGGTCGGGTTCGGCCGGCCAGCTCCCGATCGCCACGCCCGCCAGCCGCAGGCCCCGTGCGGTCAGCGCCTCGCACGTGAGCGCGGTGTGGTTGAGCGTGCCGAGGCCGGCCGCGACCACCACCAGCACCGGCGCCGCGCACAGCGCGGCCAGGTCGGCCAGCGTGGCGCCGTCCGGGTCGTAGCGGACCAGCAGGCCGCCCGCCCCCTCGACCAGAACCAGGTCGCGGGAGCGCGCGAGCTTGCCGATGTAGCCGGCCGCGTAGCGCAGGTCGAGCGGCGGCAGGCCGCTGACCCGGGCGGCCGCCTCGGGCGAGAGCGGGTCGGGGTAGCGCGCGAGCTCGTGGGTGTCGGCCACGCCGGACAGGCGCTCGATCGTGTCGGCGTCGGGCACGTCAGAGCCCGGCCCGGGGCGGACGCCGGTCTGGGCCGGCTTGACGATCGCGACCCGGTCGCCGCGCGCGTGCGCGAGGGCCGCGATCGCGGCCGTGACCACGGTCTTGCCGATCCCGGTGCCGGTGCCGGTGATGAACAGGACGCCGCGCGGCGTCGTCTCGGTCTGATCGCTCATAGAGCCTTCGAGGCTACCCGCGCTACTGGCCCGGGCCCCGCCGCAGCCGGGTGATGAACTTGTAGCGGTCGCCCCGGTACCACGACTGCGCCCACTCCACCGGCTGCCCGGTGGTGTCGATCGCGTGCCGCGACAGCAGCAGCAGCGGGATGCCGGGGTCGACGCCGAGCAGGCTGGCGTCGTGCGGGTCGGCCAGGATCGTCTCGATCGTCTCCTCGGCCTCGGCCAGGTGGACGCCGTACCCGGTGCGCAGCGTCTCGTACAGCGACGCGTGCCGCTCGAGCTGCCTGCGCAGCCCCGGGAAGCGGCGGGCGGGCAGGTGCGAGGTGTCGATCGACATCGGCTCGCCGTCGGCCAGCCGGAGCCGGTGCACCCGCAGCAGCCGGCCGCCGGGCCGGACCGCGAGCAGCGTCGCCAGCTCCTCGTCGGCGGTGACGTAGCCGATGTCGAGGATCTTGGTCTGCGGGTGCAGGCCGTGCTGGCGCATGCCCTCGGTGTAGCTCGCGAGCTCGAGCGCCTGCGCGACCTTGGGCTTGGCGACGAACGTGCCCTTGCCCTGCATCCGCAGCAGGCGTCCCTCGATGACCAGCTCGGCCAGCGCCTGCCTGACGGTGGTCCGCGACGTGCCGTAGAGCCGGGCGAGCTCGCGCTCGGGCGGCACCGGGCTGCCGGGCGCCATCGCGGCCGTGAAATCGAGCAGGTGCTTCTTCACCTGGTAGTACTTGGGCAGTCTGAGCAGGGAAGGCGACGAGTCGATACCGCCATCGGTGTCTTCGGCCGGTATCGGCAACGCGGTCATGGGTGCTACCTCCCCCGCTGTTTGCGGTATTCCGGCCATGATGACAGTGTTCTCGCACTTCGGCCAGTACACGGGAGGTCAGGGTACCTGCTGACCGCATGTCATGATGTAACCGTGCCAACCCTCACCGACCTCGCCAGGAATCTGACCAGCCTGTCCGGCCCGGACCTAGAGTGGCTACATTCCCTGGTCTCGGACTGGCAACTCCTGGCCGACCTGTCGTTCGCCGACCTCATCCTCTGGGTCCCGCAGCGCGGTCCCGGGGACTCGGCCCGCCCGGGCTGGGTGGCGGTGGCGCAGATGCGCCCCACGACCGGGCCGACCTCGTTCCCCGACGACGTGGTGGGCACCGTGGTCGGACCGGGCGAGCGCCCGGTCCTCGACACCGCCCGCCGCGAGCGGCGGATCCACCGGGAGAGCGACCCCGACTGGACCTCGGGCGTCCCCGTCCGGGCCGAGGCGATCCCGGTCACTCGGGACGACCGGGTGATCGCGGTGATCGAGCGGTCGACCAACCTGAACGGCGCGCGCACCCCGAGCAGGCTCGAGCTGACGTACCTGGCGGGGGCGGACGACCTGGCCCGGATGGTGTCTGAGGGCACCTTCCCCTACCCCGGGCACGACAGCACGCTGGTCCGCTCGCCGCGGGTGGGCGACGGCCTGCTCAGGCTCGACACCGCGGGCCGGGTCACGTTCGTGAGCCCGAACGCGCAGTCCGCCTACCGCAGGCTCGGCCTCGCGGCCGACCTGATGGGGGAGGAGCTCGGCTCGGCCACCCTCCAGCTCACCGCGTCGGGCAAGCCGGTCGACGAGGGGCTGATGCCGGTCGCCCGGGGCCGGGTGCCGCGGGAGACGGAGATCGACGTCAACGGCACCGTGGTCCAGCTCCGGTCGATACCGCTGGTGGTGGGCGGCCAGCGGACCGGCGCGCTGGTGCTGGTGCGGGACGTCACTGAGCTGCGCCGCCGGGAGCGGGAGCTGCTGACCAAGGAAGCCACGATCCGGGAGATCCATCACCGGGTGAAGAACAACCTGCAGACGGTCGCGGCGCTGCTGCGGCTGCAGGCCCGGCGGCTGAAGGCGGCGCCGGAGGCGAGGGCGGCGCTGGAGGAGGCGGTGCGCCGGGTGGGGTCGATCGCGATCGTGCACGAGACCCTGTCGCACGCGCCGGAGGAGATCGTGGACTTCGACGAGATCGCCGACCGGGTCGCGATGATGGCGGGGGAGGTGTCCTCGCCCGAGGTGCGGGTGACGCCGAAGATCACCGGTCAGTTCGGGATGCTGCCGTCGGTGGTGGCGACGCCGCTGGCGATGGTGCTCACCGAGTTGCTGCAGAACGCCCTGCAGCACGGGTTCGGGGCGGCCGGCAAATCGGCCGAGGGGATGATCGAGGTGGTCGCCGCGCGCGCGCCCGAGCAGCTCACCGTCACCGTGACCGACAGCGGTGCGGGCCTGCCCCCTGATTTTGATCTTGAGAACACCACCAGCCTCGGCCTGCAGATCGTCAGGACGCTGGTGGAAGGGGAGCTCGGCGGGCGGCTGATCCTGGCCGGCCGGCCGGGGGGCGGCACGGTGGCTACGATCGACCTGCCCGTCCGCTACGAGCCGGCCCCGCCCGACGTGAGGGCGGTGCGGCCGTAGCCGGCGGGCTTTAAAACCGGGTTAACCGGGGCGGTGCGCCCCGGCTCAGACGGCGGCGCGAGCGCGGAGGCGAACGGTCCGGCGCTTGAGCGCCCGACGCTCGTCTTCGCTCAGGCCGCCCCATACGCCGGCGTCCTGGCCGCTGTCAATCGCCCAGCGCAGGCACTCGTCAAGCACGCTGCACCGTCGGCAGACCTGCTTGGCTTCTTCAATCTGGAGGAGCGCGGGGCCACTGTTTCCGATCGGGAAGAACAACTCGGGATCGGCCTCGCGACAGGCGGCGATGTTGCGCCAGTCCATGACGTCTACTCCTTCTCGGCGTCGCGGCTGGTCATCGGTGGCCGCCGCTCGCCGCTTCGTTGCTTGTGAAGTATTTCACGAGCCATGTCATATGACGGGAAAGTTGTCTTATTTCCCGATCTTTAGCGGTGCGCATGTGACCGCATCCAGGGTTCTGGTAAGAGCCCGGATGCACTCCGGAGGGTGACCTACCCACGTCCGTAAGCGTTCGAACACATTGGGTGGTGTCGCCCCAGGCACCGGATCTAGCCTCTCAACAGGGCACAGTGAGCGCAAGAGGGCGCGGCCTACGAACTGGTGAATTTGATGTCAGATCTGTCACAGTAAGAGAGTTACGTCACGCTACAACACAGATAGCGTCTGGCACAAACCTGAACGCGACTGATTCTCGCTCGCCCAGGTACTCGCCGTCGATGTGGAACGCCGTCGGGCGGGCGGCGTCGAAGACCAGCTCAGTCAGGGCGGCGGCGCTGACGATGTCGCGTCCTGACGGGAGTTCCTGGTTGTTCGCGTGCATCATCTGACCGAGCGCGGCGAGCGTGGTCAGCGTGCGCAGCCGACGGAGCGCGAACAGGTCGAGGCCCGAGCTGAAGTCCGCGTGGGCGAGGCTGACCGGGTGGCTGCCCAGGTACGTCCACGGCGAGCTGTTCGTGACCACGCCCATGAACAGTCCCGCCACCGGCTGGTCGCCCGGGGTGCGCAGGGTCAGCGCGGGCCGGTGCCGGTCCGCCCGGTAGTACCGGCGCACCGCCGTCCGCAGGTAGGCGGCGACCGAGGCGCGGCGGCCGCGCGCCCGCTGCCGCTCGATGTCCGCGATGACCTCGGCGTCGAGCCCGAGGCCGGCGCTGAACGTGAAGTAGCGGTCCCCGGCCAGGCCGAGCCCGATCTTGCGCCGGGTCTCCGTCGTCACCGCGGACAGGATGCGCTGCACCGCACCGCCCGCGTCAGCCGGAAGCCCGAGCGTGCGCGCGAAGACGTTGGCGCCGCCGCCGGGGATCGGCGCGAGCGCGGGGCGCCCCTCGGGTACCTGCATGAGCCCGTTGACGACCTCGTTCACGGTGCCGTCGCCGCTGAACGTGACCACCAGGTCGTAGCCCTGCGCGCCGGACGCGGCGGCGAGCTCGCCCGCGTGACCGCGATACTGTGTTTGTCTGGTGTCCAGTTCGAGCCTGGAGCCGAGCGCGCGGACCACCAGCCCGGCGTCGCGTCCGGTCATGGCGGTCGCGCGAGGATTGATGATCAGCAGCGCGCGCACGTTGCTCAGGTTAACGGTGCCCGGAGGGAAGCGAGACTATGGGTGTGCGTTCGGCCACAGGTTCCCCGAACCTGCTGTGGCTGGCGGCGGCCGCGCTCGGCCTCGAGGTGGTCGGCCTGCTGGCGGTGGCCGCGGTTAACCTCAGCGACGTGGCCAGCGGGCAGACGTACCAGACCTCGAACGCGGTCGCGATCATCGTGATCGAGGTGATCGTCGCGAGCGGAGTGGCCGTCGTCGCGGCCGGGATCGTGCGGGTCCGGCCGTGGAGCCGGACTCCGGCCGTGATGACGCAGGTGTTCACGTTCATCATCGGCATCGTGCTCATCCAGGCGCACCGGTGGGGGTGGGGATTGCCCGCCCTCGTCTTCGCGCTGGCCGGGCTCGCGGGGCTATTCGCCCCGACGAGCCTCAGCAAACTCAATCGCCCCCCGCGGGAAGACCCCCGCTAATCGTCCCCCGTTAGCCCCTCGCGGAGCTGGGCCAGGGTCCTGGCCAGCAGCCGGGACACGTGCATCTGGGAGATGCCGAGCTCGGCCGCGATCTGCGACTGGGTCATGTTCCCGAAGAACCGCAGCAGCAGGATCTTCTTCTCGCGCGGCGGCAGCCGTTCAAGCAGCGGCTTGAGCGACTCCCGGTACTCCACCCCCTCGAGCGCCTCGTCGATCATGCCGAGCGAGTCAGCCACCGCGGGCGCGTCCTCGTCGCCGGAGTCGGGCGCGTCAAGCGAGACGGTCGAGTAGGCGTTGGCCGACTCGAGCCCCTCGAGTACCTCTTCCTCGGTCATCTGCAGGTGCGCCGCGAGCTCGCTCACCGTGGGCGCGCGGCCCTCCCGCTGCGCGAGCTCACCGATCGCCTTGGTCAGCGAGAGCTTCAGCTCCTGCAGCCGCCGCGGCACCCGAACGGCCCAGCCCTTGTCCCTGAAGTGACGCTTGATCTCGCCGACGATGGTGGGCGTGGCGTAGGTCGAGAACTCGACCCCGCGCTCCAGGTCGAACCGGTCGATCGACTTGATCAGCCCGATGGTGGCGACCTGGGTCAGGTCGTCCAGCCACTCGCCGCGGTTGCGGAACCGCCGGGCCAGGTACTCGACCAGCGGCAGGTGCAGCTCGACCAGCGTCGATCGGATCTTGGCGCGCTCGGGGTCGTCGGCCGGCAGCTTGGCCAGCCGCTCGAACAGCTCCCGCGCCTGCGTCCGGTCGGGCGAGGAGTGCTCGGACCGCGCCGGCATCGGCGGCGGGTCCTCGCTCACCGTCACCTCGAACTCTTCGGTCACCTGGACCTCGTATTCGCTACTCACCCGGATCCCTACCCGCCCCGGCGCTTGGCGAGGACGATGGAGACACGGTCATCGGGGCCGACCTTCGAGTCCACGTTCCCGGCCAGTGCGGAGAGCACGGTCCAGGCGAAGGTGTCACGCGAAGGCACCCTGGCCTGCGCCGCCGTCACCGACACGGTGATCTTCACCTGATCGGTGCCGAGCTCGAAGACGCATTCCAGGTCGGTGCCGGGGATGGCCTGTGACAGCAGCATCGCGCAGGCCTCGTCGATGGCGATACGGAGATCTTCGATCTCGTCCAGGGTGAAGTCGAGCCGGGCGGCGAGCCCGGCGGCGGCGGTGCGCAGCACGGAGAGGTAGGCGCTCTCCGCTGGCATCTTGACCTGCACGTAGTCGGCGGTATCCCGGGCCCCTGGGGGCGCGGTCGTCGCGGCGGTGTCTTCGGTCACGTCTCTCCGTCGGTCGGGTCACTTGGCCGGCGCTATGCCGGCCACTGATTGCAACTTACCGTCATCAGGGTACGGAACGCGGCAGCGCCGCCCCGGTACCCGGGGCGGCGCTGCCCTATTGATGCCAGTGTGACCGTCAGGCCTGCTTGGTCTCCCAGAAGATCTTGGAGATCTCCTCGATCTTGTCCAGGAGCTGGTCCGCGGTGGCCACGTCGGTCGAGGACTTCGTGCCCCCGCCGCCGCCCGCCAGCTTGGTGGCCTCGTTGAAGAGGGTGTTGAGCTGGGGGTACTTCTCGAAGTGGGGTGCCTTGAAGTAGTCCGTCCACAGCACCCACAGGTGGTGCTTGACCAGCTCCGAGCGCTGCTCCTTGATGATCAGCGCGCGGGTCCGGAAGGCCGGGTCCTCGTTGGCGGCGTACTTCTCGAGGATGGCCTTCACGGACTGCGCCTCGATCTTGGCCTGTGCGGGGTCGTAGACGCCGCAGGGCAGGTCGCAGTGGGCGTGGGCGATGGACTTCGGCGCGAGCACACGGGTGAGCAGCCTCATCGATTCCCTTTCTCCGTACCAGATCAGTAAGGTTTCACTCCTGACACTACTCGTGTGGCCCGGAGGTAAACGTGCGTCCCCGCCTGAACCGCTGGCCGGTCGTGCGGGTGGCGGTGGCCGAGGAATCCATGACGCCCGCGCTGCGTCCGGGCGACTGGCTGATCGCGTGGCGCACGGACCGGATTCGCCCTGGCCAGGTGGTGCTGGCCTGGCATCCGCAGCGGCCGGGGTTCCTGCTGGTGAAGCGGGTGGCGTGGGCGGAGGACGGGGGCTGGTGGCTGGCCTCGGACAACCCGGGCGGCGGCGCCGTCGACAGTGCCCGCTTCGGCCCGGTGCCCGCGGCCGACATCGTCGCGCGGGTGCTGTTTCGCTACTGGCCTATCCGCAGGCGCCGGCCTAGGCCCTGACTCGCCCACCCGGTACCGAGCGGCACGGTCGGCAAGCGCAAAGCCCCGCCCCCAAATGCACGGGGCGGGGCTTTGCGCGGCTCGGCGGCTAGCCGGACCAGACAGTAACTGGTCAGCCAGCTACGCCAGGGTCGATTGCTTCGATGTCTGCCGCCACCCCGGCCTGCTCGGCGATGATGATCTCCATCTCATCCCTCGGCAGCGAGGCGAAGTAGGCCCAGACGAAGATGACCAGCGCCCAGCCGGCCACCACGAGCATGTCCCACCAGAACGGGATGCGGTTCGTGTTCAGCGGCGGCAGGATCGCGCCGCCCGCGAACTGGCCGTTCCAGGAGATCAGGCCCATGCCGATGATGTAGACCGGCAGCCACGCGGCGGCGACGACCTCCTTGCGGCCGATCCTCGGCCGCTCGGAGTCGAACGCGATGCAGACGCCGATGATCACGTAGCCGATGACGATGCAGATGCCGAGCTTCCACAGCGCCTCGAAGCCGGACCAGTAGATGAGCAGGCTGCCGACGATGAACGCGAGCGGAGAGATGACAATGGCGGCCGGCAGCCGGTATGGCCGGGACGCGTCCGGCAGCCGTCGACGGAAGGCGGTCAGCGAGAGCGGCGCGCCGATGTACATCAGCACGCTCGCCCCGGTGGTCAGCGCGACGATGCTCTGCCAGGTCGGGAACGGCAGCAGGAAGACGAGGCCGGCCACGAACGCGAGGATCATGCTCGCCCACGGCACGCCGCGGCGGTCGGTCCGCTGGAAGACCTGCGGGATGTACCGGTTCCTGGCCAGCCCGTAGCTGACCCGGGAGGTCGAGGTGAGGTAGATCAGACCAGTGCCGTACGGGGAAACGAAGGCGTCGATCCGCAGGATGGTCGCCAGCAGCCCGAGCCCCGCGAGACCCGCCAGGCCGGCGATCGGACCGGACAGCACGTTGGCGTTGCTGATCCCGGGGAAGCCGTGCGTCAGCTGGCCCGGGTCCATCGCGGAGATGAACACGACCTGGACCATGATGTAGACGAACGTCCCGATGAACATCGCGCCGATGATCGCGCGCGGCAGGTTCCGCTGCGGGTTCTTGATCTCGCCGGCCAGCTGGTCGGCCTGCTCGAAACCGAGGTACGAGAAGACGATGCCTGCTCCCACGACGGCGTCGAGCACGCCCTTCGCGCCGAACGGCGCGAAACCGCCGGATCCGTTGCTGGGGTTGGCCGCGACGTGGGTGGGGCCGGGAAGGCCGGCGCTCCAGTTACCCGAGTGCCACTTGAACAGCAGCACGATGATGGCCAGGAGCGGAATGATGAGCTTCCACCACATGATCCCGCTGTTGATCTTGGACAGCCAGCCGATGCCGAAGAAGTTGATGAACGTGAAGCTGGCCAGCAGCACCACGGTGATGAACAGGCCGAGCCCAGTCGGGACGCCGGTCGTCGGGTTGAAGATCGCGGGCCACCAGTAGTGCGCGTAGTGCATGACCGCGTAGCACTCGACCGGGGCGATGCAGACCGCCTGCAGCCAGGAGAAGAAGCCGAACTGGATGCCGGCCAGACCGCCGAACGCGATGTGCGGGAACCGCGCGGTCCCGCCCGCCACCGGGAACATTGCCCCAAGCTCGGCGTGCACGATCGCCAGGATCAGGACGGCGATGCCGCCGATGATCCAGGCGTAGATCGCGCTCGCGCCCGCGACCTGGGTGGCGTACAGGGAGGCGAACAGCCATCCGGAGCCGATGATCGAGCTCTCGGATGACCAGATGGCGCCGACAAGCCCCATCTCGCGCTTCAGACCGACGTCCGCCGGCCTGGTTACCGTGGCTCCGGCGGAGCCAGTCTCAGTTGCCATGATCGATAGCTCTTTTCTCGTTTCGGTCGCGCCCCGGGGGGCTTTGCCATCCGCTCGGCGAGGGTGTCTCGCTGGGGCGGGTGAACGTGCCATGTATGCAGAGTGAGAACATCGTAGGGATGATCTACATCCTTCGGAAGGGCCGTTCTGACGCGGTTTTATAACGCAGGTCACAGGTGGTGTGTTTTGACCTGCAGCCGGCATAATGACATCTCGGCGCCGTCACGTCACGATGTCCTGGGAATTACCTGTCTGTTTCCAGTATTTGGTTTGTAGCCCGCTCATTCGGGGGATGCATTGGGGGCCGACGCTTGTGAAAGCATTCACGAGCAAGCATTCACAAGCATTGGGCGCCGGGATTGCCGCCGACGACCATTCGGTGCCGTTGCTTAGCCGGGCTAGCCGGGAGCTAGCCGTCCTCGCCCCGCTTGCGGGCGCGGTAGGCGGTCACGTTGGCACGGCTCGCGCACCGGTCCGAGCAGTACCGCCTGGTCCGGTTGACCGACGTGTCGACGAACACGCCCTGGCAGGGCGCGGCCTGGCAGACCCCGAACCGGTCGAGGCCGAGCTCGGCCAGCCGGACCGCGAGGCCCATGGCCGCGCCGGCCGCGTACTTGTCCGACATCGAGCCGCTCTCGGTATAGTGCACGTGCCAGGCCTGCCCGTCGTGCCCGGAGAGCTGCGGATGGACCGGGTACTGGATCAGCAGCTCGTTCAGCCGGGTCGCGGCGTCGGCGCCGTTCTCCTGCGCGGCGGAGACGAAGAAGCCGCGGAACTCGTCCCGCAGCATGCGCAGCGTGTCTAGGTCGGACCTGGTCATGCCGTGGTTGAGGTGCTCGCGGTCGGCGACGAGCGCGCGCAGTCCGTCCATCGAGGTCAGCGGGTCGCCGCCCTCGTGACCGAGGCTGGCGGTGTTCACGAGCCGGACGGCGAGTTCGGCGTAAGACGACAGGTCCACGCGGGTTCCCTCGCTGCGGTGGGTCAGATGTAATAGGCTGTTGGTGCTGCTGAGTATTACACAGAACGGCGCTCGCAGCGCAGTGCACAAAGTAGCAACGGGTAACCCCCGTACTTAACGTGATCGCCGCCTAACAGGATGTGTCGGCCGCGCACCCGCGGCTGTGAGTCCGGGGCACTTGATCCTTCGCATTTCTTCCCGCTTGGGGGTTACCGTGGCCGATGAGGCTATTACTTTCCGTACTCACACTTCCTACGACGCTGATCCGGTTTTCGTCATGCACCGGGGCGGCAAGATCGCGGTCGAGCCCACCGTCGAGGTGCCGGACCGGGCCGCGCTGGCGATGGCGTACACGCCCGGCGTCGCCCGGGTGTGCAGCGCAATAGCCGACCAGCCGGAGCTGGCGGGCGAGTACACCTGGACCGGCAACACGGTCGCGGTGGTGAGCGACGGCACCGCCGTGCTCGGCCTGGGCGACATCGGCCCGGCCGCCGCGATGCCGGTCATGGAGGGCAAGGCGCTGCTGTTCAAGAAGTTCGCGGGCATCAACGCGGTTCCGATCTGCATCGACGTCACCGACGTGGACGCCGTGGTCGCGGTGGTCACCGCGCTCGCGCCGAGCTTCGGCGGCATCAACCTGGAGGACATCTCCGCTCCCCGCTGCTTCGAGATCGAGGACCGGCTCCGGGCCGCCCTCGACATCCCGGTGATGCACGACGACCAGCACGGCACCGCGATCGTGGCGCTGGCGGCGCTGCGCTCGGCCGCGCGGGTGGTCGGCAAGGAGCTGGGCGCGATGCGGGCGGTGGTCTGCGGGGCCGGCGCGTCGGGCATCGCGGTCTCCAAGATCCTGCTGGCGGCCGGCATCGGCGAGATCGGCGTGGCCGACAGCAAGGGCATGATCTACGACGGCCGGGACGGGCTCAACCCGGTCAAGACCGGTCTGGCCGAGACCACCAACGCGTCCCGCTTCAAGGGCGCGCCCGAGGCGGCGCTGCGCGGCGCGGACGTCTTCATCGGGCTGTCGGGGGCGACGCTGCCCGAGGACGCCCTCGCCCGGATGGCGCCCGGCGCGATCGCGTTCCTGCTCTCCAACCCGGAGCCGGAGATCCACCCGGACGTCGCCCGGCGGCACGCGGCCGTGGTCGCCACCGGCCGCAGCGACTTCCCCAACCAGATCAACAACTCGCTGGCGTTCCCCGGCGTCTTCCGCGCGGCCCTGGACGTCCGGGCGACCGAGATCACCGAGAACATGAAGCTGGCGGCGGCCGACGCGCTGGCCGCCCTGGTCGGCGACGACGCCCAGCCCGACTACGTCATCCCGAGCCAGTTCGACGACCGCGTCGCCCCGGCCGTCGCCGCCGCCGTCGCCGCCCAGGCCCGCATCGACGGCGTGGCGCGTTCAGCTCGACCGATCGCAAAGACCGCGATCTTATCGGGCGAGCTGAACGCGCCGTATCTCCCGGGGGGCGACCCCCGTACCCCCGGGGGCCGCTAGGCCCCTTCCCAGCGCACCTCGTTTTGGCGCGGTGGGCCACAGCGACCAACACCAGTTGGCGCTGTGGCCCACCGCGCTACTCCTATTGGCGCTGCGGGCCACCGCGCCAGGGTGCGCTTGGCGTTGTGGGCCACGGCGCCAGTCGCGGCCTGGGCGGAAGGTAACCGGTCGTGTGGGCTGCGGCACAGTGCGGCGATCTTCCCGGGCCGCGTGGGCGCCGATAGGGTCGGGATCATGCTTGCCGCCTACGCTGCGCGTATTGACAAAGAAAATCCGCTCAACGGGCTCGAGATCGGGGAGCGCCCGGACCCCGAGCCGAAGGCCGACTGGACCACGGTCACGGTCCGGGCGACCGCGCTCAATCACCACGACGTCTGGTCGCTGCGCGGCGTCGGCCTGCCCGCCGACCGGCTGCCGATGATCCTCGGCTGCGACGCGGCGGGGGTCGACGAGGACGGCAACGAGGTCGTCGTGCACGCGGTGATCGGCGACGCCGTGGCCGGCGGGGGCGACGAGACCCTCGACCCGAAGCGCTCGCTGCTGTCGGAGGTGTACCAGGGGACGTTCGCCGAGAAGGTCGCCGTCCCCCGGCGCAACCTGCTGCCCAAGCCGGCCGCGCTCTCCTTCGAGGAGGCGGCCTGCCTGCCGACCGCGTACCTGACCGCGTACCGGATGCTGTTCGACAAGTCCGGCGCCCAGCCCGGCTCGACCGTCCTCGTCCAGGGCGCGAGCGGCGGCGTCTCCACCGCGCTGATCCTGCTCGGCCGCGCGGCCGGCTACCGGATCTGGGTCACCGGCCGCTCCGAGGCCAAGCGCGAGGCGGCGCTCAAGCTCGGGGCCGACCAGGCGTTCGAGAACGGCGCCCGGCTGCCCGAGCGGGTCGACGTGGTGATGGAGACCGTCGGCCAGGCCACCTGGTCCCACTCCGTCCGCTCGCTCAAGCCCGGCGGCCGCATCGTGATCTCCGGCGCCACCAGCGGCGACATCCCGCCCGCCGAGCTCACCAGGATCTTCTTCACCCAGCTCTCGGTCGTCGGCTCCACCATGGGCACCCGTGACCAGCTCGCCCGCCTGCTCCGCTTCTGCGAGCAGACCGGCACCCGCCCGGTCATCGACCGCACCGTCCCCCTAGCCGACGCCGCCTCCGGCTTCGCCGCGATGATCGAAGGCGCCCACAACGGCAAGGTGGTCTTCGTCCCCTAGCAGCTCGAGGGAATCACCGGCCAGGGATCTTGACCTGGCAGTTGACCTTGACTTGGCGCGTCTGCGGGGTGGGTGAGGGGCGAGCGGCCGAGGGAGATTTCCGCGGACCTTCCGAAGGAGTGTCCGTGGCACATCTTCCCTGGCCGCGACCCCCGACCCCCAGATCTTGACTTTGCCTTTGGCTTTGAGTTCGAGACCCTAAGACCCCGAAGAATCCTTCGAGTCAGAGTCGTCAGCCGGAGGCCGGTCAGGAGACGGCTTGTCCTCCGACATCGGCCCGATGACCTCGGTCCGAATCCGGTCGAGGGTGTCCGACAGGATGTCACGGAGAGCCGGGATCACTTCACTGCCGAGCACGTTGCTCGAGTCCCACGCAACCGACCGTAGATCGGTCACGAACTCCCGCGCCAGCCGCTCGAAGTCACGCAGCGCGCCGAGGTCGTGCACCCGCCCCGGGCGGTCGCTCCAGTGGCTCCACTCGCTCCAGTTACCCCACCCGCTCCACTGGTCGCGGGCGTCCACCCGGAGCTGGGCCGCCTCCTCGCGCAGCCGCTGGGCGTGGCCGCGGGCCTCGTCGCGGGCCTGCCGGGCGCGGTTGCGGGCCTGGCCCATTCTCTGCCCCCGGCCGGGCGTCCAGGCGCCGTCCTTGGCCTGCCGGGCCTGTTCGCGGGCGGCGTCGGCGGCCTCGCGGGCGGCTTCGGCGGCGTCCCTGGCGGTGTCGCGCTCGGTCTGCCTGACCTCGCGGGCGGCCCGGGTCAGCTCCTCGCGGAGGCTGCGGACGGTGGCCCGGACGTCCTCGCCGAACTCGCGGGCGATGTCGCTGACCGACTCCGACAGCTCCTCCTCGAGCTCGTCGAGCTCGGCCCCGCGGCTGCGCAGCTCCTCACGCCCGGCCTCGGTGATCCGGTAGACCTTACGGCCGTTCTCCTCGTCGTGGGTGACCAGGCCCTCGTCCTCGAGCCGGGCCAGCCGCGGGTAGATCGTGCCCGGGGAGGGGGCGTAGACGCCCATGAACCGGTCCCGCAGCAGCCGGATCACCTCGTAGCCGTGCCTCGGCTCCTCGTCCAGCAGGCGGAGCAGGTACAGCCGGAGCCGTCCATGGCGGAAAACCGGGGTCATCGGGTCTCGCTCTCTTTTCCTTCCCGGCGCAGACGCCGTAGCAGCGTCACCGAGCCGGACATGGTGCTTACGGACACGCGCCCGGTACCTGCACCTACGTTACCGCTTACGGTATGTGAGGCGGGTGCCTTGGCTGTCCGGAGCGTCTCGAACTCGCTCCGGACCGCGCCCGAGGTGGACTGCAGCCGGACCGTGGCGTCGCTCCCCTCCGGGAGCCGGAGCGTCACGTCGCCCGACATCGTGCTCACGTGCACGTCGCCGCCCGCGCGGAGCGCCACGTCGGCCGCGATCTGCCCGCTCATCGTGTTCGCCTCGAGCCGGTCGAGCCAGCCGTCGGCCAGCACCAGCCCGCCCGACATGGACTTGAAGCGGACCTCGCCGTCGATGTCGCGCGCGGCGATCTCGCCCGACATGGTCTCCGCGTCCACGTTCCCGGCGACGCCGTCGAGGGTGACGTCGCCCGACATCCCCTTGACCGCCGCCCCTGACTGCAGGCCGGACACGATCGCCGACGCGCTGAGCACGCCGAGCTGGATCGGGCAGCGGGCGGGCACGGTGATCGTCACCTCGACGCTGTCGTGCCGCGGTTTCAGGAAGCCGAGCAGGCCCTCCCACGAGAGCTGCTCGTAGCTGATCGTGAGCTCGCCGCCGTCCTGGGTGACCTGGAGCGGTCGCCCCTTGAGCTCGGTCACCACCATCGACGGGCGGTCGTCGGAGGCGAGGACCGCGACCGATCCGGCCATCAGGCGCACGTTCAGCGCGGTGACGTCGTCGAAATCAAGGCGTTTGGGCGCGTCGACGGTCCAGCTTGGCATGACGGGTCCTCTCGGGCGGCTTCTTGCTTTCAAGCCACGATATATCGCGTCTTGGAAAAGTCAAGATGTATCGCGTTTGCGATCAAGCCGAGCGGCCGCTCCGGGCGCCCGCACGAGCAACGCGAGTGCGGACGCCGGGGCGAAGTCCGGGGACCGTTCGAGATGACTGCCTTTGTTTTTCTACTCTTCCTCGGAATCGCCGTCGAGCTCGGCGTCGTCGTCGGAGTCAGCATCGGAGTCGGACCGGGCCAGCCACTTGGCCAGCCGGTCGACGGCCGTCTCGAACTCGGGGTTGAGATCCACGAAGTCGCGCAGCCGCTCGGCGAGCCAGGCCATCGTGACCTGCTCGTCGCCGCGGCGCTCGTCGAGTTCCTCGATCCCGGCGTCGGTGAAGTACATCGCTAGCCCTCCGTTGGGATAGCCGTCTCGATCAGTTCCCGGTGGGTGGAGTTGTGCATCTTGGCCGAGCCGTAGGCGGGGGCGGAGCTAGCGGGCAGCGTGACCGCCGACAGCGGCCGGCCGAGCAGCTGCGGCAGCCGCAGCGCCATCCGCGGCCAGGCGCCCTGGTTCTCCGGCTCCTCCTGGGCCCAGACGAGCTCGGCGTCGGCCGGGTACCTGGACAGCTCGGCCCGCAGCTGCTCGTGCGGGATCGGGTAGAGCTGCTCGATCCGGACGATCGCGGTCGAGTACGCGTTCGCCTTGGCCCGGTACTCGGCCAGGTCGTAGTAGAACTTGCCCGAGCACAGCACCACCCGGCGGACGGCCGAGGCGTCGAAGCCGTCCGGCTCGCCGATCATCGGCTGGAACGCGCCGCTGGTGAACTCGGCGGCTGCGGACGTGGCCGCCTTGGCCCGCAGGATCGACTTCGGGGTGAAGACGATCAGCGGCTTGTGCCGGCCCGACAGCGCCTGCCACCGCAGCAGGTGGAAGTAGTTGGCCGGGGTGGTCGGCAGCGCCACCGTCATGTTGTCCTGCGCGCACAGGGCCAGGAAGCGCTCGATCCGGGCGGAGGAGTGGTCCGGGCCCTGCCCCTCGTAGCCGTGCGGCAGCAGCAGGGTGACGCTGGACTTCTGGCCCCACTTCTGCTCGCCCGAGCTGATGAACTCGTCGATGATCGTCTGCGCGCCGTCGGCGAAGTCGCCGAACTGCGCCTCCCACATCACCAGCGCGTCCGGCCGGGCGACCGAGTAGCCGTACTCGAACCCCATCGCGGCGAACTCGGACAGCAGCGAGTCGTAGACGAAGAACCGCGCCTTGCCGTTGTCGAGCTGCTTGAGCGGTGCGTAGTCGTCGCCGGTGTGCCGGTCGACCAGCACCGCGTGCCGCTGGCCGAAGGTCCCGCGCCGAGAGTCCTGGCCGACCAGCCGGACCGGGCGGCCGTCCTGCAGCAGCGAGCCGATCGCGAGCAGCTCGCCGGTCGCCCAGTCGATTACGTCCTCGGCCACCATCGTCGCCCGCCGGTCGAGCTGCGGCTTGAGCCGCGGGTGGACGGTGAAGCCCTCGGGGATGTTGACCTGGGTGTCGATGATCTGCTTGACCGCGTCCATGCTGATCGCGGTCGTGACCGCGGCGTGGTTGACCGGGCGCTCGCCGACCTCGGCGGGCAGCACCGTGCCGGGCTGGGCCGGCAGCGCCGCCGCGTCCCTGGTCTCGGTGAACGCGCGCTCGAGCTGCTGCTGGTAGTCGCGCAGG
>Ga0335075_10006128_pt1 | contig 18585 bp, 16 predicted proteins | sample Lox_Sample_24_FD_206723 | JGI IMG/M metagenome (GOLD analysis project Ga0335075, IMG submission 206723) | Soil microbial communities from Loxahatchee National Wildlife Refuge, Florida, United States - Lox_Sample_2.4 | ecosystem: Environmental > Terrestrial > Soil > Wetlands | place: USA... | reverse complement strand
TTCCATGATGGCACGTTCGAGGTCGCCCAGCCTGTTCACGGAGATAAGAGTACCGTCGACCTGGTTTCCATGACCATACCTGAGGCTTCCGCGGCTAGCGGGGACTTTGCGATCTGCACGCAGCCAATGATGATCGCCGCGAGCGCGATGATCTGCGGGACCAGCCACCAGCCGGTGCGCAGCACTTCGCTGTACAGCGTCACTCCGTAGCTGATGCTGATCAGCGCGTCCCCGACCGTCAGCATCGGCTGCGAGGCTACCAGGCTGCCAGCCTGGAGCGCGTTCTGCAGCAGGAACAGCGAGCCGACGCCAGCGGCGGCGGCCGCATAGATATGCCAGCTTGTGAAGAACTGCGCGGCGCCCGCGGCGAGGTCCGACATCGCGTTCTTCATCAGTGCGGCGGTCAGCGCGTAGCCACAGGCGGCGGCCAGCCCGAGCAGGGCTGCCCGGGGCTCACCCTTGGTCCGCGACGCAGCGGTGATCAGCACGAACTCGAACGCGGCAGTAATGACAAGCGCCAGTACCCAGCTCACGTTCTCGGCCGAGTCGATCGCGCCGCTTGGCTGGGCGAACGCCAGGCCGGCGCCGAGCGCCGCGGTGGTGAGGATGATGGCGCGCCAGGGCAGCCGCTTAAGTCCTTCCTTGTTGTGGTAGGCGATCGCGGCAAGCACCAGCGTGACCGGGAGTTCGATGATGAAGATCGGCTGCACGAGGGCGATCGGGCCGGTAGCGAGCGCGGCGGCCTGGGCCACGGCCGCGACGATGACCATGCCGATACCGGCGAGCCAGACCCGGCGCCGGACAAGGTCGGCGAGCAGCGAGACATGCATGGAATGCTTTTGCGGTACCTGGGCCGCCGCCTTGCGCTGCAGGACCGAAGCGCAGGCGTTGCTCCCGGCGGTGATCAGCGCGAACAAGACGCAGAGCAGCGTGTGCACCCCGATCGTATGGAGGTGCACGTGGATAGCGGCCTCGTCCAGGCTTGTCACCCTTGGCTCTTCATCTGCTTATCCTGCTGACTGCGATTGGTGACGAGATCCGCGAACGGGCGCAGGTTGGCCAGGCTCTCCCCCCGCTTCTCGCGCCATGCCCATTCCCGCACGATGGCGGAGGCGAAACCGATCCTGATCGCCTCGTTGAACATCTCGTCAGAGTAGGTCAGAACACAGCCGAGCAGCCTATCGATTTCTGCCTCCGAGATCGCGGACAGCGGCAGGCGGCCGGTCAGGTAGACGTCACCGGTGCGGTCGAGTGCGAAGTGCACTCCGTACATCCGGGCGCCGCGCTCAAGCAGGAACCGGTAGAAGGCCGCATGGTTCTCATCCGGCTGGCGGCAGAAAAAGGCCTCAACCTGGAGGCTGTGCTCTCCGGCGATCAGCCAGGTCATCGTGGCGAGCTTGTGCTGGCCCTCAAGGCGGACCAGGTAGGCACATGGCTCCGGGCGCTCATAGCTGAGGCCAAGTCCGTCCAGGGCGGCCGCGAGGGCGTCGCAGGCGGAAGCTTGACCGGTCGCCATGACGGTTATGCCCCGACCCGCGCTGTTACCTCGTCCATGGCATCGGTATACACCCTGGCCAGCTGGTCTACCGTCGCGGACCAGCCGAAAGCGGACGCGTGTCGGCGTGCGCCCGCCGACAGAACCTGGATTCGACGAGGTGAGCTGACCAGGCAGTCGATGGTCCGCGCCCAGTCAGCCGGGTCGTGACCATCGACCAGGAGGCCAGAGTCACCGTGCCTGACGACCGTGCGCAGCCCGCCGACGCTGGCCGCCACCACGGGAGTACCGCAGGCCTGCGCTTCGAGGGCTACCAGGCCGAAAGATTCGGAGTGCGACGGGGTGAGCATCACCGTCGCCGCGCGGTACCACCGCGCGAGTTCGTCCTGCGGGCAGGGAGGCTCGAACCGGACGACGTCGCTGATTCCGAGCTGGGCCGCCAGCAGGCGCATCCGGTCCGGGTCGGCGCGTTCCTGCCGCCCGCTCGGGCCGCCGACCATGACGACCTGCAACGTGTCCCGCAGGCCGGGATCGGTGCCCAGCAGCCTGGCCGCCGCCTCGAGCACCACGTCCGGCCCCTTGAGCGGCTGTACCCGGCCCACGAACAGCAGCACTACCGCGTCCGGCGCGATCCCGAGCCGCCGGCGTGCCTCGAGCTTGCCACTCACGCCGCCCGGCTGGAAGACGCTCAGGTCCACGCCCGGGCTGACGGTCTCCACCCTGGCCGGGTCCGCACCATACAGGCCGGTAAGCTGCCGCGCCTCCGCGGCGGTGTTGGCGATCAGCCGGTCAGCCGCGGCAACCACCTCGAGCTCGCCGCGGATCCTCGTCTCCGGCTCGGCGGCGTCGCCCGCCGCGAGCGCCGCGTTCTTTACCTTGCCGAGGGTGTGCATCGACTGGACGAACGGAACGCCCCAGCGCTCCTTAGCGACGGCGCCCACCTTGCCGGACAGCCAGTAGTGCGCGTGCACCAGGTCGTACCTGCCCGGCTCGGAAGCGGCCTCGGCGCGCAGCACCTCGAGCGTGAACTGGCATACCTGCGCGGGCAGATCGTGCTTGTCAAGCTCTTCGAACGGACCTGCCGCGACGCTGCGCACGAGCACGCCAGGGGCGAGTTCGGTCAGCGGCGGGGTGTCTCTGCAGACCGCCCGGGTAAAGATCTCGACCTCGGTGCCGCGGGCAGCGAGGAGCTTAGCTACCTGGACAACGTAGACGTTCAGACCGCCGGCGTCGCCCGTGCCCGGCTGGTCGAGCGGGGAGGTGTGAACGCTGAGCGTGGCGACCCGTCGCGGAAGGCCTTGGGGCTGGGTAGGCACAAACGTAACCAACTGACCCGGAGGCCGAAATCTTCCTGAAACTGAGCGCAAGACCGATGCCCGCGTGAGCACGGCCGGTCCGGCCGGTTAGGCTGACCGGCATGGGAACCCTCGTGCTGCTTCGCCATGGTGAAAGCGAATGGAACTCTAAAGGCCTGTTCACAGGCTGGGTTGATGTCGGCCTTGCCGAGAAGGGCCGCCAGGAGGCGGCGGACTCCGGGCGGATGCTCGTCGACGCCGGGCTCCGGCCCGATGTCGTGCACACGTCGGTGCTCACTCGTGCCATCACGACCGCCAACATCGCGCTTGAGGTAGCTGGGCTCAGCTGGCTGCCCGTCACCCGCTCGTGGCGGCTGAACGAGCGTCACTACGGTGCGCTGCAGGGCAAGGACAAGGCCCAGACGCGCGAGGAGTTCGGCGACGAGCAGTTCATGATCTGGCGCCGCTCGTACGACGTGCCGCCGCCGCCGATCCCGGACGACGACCCGCTCTCTCAGATCGGCGACACGCGGTACGCCACGCTGCCGCCCGAGCTCATGCCGCGCACCGAGTGCCTGCGCGATGTGCTGCTGCGGATGCTCCCCTACTGGTACGACGCGCTCGTACCCGACCTCGCGGCGGGCCGGACGGTCTTGGTGGTGGCGCACGGCAACTCGATTCGTGCGCTCGTCAAGCACCTGGACGGGATCAGCGACGAGGCGATCGCGGAGCTCAACATCCCGACGGGCATACCGCTCCTTTACGAGATCGACGACACGTTCGCGCCGGTGGTACCCGGCGGGCGTTACCTGGATCCGGAAGCGGCCAAGACGGCAGCTGAGGCGGTTAAGAACCAGGGCCGCTAAACCCGAGCGGATGGTGAATGGCGCATGTATAGCGCATGTCCGGGGATTGGCGGAAAAGTGAACATCGCGAAAAGAGTGAAATTTCCCTCAATCTGCCGATTGTGGTCGCCCGGCAGGGTCCGCATACCATCAGATACGTGAGTATGGACTGGTCACGCCCGTGTGCGCCGCCGGGGCCCGGCACATACCCCCCGGTCCGGGACCCGGCATGGCGATAAGGACGCGGACGGGGAACGGAGTGCGGCAGCCGAGGAGCGCGCGCCTGCGGGCCGCGCAGCAGCCCGCGAAACTGCCGCCTGGAATAGCGTCTGTCCTTTCCGTACTTTCATCGTCCGCCGTTGTCGTCGACAGTGAGGACCGGGTGCTGCGCGCGAGCGCCGCGGCCCGCGCCTTCGGGATCGTCAAAGGCGACCGGCTCGTGGTGAGCGAACTCGCGGCCCTCGCCAGGCAGGTGCGCAGGGACGGGGAGATCCGTGAGGCCGAGTTCGAGGTGCCTGTGCCGCGCTTCGGCGGCCGCACCACCACGTTCGCGGTCCGCGTCGCCCCGCTGTCCGGCACCGTCGGCGGCGGCGGGCTCGTCCTGGTGCTTGCCGAGGACCAGACCGACCGCCACCGGGTGGAAGAGGTCCGCAGGGATTTCGTGGCCAACGTCAGCCACGAGCTCAAGACCCCGGTGGGCGCGCTCGCGCTGCTGGCGGAGACGATCGAGGACGCGGCCGACGACGCCGAGGCGGTGCGCAGGTTCGCGGGCCGGATGCGGCAGGAGGCCGCCCGGCTGACATTCCTCGTCCAGGACCTCATCACGCTGTCCAGGATCCAGGCTGCCGAGCCGGTCCCCGACCCGGTGCCGGTGGCCATCGACGCGGTTGTCGCCGAGGCACTGGACCGGTGCCGGATGAAGGCCAACGCGCGCGGCATCACGCTCGCCTCGATCGGCGTCCGCGGGCTCACCGTGCTCGGCGAGGAGGACCTCCTGGTGACCGCGGTGCGCAACCTGCTTGAGAACGCCGTCGTCTACAGCCCGGAACGCACGCGGGTAGTGGTGTGCGTGAAGAAGCCGGGGGACGGCGGAGTCGAGATCAGCGTCACCGACCAGGGCATCGGCATCCCGGAACGTGACCTAGAACGGATCTTCGAACGCTTCTACCGCGTCGACCCGGCCCGTTCGCGGGCCACCGGCGGCACAGGACTCGGGCTTGCCATCGTGAAGCACGTGACGGTCGCGCACGGCGGCCGGGTCACGGTGCGGAGCGTGGAGGCCGCGGGCTCCACCTTCACCCTGTGGCTACCACTGCGGAGCGACAATGACGGCACAAGCGCCGAACGGACGCGCGCTTAGTATTTTCCCCGCCCGATCCCACCCCGCCCGCTCGACCCCGTCAGGAGGGGGACTTCAGTGACACGCGTGCTCGTGGTCGAGGACGAAGAGTCGTTCAGCGACGCGATCTCCTACATGCTCCGCAAGGAGGGGTTCGAGGTAGCTGTCTGCGCGACTGGCCCGGACGCGCTCGACACCTTCGACCGCACCGGTGCCGACCTGGTGCTGCTCGACCTCATGCTGCCGGGACTGCCTGGCAGCGAGGTATGCCGCTCGCTGCGCGAGCGGTCGAGCGTCCCTGTCATCATGCTGACCGCCAAGGACAGCGAGATCGACAAGGTCGTTGGCCTTGAACTCGGGGCCGACGACTACGTCACCAAGCCGTTCTCGTCGCGTGAGCTCGTGGCCCGGATGCGGGCGGTGCTCCGCAGGCGCGGTGACGTCGAGGAAGCGACGGACGCGACGCTGGAGGCCGGGCCGGTGCGGATGGACGTGGAGCGGCACGTGGTCAGCGTCCGCGGCGAACAGGTCCAGCTGCCGCTCAAGGAGTTCGAGCTCCTTCAGGTGCTGCTGCGCAACGCCGACCGGGTGCTGACCAGGATGCAGCTCATCGACCGGGTATGGGGCGCCGACTACGTGGGTGACACCAAGACCCTGGACGTGCACATCAAGCGGCTGCGGGCAAAGATCGAGACCGACCCCGCCAAGCCGCAGCACATCGTCACCGTGCGCGGGCTGGGGTACAAGTTCGAGTCGGCCGGCTGAGCGGCGCTCGGCTGGAAACGTGGCGGCCCATCACGCCTCTGTTCTGGCGCGATGGGCCGCTGGCCGGTTACCGGGGCTGCGACGGCGTCACGGGGTCGTGCTGGCGGTCGGCGAGGGGCTGGTGGCCGGAGAGGGGCTGGTGGTTGTCGTCGGGCTCGTGGTCGTCGTGGGACTCGCGGTGGGACTGGCGGGCGCCGAGTAGGTCGACCAGTAGTAGGACTGCGGCTCCACCGGCACCTGGAGGGTGATCGAGCCGGCGTGCTGGAACGTCAGCGTCACCGGGATGCTGCCCCCGGCGGTGATCGGCGCGGTCAGGTTTTCAAGCACGGCCTGGGGCTGCGGCCCCATCAGGCTGACCGGGTCGGCGGTCGGAAGGGAGACTGGCGCGTTTGTCAGGGTGATGCTCGAGGCGGTTCCCGGCGCCGTGGCGCTCTCCAGCGCATCGGCGCTGCCATGGTTGTACAGCGACAGGAACAGGCTGGCCGAAGAGCCGGACGGCAACGTCGAACCGGACGGCGCGCCGAGCACGAAGGCGTCGCTGATCTCGATTCCGTTGAAGGTGGTTTCCACCCCGGGCGCGGCGGGGTGGTATTCCAGCGTCGGGGCGCCCGCTCCCGCCTCGCACCCGGCGATGGCCGGAGCCAGTATGGCAAGGACGCCGGCGCCGAGCAGCAGGCGGCCAGCAGCGGTCTTCCCGGAGCTTGCGCGGATCACGGCGAATGCCTCCTCGTTCATGGGGCCGGGAGGCGGTTTCACTCCCGTTGCAGCCACGTGGCCTGACGGTCCACTACAGGCGGTAGAAATGGTATCGGTCCCGGGAACGACCGATGCGCGGGGGAGGGTATTTCGCAGAACCCGCTCAGGACGGGGTCGGCTGGCCGCTGGCGAGGCTGGCCCCGGCCTTTCCTAGCTCGCGCAGCGTGGGCGTCAGCTGGAAGTCAGGCTGCAGATTCCGCACAACTTCTGCGGTGGCGTCCCTGAAGACCAGGAGCACGGTCAGCCCGTTCGGACGGTACGCGGAGGTGAGCACGCTGTCGTTGTCCGCCGTCGCGACGGCCGCACCGTCGCCGTAGCGCGCGGCCAGGGAGTCAAGCTGCGTGATCGCCGGGCCCGCCCCGGCGAAGTAGAGCCCGACATGCGCGCCGACCGCTTGCCCCGCCAGGCGCTGCAGTTCGGTGCCGCAGGCGCAGTCCGCGGGTACGAGCGCGATCGCCGAGGTGACCAGGGACCGCACCTGCACCGTGCGCCCGTCGAGCTGGACGGTGCCAGCCGGCAGCGCGGCCGGCTTCGCTGCCGGCGCGGTGGTCTGCGGGAACCCACCCGAGCCGCCGAGTGTCGGCGCCGACGCGGGACTCATCGTCGCTACGGAAAGCAGCGCTCCGCCGACCAGGCAGACCGCGAGGCAGATCGCGATCAGCGGGATGAGGGCCGCGTGCCCGCCGAACTCGGGCGTACGGAACGGACGGAAGAGCCGCATGAGCCGCTGGCGACGCCGCATGGCCCGCAGTTCGCGGTGGTACGCGAGCACGTCGCGATCGAGTTCCCTGGCATCGTCAGGGATCACGATGTTCACCGGGGGCAGGTTGCCGTCATCCCGCCCCGGCTCGCTGGCGAAGCTCACTGGCACCCTTCTTCTGGCTGTGGCGGCGGCCACGGACCGTTTCATTCAAGTATGAGCCACGGCGTGCGCGCATGCCGACTCGCGCGGGGTGATTTACGGAGGTGTGCTACGTCCCTCAGGTAGACTAGGTATCTACCGTCAGCGGCGACGTGCCGGACCGTGACCAAGGTGACCCACGCGAGCGTACTGTCGTGTGCTCGAAATTTGGGTATTGACCTGCATATTTGCCGGCAGGGGCAGTTTATCGGTGCTGTAGGCCGTGGTAAGATAGCCTTCAGCGGAAGGGGTACTTGCCAGATGTCTTTTAAGGTCGGCGATACCGTCGTTTACCCCCACCATGGGGCTGCTCGCATCGAAGCCGTTGAGAGCCGTACGATCAAGGGCGAGGAGAAGGCCTATCTGGTCCTGAAGGTCGACAAGGGCGACCTTACCGTACGGGTCCCAGCGGACAATGCGGAGCTCGTCGGTGTCCGGGACGTCGTAGGTGCCGAGGGGCTTGAGCGTGTGTTCGAGGTGCTGCGCGCACCGCACACCGAGGAGCCTACCAACTGGTCGCGTCGGTACAAGGCCAACCTGGAGAAGCTCGCCTCCGGTGACGTGAACAAGGTCGCCGAGGTAGTCAGGGACCTTTGGCGCAGGGACAAGGAGCGCGGGCTGTCCGCAGGAGAGAAGCGGATGCTCGCCAAGGCTCGTCAGATTCTCGTCAGCGAGCTCGCTCTTGCCGAGAAGACGAACGAGGACAAGGCCGAGGCGCTCCTCGACGAGGTCCTCACTAACTGAGATTCCTCTCAAGTGGAAACCTACGCGGCAAGCGGGGCCGCCGGGGAGATTTACTCCCCGGCGGCCCCGCTTTCCTTTAGGTCTTGATAAGAACCCCGCTCACCGGGGCCTTCCGCCTGCGCCTCAGAGCTTGGCTGCCGGTAGGGTGCTGGGCGTGGAAAACATGCCGCGGGTTGGGCTCGGGGTGGATGTTCACCCGTTTGTGGATGTTCACCCGTTTAAGGATGGGCGGGCGCTGTTTCTGGCCGGGCTCGAGTGGCCGGGCGAGACCGGGCTGGCTGGGCATTCTGACGGGGATGCGGCTGCCCACGCGGCGTGCGATGCGCTGCTTTCGGCTGCCGGACTCGGGGATCTCGGGGCGCACTTCGGCACGTCGCGGCCGGAGTGGGCCGGGGCGCCCGGCGTTGCGCTGCTGCGGGAGACCGCGCGGCTTGTCGGTGAGGCCGGGTACGTCATCGGCAATGTCGCCGTCTACGTGATCGGCAACCGGCCCAAGATCGGGCCGCGCCGGGCCGAGGCCGTAGCCGTGCTCAGCGACGCGCTCTCCGGTGCCTCTGTGTCTCTCTCAGCAACCACAACCGACGGCCTAGGTCTCACCGGGCGCGGCGAGGGCATCGCCGCGATGGCCACCGCCCTGGTGATCAAGCGCTGAGCGGGGAGTTTGCTGAACTAGCGGGGCGCCGGCGTGACGGTCTCGCGGCTGACCAGCCACTGGTCAGGTTGTAGTGCTCTAGCAACGTGTGATTCAGCGGAGTTCTACTCGTCCTCCTCCGAGGGCGGAGCGGGCGTGGAGCGGACCCGGTTGAGGCGCGGCACAGACGCGAACGGAGCCGTTGCGAACGGCGGGGCGTCGTCGTCAAGCTCCGGCGGTCTTCTGCCGGGGGCGGACCCGGCGCTGCCTGGCTCGTCGCTGTCGTCATCGCCGTCGACGCGGCCAGCGTCGTCGTCGCTGCCGTCGGCCTCTGCGACGACGTGCTCGCTCTCCTCGCGCGCCGGATAGACCAGGCCCGCGAACTGCCCGCCGTCCTCGGTGTCCCAGTCCGCGTACCTGATGCCCTGCGGCCGGGCGGGTGCCATCGCGGCGGCAGGCTCCCTGGCTGGCGGCGGTTCCGCCCACGACGGCTCCGCCCACGGCACCACGTCATTCGGCTGGGTCGCCAGGTGCGGTGGCGGCGGCATCTCCTGGGGCGCCTGGGCAAGCTCCCGGGTCGGCTCTGCGGTCGCGTTCAGCACGGGGTCATCGCCTGTCGGTGCCAGCGCGTATCCAGCGTCCTGTTCGGCCGCGAGAATCGCGAGACCCGCGTTCGGGCCAGCCGGAAGCGCGGCGGGCGGCGCCGGCGGGCGTACCGCGGCGCCCGGCAGGGCCGGCGTTCCGGCGACCGAGCGCGTCCTTGACTGACGGAGCAGCGTGAGCAGCAGGGTGAACGCGAGCAGCACGGCCACGACCGGGGCGGCGGCGACAATGCCCTCCGTCGGCCGGTGCCGCAGCGTGTAGTTCATGGCGTGCAGCACGTCGGTGGCACCGATCGCCGCCAGCAGGATGACGAGCACAAGCCACGCCCATGCACGTGCCCACCAGCGTGCCTCACGGAGTGCCACGGCGGTGACGCAGGCGATCACGAGGACGGCGTCGAACAGCGCCGGGTAGTACCGCGCGAGCTGGGCGGACATGCCGCCGAGCAGCGCGATCGCGTGCACCCCGTCGTAGGAGAAGACGAAGGTCGCCGCCGCCACGGCGATGACCACGAGCGCGACCAGCAGGTTCACCAGGCGGCGAACCCAGTTGCGGCGCGGTGCCGGTGCCGGAAGATGACTGTTCATCGGGACCTTCGCTAGTAATTTCCCAGTAACGCGATGCCCACGGTATCGGGGCCGGTGGCGAAATGGAACGATTTCGTGGCCGGGCGAGGTGTGTCGCCCGAACCCGTAACGGGTCCGCGGAGCACGCGCACCGCACGCCACAGTGCGCGGCGGCAACTACGCTCTAACCACGGGGGACCAGGAGAACGCCGTGACCCGCCCCGAATAGGAATTTGCGCGATGCGGGCACCAGGCGCGAACAACGTGACGAACTGGCGGAACAGGTTAAATGAGCGGGCAGAAAAAGGGCGGCGAGGACGGCAGGACGCCGGGCGGCGGCTACAGCAAGCGCGGAAAGCCCCGCCCGGGCACGGGCGGGAACCGTCGCGACAGGCTCGAGGGCAAGGGACCGACGCCGCCGGCGCACCTGCGCCCCGGCCATCCCGCGCAGCGGGCGGCGGCCAAGGCCGCCAGGGCCGCAGGGCGGCCGGGCCAGCGGGGGAATGAGCGGACCGGAGACGCCCGCGGCCGAGCCGAGTTTCCCGCTGAGAACCCGGCGGCACGTGGCAGCGGCGAGGGGCCGGAGATGGTCGCCGGGCGTAACTCCGTGGTCGAGTCGCTGCGGGCGGGCGTTCCCGCGATGGCCCTGTATGTCGCGGGCCGGGCGCAGGAGGACGAACGGGTCGCGGAGTCCGTGCAACTGGCGGCGGAGGCGGGTATCGCCGTACTCGAAGCCGGGCTGTCCGAACTCGACCGGCTGACCGGCGGCGCTATCCACCAGGGTGTGGCGTTGCGGGTGCGTCCCTACGAGTACTCGCACCCGGAGGACCTCGCGGCACAGACCGGGCCGGGACTCCCCCTCATCGTGGCCCTGGACGGAGTGACCGACCCCCGGAACCTGGGTGCGGTGGTGCGGTCGGCCGCCGCGTTCGGGGCGACGGGCATTGTCGTGCCGTCACGCCGGTCGGCCGGCGTGACGGCCGGGGCGTGGAAGGCCTCAGCGGGGGCGCTGGCCCGGCTGCCGGTCGCGCGGGCGGTCAACCTGACGCGGGCGATCGAGGGATATAAGCAGGCCGGTTTCTTCGTGGCCGGGCTTGACGCCGCGGGGACGACTGACGTGCGGGACATGTCGATCGCAGACGGGCCCATGGTCCTCGTGGTCGGCTCGGAGGGACGCGGGCTGTCCCGGGTCGTCGCCAGCGCCTGCGACATGCTGGTATCGATCCCGATGGTGTCGGGCAACGAGTCGCTCAACGCCGGCATCGCCGCGTCGATCGCCCTGTTCGAGATCGCCGGGGTCCGCGCCAGACAGCACTGAGGGCTTCGCTAATCGCCGGCTTCGGGATCCTCGCCGACCACGACGGAGGCTACGTCCTTCTGCTCAGACAGCGCCGCGGCCAGTTCGGTGACCGCTTGCCTGCCGCGCAGCCGCAGCAGCACCTCCACCATCGCCTGGTCCTCGCGCGCCGTTGAGTCAAGCAGCGTCCGGCGGCTGACCGGCTCCGCGGAGAGCTCGTCGATGATGAATCCCCTGGCCGTCGCCGTCTGGAGCAGGCGGCGCAGCACGCCGTGGCCGTCGAGGTAGCGGATCCGCAGCGCGGCGGCCCGGCCGGAAGACCGGGTCAGGTGATGCGTCAGGACGCGGAAGGCGAGCGCCACGATCAGCAGGTAGACCGCCGTGGCTTCGGCGGCGAGCAGCAGCAGGCCCGCGGCCGCGGCGGCGCCGACGGCGGCGGTCAGCCAGATCGAAGCGGCAGTCGTGAGACCGCGCACGGCGTCCCTGCGCACGAAGATCAGGCCCGCGCCGATGAAACCGATGCCTGAGACGATCTGCGCGGCAACCCGGGAGGGGTCGAGGACGACGAGCCCGGTGTGCAGGACGTCGTTAAAGCCGTACTTGCTGACCAGCATGAACAGCGCCGCGCCGAGCCCGACCAGGGTGTGCGTGCGCAGGCCGGCGTTCTTCTGCCGGATCTCCCGTTCCACCCCGATCGCGCCCGACAGCAGTAGTGCGGCGCCTAGTTCGCCCGCCTGCTTCCAGCCCTGCCCGGTGAGAAAGCCGGTCGGCACGGCCGCCGATGCTTCCAGGATCACGGTGATCCCCTACCCAGGACAGACGAAAGATGCGCGGAAAACCCGTTGGCTGGCACCAGGGTGCGCCGCCTATGGTGGCTTAATGCGATTGCTCTCGGTCAACATCGGCAAGCCGCGTCCCAACCCGTGGAAACCGGTTTCGGAAACGGGCATCGACAAGCGGCCTGTCAGCGGCCCGGTCATGGTGACGGCGCCTGGCCCCAAGGGGACGGGAGCGGTCGGCCTGGCCGGGGACCGGGTCTACGACGTGAAGCACCACGGCGGAACCGACCAGGCCGTTTACGCGTACGCGCGCGAGGATCTGGACGTCTGGCAGTCCGAGCTGGGCAGGAACCTGGAGAACGGCGTCTTCGGTGAGAACCTCACCACCGAAGGCCTCTCCGTCAACGAGGCGCTGATCGGTGAGCGGTGGCGGATCGGGGCGGACGCCGTCCTCGAGGTCTGCTGCCCGCGGATTCCGTGCGGCACCTTCCAGGGCTGGCTCGAGCGGTCGGACTGGATCAACCGGTTCACCCGGGCGGCCCGGCCCGGAGCCTATCTGCGGGTGATCTCGCCTGGAATGATCCAGGCCGGCGATCCGGTCCAGATCGAATTCCGGCCGTCGCATGACGTCACGGTGGCTGTCACCTTCCGGGCGCTGACCACCGAGTCTGAGCTCCTTCCGCGGCTGCTCGCGGCCGATGCCATGCCCGATGACATTAAAGAGCTGGCCGCCAAGCGGACCGCGGCCTAGCCACGCGGAGTGCTTACGCCGCGCGGCTCCGCCGGCCCGCAAGCGGCAAGATGCGGGCCGGCGGAGTTGGCCGCAAACGTTCCTCGTCAGGGCCGGCGGATCGCGACGCGGACCTCGCCGCCGTCGCCTACCGGCTGCGGGGCGGACGCTGCGGTGATCTCCGCGGCGGTGACGACGGCCAGTTCGGTGGCCAGCGTCTCCCCGGCAATGAACGCCGCGTGCGTAAGGACCGCGTCTGCCACCGCGCCGTCCGCGCCCACGACCAGCGTGATCCGGTCGGAGACGTCGAGGCCGCCGTCGCGGCGGGCCTGCTGGATGACGCGCACGACATCGCGTGCGGTGCCTTCCGCGACGAGTTCAGGGGTCACCGCCACGTCAAGCGCGATGAGGCCGTTGCTGCCCGGGAGCGCCATGGTGGAGTCCGGGTCCGCGGCGGCCAGCTTCAGCTCGTACTCGCCGGGCTGAAGCTCGGCGCCGGCCGCGGTGACTACCTCGCCGGCCTGCGTCCACTGGCCGGCCTTGACCGCCCTGATGACCTCCTGCACCTGCTTGCCGAGACGCGGGCCGAGTACCCGCGGGTTGACCGTCAGCTGGAACTGGCCGAGGCTGGCCGGGTCGGCGAGCAGAACCAGGTCCTTGACGTTGACCTCGTCCTTGATGATGTCCGCGAACTCGCTGAGCCCCGGTGCCTCCGGATGCGCCACGGTGAGCGACGCGAGCGGCAGCCGGACCCGGAGCTGGCGGGCCTTGCGGAGGCTGAGCGCGGCGCTGCACACGTTCCTCGTCAGGTCCATGGTGTCCGCGAGCGCCTGGTCCGACGGCCAGGCGGCGACGTCCGGCCAGTCCTCCAGGTGAACGCTGGTGCCGCCGGTGAGGCCGCGCCAGATCGTCTCCGCGGTCATCGGCAGCAGCGGTGCCGCGGCCCTGGTGACGGTTTCGAGGACGGTCCACAGCGTGTCAAGCGCGTCCCTGCTGCCTTCCCAGAACCGCGACCTGGAACGGCGGATGTACCAGTTGGTCAGCAGTTCCAGGTACTCGCGCAGCGTCTGGCAGGCGCCCGCGACGTTGTAGATGTCAAGCTGCTCGCCCAGTTCCTCGACCGCTGTCTTCGTCTTAGCGAGGATGTAGCGGTCGAGCACGTGGGTGCTGCCGGTGCGCACGCTCGCCTCGTAGTTCTCGGCGTTCGCGTACAGGGCGAAGAAGTAGTACGAGTTCCACAGCGGCAGCAGCGCCTGCCTGACGCCTTCGCGGATGCCCTGCTCGGTGACGACCAGGTTGCCGCCGCGCAGGATCGGGCTGGCCATCAGGAACCAGCGCATCGCGTCGGACCCGTAGGAGTTGAAGACCTCGTTCACGTCCGGGTAGTTGCGCAGCGACTTCGACATCTTCCTGCCGTCGTTGCCGAGCACGATGCCGTGGCTGACGCAGGTGCGGAAGCTCGGCCGGTCGAACAGTGCGGTCGCCAGCACGTGCAGCGTGTAGAACCAGCCGCGGGTCTGCCCGATGTACTCGACGATGAAGTCGCCCGGGTAGTGGCTGTCGAACCAGTCGCGGTTCTCGAACGGGTAGTGCACCTGGGCGAACGGCATCGACCCCGACTCGAACCAGCAGTCAAGCACTTCCGGGACCCGGCGCATGACGGACCTGCCCGTCGGGTCGTCCGGGTTGGGACGGGTCAGGTTGTCGATGCCCGGGCGGTGCAGGTCGTCCGGCCGGACCCCGAAGTCCCGTTCCAGCTCGTCCAGGCTCCCGTACACGTCGGTGCGCGGGTAGTCCGGGTCGTCGCTCTGCCAGACCGGGATCGGTGAGCCCCAGAACCGGTTGCGGCTGATCGACCAGTCGCGCGCGTTGGACAGCCACTTGCCGAACTGCCCGTACTTCACGTGCTCAGGCACCCAGGTGATCTGCTCGTTGAGTTCGGCCATGCGGTCACGGAACCTGGTGACCTCCACGAACCAGGACGAGACGGCCTTGTAGATCAGCGGGTTACGGCACCGCCAGCAGTGCGGGTAGGAGTGCGTGTAGTCGTCGCGGCGGACGAGGGCACCGTCCTGCCTGAGCCGGGCGATGATCGGCTTGTTCGCCTCGAAGACATGCACGCCCGCCCAGTCCCCGATCACGGGCAGGTACCTGCCCTGGTCGTCGACGGTCAGCACGACCGGGATGCCGGCCGCCTGGCAGGCGGCGGCGTCGGCCTCGCCGTAGGCGGGCGCCATGTGCACCACGCCGGTGCCGTCCTCGGTGGTCACCTCGTCGGAGGCGATGACCCGCCACGCGCGGGCCGTGTCGAACTTCTCCGCGTCGGTGAGGTAGTCGAAAAGCGGCCGGTAGCGGCGGCCGAGGAGTTCCCGCCCGAGGAACGATTCCAGCTTCCTCGCCCCGGCCAGCTCCTTCTCATAGGCCCGCAGCCGGTCCTCGGCGAGGATGTACCGCTCGCCGTCTTCCGCCTGCACGGCCACGTAGGTGATGTCCGGGCCGACCGCGACGGCCAGGTTCGACGGCAGCGTCCACGGCGTGGTGGTCCAGGCGAGGATCCACTCGCCGGTCTCCAGCTTGAACCGGACGGTGACCGACGGGTCGGTGCGGTCGGTGTAGATGTCGTCGTCCATCCGCAGTTCGTGGTTGGACAGCGGGGTCTCGCACCGCCAGCAGTAGGGCAGCACCTTGAAGCCCTGGTAGATCAGGCCCTTGTCGTGGAGTTGCTTGAACGCCCACATGACGCTTTCCATGTAAGGGAGGTCGAGCGTCTTGTAGTCGTTCTCGAAGTCGACCCAGCGGGCCTGCCTGGTGACGTACTCCTCCCACTCCCTGGTGTAGCGGAGCACGGAGTCGCGGCAGGACTCGTTGAAGGTCTCGATGCCCATCTTGAGGATGTCGGCCTTGCCGGAGATGCCGAGCAGGCGCTCCGCCTCGACCTCAGCGGGGAGGCCGTGGCAGTCCCAGCCGAATCTCCTGTCCACCACGGCGCCGCGCATCGTCTTGTAGCGCGGCACGATGTCCTTGACGTAGCCGGTCAGCAGGTGGCCGTAATGCGGGAGGCCGTTGGCGAACGGCGGGCCGTCGTAGAAGACGAACTCGCTGGCGCTGTCCCGGTTCCTGATGGACTCGCTGAAGGTCTTGTGCGCGGTCCAGTAGGCGAGCGCCCGCTGCTCAAGCTCGGGAAAGTCCGGCTGGGCGGGTACCTCTGACGCGCCCGCGCGCGGGTAGGTGGCCATTGTCTCCTCGGGCTTCGTGTTTCCTCGGCTTGGTGTTGCCTCGGTCGTAGGACACGTGCCGCGAGGACGACGCGCCCGCTTCCGCGCGGGCACACCGTGGTACCACCTCGCTTGCCGCCCTGCCCGCGTCTTTCCTTGGGCTCGACGGCCGCTCATTAACCGGCTGTGACGGGCCGGACCCGCCCGGTTCTACTGAGGCTTTCACGCCCGTTCTTCCGGGGGCTCACCGGTGATGGCCGGGTCATCGCCTTGCACTGTCAAGTGTACGGGCACCGGTAACCACTGGCCCCCCGAATATCTTCCGCTCGCAGCGGCGGCGGTGCCGGCGTTTGACGGATTGGAGGGTCTCAATATGATTTGCGGCGAAGATCGCTACCGGTCGCTGCCGACGCGGAACTGGAGGCCTGACGGGTGCAGGAGATCGACACGACGAAGGCGCATCCCGCCCGGATGTATGACTACCTGCTCGGCGGCAAGGACCATTTCGAGGCGGACCGGGCAGCCATCGCCGCGCTGCTGAAAGCGGTGCCGAACGCCAGGAGCGGGGCCCGGGAGAACCGGGCGTTTCTCGGCCGCGCCGTGAAGTACCTGGTGGCAGAGGCGGGCGTGCGGCAGTTTCTGGACATCGGGGCAGGCCTGCCGACCGCGAGCAACGTACACGAGGTCGCGCAGTCGGTCGCCGAGGAAAGCCGGATCGCCTACGTCGACAACGACCCGATCGTTATGGCGCACGCCAAGGCGCTGCTCTCCAGCCATCCGTCGGGCCGGACCGTTTACCTGCAGGCGGACCTGCACGACCCGGACGCCATTCTCGGTCATCCGTCGGTGCGCGAGACGCTGGACTTCACCAGGCCCATCGCCCTGATGCTGGTCGCGGTACTGCACTTCTTCCCCGACGCGGAGAACCCGGCCGCGATCGTGGCCACCCTGCTCGAGGCTCTGCCGCCCGGGAGTTACCTGGTGGCGTCGCACGTCACCGCCGACTACAACGAGCCGGCCGCCGCGGCCGACGGCGTCCAGGCGGTGCAACGGGCCGGCGTCGCATTCCAGACCAGAAGCGCCGAGGAGTTCGCCGACCTGGCGCTAACCGGCCTGGAAGTGATGCCGCCGGGCGTGGTGCCCGTGTCGGAGTGGCGGCCCGAGGAGACGACAGGCCCGCTGCCGCTACCCGCCGAGGTCGGCTACTACGGCGTGGTGGCACGCAAGCCCGTCCGGTAACGCTGGCCACAGCTTGCTTCTTGGGCATGCTTGCGTGGGCCCACTTAGCCTGCCCCCGCTATCGCCAGTGGGTTAGCGGGAGCGGGCCACGGCTGAGCACGGTCCTGATGGCGAACGTGGAACGCGCCTCGGTGACCGGACCGATCGCCAGGATCTGGTCGAGCAGTACCTGCTCGTAGCTGGCGAGGTCGGCGACGGCGGCCTCGACGAGGAAGTCGTCGGTCCCGGAGACCACGTAGCAGGCGACGACCTCGGGGATGGCGAGCAGCGCCTGCTCGACGAGCGAGGACGTCTCGCGGGAGTGCCCCTCGACCTTCAGACCGATGAACACGGTCAGGCCGAGGCCTGACCGTGCCCGGCTGACCTCGGCGTGGTACCCGGCGATGATGCCGCTCGCCTCCAGCGCCTTGACCCGGCGCAGGCAGGCGGACGGGGACAGGCCGACCGCGTCCGCGAGGTCGACGTTCGCGATGCGGCCGTCCCGCTGGAGTTCGGCGACGATGGCACGATCAACCCGGTCGGGAACATGCTCAGACATAAAATCATCATAGAGTCCTTCTGAGCGCAACTTCATTGCGTGGTGCACCGCTTGTCGGGCAATATTTCTCATCGGCTGCGAGCCGGTTTCTGCAAGCCTGAAGGCATGACGGAACCGCTCATGCAACGGCGCAAGCTGGCTCGGTACCCGGCGAGCCGGTCGGCGGTCCTGCCGTCCGAGACGGCGCCGCTGTCGACCCTGCGCGGCGCGGCGCTGTACATCGGCGCCCTGCTCGGACCCGGCCTGCTGCTGCTGCCCGGACTGGCGGCCGCCGAGGCAGGTCCCGCGTCGGTGCTCGCCTGGACCGGGCTGCTCGTGCTGTCAGGCGTCTTCGCCCTGGTCTTCGCGCGGCTTGGCCGGTCCGTCCCGTCGGCTGGCGGGGTGGCGGGGTACGTGACGGCCGGCCTTGGTGACCGGGCGGGGCGGGCGACGGGCTGGATGTTCCTGGCGGCCGTCGTCACGGGCGCGCCTGTCGTCTGCCTGATCGGGGCCGGCTACATCACCGCGCTCACCGGCGGCGGTCAGCTTGTCCGGGCGGGCACCGCGGCGCTGCTGCTGCTGGCCGTGCTTGCGCTGGCGGCCGGCGGGCTGCGGACGAGCAGCACCGCGCAGCTGGTGCTTGTCGGCCTGCTCGTCGCCCTCATCGGGACGGCGGTCGCAGGGTCGGCCGGGGCGGCGCGGGCGGCCAACTGGACGCCGTTCGCCCCTCACGGCTGGCTGGCCGTGGGCCACGCGGCGGCGACGCTGATGCTGTCCTTCGTCGGCTGGGAGGCGGCCGCGCCGCTCACCAGCCGGTTCGCGGACCAGGCACGGCAGCTTTCCCGGGTGATGGCGATCGCGCTCGCCG
>Ga0335075_10006127_pt1 | contig 18586 bp, 18 predicted proteins | sample Lox_Sample_24_FD_206723 | JGI IMG/M metagenome (GOLD analysis project Ga0335075, IMG submission 206723) | Soil microbial communities from Loxahatchee National Wildlife Refuge, Florida, United States - Lox_Sample_2.4 | ecosystem: Environmental > Terrestrial > Soil > Wetlands | place: USA... | reverse complement strand
GCGCGCATGCTGCGCACCGCCCTCGGCCCGGCGATCGCGACCTTTCTCGAAGACCCCTCGATCGTCGAGGTGATGCTCAATCCCGACGGTCGACTCTGGATCGACCGGCTGTCGGGCGGCCTGGAGGATAGCGGTCGGACCATGTCCGCCGCCGATGGCGAGCGGATCGTGCGCCTGGTCGCGCACCATGTCGGCGCGGAGGTCCATGCCGAGAGGCCGCGGGTCTCCGCCGAGCTGCCCGAGACGGGGGAACGGTTTGAGGGGCTGTTGCCGCCTGTCGTGACGGCGCCGGCCTTCGCGATCCGCAAGCCCGCGGTCGCGGTCTTCACGCTCGACGACTACGTCGCCGCCGGGATCATGACGGCCGGGCAGGCGAGTCTGCTGCGGGACGCCGTCGCCGCACGCAAGAACATCCTCGTCGCCGGCGGCACCGGCACCGGCAAGACGACGCTAACCAACGCGCTGCTCGCCGAGATCGCTGGCACGAACGATCGCATCGTGCTGATCGAGGACACGCGCGAGCTGCAATGCCGGGCGCCGAATCTGGTCGCGATGCGAACCAAGGACGGCGTGGCGTCGCTCTCCGACCTCGTGCGCTCTTCGCTCCGGCTGCGGCCCGATCGCATCCCGATCGGTGAAGTACGGGGAGCAGAGGCGCTCGACCTGCTGAAGGCTTGGGGCACTGGGCACCCCGGCGGCATCGGCACGATCCACTCGGGCACCGCGCTCGGCGCGATCCGGCGCCTCGAACAGCTCATCCAGGAAGCCGTCGTCACCGTCCCCAAGGCGCTCATCGCGGAGACCATAGATCTCGTCGCGGTGCTGCGCGGCCGCGGTCGCGAACGCCGCCTCTCCGAACTCGCTCTCGTCGCCGGTCTTGATCCCGCCACCGGCGACTACCGCGTCCAACCCGCCGAGGCGGGCGGCGACCTCGGAGACTTCTCATGATCCGCTTTCTCGCCACTGCCCGCCGTATGCGTCGGCGTGCGCTCGACGTCGTCACCCTCGCCGCGTTCTCGTTGGCGTTCGCACCGGCGGCTTATGCCTCCGGATCGTCCATGCCCTGGGAGACGCCGCTCAATTCCATCCTGGAGTCGGTGCAGGGGCCGGTCGCCAAGATCATCTCGGTCATCATCATCACGGTGACGGGGCTGACGCTCGCCTTCGGCGACACCTCGGGCGGCTTCCGGCGGCTAATCCAGATCGTGTTCGGCCTCTCGATCGCCTTCGCCGCGTCGAGCTTCTTCCTGACCTTCTTCAGCTTCTCCGGCGGGGCGCTGGTCTGATGGCCGCGATCGTCGATCCAGACGTGCCCGGCTTTTTTGCGCCGGTCCACCGCGCTCTCACCGACCCGATGCTGATGGGCGGTGCGCCGCGGACCGTGGCGATCGCCAACGGCACTATTGCGGCGGCGATCGCACTCGGTCTCCGGCTCTGGATTCCCGGCGCTCTGCTCTGGGCCGTCGGCCACGCCGCGGCAGTCTGGGCGGCCAAGCGTGACCCTCAGTTTGTCGACGTGGTGCGACGCCACCTCCGCTATCCCGCCCATCTCGGCTTGTGAGGCTGACATGCTGAACCTCGCCGAATACCGCTCGCGTCCTGCCGGCCTCGCCGACTTCCTGCCCTGGGCGGCCCTCGTAGAAGAGGGCGTGGTCCTCAACAAGGACGGCTCTTTCCAGCGCACAGCGCGCTTTCGCGGCCCCGACCTCGACAGCGCCACGCCCGCCGAGCTGGTCGGCGTGACCGCCCGCCTCAACAATGCGCTCCGCCGTCTCGGCTCCGGCTGGGCGATCTTCGTCGAGGCACAGCGGATCGCCGCCCAGACCTACCCGCATTCCACCTTTCCCGACCCCGCCTCTGCGCTGGTCGATCTCGAGCGGCAGGATGCCTTCGAGGAAGCGGGCGCGCATTTCGAGAGCCGTTACTTCCTGACCTTCGTCTGGCTGCCGCCAGCGGAAGACGCCTCCCGCATCGAGAGCTGGCTCTACGAGGGCCGCGCCCAGAGCGGGGTCGATCCCTGGGAGCTGATGCGCGGCTTTGTCGATCGCACCAACCGCGTGCTGCAATTGGTCGAGGGCTTCATGCCCGAGGTTGGATGGCTCGATGACGGCGAGACGCTGACCTACCTGCACTCAACTATCTCGACCCGCCAACAGCGCGTCCGCGTCCCCGAGACGCCGATGCACCTTGATGCGCTGCTCGCCGATGAGCCACTCGCCGGCGGCCTCGAGCCGCGGCTTGGTTCGCACCATCTGCGGACGCTGACCATCGTCGGTTTTCCGACCGCGACCCACCCCGGAATCCTCGACGAGATGAACCGGCTGGCTTTCCCGTACCGCTGGTCCACGCGCGCGGTCCTGCTCGACAAGACCGAGGCGGTGAAGCTGCTGACCAAGATCCGTCGGCAGTGGTTCGCCAAGCGCAAATCCATCGCCGCCATCGTCAAAGAGGTGATGACCAACGAGGCGTCGACGCTGGTCGATAGCGACGCTGCGAACAAGGCGGCCGACGCCGACATGGCCCTGCAGGAGCTGGGCACCGACGATGTCGGCCAGGCCTATGTCACCGCGACCGTCACGGTCTGGGACGAGGACCCCGGGCTCGCAGCCGAGAAGCTGCGGCTGGTGGAGAAGGTCATCCAGGGCCGCGATTTCACCTGCATGCCGGAAGGGGTGAACGCGCTGGAGGCCTGGCTCGGCTCCATTCCCGGCCACGCCTATGCGAACGTCCGCCAGCCGCCGGTCTCCACACTGAACCTGGCGCACATGATACCGCTTTCGGCGGTCTGGGCGGGGCCGGCGACGGACGAGCATTTCCGCAGCGCCCCGCTACTGCTCGGCAAGACCGAAGGCTCGACGCCGTTCCGCTTGAGCCTACACGTCGGTGATGTCGGACACGCCCTGATCATCGGGCCAACCGGCGCCGGCAAGTCGGTGCTGCTGTCGCTGATGGCGATGCAGTTCCGCCGCTACCGGAACAATCAGATTTTCGCGTTCGACTTCGGCGGCTCGATCCGGACCGCCGCGCTCGCCATGGGCGGCGACTGGCACGATCTGGGCGGCAGCTTGTCCGCGGGGTCGGAGCACTCGGTCTCGCTCCAGCCCTTGGCGCGCATCCACGAACAGGCCGAGCGCGGGTGGGCGGCGGAGTGGGTGGCGGCCATCCTGGCCAAGGAAGGCGTCACTATCGATCCGACCGCGAAGGAGCATGTCTGGTCGGCCCTGACCTCGCTGGCCTCCTCGCCGGTGGGCGAGCGCACCATCACGGGCCTCACAGTCTTGTTGCAATCGACGGCGCTGAAGCAGGCGCTTCAACCCTATTGCGTCGGCGGTCCTTCGGGACGGCTTCTCGATGCGGAGACGGAGCAGCTCGGCTCCGCGCCGGTCCAGGCCTTCGAGACCGAGGGCCTGATCGGTGCCGGCGCGGCGCCGGCTGTGCTGACCTACCTGTTCCACCGCATCGAGGGCCGCCTCGACGGCCGCCCGACATTGCTGATCATCGACGAGGGCTGGCTGGTCCTCGACGACCCGGCCTTCGCGCAGCAGCTTCGCGAGTGGCTGAAGACGCTCCGCAAGAAGAACGCGTCCGTCATCTTCGCAACCCAATCGCTCTCCGACATCGACGGCAGCAACATCGCGCCGGCCATCGTCGAGAGCTGCCCGACGCGCATCTTCCTGCCGAACGAGCGCGCGATCGAGCCGCAGATCACCGCGATCTATCGACGCTTCGGTTTGAACGACCGCCAGATCGAGATCCTCGCGCGGGCCACGCCGAAGCGCGACTACTACTGCCAATCTCGGCGCGGCAATCGGCTCTTCGAGCTGGGCCTCGGGCCTGTCGCGCTCGCCTTCTGCGCGGCGTCGTCCAAGGCAGATCACGCGGCGATCGAGCGGGTCACGGCCGAATATGGCCATGAGGCTTTCACGCCGACCTGGCTGGCGGACCACGACCTTCAGTGGGCCGCCGATCTCATCCCTGACCTCACCAACCTGGAGACGTCATCATGATCAAGCTGCGCCATCTGGCGGCGGCCAGCGCCGCCGTGCTCACCCTGGCCTTCGCCGCGCCGCCCGCCTCGGCACAGTGGATCGTCTACGATCCGACCAACTTCAGCCAGAACGTGCTGACGGCCGCGCGCGAGCTTCAGCAAATCACCAACCAGATCACGATGCTGAACAACCAGGCCACGAGCCTGGTCAATCAGGCGCGCAACCTCGCCAACCTGTCGATGTCGACGCTGACCCAGCTCCAGTCGTCGCTCACCCAGACCCAATCGCTACTGAGCCAGGCGCAGAACATTTCCTTCAACGTCCAGCGCGTCCAGACGGCATATTCGACTAGCTACGGGACGGCGGCGGGCACGGGCTCGACCGCCACCATGGTCGCCAACGCGCAGACCCGTTGGCAGAATTCTGTCGCCGCCTTCGAGGACAGCCTGAAGATCCAGGCTGGCGTGGTCGGCAACATCCCGACCAATTCCAGCGCCATGACCTCGCTGGTCACCGCCAGCCAGAGCGCAACCGGCGCCCTTCAGGCGGCGCAGGCCGGCAACCAGCTCCTGGCGCTGCAATCGCAGCAGCTCTCCGATCTGGTCGCGGTGCTGTCGGCCAAGGGCCGTGCCGATGCCTTGGAGCAGGCGCGCACAGCCTCGGCCGAGGCGCAGGGCCAGCAAAACTACACCACCTTCAAGACGCGCTCCGGCTATGTGCCAGGAACCGTCACCATGTTCAGCGGCAATTGAGGCGCCGCGATGCTGGGCAGGTCTGACACCTTCCGCGTCGTCGCGATCATCGCGTTGATCGCCGTCGTGGTCGTGAGCCTGATCGCGATTCATCAGCGGCCCGCGCCGTCGGTGATCGAGACGCCCTCGATCGCCCTGAGCCCAGCATCCGATGACCTCTCGGCCGAGTTGCGCCGCTGCGGCGCGCTCGGTCCGCAGGACGCCGAGGACGCGCGCTGTGTGGCGGTCTGGGAGGAAAACCGCCGACGCTTCTTCGGCCGGCCGGCGCGGCCCCTGCCACCAACGCCCCCGGGCGCGGCTGCGCCGGCCACCAATGCTGCGGGAGATGCGCGATGAACAACGTCGGCGTCATCGACACCTTCCTCAACACTTTCACGACCTACATCGACTCCGGCTTCGGACTGATCAAGGGCGAGGTCGGTTACCTGTCCTCGACCCTGATCGTCATCGACATCACGCTGGCGGGCCTGTTCTGGGCCTGGGGCGCCGACGAGGACATCCTCCAGCGGCTGGTCAAGAAGACGCTCTACATCGGGTTCTTCGCCTTCATCATCACCAACTTCAACAATCTCTCGGCGATCATCTTCAACAGCTTCGCCGGCATTGGTTTGAAGGCCGGCGGTTCGACCATCTCGACCGCCACCTTCCTGCAGCCCGGACATCTCGCCCAAGTCGGTCTCGACGCCGGTCAACCGCTGCTCGACGCGGCGAGCCAGATGATGGGCTTCACCAGCTTCTTCGCCAACTTCGTCCAAATCGGCGTTTTGATGATCTCGTGGCTGTTGGTGCTGATCGCCTTCTTCATACTGGCGGTCCAGCTCTTCGTCACGCTGATCGAATTCAAGCTGACCACGCTGGCCGGCTTCATCCTCATTCCCTTCGCACTCTTCAATAAGACCGCGTTCCTCGCCGAGAAGGTGCCCGGCAACATCGTGGCCTCAGGCGTGAAGGTGATGGTGCTGGCCGTGATCGTCGGCATCGGCACCGGCCTGTTTTCGCAGTTCACGCAGACCTACGCCAGCGGCCAGCCGACGGTCGAGCAGGCGCTGTCCGTCGTGCTCGCCGCCCTCGCCATGCTCGGCCTCGGAATCTTCGGCCCCGGGATTGCGACCGGCCTCGTCTCCGGCGCGCCGCAGCTCGGTGCGGGCGCGGCGGTCGGGACCGGCCTTGCCGTCGCCGGTACGGCGATGGCGGGCGCTGGCGCGCTAGGCCTGGCCGGAAGGGGAGCGATGGCTGCTGCCTCCGGCTCGGCCGCCGCGGTGCGCGGCGGTGCGGCGATGGCGGGCGGCGCATCCTCGGCCTACAGCCTCGCGTCGGCAGGTCGCTCCGGCGCGTCCGGCGTCGCCGCCGGCCTTGGCGGGGTTGGGCGTGCCGCCGCCGCGAGCGCCACCGCCCCTATTCGGCGCGCGGCCAGCCAAGCCGCCGGTTCGGTGACGCAGAGCTTCGCGGCCGGGGCCAAATCCAGCTTCGCCGCCACCGGCGGCTCCTCGACCCAAGGCACGGTTGGCGGCGGCCAGAGCGCCGCCGCGCCGCCCACCGGGGCGACTGCGGGCGATGCCGCTCCGCCGGCCTGGGCACAGCGCATGCGGCGCAACCAGGCCATCCATCACGGCGCGACGGCGGCCGCGAATGCCCTCAGGTCCGGCGATAGCCATGGCGGCGGCCATTCCGTCGATCTCTCGGGAGGAGAATAAGCATGGCGATCTTCCGCCGCGCGTCGGTCCGTTATGGCCGCACACCTGAACCGGAAACCCCTTACCAGCGCGCCGCCCAGGCTTGGGACGATCGCATCGGCTCCGCCCGCGTCCAAGCCAAGAACTGGCGGCTGATGGCCTTCGGTTCGCTCGCTCTTTCCGTGGGACTGGCCGGCGGCCTCGTTTGGCAGTCGACCCATGGCAGCATCGTCCCCTGGGTGGTGCAGGTCGACAAGCTCGGCCAAGCGCAGGCCGTCGCGCCCGCCACGGCTGATTACACGCCAAGCGATCCCCAGATCGCCTGGTATCTCGCGCACTTCATCTCGCTGGTTCGCTCGCTGCCTGCCGACCCCATCATCGTCCGGCAGAACTGGCTCGACGCCTACGACTTCACCAGCACCACCGGCTCGCAGGCGCTCAACGATTACGCCCGCGCCAACGACCCCTTCGCCAAGCTCGGCCACCAACAGATTTCGATCGACGTCTCAAGCGTGATCCGCGCGTCACCCGCGAGCTTCCGCGTCGAATGGGTCGAGCACCGCTATGAGGACGGCGCACTCGCCGACACCTCGCGGTGGACCGCGATCCTGACCATCGCGATCCAGACGCCAACCTCCGCCGACGTGCTCCGCAAGAACCCGCTCGGCATCTACGTCACCGCAATCAACTGGTCCAAGGAGCTGGGACAATGACCCTGCCGATTTCCATGGAAGCCGGCGGCCCGGCTTCACACACTTCCGTAATTCATCCGAGCCGGAAAGGAGGCCCTGCGCCTTTCCGTAAAGCCGGGCTGGCGGTTCTCCTGATGTCGGTCACGGCGCTCGGCGGCTGCGCCCACAAGTTCATCCCGCCCGACATCAACTATGACAGCGCCGTCCCGGCAAAGCTCACCGTCGATCCGCCGGTGCCGGTCAAGGTGGTCGAGTTGCCAAAGCTGTTGCCGTTGCCCGGCCAGTTGAAGCCGCTCGACACCGGAAAGCCGACGCCGGAGGCGGCCGATCCCGCCGCCAGGATCGACCAAGCCAACGCGGCGGCGCGCGTGCAGCCTGTGCGGAACGGCTTTATCAATGCCGTCCAAGTCTATCCCTATTCGGCGGGCGCGCTCTATCAGGCCTATACGGCGCCAGGCGAGATCACCGACATCGCCTTGCAGGACGGCGAGCAGCTCGTCGGTTCCGGGCCCGTGGCCGCCGGGGACACGGTGCGCTGGATCATCGGCGACACGGAAAGCGGCGCGGGTCCTACGAAAAAGATCCACATCCTGGTCAAGCCGACGCGCCCAGACTTGGTGACCAACCTTGTCATCAACACCGATCGCCGGACCTATTTTCTGGAGCTGCGCTCGACCGAGAAGACCTACATGGCCTCTGTCTCCTGGCAGTACCCGGAGGACCAGCTCATCGCCCTGCGCCAGCAGAACCAAGCCGCCGAGGCCGCCGCGCCGATCGCGACGGGCGTCGATCTCGCTGCAATTAACTTCCGCTATGCGATCGAAGGTGACAGCCCCGCCTGGCGTCCGCTGCGCGCCTTCGACGATGGCCAGAAGGTCTTCATCGAATTCCCATCCGGCATTCGCCAGGGCGAGATGCCGCCGCTCTTCGTCATCGGACCGGCCGGCGGCTCGGAGTTGGTCAATTACAGGGTCAAGGGCAACTACTACATCGTCGATCGCCTGTTCGCGGCGGCCGAACTCCGGCTCGGCGACAAAGACAGCGAACGCCGCGTCCGGATTGTCCGCACCGACGGAAGGCCGCGGTCATGACGACGGAGGGCTCTGACGAACACCAGGCGGCCCCCACGCCAGCTCCCACCCCGGACCTGCGCCTGAGAGGCGAGCATCCCCGCGTCACGCGGCTTTCGCGCAAGGTTCTTGTCACCCTTGGCGCGGTGTCCGCGCTCGCCATTGCAGGCGCGCTCGGCTACGCGCTTCAGACCCGCAACAAGGCCCAGAACGGCCAGGAGTTGCTCAGCACGCAAAACCACCCGTCGGCTGAGGGGCTCGCCGGCCTGCCCAAGGATTACACCGGCCTGCCTCGCCAAGCGCCCCCGCTCGGACCGCCGCTCCCCGGCGACCTCGGCAAACCGATTCTCAATGCCGGAGCCGCGCCGAACAGCACAGCATCCGCGCCGGATCCGGCGGCGCAGCGTGCCGCCCAGGAGATCGAGGCGGCGCGTGTCAGCAAACTATTCGCCCAGACCAACCAGCAGCGCCAGCCCCTCGGTCTCGCCTCCGCAGGACCCGTAGCTTCCGCGGGTCCGACCCCGAGCCCGCCCGTCGACGCCGGTGCCGCGCAGAACATGCAGGACCGCAAGACCGCCTTCCTCAACGCCTCGACGGATCGTCGCACGGTCAGCGATGACCGCCTTCAGGCGAAGGCATCGCCCTATGTCGTGCAGGCGGGTACAGTCATCCCGGCGGCGCTGATCACGGGGATCCGTTCCGATCTGCCGGGCCAAATAACGGCCCAGGTCACCGAACCGGTCTACGACAGCCCTACCGGCAATTATCTCCTGATCCCGCAGGGCGCGCGGCTGATCGGCCAGTACGACAGCTCCGTCGCCTTCGGACAGAGTCGCGTTCTCTTGGTGTGGACGCGCGTGATCATGCCGGACGGCACGTCGATCGTTCTCGAGCGCCAGCCGGGAGCCGACACCGAAGGCTATGCCGGTTTGCAGGACCAGGTCGATTATCATTGGGGCGAGCTGTTCAAGGCGGCCGTGCTCTCGACGATCCTGAGCGTCGGCGCCGAGGCCGGCACGAGTGATAGCGAGAACAATCTCGCCCAGGCGATCCGCATGGGCGCGTCCAACAGCATCAGCCAAACCGGCCAGCAGATCGTTTCGCGTCAGCTCAACATCCAGCCGACCCTGACCATTCGGCCGGGCTTCCCAGTCCGCGTCATCGTCACGCGTGACCTCGTGTTGGCGCCTTACGGCAAGGGAGGCACCCCATGACGAAGCTCAAGCTCGGGCCGCTGGCTGACGACAAGCCAGTCAAGGTCACTATCGAGCTACCGGCCGCGGTCCACCGAGACCTCGTCGCTTATGCCCAGGTCCTGAGCGGGACGACAGGGCAGACCGTGTCCGATCCGGCGAAACTCATCGCTCCCATGGTCGAGCATTTCATCGCAACTGACCGCGGGTTTCGGAAAGCCAGGCGCGAATCCGCTACTCAATCGGGCGGGCGCAAGCCTGAGAGATCTGGGTAGCGCTGCCGCAGCAAGGCGAGAAAGGGGGAAAGCGTGGGATTCCGGTTTGATTGGCGCCAATAGGCCATGAAATTCAGGCGGGTCGGCCCTTCCTCATCATGGACTTCATGGTAGGTGACGCCTTCGTAGTGAAGGCCTGTCGCGCCTTCGAGCATCAGGAGTCCGCCGTATTCGGCAGCGACTAGACTGAGCAAACGGTCAAGCGCGGAGTCCTGATATGACAAGCGCTGAGGGCCGTAGTCGCTGAGCCTCGTGATCAATAGGCGCTCAAGTTCCGGCCCCGGCCCACGTTGCGGGATCAACAATGCCTCGCCCGCCAGCTCCGGCCAACGGATGATCGCCTTTCTTGACAGGGGATGATCCGAATGAAGCGCGACGATTATTCTCTCGCTCCACAAAGGCAGGGTGCGATCGTCCCAGCCATGCCGGCTGGCGGTCATTATCGCGATATCGACAATGCTGTTGGCCAGCGCGCTCAGAAGCTGGTCGTGGCTGCCATCAACCGTTCGCACTTCGACCTCGGGGAAGCGGCGGCGGTGCTCCAGGAGCGTCGCGAACATATTCCCCGTAGATAGGGACGCATAAACGCCGAGCGTCAGCCGGCCGTTTTCGCCGCGGCTCCGGGTCCGCAGCATGCGCAGCGCGCAATCGGTCTCAGCAATAATACGTCGCGCGCTCTCGAGAAATTCGAGCCCGGCCACGGTTGGGTGGGTTCCCCCGTTGGTGCGCTCGAACAGCGCCGCGCCGAGGAGATGCTCTATATGTTTAAGGCGCCTGCTGAGCGTCGATTGCCGGACCTGCAGCGCCTCGGCGGCTTGCCTCAAGCTCCGATGCTGTGAAGTGACAATCGCCCACTTCAAATCTCGAAGCTCGAGGTCCACGTTACATCCCCATCAACGCGCCGCTGCGGGCGGTCGCCGAGATGGTGGCTCGGAGTGATGGGGAGACGGCGGGCCGGTCGGATGCTGTTTGCCCGATGGCCATCATGAGTTGATGGCCGCAAGCGTTTCCGCAAGAGCGGTGCTGATCGCCATCTGCCTATCTCCGGCCCGTCGCGTCAGATAGGGTAGACGGTCTTGATCCATGTCGTTCACGCCCCCTCCGGTCAGCTCGACGATCAAAACATAAGAGTGTATATGCATTTAAAATGGTGTAAAAGGAAGTCATGAAACCGCCGTCTGGAACCGACAGTCTTCCCGCCCGTCTGCAAAGCCCGATCGTCGGCGGCATCGACATTAGGGAGGTGGCGGGCTGCACATGCTTGCGCCTCCGCCGCTCAAGCCGAGAGGCGACGCGGCTTTTCGACGCCCATCTCTCAAAAGTGGGACTGACGATCGGGCAATTCGGACTGATGGCTCGGCTTTATGCCGTGGGCATTTTTCGAGAGTCTATCTCGATCAGGGACTTAGCGAAGCTTTTCGGCATGGATGCCACGACCCTCGTTAGAACGCTTAAACCGCTTGAACAGCAGGGTTGGATCGTCGGGGAACAGAATCCCAAAGACCGCAGGTCACGTCTCCTGACACTGACAAAGGAAGGGCGCGAACGTCTCGCCGTGGCCATGCCCCAGTGGGAGGCCGCGCAACGGGAACTCCGCGAATCGATTGGGGAACCCTCGGCGCTTGCCCTCAACGGTATGCTCGATCTTGTCGGTCAGAAGCTGCAATTGGATCTATCCGCGCTTGACGAGGAGACCACGCCGCCGATATAGCTGCATATGCATCTTTGGGGGAGGGCATGGCGAGCGCATCCGAACGTGGCGAGCCCGCCGCCCCCCGCGGCCTTCTGCAGCGCCCCCGCCTGCTGATCATCAGCACCGTCGTTCTGCTGACTGTCGCCATCGGCGCGCTGCTCTGGTGGCTGGACGCCCGCAACTACGAGTCCACCGACGACGCCTTCATCGACACCCACATCGTCCGTCTGGCGCCTCAGGCGGCCGGGCGTGTGACCGAGGTCTCGGTCAGCGACAACGAGCTGGTCCAGGCCGGCCAGAGCGTGCTCACAATCGATTCCGCTGATGTCGCCGCCCGCGTCGCCGAGGCCAAGGCCCAGCAGGCCCAGGCCAGCGCGCAGGCCGACTACGCCGCCGCCCAGATCACCATCGACCAGACGGCCCTGCAACAGGCCGAGGCCGATCTCGCCGCGGCCAAGGCTCCAGCCGACAACGCCGCGTCCGATCTGGCCCGCTATCGTCGGCTCGCCGCCCTCAACCCCCTGGCGGTCTCGCAGCAGCAGATCGACCAGGCAACCTTCACGGTCCGCCAGACCGCCGCTCAGCGGGACGCTGCCGCCAGGGCCGCCGACTCGCGGCTCGCCACTATCGCCGCCGCACGCACCCAGCTCGCCGCCGCCAGGGCGGCCGTCAACGCCGCCGAAGCCCAGCTCGACGAGAACAATGTCCTGCTCGGCTACACCCATCTCGTCGCGCCCGTGGCCGGGCACGTCACCGCTAAGTCGGTGGCCCTCGGCGATTACGTGCAACCTGGAACCCAGGTGTTTGCCATCGTTCCGCTGACGGTCTGGGTGACCGCCAACTTCAAGGAGACCCAGCTCAAACTCATGCGGCCTGGACAGAGCGTATCGATCAAGGTCGACGCCTGCCCGGAAGACCATCTGCGCGGTCATGTCGATTCGATCCAGCGCGGAGCCGGCCAGGCGTTCGGCGTCCTCCCGCCCGAAAACGCCACCGGCAACTATGTCAAGGTAGTGCAGCGCGTGCCGGTAAAGATCGTCTTCGACGAGGCGCCGCGCGATTGCGTCCTCGGCCCCGGCATGTCGGTCGAGCCGACGGTCAGGGTTCGCTGAGCATGGCGCGCACCGCCGAAGACTCCGGAATCGACGCCGGCTGGACGCCCGAGCGCTCTGTCGCCGGCACGCGCAGCCCGTGGACGATCATCAGCGTCATTTCGATCGCCACCTTCATGACCACTCTCGACTCCTCGATCGTCAACGTCGCCCTAAATCACGTCGCCGGCGCGATGGCGGTCAGCTACGATGAGGCCACCTGGATCAGCACTTCGTTCCTAGCCTCGACGGCGATCATCATCCCGATCTCCGGCTGGCTGGCCAACGTCATCGGCCGCAAGCGCTACTACATGATCTCGGTGGCCCTATTCACACTTGCGTCGCTGCTTTGCGGCATTGCCCCGAACCTCGGCATGCTGATCTTGGCGCGCGTCCTGCAAGGCGCGGCCGGCGGCGGGCTGGCGGCGGTCGAGCAGTCGATGATTGGCGACACCTTTCCACCCAGCAAGCGCGGTATGGCGATCGCCGCCTATGGTCTGGTGGTCCTCGTAGGCCCGGTCGTCGGGCCGATCCTGGGTGGCGTGATCACTGACAACGCCTCTTGGCGCTGGTGCTTTTTGATCAATGTGCCGGTCGGCGTGCTGTCGCTGTTCCTGGTCTATCGCATGATCGACGAGCCGATTGCGCTGAGACGCGACCGCGCCAAGCTCTTGGAGCGGGGCCTGCGCGTCGACTTCCCGGGCTTTATCCTTGTGGCGCTGTTCTTCGGCTGCCTGGAGATCACTCTCGACCGCGGCCAGGCCGACGACTGGTTCTCCTCGTCGACCATCGTCACGACGGCGATCGTCGCCGCAATGTCGCTGCTGTTCTTCATCCCCTGGGAGCTGACTCGCAAGGAGCCGATCGTCCCCATCGCCATGTTCGGGCGGCGCAACTTCGGTGTCGCCAGCATCTTCCTGCTGATCACCGGCCTCCTTCTTTTCGGGACCACCCTGTTCATTCCCCAGCTGCTGCAGGTGGTCATGGGCTATTCTTCGACCGACGCCGGCCTGGCGCTCACCGCTGGGGGCGTGGCGACGATCATCGCCATGCCGATCAGCGGCGCGCTCTCCGGTAAGGTCGATCCGCGCCTGCTCATCGGCGGGGCCTTCGTCGTTCAGGGCCTAGCGCTGTGGAACATGAGCCACCTGAACACCGACCTCGCCTTTAGCGACGCCGCCTTAGCCCGGATGTTCCAGGCAATCAGCCTGCCGTTCCTGTTCGTGCCGATCAACACCGTCGCTTACACCGGCCTCAAGCCCAACGAGACCAATCAGGCCTCGGCGATGATGAACGTGGCCCGCAACCTTGGCGGCACCATCGGCATCTCTTCGGTCCAGACCATGCTCGCCCAGCGCTCGCAATGGCATCAGGCGCGCCTCGTCGAGCACCTCGATCCGCTCAATCCCAACTACAACTTGGCGCTGTCGCAAGCAGCCAGTCGCCTGCAGGATTTCGGCCAGTCGGCGATCAACGCCCAGAGCATGGCCGTCGCTAATCTCTACCGCCAGCTCGTCCGTCAAGCGCAGATGCTGGCCTATATCGACGTCTTTCACACCCTGATGCTGGTGGTCTTTGCCTGCATTCCGCTGCTGGTGCTGATGAAGGTGCGCAAACGCGGCGCCGCCCAGGCCGGAGCTAGACATTGACCGCCGCCCGCGCCCTCGCTGTCGTATGCCTTGCGGGGCTCTCCGCCTGCACGGTCGGCCCGAACTATCGCCAGCCGGACGTTCCCATGCCGCCGGCATTCAGCGAACTGAGCAATCCGGCCGGACCGCCGACATCGGACGCCGACCTCGCCAGATGGTGGCTGCAGTTCCGCGATCCGGTGCTGCAGAGCCTCATTGAGCGGGCCCTGGCGAATAACCTCGGTCTCGAAGCGGCGGCCTCGCGCATCCGCCAGTCGCGGTTCGACGAGAAGGTGGCGCGGGCCGGGCAGTGGCCGACGGTCAACGCCATCGGCGCGCCGCTCACTCTCAACTCGGATGGCTCGTCAGGCGGCGGCACGTCCGGCGCGCCGGCCCAGGGCTTTGAAATTCCGGGCCATCTCAACCTTTATGCAGCCGGCTTCGACGCCACCTGGGAGATCGATCTCTTCGGCGGCGTCAGGCGGCAGATCGAGGCGGCCAAGGCCAACAGCGACGCCGCCGTTTGGGCCCGGCGCGACAGCCAGGTGACGCTGACTGCCGAGGTCGCCGCCGACTACCTGACCCTGCGCGAGGTCCAGACCCGGATCGATATCGCCGAGGCGGAGCTGCACCGGCAGAAGGACATCGGCGCCTTGGTGGCGTCGCGGCGCGAGGCCGGCTTCGTCACCAACCTCGACGTCAACCAGCAGACCGGTGCCACCGCCGCCGCCGCCGCCCAGCTTCGCCAGCTCGAGGCCGAGGAGCGCACCCAGATCCACGCCATCGCCGTCCTACTCGGCGAGCCGCCCGAAACCCTGGAACCGACCCTGGCCCGTGGGGCCGCTCAGGCCCCGCCGCCGCCGGAGCTGCCCGCTGGCCTGCCGTCGCAACTGCTGCAGCGCCGCCCCGACATCCGCGAAGCCGAGCGCAAGCTCGCCGCCGCCAACGCCGAGATCGGCGTCCAGACCGCGGGTCTTTATCCCAAGCTCGACCTCATCGGCCTGGCCGCCTTCGCCTCGCCGACGATCAGCAATCTGTTCTCCAGCCAGGCCTTCTCTTCAGCCGGCGTCGGCATGGTGACGGCGCCGCTGTTCACGGCTGGCAAGACCCTTGCGCAGATCAATGAAGCCAAGGAGCAGGCGACTCAGGCCGAGATCGCTTATCGCAGCGCCATCCTCGGCGCCTTGCGCGACGCCGAGGACGCCCTGGCACGTTACCGCTCCGAAGAGGCGCGCCGCGTCCAGCTCGCGCAGGCGGTGAGCGCCGCCGACAATTCCCTGACCATCGCCAAACAACAGTACAGCGTGGGCCTCGTCACGTTCCTGAATGTTTACACGGCTGAGACCACCCTCCTCAACGCTCGCGACCAACTGGCGCAATCCGACGCCGCGGCAGCGCAAGACCTCGTCTCGCTCTACAAAGCCCTCGGCGGTGGCTGGGCCGCTTGATCTCTGCGTCCAGGTTCGAGGCCACTGCCACCTCGGCATTGTTGACAATGGCCGCGGCCTGACCACCGGAACCCGGGGTTTCGCATCTGATCGGCCGGTCGGTTAGGAGCTGTATCCGTTCACGCCGCCCCAGTGATTTAGCCCGGGGCAGATATTGGTGTATATGCAGTTATAATGGCGTAATGGGAAGTCATGAAACCGCCGTCTGGAACCGACAGTCGTCCCGCCCGTCTGCAAAGCCCGATCGTCGGCGGCATCGACATTCGCGAAGTGGCGGGCTGCACGTGCTTGCGCCTTCGCCGCTCTAGTCGCGAGGCGACGCAGCTTTTTGACGCGCATCTCTCAAAAGTGGGCCTGACCATCGGGCAATTCGGCCTAATGGCGCGACTTTACTGCGTGGGCATTTTTCAAGAATCTCGATCATCTATCAAGAGCTTAGCGGAGATCATCGGCGTCGACCCAACGACCGTCGTTAGAACACTTAGACCGCTTGAACAGCACGGTTGGATTGCCGGAGAGCAGGATCCGAGAGACCGCAGATCGCGCCTTGTGGCTCTAACGCAGGCGGGGCGCGAACGTCTTGCCTTGGCTATGCCCCGGTGGGAGGCCGCGCAGCGGGAGCTTCGCGAGTCGATTGGGGAACCCTCGGCGCTTGCCCTCAACGGTATGCTCGATCTTGTCGGTCAGAAGCTGCAATTGGATCTATCCGCGCTTGACCAATAGGCCGTGCCGGCAATATAGCTGTATATGCATCTAGGTGCTGCGGCTCCGCGATGCTTATGCAGGAGCACCGCCGATGCCATGCCGCGCCGAAGCACACTCTAACCGACTCGACTCCGAGCTGACGGTCGCGCGGCTCGAACTCGACGTGGCCGGCGCCCGTCAGGACCCCGCCCGTGCAACCGTCGCCTGCGACCGTACCCCGGGCAACGTCCCGGAAGCTGCGCAGGCAACCGCAACGGCGGATGCGCCGAAGCGCCGCCGCATCCATCACGCCACCCCGCTGGCCTTCTAACGGAGGCCACGATGTCAAATTCCGCGCCCGCCTCTGTCGCCCCTTCTCAGACGGCGTCTCCCCCTGGCAGCCACGCGTTGGACAAGCGCGCCCGCCTCCTGACCGGTCCGATCCTGCCGACGCTTCTCAACCTCACGATGCCGGTCATCGCGGTCATCGCTGCGCAGACGTTCGTCGCGGTGTTGGAAGCATTCTGGGTGAGCCGACTAGGCACAGCGGCGGTCGCGGGCATCTCGCTCGTGATCCCGCTCTACATCCTGATGAACACGATGAGCAACGGCGGGATCGGCGGCGGGGTCTCGTCGGCGATCTCACGCGCGATCGGGGGCGCCCGCGCTGCCGACGCCGACGCGCTGCTGTTCCATAGCGTGCTGATCGCGGTCGCTTTCGGAGCGCTATTCACAGGTGCCTGGTTCCTGTTCGGACGCACGATCACCGCCGCACTTGGCGGTGCGGGCGAATCACAGGGCGATGCTCTCACCTACGCTGGTTGGGTGTTCGGCGGCGCGCCGCTGATATGGACCGTCAACCTGATGGCCTCGGCGATGCGGGGCGCGGGCGAGGTCAAGCTCCCCGCGATCGTGAGTTTAATCGGCGCAGGCGTGCTGATCCCGCTCTCGCCGGCGCTCATCTTCGGGCTCGGGCCGTTGCCGCGCCTGGGCGTCGGCGGCGCTGGCGTGGCGACGCTGATCTATTACACCGGCGCGCTCCTCGTGTACGCGCGTCATTTGTCCGCCGGACGTGGCGGTCTTCGCCTCGCTCTTAGCGCGCTCAGCGGCCGGCACTTCGGCGACATCCTGGGGGTCGGCCTGTTGTCGGCAATCGGCTCGACGTTCGCGAGCCTCACTGTCGTCGGTCTGACCGGAGCGGTCGGGCATTTCGGCGCGCAAGCGCTTGCCGGCTACGGTATCGCCTCGCGAGTCGATTCCCTTCTGATCCCGCTCCTGTTTGGTCTCGGAAGCGGCGTAGTCCCGCTGGTGGGCGTCGCAACTGGCGCGGCCGATCATGCACGCGCTCACGCCATCACCCGTCTTTCTGCAACCATCGCTCTTCTGTTCTCAGAGGGAGTGGGCCTTCTCGTCGCTTTCGCGCCCTGGCTCTGGATGAACCTGTTCAGTCACGACCCGCAGGTGCTGGCGGACGGCGCGTCCTACTTCCGTACCGCTGCGCCTTTCTACGGCTTCTCCGGGGCCGGCATCATGCTCTACTTCGCGAGCTAGGGCCGGCGACGCATGCTCTGGCCGTTCGTCGCCTCGTTCACGCGCCTAATCGTCGCCGCGGGCGGCGCCTGGTGGCTGGCAGGGCATGGCGCCAACCTCAACGGCGTGTTCGCCTGCGCGCCGGCAGGCGCCGTCCTATTCGGCGCGATCAATTTCGCTGGGCTGCTGGCCGGACGTCCTCGATCCACGCCCAAAGTGGCTTCGGCGGCTCGCTCATGAGCCGGCAACAACAAAGTCCAATCTCGTCGGGTGTGGCGGGAGCGAAGCCCAAGATTACGAGGTTGGGGAGAGCACAATGGAACAGGACGTAGTCATAGCAAGGCGCAGCTTGATTAAGTCGACGGCAATGATCGCCGCCGTGGCTCCGCTGGCTACATTGGCCACGTCGGCCTCAGCGCAGGAACAGACTTCGCCGGCCGATGCACCGACACCGACAAAGCTTGCCGAAGTGCCGCTCGGCCCGAACACCGTGCTGACGGTAGAGCGGCGCGGCCAGGTCGCACTGTTTGGCCTAAACCGACCGCATGTCCAGAACCGGGCCGATCCCGAGACCATGCGCGCGATGGCCAAGGCGTATTACGACTATGACCATGATCCATCGCTGCGCGCAGCCGTCCTGTTCGGCCATGGCGAGCATTTCTCGCGTGGTATCGATGTTGATGCCTACAAGGCGGTCGCCAACTCAGGCAACCCGCTAGCCGGGCTTTCAGGGGCCATAAATCCGCTGGGGCTCGGGCAACACCTCACCAAGCCGCTGATCGTCGCTGTCCACGGCGACACCTGGAATCTGGGGGACGAACTATTCCTCGCGGCCGATATTCGAGTGGCGGCTGCAAACACCGATTTC
>Ga0335075_10006126_pt1 | contig 18588 bp, 19 predicted proteins | sample Lox_Sample_24_FD_206723 | JGI IMG/M metagenome (GOLD analysis project Ga0335075, IMG submission 206723) | Soil microbial communities from Loxahatchee National Wildlife Refuge, Florida, United States - Lox_Sample_2.4 | ecosystem: Environmental > Terrestrial > Soil > Wetlands | place: USA... | reverse complement strand
CAGACCGCGGCATCTCATGCACGCCCGGCATGCAGGGGATGCCACGGCTCCCGCGCACGGGACCGATTGGCATGTTTTACAGGTGGCGGGCGACCCTCACCCCGGAAACCCCGGGGCGACCGGCTAGCCCGGGATCAGGCCCTCGCCGGTGAACTCGGCCTTCGCCTCTTGGAACGAGACGTCGGGCGGAGGGAGGATCACGTCGGAGGGCCCCAGCCGGTCCTCCGGCACGGATGCGCCGTTATTGCGCACGAACGCGAGCAGCTCCTGGAAGGCGTCGTGGAATCGGTCCTCTAGCCTAGGCCGCGAAGCGGTAGCCGACCCCCGGGTCGGTGCGGATGTAGCGCGGGCCCTCGGGCGGCTCGATCTTGCGGCGCAGGTTCGCGATGTGTGCGCGCAGCACCTGCGTGTCCTCGCCGTAGCCGGGTCCCCAGACCGACACGAGCAGATCGCGGTGGGTCATCAGCCGCCCCCGGTTTCGCACCAGCAGGCGGAGCAGGTCGAACTCGGTGGGGGTCAGGTGCACCTCCTGACCCTGAACCCGCACCGTTCGGCGGGCCAGGTCCACCTCCAAGCCGTCCACTCGCACCTCGGCCTCCTCGCGCTCGGGCGCGATCCGGCGCAGGTTGGCCTGCAGGCGGGCCACCAGCTCGCGCGGGCCGAACGGCTTGGTCACGTAGTCATCGGCGCCGGCGGCCAGCGCCCTGACCTTGGCGTCCTCCTCGCCGACCGCCGAGAGAACGATCAGTGGCATGTCGGTCCACTCGCGCAGCCGCCGGGCCAGCTCGACACCATCGAAGTCGGGCAGGAGCAGATCGATGATCGCCGCGTCGGGTCGCTGGAGCGCGGCCAGGTCGAGCGCCTCCTCGCCGGTCGCGGCCGGCAGTACCTCGAAGCCGGACTCGCGGAGGATCACCCGCAGGGCCCGCAGGATCTGCTGCTCGTCATCCACGACGAGAACCTTTGGTCGGGGTTCGGTCATGTCGTGGATGACGCGGAATCGACGACTAGAACCTTGGGGCGCGGCTCGGTCATGTCGTCGATGACGCGGAATCGACGACTAATACGCGTGGCCGTGGTGTGGAGTTCACGTCGGCAGCGGGGCGGCGGGTGCGGGATCCGGATCGGGGAGCGCCGGCTGCTCGATCGGCAGGGCGACAACAAAGCTCGAGCCTTGTCCCGGGAGTGACTCCACCGAGATCGTGCCGCCGTTGGCCTCGACGAACCCCTTGGCGATGGCCAGCCCCAGCCCCGAACCGCCCCACGGTTCGTCTCGGGCCCCCGGACCGCGGTAGAAGGGCTCGAAGATCCGGGCGCGGTCGGCGGGGCGGATGCCCGGGCCCTGATCCACAACGCGCACGACCGCGCGTGAGCCGCTGCGGCGGATGCGCACCGACACGGGTAGGCCGCCGGAGTAACGCAGGGCGTTCTCGAGCAGGTTCGCGAACGCGCGTTCCAGTTGGGCGGCGTCGGCGCGCACTGGGGGGACGTCGGGGTCCATCGCCAGCCGCACGTCACCGCTGGAATCGGGAAGGCTGTCGCGTGCCGCGAGCACGACATCCTCCAGCGAGACCCAGTCCTCGCGCGGCTCAGCGCGGCCCGCCTGCAGGCGCGAGAGGTCGAGCAGCTTGTCGACGAGCGCCGCCAGCTGTTCGCCCTCCTCGATGACAGCCTGACTCAGCTCGGTGCGCTCGGCCGGGGTGAGCGAGTCGCTGCCCAGGGCGTGGCCGGCGGCCACGATAGCCGTGACCGGAGTGCGCAGGTCGTGTGAGACCGCGCGCAGCAATGCGGTCTTGACGTCGTCGCTGCGCCGCAGCGCGGCGGTCTCGACCGCCTCGGCCTGGAGCGCGTCCCGGCGGACGGCGATCGCCACGAGCGCGCCCAGCGCTGGGACGACGTACGTCTCCAGTCGCTGTTCGGCGTCGCTGGACAGCTTGCGTGGTACCAGTAGCGTCGCGACCTGGATCCCGTCCGCGCCCGACAGCGGAGCGGCTCGGCGGCGCTCGTCGCCTTGGCGCGTGCCCAACTCGATCGAGGCCGAGCTCAGGTCCAGTGCCTCAGCCACGCGGTGCGCGGCGGCGGACAAGGCAAGTGAGGTCTCGGTTCCACCCAACAGCTCTCGCGCCAGCGCCGCCGCCAGATCGGCCTCCGCTCGGCGCCGGTCGGCCTCCATCGCGCGGTTACGGGCCAGGTCGGCAATCGTGCTCACGGCGACGGCGACGACGACGAACGCGATGAGCGCCACCCAGTTGCGGCTGTCAGAGATCGTGAAGCGATCGATCGGGGGCAGGTGGAAGAAGTTGAACGCCGCCGCGCTGATCAGCGATGTGAAGAGGCCGAGCCCCAGTCCCCAGTAGGCCGACACCACCAGCACCGCCGGCAGGTACACGACACTGAGCGAGACGACGGGCGCGAGGCTCTTGAGCGCGTAGATCGCGGCCGTGGCGGCCGCCACCGAGATCACGGCAACGCCGATACCGAGACCGAGATCCGGTCTGGGGGCTCGCAACCTGCCCGGCCGCTGTACGGGGAACAGCCGCGCCGATAGATGGAACTTCTCCTCAGCGCCGGCCGCCGGCGCCTTAGCGAACTCCTCTGCGGCGGGTGACGGCGGCGCTTCGGTCACGCTGTTCCCGCACCGCCGTAGGAGGTGGGCGGCGTACCGTCCGCCTGGGATTGGGCAATCTGCTCCAGCAGCCCGGAGGGGCTCGTGCCGCCGAGCACCCGCAGGCGGGGCAGGCGATAGGGATCCTCGCCGGGGCTCGCCCAACCCGGGACCACCGTCGTCGAGCCGACGAAGCCGGCTGCCTTGACCGCCGCGATCACCGTCGCGTCGTAGTGGCCCGACGGGTAGCAGAACCAGTTGACCGGAACGTCGTAGCGCTTCTGGAGGATGTGACGCGCGGTCTGGACCTGGTACTGCAGCTGGGACGCGTCCAGTGTGATCAGGTCCGCGTGGCTGATTCCCTGCGTATCGAGTTCCCACCCGGCCGCGATCAGACCTCGGACCTGGGCGTCGGTGAGTCCTCCCTGCGACGGTGGCAGCCCGGTGAGCTGGATGTTCTCATTGCCCACCCAGCCGAGCCGCTTGAGGATCGGGAGCGCGTTCTCGTACTGCGACGCGTAGCCGTTGTCGAAGGTGAGGACGATTGGCTTGCCCGGCCCGAGCGGGACGCCGCGCGTCCAGTAAGCCTCGAGCTGATCGAGTGTCACCGCGTGCCATCCGGCCGCCTTCAGCGCCTGCATCTGCGCGGCGAACTCGTCGGCCGGGACGTAAAGCCCGGGGAAGGGTGCGCCCGCAGGCGGCGGGTTGATCACGTGGTACATGAGCACGGGCACGGTCGCGGTCCCCGGCTTCCCGGTCCCGACGCTCGTGACGGTGGAGTGCGGACCGCTCGATTTCGCCAACGTCGCGCCGGTGTGGTGGCTCGCCGCGCCGCTTCGGTGGTGACCCGACCCGATCGTGCGAGCGGCATCGGTCTGCGAAGCGACCGTGCTCGACCCGCTTCCGCTCGTAGCGGCGATCGCGATTGCCGTTGCGACGAGCCCGACCCCGAGCAGGGCCGCCAGCGCGATCAGCCGAGCGCGTCGCACGCGCGCCCGCCGCTCACGCTCTCTGGCGAGCCGCCGCGCGCGAATTTGCTGCTCGTTCATCAGCCCACGAGCGTACCCGCCGCGAAGGCGAAATACAGGATGATCAGCAGCGCAGCGCCCGGGCGGCGCATGCCTCGTTTGCCACCCAAGAGCACGAGCGTCGCGACCGTCATCGCCACCAGCCACCCGAGCTGCTGTTTCGCGACGCTCGATAGCGCCGCGAACGTCACGAACAACGAGGGCCCGATCACGCCGACAGCCAGGTTGATCGAGTTGCTGTTGAACGTCTCACCGACGAGCGCGGCGCCGCGCCCGGCCAGTCCGAGCCGGATCGCCGTCGCCGCGTTGGGCAGGCTGGTGAGTGGCGCGAGGATCAGCACCCCGAGCACGGTGTTCGCGATGTGCCAGTCGTGCCCCAGGCTGAGTGCGGCCTCAACCATCCCGAAGCTGCCCGCGATGATCAGCGCGGCGTCGACCACGATCAGACCGAGTAGATGGTGAGTCGGGTTGGGCGAGGTCTCGACGGCGCGCTCGGGCCCGGGGTGTTCGTGTAGCGCGCGCGACAGCCGCTCGACCGGAGACCTCGCCCTGGGGTGGAGCCGGTCGAGGATCTGCGGGCCGGCGATCACGAGCGCCAGGTAGGGAGCAATCACGCACACGGTGATCGCCACGGTCTCGGCGGGGGAGAGCCATCGGAACAACAGCACCGCGGCCAGCACCGTGACGAGCAGGCCGACGAGACCCTCGAGGGCGAGCGTCTCGCGCGCCAGGCGCACGCCGCCGGCGAGCAGGGCGCTCAGCCCGATCATCGCCGCGAGCTGGAACGCGTTCGATCCGACAAGGACCCCGACGCCGACGTCATGAGCGCCCTTGGCGAGTGCGAACAATGCCGAGGAGACGTTCGGGCCGTCTGCGGCGACCGCGGTGAGCAGCCCGATCAGCGCCTCGGGAAAGCCGAATCGCACGCCGAGCCGGTCGAGCCGGCGGGCAAACAGGCGCGCGGCCCCGAGCGTGACGGCGAGCGAGACCAGGAACAAGGGGGCTGCGAGGAGGGTTGCCATGGGCTGCGGGGTCGACGAAAAGTGCCGACCAGGCTTCCCGGCTCACCCTGAGTGCGACCCTACCGGAAGGACTCCGACCCCGGGCGGCGAAACGCAGACCATGCTGCTCAGACGCCGTCCACCGCAGATCGACACCCGCCCCTCGCATCCGGCCCAGGGCTTCGAGCACCTGGGCGGCGAGGCCATCGCCGTCCTCAAGTGGCTGAAGGACAACCAGGTCGAGTTCGTGCTCGTCGGCCCGGTGGCTGAGGCCATGCGCGGAGGCGACGCCTCCTCGGGTCCGGTGGCGATCATCCCCGCGCCCTACCGGCGCAACCACGAGCGCCTCTCACGCGCGCTCGACGCCGCCCACGCCCGGCCACGGCCGGAAACCGGCGCTCGCGACAGCCGCGAAGCCGTCGTTGCCAAAGCGATGGCCGAGCAGTCGGGTGCCGGCGAGCGCTGGGTTCTCGGCACCGGCACGCATTTTCTGGACGTCGAGGGGAGGCCGACCGGAACGCCGGGCTACCAGGAGCTGCTCTACGAATCCGCTCGCTTTGAGCCGGCCTCGGGCGTGGCTGTAGATGTCGCCTCGCCCGAGGACATCGAGCACTACGCCCACGTGCGCCGGACCGGGACCTCGCCGGAGCTGCGGATCACGCGTGGTGTGCCACAGGAATCCGCCGCCAACTCAACCTGAGCTTTAGGCAGGTTTTAGGGGTGCCCGGGCCGGATTGCGCTTGAGCGCCCGCTAGCCTTAGAGCATGCCGATTCGCCCCAGGACGGCGGCGCTGGGCGCGGGGGCGTGCACAGCGCTGCTGGCGGTCGTCTGGTTTGCCGCCTTTCACATCGGGTTCTTTGGACACGCCGATGAGTCGATCTATATCCAGTTCGGCGACCTGCACGGTCACGGGCGCGTCGAATGGGTCGCGCATCACATGGTGTCGCTCATCAACGTCGACCACTACGCGATCTGGGTGGCGGCGCTCATCGTGATCACGCTCCTGCGCGGCCGCCCGCGTTCAGCCTTCGCGGCGGGTGTGATCATCCTTGGCGCCAACGCGTCCACCGAGCTGCTCAAGCACGCGCTGGCCGCGCCGCGAGATGGCTGGCTGGTGCCTCCGGTGTCGTGGCCGAGCGGTCATTCCACCGGGGCGATGTCGCTGGCGCTGGCCGCGGTCCTGTGTGCCCCCGCCCGGCTGCGGCCGGCGGTCGCCGCCGTCGGTGCCGTGCTCGCCGTCGCGGTCGGCTACTCGGTGGTGGCGACCGGCATGCACTACCCGAGCGACGTGCTCGGTGGATTCCTGATGGCGACCGCTTGGGCACTGGCCATCGTGGCCGCGCTGCTCCGGGCCGAGCAGTGGCGTCCCTCTTCCACTACGCCGGCGGGCGAGCGCGTTTCCGTGGGGGCGGCCCTGGGCGCCCCCGGCGCGGTGCTGTTAGCCGCTCTCGCGCTTGGGGCGATCGCGCTGGTCACTCGCCCGCACCAGGTCGCGTCCTACATCCGCCTGCACGAGGCGTTTGTCGTCGGCGCGCTCGGCATCGCCGCGCTGGGCTTCACGCTGGCCACCGGCATGCTGCTCAGCGTACGTCGTAGCTAGCGATAACGGCCGGGCTCCCACAGCGGCTCATCGCCGCCGTTGGCTCCCCGGCTCAGAATGAACAGCAGGTCCGAGAGGCGGTTCAGGTATCGCACCACCTCGGGGTTGACCTGATCGCCACAGGCAATCGCCAGCCGCTCGGCGCGCCGGCACACCGTCCGGCAAACGTGCAGCTGGGCCGCCGCCCTGGTGCCCCCGGGAAGGACAAACGACTTCAGCGGAGCGAGCGTGGCGTTGACCTCGTCGCAGCGCTCCTCCAACCAAGTGGTCTGCTCGGGGATGACCCGCAGCCGCTCGTGGTCGGGGTCCTCCGGGGCGGCGATGTCCGCGCCGACGTCAAACAGATCGTTCTGGATGCGCCGCAGCCAGTCGCCGTAGCCGTCGGGAAGGTTCTCCACGGTCAGCGCCACGCCGATGTGGGCGTTGAGCTCGTCCACGGTGCCGTACGCCTCGATCCGCGGATGCGTCTTCAGGACGCGGCTCATGTCGCCGAGATGGGTCTCGCCCGAGTCCCCGAGGCGGGTGTAGATGCGGGTCAGGTTGACGGTCATCCGGGGTCGAGTCTAGACGTGTGCGGCGGACGGGTATGCACGTCGTGCGGTGACCATCACCGCGGCCATGCCCGCCCGGATGGGCCGGCCAACTCGCTCCTCGATCCCCCGGTTTCCCCGCTCGAGGGCTTCTCGCTGGGCTGATGTGAGACGGGGATAGAGCGAGGTCGTGCGCAGCAGAGCCCTCAGCTCCTCGGCGGTCTGCTCGGTGACCGTCGGCACCGCGGCGATCTCGACGTCCCGGAATAGGGTGGCGGCGTAGGGCCGCGCCACCTCCCGATGTCCAAGCCAAGCCCAGACATCCGAGACGTTGGCGCGCCGCTCCTCGACACCGCTCAGGATCGTGTCGAGGTCCCGCAGGGGCGGCAGGACCGCGGCGATCTCCGGAGCGGCCTCGGACAGCACCGAGATCAGTGCGTCGTCGTCGGTGACGATGTCCTCGCGCCGGAGCGCCCCGTACTGAATCAGCGCCAGCAGCCCGCCCGGCGCCAGCAACCGCGCCACCTTGGCCCAGCTCACGTCGGGATCGAGCCAGTGGAAGGCGGAGGCACAGAAAGCGGCAGCGAACCCGCCCTCGATGGCCGCGTCCTCAAAGCGGCTGTTGATGAACTCGACCGAGCCGGTCCCGCGGGCGGCCCGTCCAGCCAGCTCGATCAGGTTGGCACCCGGTTCGATGGCGGTCACGCGCAGACCGCGGCCCACGAGGCTGCGCGTCAGCTGTCCGGTGCCACAGCCGATCTCGAGCACCCGGTCGCCGTCGGTCAGGCCGGCGGCTTGCACGGCACGATCGACGAGTTCGTCCGGGTAGCCCGGCCGGTTGCGGTCGTACTCCGCCGCCACGGTGTCGAACACCACGCCGTAGCGTCGCTGGTCGGAATCGTGGGCCACGGACGCCGCAACGTACTGCGTCGGTCGGCGGCGCCTTGGGAGCCCGGCTGACGGCACCGCGGTACGATCACCGTCGTTCAAGGTCGGTGGCGCTGGGAAGCCGGTTGGAATCCGGCGCGGACCCGCCACTGTGTTCGGGGAAGCCGATCGCATTGAGCCACTGGCTGACGCCGGGTCAGCTGGGAAGGCGCGAGCGGTAGGCCCGAAAGCCAGGAGACCAGCTTCCGACCGTTACGCCAACAGCCCTCGTGGAAAGGGGTGGCCCTCATGCATCGTAGGACCGTTGTCGCTCTGATTGGAGCGATTGTCATGGCTATCGCAGGCTCCAGCGTCGCGCTGGCCGCGAGTTCCGGCCCGTCCGTCACCGTCCAGGTGAAGAACGGAACGAAGACTCTGGCCAACAGCGTCGTGCGGGGCGAGAAAGGCTGGATCACGAAGGGCGGAACCCCGAAGGGCAAGTGCCCCGCGAGCAGCGCGGCCGGGGCGCTCGACGCCGCCACGCACGGTAAGTGGACCGGGAAGTACTACGCGTCCGTGGGCGGCATCTTCGTCTCCTCGATCGACGGGGTGAAGCCGAAGGGCAACGACTACTGGGGCGTCTACGTGAACGGCAAGGCCTCGAGCGTGGGCGTGTGCTCGGTCAAGCTGAAGGCTGGCGAGAAGCTGCTGTTCAAGGTCGTGAAGTAACACCCGCAGGGCGCGCCGCAGGTCGATGACATCAAAGGTTGCAGCCGTAGCGAGCGCGATCGCCGTCGCGCTGGCGCTCGCCGGCTGCGGCCTGGGCGCCGGCAAGGGCACCTCAGATGTCGGGCTCACGATCACCCGTGACTTCGGCTCGGTGCCGGTCGGCTCGGTGGTCGAGCATCAGGTGCCCGGCTCGCAGACCGTGATGCGCATGCTCGAGCGCTCGTTCCGGATCAGCACGCGCTACGGCGGGGGATTCGTCGAGTCGATCAACGGCATCAGCGGTAACTCGGATCGGCGCGACTGGTTCTACTACGTGAACGGCATCGAGGCTCCGCTGGGCGCGGCGGGTACGGGTGTGCACAAGGGCGACCGGATCTGGTGGGACCTGCACGACTGGAGTGCGACCGATTCGATTCCGGCCGTGGTCGGCTCGTTTCCCGAGCCGTTCGTACACGGGATCGATGGACGCCGGTATCCGACCACGCTCGAGTGCGCCTCGGATACGACCGTAGCCTGCCAGCGGGTGGCGTCACAGCTCGACGCCATCGGTGTGAAGGTGGCCTCGCAGGCGCTCGGCGCCGGGGGCTCGGGAACGGACTCGCTCGCCGTCGTGGTGGGAACCTGGAAGGACGTGCAGGGCGAGTTCGCCGCCTCCGAGATCGAGGCGGGTCCAGGCTCGAGCGGGATCTATGCCCGGTTCGGCGGCATTAACGGCAGCACACTGGAGCTACTGAACCCGCATGGTCAGGTTGTCCGCACGCTCGGCGCCGGGGCGGGACTGATCGCCGCCACGGGCAACAGCTCAACGGCGCCGGTCTGGATCGTCACCGGCACCGACAAGGCGGGCGTCGCGGCCGCCGCCTCCGCGCTCACGGCCGCCCGACTGGACGACCATTTCGCGGTAGCGATGGATGGTCAGACCGACATCCCCGTGCCGCTCGAGGCCTCGTCGTGATCTACCGCCGCCGGCCCAGCCCGATGCACGTGGCCCGGGCCGGCGTGGCCTGCGCCTATTGCGCCGCGCTAGCGGTGGCCGCGTTGGTGCTCTCGGCGCCGATCGCGCTGGGAGCGATCGCGGTGGCGCTGGCCGGGGCGGCCGTGGGTGCCGGAGTGTGGCCCGACATGTTGCGCGCGATGCGGTTCGCACTGCCGCTCGGGATTCTGGTTATGGTCGTCAACGCGCTCGTCGTCCGCGACGGGCTGACCGTGATCGCGCGCCTGGGGAACTGGCCGGCGCTCGGCCAGGTCGACGTCACGCTCGAGGCGACGGTCGCCGGCGCGGTGCTCGGGCTGCGCGCGGTCGAGCTGGTGTTGTGCGCGGCCCTCTACACCGCCGCGGTCGATCCCGACGAGGTGCTACGCCTGTTCCGCCGCTTCTCGTTTCACTCCGCGCTCACCGCGACGCTGGCCACCCGGATGGTCCCGGTACTCGCGCGCGACGCGCGGCGGCTGGCGGACGCCCAGCGCTGCCGCCCGGGCCGGCCACCATCGCGGGCCCAGCTCATGCGCGCCGCGACCAGCGGCGTGCTGGATCGCGCGCTCGACGTGGCGGCTGCGCTGGAGGTGCGGGGCTACGGCTCCGCCCGGCGTCCGGAGCGCGGGTGGGGTCAGCGCCGGCCTTGGTCGCGCCACGACCTGGCTTTCGCCGCCGCGGCGGTGGCGATCCCGGTACTTGCCATCGGCGGGCGGATCGTGGGCTGGGCGCGTTTCGAGTCGGACCCCGCACTGCACGCGCCGATCGGGGCCGGCAGCGTGGTGCTCGCGGCCGGGCTGCTCGCCACCGCACTGTTGCCGTTCGCGGATCGAAAAGGGATCGAATGACGGTCCTCTCGCTCGACCGCGTCACGTACTCGTATCCCGGCGCGGCCACGCCGGCGCTAGAGGACGTCTCGCTGGAGATCGCTCCCGGGGAACTGGTCGTGCTGGCCGGCGCGTCGGGGTCGGGAAAGTCCACGCTGCTGCGCGTCGCCAACGGGTTGGTGCCCCACTTTCACGGGGGCGTGTTCGCCGGGGAGGCGATCGTGGCGGGGATGGACACGCGCGAGCACGGTCCCGGCCGGCTGGCCGCCGCCGTGGGCACGCTGTTCCAGGATCCCGAGAGCCAGATTGTGATGGGCACCGTCCGGGCCGAGATCGCCCTCCCCCTTGAGAATCGCGGCGAACCGGCGCCGTCCGTGGCGCGGGCCGTGGAGGAGGTCGCGCTGGCCCTGGGGATCGCCCATTTGCTCGACCGTCCCACGCCGGAGCTCTCCGGAGGCGAGCTCCAGCGCGTCGCGTTGGGAGCCGCGCTGGTCGGCCGACCCCGGCTGATCGTTCTCGATGAGCCGACCTCACAGCTCGATCCGGTGGCCGGAGACGAGCTGATTGCGTTGCTCCGCCGGCTGGGGGAGGACTTCGACACGGCGATCGTGATCGCCGAGCACCGGCTCGAGCGCTGCCTGCCGTTCGCCGACCGGGCGATCGCGATGCAAAGCGGCCGCGTGGTGTGCGACGGAACCCCGAGCGAGTTTCTGGCCTGGGCGTCGGGCGCGGCGCCGGAGCTGGCCACCCCCGGCGCGCGTCTTCTGTCCGGCCTTGGGCTCGCGCCGGTGGCGGGAGTGCGGGCCGCGCGGTCGGGATTGCGGGCGGCTGGGCTGTTGCCGGACCCCGGCGCGGCTATCGAGGCCGCCGATCCGGCAGCCGGGGGCGCCGCGCCAAGCGTCGACGGCGCGCCCGTGGGTGGGCGCCGCGAACGGCGCCGGCGCGCGGAGGAGGCTGCGGTGCAGTTCGATCGGGTGTGGCACGAGCTGGACCGCGGCCCCGTCATCCTGCGGAGCGTCTCCCTGTCGGTCCGCGCTGGTGAGCGGGTCGCCCTGATGGGCCGCAACGGCGCCGGCAAGTCGACGCTGCTGCGCCACGCCGCCGGCCTCATGCGGCCCACCCGGGGCAAGCTGCGCAGCGCGGGCCGCGTCGCGCTCCTGCTCCAGAACCCGACCGACTACCTGGTCCACGAGCGAGTCGAGCTGGAGGCGTCGCCCGCCGCGCTGTCGACGGTCGGTCTCGGCGATCGCGCCCACGCCGGACGCCACCCGCGGGACCTCTCGGGCGGGGAGAAGCAGCGCCTGGCGCTGGCGATCGTGCTCGATGGGGTGGACGGGGAGCCGGGTCAGGGGCCCGCGGTCGTGTGCCTCGACGAGCCGACGCGCGGCATGGACCGCCACCGCAAGGACGAGCTGGCAGCGCTGTTATGCGAGCTCGACGCCGCCGTGATCGTCGCGACCCACGACCCTGAGTTCGTGGCTGCGTTCGCGCAGCGCGTCATCCTCCTGGCCGACGGCGCCCCGATCGCCGATGGGTCCCCGAGCCAGGTGCTCGCCGGCGGCACCTACTTCGCCACCGAGACCGCTCGCATTCTCAGTGGTGCGGGCGGCGCGCTGCGCCCCGACGAGGGGATCGCAATCGTCTCCGGGTCCTTGCGAAGCGGACTGGAAGCTGGCCGCGCATGACCTGGCAGGTCGGCGCCTTCGGGATCCTCGCGCTGGCGCTGGCCGGCGGCTTTGCCTGGTACGAGCGGACGCGCCCGGACGCGCGGATCGTGGCTCTCGTCGGCACGCTGGCGGCGTTCGCCGCGCTCGGGCGGATCGCTTTTGCCGCGCTGCCCAACGTCAAGCCGACCACCGACATCGTGCTCGTTTCGGGATACGCCCTCGGCAGCGGTCCGGGCTTCGCGGTCGGCGCGCTGGCCGGCCTGACCTCGAACTTCTTCTTCGGCCAGGGACCGTGGACCCCGTGGCAGATGGCCGGCTGGGGCGCGACCGGCGTCATCGGGGCCGGACTCGCCCGCGCGACCGGACGCCGCATCAGCCGGTGGCCGCTGGCCCTGATCTGCACGGTGGTCGGGTTCGCCTTCACCGCGCTGCAGGATTTCGGCGACTGGATTACCTACAGCAACCACAGCCTGGGAGAGCTCGGGGTCTACGTCGGCAAGGGGATCGGGTTCGACTGCATTCACGCCGCCGGCTGCTTGCTGTTCGCGCTTGCCCTGGGTCCGGCGCTCATCCGCTCGCTGAGCCGGTTCGCCATGCGCCTGCACGTAACGTGGCGCCCGCAGGACGCGCCGCGTGTCGGCACGGCCGCCTCGCGCGCGGGTGTCGCTGTGCTCGTCGTGGTCATGACGGGGGCGTGGCTGGCCGGCCAACCAGGCGGGGGAGTGGGGCGGGCGATCGCGGCGACCGGCCCGATCGCGCGGACGGCCACGGCCGGCACCCCGGCCGGTTACCTGCTCAGCGCCCAGAACTCCGACGGCGGATTCGGCCCGGCGCCGGGGCAATCATCGTTGCAGCTGTATGCCGGTTGGGCGGCGCTCGGGTTGGCCGCTACCGGCGAGAACCCCCAGGACATCCGGCACGACGGTCGCAGCGTGATCGACTACATCGAGTCCGGCCTGGCCGCGAACACCGACCCCGGATCGGTGGAGCGCACGATTCTCGTCGTCCGGGCCGCGGGCCTGTCAGCCGAGAGCTTCGGCGGCCGCAACCTGGTGAGCGCGCTCGAACATGACATCGGCCGCAACGGGGCGGTGTCCGACCAGACGAACTGGACCGCGTTCGCGATCCTGGCGTTGCGAGCAGCGGACATCGCGCCGACGCCGGCCACCGTGTCGTGGATGGTCCGCCAGGAGGACTCCGACGGGGGCTTCAACTACGGCACGCGCGGCGGCTCGAGCGACGTCGACGACACGGGCTCGGTGCTCGAGGCACTGGCCGGCGTGGGCGGATCCGCGGCATCGCGGGCTCGCGCGCGCGCCGTCCGCTACATCCGGTCACAGCAGGACTCCGACGGAGGCTTCCCGAGTCAGCCGGGCACTGGCTCGAACGCGCAGTCGACGGCGTTCGCGATCCAGGGTCTGATCGCGGCCGGCGTGAACCCGGGGTCGCTGCATCGTCGCGGCGCGCCTTCGCCGCTCGGGTACCTGAACTCGCTGATCGCCAGCGACGGCCATGTTCAGTACGCGCGCGGGACCGAGGAGACGCCGACCTGGGTGACCGGCGAGGCGTTGATGGCGCTCGAGGGCAAGTCGCTGCCGCTCGCGCCGGTGCCCCTCCCGGCACAGGCTCCTCCGCCGTCCGCGCACCCCACGACCGCGCGTCGCCCGGCGCCTCGCCGCGCCCCAGCTGCGGCCAATGTGAGGCATCGCACACCGCACGGCCGTCGCGCCGCCGTTCGGCTTGCCGGCAGGGCAAACGCGGCCACCTCCGGGGTCGACCGGCTCGTCGCTTACGCCGGAATCCTCACCGCGATTGCGCTAGCGCCGCTTGGACAGGGATGACTCGGTAGCCTCCGGTCCCCTTTATGCGGATCGGAGTCCCCAAGGAGACGGCGGACGGTGAGCGACGAGTGGCGCTCGTGCCCGAGGTTGTGCGCAAGCTGACTGGTGGCGAGGGCGGGCTCGAGGTGGTCGTCGAGCGGGGCGCGGGTGCGGGGGCGTTGATCCCGGACGCTCAGTATGAGGAAGCGGGCGCTCGCATGGTGGAGGACGGGGCGGCCGTGTATGAGGCGGACGTGGTCGTGAAGGTCGCCTCGCCGAGCTCGGAGGAGATCGGGCGTTTGCGGTCCGACACCGTGCTCATCGGGTTCCTGCAGCCGCTGAGTGGTGGCGAGGCGATCCGCGCGATCGCGCGCACGGGCGCCACGAGCTTCGCCATGGAGGCAATCCCGCGGATCAGCCGCGCGCAGTCGATGGATGCGCTCTCGAGCCAGGCAAACATCGGCGGATACAAGTCGGTGCTGATCGCGGCGACCGAGATCGGGCGGTTCTTCCCGATGCTGATGACCGCCGCGGGGACGATCCGCCCGGCGACCGTGCTTGTGCTGGGCGCCGGGGTGGCTGGGCTTCAGGCGATCGCCACCGCGCGGCGCCTGGGCGCGGTCGTCCAGGGTTTCGACGTGCGCGCCGCGGTCAAGGAGCAGGTTGAGTCGCTCGGCGCTCATTTTTTGGAGTTCGATCTCGGCGGGGACCTGGAGGGCGCCGGTGGCTACGCCAAGGAGCTCACCCCCGAGCAGCAGGCCCGTCAACAGGAGCTGATGGCGGAGGCGATCGGCAAGGTCGACGTGGTGATCACGACCGCGGCCGTGCCGGGACGGCGCGCCCCGATCCTGGTCACCGAAGACGCGGTGAAGCTGATGAAGCCCGGGTCGGTGATCGTCGATTTGGCCGCCGAGACCGGCGGGAATTGCGAGCTGACCGAGGCGGGGCAGACGGTCATTCGCCACGACGTGAAGATCCTGGGGCCGCTCAACGTGCCGAGCACGATGGCCGAACACGCGTCGCAGCTCTATTCGCGGAACATCGAATCGCTGCTCGGGCTGATGATCTCCGACGAGGGACGGCTGTCGTTGGACTTCGACGATGAGGTGATCGCCGGAGCTTGCATCACTCGCGACGGAGAGATCGTCCACGAGGCGGCCAAGAAGGCCGCCGAGGCGCCCGCCGCCACCAGCGCCTGACCGCGGAGAAACCATGAGCACGATTACCGAGATCGCAATCCTCGTCCTGGCCGCATTCGTCGGATTCGAGGTCATCTCAAAGGTCCCGAACACTCTGCACACGCCGCTGATGTCGGGCACCAACGCGATTCACGGCATCGTGCTGCTCGGCGGGTTGTTGTTGATGCACGAGGCGCACGGTGTCCTGGAGCACGGGCTACTGGTGATCGCGATCGCGTTCGGGACGATCAACATCGTGGGTGGCTTCTTGGTGACCGACCGGATGCTCGGGATGTTCAAGCGCAAGCCCGACCTGCCGTCCGGGGATAGCCCGGCCGAGATCGAGGGCGACGGCAAATGACCGTTTCGACGATCTTCATCCAGCGCGCGAACTTCATCGACGCCTGTTACATCGTCGCGTTCTCGCTGTTCATCTACGGAATGAGCGGGCTCACGGGTCCGCGCACGGCGGTGCGCGGGAACAAGATCGCCGCGGTTGGCATGGCGATCGCGATCGTGGCGACGCTGCTCACCCCGCACGTGTTGAGCGGGTCGAGCACGCCGTGGCTGATGGCGCTCGGCCTGATCATCGGGATTGCCGTCGGCGTGCCCGCCGCCCGCAACGTGCGTATGACGGCGATTCCGCAGATGGTCGCACTGTTCAACGGCGTGGGCGGCGGTGCGGTAGCGATCATCGCCTGGATCGAGTACCGCCACCATTTCCAGTCAGGCCTTTCGTTCTGGGTCGAGAAGTCGGAGATCCCGACGCTGTTCGCGGCGATCGTCGGCTCGATCTCGTTTTGGGGCTCGAACATCGCCTTCGGCAAGCTCCAGGAGATCCTGCCGGGCCGGCCGATCAAGCTGCCCGGGCAGACGATCATCAACGGGGTGCTGTTCGTGATCTGCGTCGGCTCAGCGATCGTGCTAGCGGCGGGGACGCACTCCCAAGCGCTGTTCATCATCGGCATCCTGTTCGCCGCGGCGCTGCTGGGGAACATGGTCGTGCTCCCGATCGGCGGCGCCGACATGCCGGTCGTGATCTCGCTGCTGAACGCGTTCACCGGGCTGTCGGCGGCGGCCACCGGCGTCGCGCTCAACAACACGGCTCTGATCGTGGCCGGCATGATCGTGGGTGCGTCGGGAACAATCCTGACCAACCTGATGGCCAAGGCCATGAACCGCTCGGTTCCGGCGATCGTGGCCGGCGGGTTCGGCGGCGCGATCACGGCCCCGACCGGCCCCGGAGACGAGGATCGCGGTCCGGTCCGCTCGACCACCCCCGACGACGTCGCGATCCAGCTCTCCTACGCACGGCAGGTGGTGATCGCGCCCGGCTACGGAATGGCCGTGGCACAGGCCCAACACGCCGTGCGCGAGCTGGAGAAGGCCCTCGAGGCCAAGGGCGTCGAGGTCAAGTTCGCGATCCACCCCGTGGCGGGGCGCATGCCCGGGCACATGAACGTGCTGCTGGCCGAGGCCGACGTGCCCTACGACCTGCTCAGGGAGATGGACGAGATCAACCCGGAGTTCCCGCGCACGGACGTGACGTTGGTGATCGGCGCCAACGACGTGACCAATCCGGCGGCGAAGAACCAGCCGGGGTCTCCGATCTACGGCATGCCGATTCTCGAGGTGGACGAGTCGGGGTCGGTGATCGTCCTCAAGCGCTCCATGGCCTCAGGGTTCGCTGGCATCGACAACCCCCTCTTCTACGAGCCGAAGACCGCAATGCTGTTCGGCGACGCCAAGAAATCCGTGAGCGACATCACGGCCGCGGTTCAGGCGCTCTAGTTATTTGGGTATATACGAGGACCGATGGATCCCAACCGACTGAAAGAGATTCCGATCTTTTCCCACCTCTCCGACGAGGAGGCCAAGCGCCTGGCCGCGTTCGCCACCGAGACGAGCGTGGCCGATGGGCAGATCCTGATGAAGCAGGGCGACTATTCGACGGAGCTGATCGGCATCCAGGAGGGCACCGCCGATGTGCTCCGGGACGGAAAGAAGATCGCCTCCCTAAAGCAGGGGGACCTGATCGGCGAGATGGGCCTGCTCGAGCACGAGCCGCGCAACGCCGACGTGATCGCCACCTCCCCGATGCGGGTGATGAAGCTCACCCACTGGGAGATCCGGCGGATGTCCGACGAGACGCTTGCGCGGATCAAGGGAATTGTGGAGAAGCGACGCGAGGACGGCGTCGCGGACCCGGCGCACTGATTAGCGTTCGGTCGCGCCGATACCCTCCCGAGGCGATGGGCGATCGAGATCGTCTCCCGGCGCCGTTGCTGCCCCTGCGGACGACCGCCGGCACCCTCGAGCTCGGCGGACGGCCGTGGCTGATGGGCATCGTCAACGCCACGCCGGACTCGTTCTCGGATGACGGCGCACACCGGACGCTCGATCAGCGGGTCGAGCTGGCGCGAGCGCTGCTAGATGCCGGGGCCGACATCATCGACGTCGGCGGGGAGTCCGGCGTCACCAACCGTCCGCCCGTGGCGCCCGAGGAGGAGATCGAGCGCGTGGTTCCGCTGATCGAACGCCTCAGGACAGAGCTCGACGCGGTCGTGTCCATCGACACCTACAAGCCGGTGGTGGCGTACGCCGCAATCGCCGCCGGCGCGGCGATCGTGAACGACGTCAGCGGTCTGCGCGACCCGGAGCTCGCGGACGTTTGCGCCGGCACGGGTGCCGGCCTCGTACTCATGCACACGCGGGCGGCGCCCAAGGAGAAGTTGTTGGACCCGACGCTCGACGGGCTCGTCGGGGCGGACGTCAAGCGGTTCCTGCGCGAGCTGATATCGCTGGCCATGGCCCACGGCGTCGCGTTCGAGCAGTTGATGCTCGACCCCGGCCCCGATTTCGGGAAGACCCCCGCCCAGACGGTCGAGGTCCTGCGCGAGCTGTCCGATCTGCACGCGCTCGAGCGGCCACTGTTGTTGGCGGTGTCGCGCAAGGATTTCGTCGGGGCGATCACACAGCGAGCCCCACGGGCGCGGCTGGCCGGGACGCTTGCGGCGGTCGATCACGGCGTCGATGCCGGCGTCCACGTGTTGCGCGTCCATGACGTGGCGGACGTGGCCGACTTCCTGGCCGTTCGGGCCGTGCTGGCGGGGGAGACGGAGGTCGATTCTGAGCTCAGGCTTCCCGTGGAGTTGCGCCGCCAGCCGCACCAGACCGTACCTCGCTAGCCTGGAGAGAACTGAATCGCCGGTCGCTGGCCCAACGCGACCGGAGCCCACCGATCAAGCACAAGGAGGCATCACCATGTCAATTCTGGACCGCGACGCCCTAGCGGCCAGCCCGCTCGCCGACCTTCACGCCCTGGCGTCCGAACTCTCGATCGACGGCTACCGCCGTCTGCGCAAGCCCGAGTTGATCGACGCGATTCTCACCCGCCAGGGCGGAGCCCCGGCCACCGAGCAGCCGGCCCTCGACACAGAGGACGGCGCCGAGGAGGAGAAGGCCGCCGGCCGGCGCCGGCGGGGGAGACGAGGCGGCCGCGGCCGCGGCAGCGCGCGCGAGGAGGAGGGCGAGGCGTCGGGCGAGGAGCCGGGCGAGGAGTCGGGCGAGGAGGAAGAGGAGGAGGAGGTCGCCCCCGAGGAGGGCGTCGCTCGCGATCAGGACGACGCGGGTGATGGCCAGCCCACCTCGGTCTCGGAATCGGAAGAGAGCGAGGAGAGCGAAGGGCGTGCCGAGCGTCCGAGCGGCCGGCGGCGGGCGTCCAGGGAACCGCCGGAGGACGAGATCGTCGAGGGCGAGGTC
>Ga0335075_10006125_pt1 | contig 18592 bp, 13 predicted proteins | sample Lox_Sample_24_FD_206723 | JGI IMG/M metagenome (GOLD analysis project Ga0335075, IMG submission 206723) | Soil microbial communities from Loxahatchee National Wildlife Refuge, Florida, United States - Lox_Sample_2.4 | ecosystem: Environmental > Terrestrial > Soil > Wetlands | place: USA... | reverse complement strand
CAAACCGTCCCCATAAAGTGCATCAGAGCCCTAGAACGTGCGGGTTTGCCCCTTCGGGGCGTCGCCCCTCAAAAGGGCTCGTCTGTTATCTACTTACGGCGCGCGTCGTGGTCGCGCCCGGCTGCGGGTTCGGGCGCGTCGCCGTCACCGTGCGGGGAGCGCCGCCGCCGACCGGTTCGTGTTTCCGCGGGTCCAAGGCGTTCGCGGCGCCCCGTCCCCCTTGCGGGAAGGAGAGGGGAGGAGAGGGAAGAGGCTTCGTGGCGCACGAACTCCCTGGTGAGGGGGGTTCGGGGCACACGAGCCCTCTTGCGGTCACCGGCGGTCGCGGGTGATCCGGGGGAGCGGGCCGCCACAGACCCCTTAGCCTTAGCGAGCCCCCTCGGCGGCGCGAGCCGGACGGCGCTCTATCACATCGCGGCAGGGAGGAAACGGACACCGATGACTTATTTGCCCGACGGCTCCAAAATGAGGGGTGACTCTTCGCCTACGGGTAAGCCTTCACGCTGATCGGGGACAGGTAACGCGTGGCGGCGGGGGGCACGGCAGCCGTCCTGGTGAGCGTCGTGGGCAGCCTGGGCTTCCTGGGCTGCGTGGACGTCCTGGGCTTCCTGGGCTTCCTGGGTGTCGTGGGCTGCGCGGGCGTCCTGGGCGTCCTGGGCTGCGTGGGCTGCCTGGACGGAGGGGTCGGCGTCGTTGATGCGCGACGCGCGGTAGATGTCCGGTTCCAGGTAAATCGTCTCGGCGATCGGAACTGCCGCCCGGATTCGAACCTCGGCGGCGTCGATTGTCGCGGCGACCTGGGCGGCGCTGTCGGTGGGGCGCACCGCGATCTTCGCAGCGACCACGATCAAGTCCGGGCCGACATGGATGGTGCGCAGGTGGATCACCCGCTCGACGTCGGGGCTGTCCTCGATCGCGGCGACGACCTGGCGCTCCACCTCGGTGCCGGCCGACTCGCCGATCAGCAGGCTCTTGGTCTCCACGGCGAGGATCGCCGCAGCGCACGCAAGCAGCAGGCCGATCGCCAGCGACCCGGCGCCGTCCCAGACCCCGTCCCCCGTTGCCCAAGACAGCGACACGCCAGTGAACGCGAAGCCGAGACCGATCAGCGCGGCCATGTCCTCCAGCAGCACCACGGGCAACTCCGGGGCCTTGGTTCTGCGGATGAACGTCGGCCACGGCCGGCCACGGCGCACCTCGTTGGCCTCGTGCACGCCGGTGCGCAGCGAGAACGATTCCAGCACGGCGGCGATCACCAGGACGGCGAGCGCGATGCCCGCGTCATGTATCGGTCCGGGTCGCAGCATCTTGTGGATGCCGTCGTAGACGGAGAAGGCCGCACCCACGGTGAACAGCATCACCGCCACGACGAAGGCGTAGAAGTACCGCTCCCTGCCGAAGCCGAACGGGTGCTCGGACGTACGCGGCCGACCGGACCGGCCACGGCCGATCAGCAGCAGGACCTCGTTGCCGGTGTCAGCGAGCGAGTGCACCGACTCGGCGAGCATCGACGCCGACCCAGTGATCAGGAACGCCACGAACTTCACCACCGCGATGCCGAGATTCGCGATCAGCGCGGCGATGACTGCCTTCATTCGATCGGGGCCGGGAGATCCCTGATCGGGTGCGCCTGACCGGGGTCAATGCCAGAGGCGATGCCCAGATAGACGCTCGCGTAATCGGTCAGCTGAACGACGGTGGCCAGCCGGACCAGCGGATGCTCACCCTCCATGGCGAGTTCGGAAACACCGACGCCACGCTGCTCGGCCAGGTTGCTGATCGCCGCGTGCTCGCGGCTATCCACGTCGGCCAACAGGATGAGCCGCAGCGGGAACATAGGGCTGTCGCCCGCGAACGGGCCATCCAGGATGGCCAGCTGGTTGTGCATGGCCTCTGGCAGGACACCGGCTATCGCCGGGTACTTGGCGTTTTCGTGCAACTGGCTCGCGAAACGAGCGGCGGCGATTCCGCTCAGTGCTGACGTCCCCCAGATCAGCGGGAACATCCCGGCTAGGTCGAGCGCCAGCGACTTGCCGGGGTTCACGAACGACTCGCTGGCCGGGCGGCACTGGTGCGACACCTCCTCAAGCCTTTGCGCCGCCAGCTCATAGACATCCGCGCCCACCCGGGCGATACCCAGCCGCTCCGCGATCACCAGCAGCGGCACGGTCAGTGCCCAGAGGCTCTGCCTCGGGAGGACCGAGCCGCCAGACCCAGCGCCAGCCCGCCCAACGCCAGCCTGCCCAGCCCCAGCCTGCACAGTGCCAATGAATGTGCCGCGAGCCTGCTCCGCGACCCGGTGCAGCGGCGATCCTTCGGCGCCGACCGCGACGAGCGGGCATCCGCGCCTGGCCGCCTCCGTGGCGACCGCGAGCGTCTCCGGGGTCGTTCCCGAGGCGGACACCGCCACCACCAGATCCACCGCTCCCGACCATGCGGGGAGGCGCGGCGAACCGACGGTCACCACCTGGACTGGACTGCCCTGCCCGCATATGACGCCGAGGATGCCACCAGCGACACCGGAACCGCCCATGCCGGCCACCACAATGGCCCGCGGTCTGGCAGCAGGCGCGAATGCCGACAGGTCCGTCTCCGCGCAGGACCGCAGCGCCGTCCGCACCTGAGCCGCCGCCGACGCAACCTGACGCAGCATGTCCCCGGGGTCCGCCGCGGCGATCACGTCGGGCGTGTCAAGCCGGTCCGCGGCGAGGGCGAATGCGGCTCCGTCCCATGCATCGTCAATGCGGGGAGGCTGGTCCTCCCACTCCTCGCTCAAGGGTGACGTGCCTCGTCTACCAGCAGGACCGGAATGTCATCGCGCACCGGATAGGCCAGGCCACAGGTCCCATCCGTGTTGGTGCACACCAGTTCGCTCGCTTCATCGTCGACGCGCAGCGGCGCATGGCACTTCGGGCAGGCCAGGATGTCCAGCAGCCAGTCATCGATCTGCATCAGCTCTCCCCTCGTACGACGCCGAGCACCTCGTCGCGGATGGCGGCCATCGTCTCCTCGGTATCCGCTTCCACGTTAAGCCGCAGCAGGGGCTCGGTGTTAGACGGCCGCAGGTTGAACCACCAGTCCGGGGTCGACACCGTAAGCCCGTCAAGCTCGTCGCTGCTGACGCCCGGCCGGCCGATGAACTCCGCCTTGACCCGCGCCGTGGTCGCCGTCTGGTCGGACACCTCGGAATTGATTTCCCCGCTGGCGTGATACCTGGAGTATTCGGCGAGCATGGCGGACAACGGCCTGGTCTGGCCGCCGAGCGCGGCCAGCATGTGCAGCGCCGCCAGCATGCCGGAGTCCGCGAACCAGAAATCCCTGAAGTAGAAGTGCCCGGAGTGCTCACCACCGAAGATCGCGCCAGTCTCCGCCATCTTCGCCTTGATGAACGAGTGCCCGACCCGGGTCCGAACCGGGACCCCGCCATGTTCGGTGACGATCTCCGGCACAGCGCGCGAGGTGATCAGGTTGTGGATGATCGTCGCTCCGGGCTCACGCGCCAGCTCACGGGTGGCGATCAGTGCGGTGAGCACGGACGGGGAAACGATCTCGCCCCGCTCGTCAACCACGAAGCAGCGATCCGCGTCCCCGTCGAACGCCAGGCCAATGTCCGCGCCATGCTCCCGGACAGCCCGCTGCAGGTCGCGCAGGTTCGCCGGGTCGATCGGGTTCGCCTCGTGGTTCGGGAACGTGCCATCGAGCTCGAAGTAGAGCGGGATCACGGTGATCGGCAAGCCCTCGAAGACCTTCGGCACCGTGTACCCTGCCATGCCGTTCCCGGCATCCACCGCGACCGTCAACGGCCGGATCGACGAGATGTCAACCAGTTTGCGCAGGTGGTCCGCGTAGCCCTGGAGCAGGTCCACGGGGGTGATCGTGCCAGGTTGCGGGGCGGGATCCAACTGCTGTTCAGCCAAAGACTGAATCTCTCTAAGGCCAGTTTCGATGCCGACGGGCTTCGCGCCAGCCCGGCAAAGCTTGATGCCGTTGTACTGCGGAGGGTTGTGACTGGCGGTCACCATCGCGCCCGGGATGTCGAGATCACCGCTCGCATAGTAGACCATGTCGGTCGAGCCGAGGCCCGCCGCCAGCACGTCGGCGCCCTGTGACGCCGCGCCCCGGCCGAACGCGTCCGCCAGCGGCCCCGAGGATGTGCGCATGTCATGCACGGTTACGATCCGCCCGGCGCCGGTCACTTTGACGAAGGCCGCGCCGATGGCCTCCGCCACACCCTCGTCCAGCTGATCGGGCACGACTCCCCTGATGTCGTACGCCTTCACGATATTGGCGAGATCGCCCAATGTTCCGCCTCCCGTGCTGTTGGCCCTAGCAGTCCGAGCCTATCGGTCCTGGGACGGCGGCCCGGACTTGAGCACCCGCAGATGGCCGCGCCGGCTCACCTCGACCCCCTGGCCGACAGGCTCGGCGTCGCGGCGCTCGCGCGGCTTGGTCTGCATCACGGCGTTGGCCAGCGCCTCCAGGTCATCCTGCCGCTCGCGCAACTGCTCGGGATCTACCGGCAGCCTAACCACGTCCCAGCCCCGCGGCGCGGTCAGCCGGGCGGCGTGCTTCTCGCACAGGTCATAGCAATGCGGCTCCACGTACGCGGCCAGCGGGCCGAGCACTGCCGTGGAATCCCGGTACACGTACGTCAAGGTATAAACGGGAGGATGCTTGCACGCGGGGCGCGAGCAACAACGGGAACTCACTGGCCCACCTCGCTCACATCGTTGGTCGGACGGCCTGCCAGGCGGATGCCCGGCGGACCCGCGTGCGTGGATACGTGGCTGACGCTATCCGTCCGCGGGCGGTAACGCCACCACCTCCCGGAACGTGTCGTGCTTTGCGTGTTGTGCCCGTTCCTCGGGTGGGGCCGACGGCGGTACGCTCTGTGACTGTGACGTCGAGTTCTGATTCGTCCGGCACACCCGGCATGTCGGCCGGTTTGCCCGATTCCTCCGGTTCTACCTCACCGGGGGGATCTGCCTCCGCGTCCGCGTCCGCCGTCTCGTCCGCCTCCGCGTCCACGTCCGCCGCCTCGTCCGCGTCCGCCGCCTCGTCCGCGTCCGTCTCGCCGACGGGCCGGAAGCGGGCCGCGCGGCGACGGGACCGACACGGGCGCGGGCTGCGCGGGCGGCTAGTGCCGCCTGGCGTTCCGCTGTACCGGTCGCGCTCGCAGCAGTTCGACGACCTCGTACTTGAAGCCGTAGCGCGGCTGGAGCCGCGCTGGGAGACCGAGTTGTCCGACATTGAGTTCGCGGTCCAGGAGGTACCCGACGGCGACCTGCTGCCGGACAGCGGCGGCGTGCCGCTGGCCAGGGTGCTGCGCGGCTCAGCGGAGACCGACTCAGCCGGGGCCAGGATCGTCCTGTTCCGCCGGCCGCTGCTGGCACGCGCAGAGGACGAGGATGAGCTCAGCGAGCTGGTGTTCGACGTTGTCGTCGAGGAATTCGCCGAGATTCTTGGCGTAGACCCCGAGACCGTCGACCCCGGCTACGGTGACCTGGGGTTACGCGCGACCGAGCGGCGCCGCCCTGTTGGCTCGCCTCTTCGTCGGCTCTGCTGGCTGGCCTCTTCATCGGCGTTGGCTCGCCTCACCCGCTGTCGGGCCGCAGGGAAGTGACGTGCGCGCCGAGTAGTGCCCGTGTGACTCACGGGCCGGTCCCGGTCCTGTCCCGGTTTCGGTCCCGGTTTCGGTCCCGGTTCGGTCCCGGTTTACGGGTTCTGGCACATTTTCCGGGACGTCGTCTCCGATGACACGGCACAGCAGGCCCGGCGAGCGGCCGACACGGGGCATAATGCCCGCACGGTCAGTGATTCCGGCTATCGTGTGCAGTTGTACCTGCCATGGTGGTACAACTGCACACACTCATTCGAGTAACTGGCCTCAGCCAGCTAGATGGCGCACATGCACCCTTCGGGCGGCCAGGGCCGACAACCAGTCTCCTCGTAAAGTACGCCAGAGCCGATTAACGGGCTCTGATGCACTTCATGGGAAGCTGCTGACCAGCTGTGCGCTCCTGGCTGGTGACGTACAGGCAAGGAAGTTTCTCGCGTTCCGCAAGGTGCCCTTGTGACTTACGGGATGCCCCGGCTCTCCATTTAACGTGGAACTCTGCCGCATCGTGGAAGGTTAACCGTCGTATACGTATGACAGACCGGCACGAAGCGGTAAACTTCCACGTTGTTTTCACGCCGCGCCACCCTGGGCCAGCACGAGCCGCACCGGGTCGCGCCACCGAACGCAAACAATCCCAGAAAGCGCGGCGGAGCCAGATAGCGTGCGGCATGCTCCCGTTGCGAAGTGCACGTTACCGCTTTATTCGAGGTGTTCCCGGCGAAAGTGGCGGATCGTGGCAGCTCATATCGCGTTATATCCGGTTATATTCCGTGCGGGACGCGGGTCGGCAGATCGCGGGCGGAGGATCGCGCGGCGGCAGATCGCGGGGCGGCAGGGCCCGCGACCGTCGGCAAGGCCCGCAGTCAGGGAGGGGATCGGCGGATCGGGGCGGGTCTGCGCACGCCTGGGCTAGGGGCTGATCGCCGTATAGGAGTCGCGGACCGGCGGCAGGCTGATCGTGGTCAGCGCGCTCACGGCCGGGATGATCGACACCGCGTTGCCCTGGGCGCCTTCGGATTCGACCCGGGCTCCGTACACCGGTCCCGAGCCGGGCTGTGGCGTGAGCACGATCGAGAACGGCGCCCCGCGCTTGGGCGCGACCGCGGCCACATCCACCGTTCGGCCAGCCGGGACGGTGACGATCTCGCTGTCGGCCGGAGATCCTTGCGCCACCTCGGTCACCTTAACCCGCCCCGCCCGCTCCGGAGCAGTGAGCACTACGGTCGCGGATAGGCCGTCGCTGGTGGTGTTGCCGGCGATGACGGCCTGCTGGGTGATCGGCTGGGCTGCCGCGGTGAACGCGCCGAGGCCGCTGCCCGGCGCCAGCACCGCGGCCGTTACGGGCACGTTGGATGTGAGCACCAGCGATACCGCGGCACCGCCGAGCGCGGTCAGCGGCACGTACGTGGCCGACTCGCCGGGCAGGTCGACCTGCTGCGAGCCGAGCGGCTCGTAACGCCCTTGCTCGGTGAGCGCGACCACACTCAGCCGCGCCGCGGTACTGCCTGGGACGACAACGAACAGGCCGACGCCCTCTCCTGACGGCGGAACACCGGGTACCACCAGGCTGGTCGACGGCGCGGCGGAGGCCGGCAGCCAGCTGATCCCGCCATGCGGAGCGCTTTCCGAAACATCGGCGGCTACCCGTCCAGCACTGGTCCGGACGTTGATAGCGACCACACTCGCCCCGTCGGCGAGCGAAGACAGCGACTCGACGACGAGCTGACGCGACGGCACGGTGATCCCTGTGTACGCCGACGTCTGGGCCGGGCCGGCTTCGGTGATCACGGTCACGTCTACGGTCGCCGGCAGGGCATCCACGTTCATCAGATCCAGCTGGATCTGCCCGACACCACCTTGCTGACCTGGTCCGACGAACCACAGGCTGGACGCTGGCGCACCGCAGCTGACACTGGCCAGGCCGGCGCTGTCCGCCACTTCGGCCTCGACTCCTGGCGCCATGGCACCGACGGCGGTGACCGTCCAGGCCTGCTGTTTACTGGCCGCTGCGGTAGCCGACACCGGCACCAGGGCCAGCGTGCCCGGGGACGTCATCGTGCCGATCGTGGCCGCGCGGGCCTTCGACTGCCACAGCGGCGAAACCGTGGCGACGCTCGCTGTACCGCCCACCACCTTCGTGCCTGACGCGTACACCGCGAGGCGGTCCTGAGCGCCATCAGAGCCCGCCGGGCAGGCCCGGATCGCGGCAGTGACCGGGACCTGCCTGGTCACTAGCGCTGCCGTGGCAGGTGGCGTCGGCTTGACCTCGGTCACCGCGCCGCCGATGACACCAAGCGCCGCCAAGACCACCGCGGCCGGCACGAACCTGGATAGGTTCATGGCACCTCCCACGGTGGACGAGAGACGCCACTCTCCGGTTCCTCGACGCGTCCCCACGCAGCTTCCTGCGACCCCTGAGAGACCGACGGCTGCGCTGCCGGTGACTGCACGCCTCCGTCACCAGGGCCGGAGAAGACCTTCGGCATCGCCAGCGTCAGATCGTCGGACAGTTTCTCAAGATCGGGCCCGAGCGCCTCGGTGTGCTCCCGCTTGTCCTGCTCCGCCCCACGCCGCCCGCCGCGCCAGCCACGCGACGGCTTGCTGTGGCGCGAGGCACGATGGCTGCCGCCCTTGCGCGGCTCGGCACGGCGCTGTTCACTCACAGGCTGCGGCTCGGGCCGGTAGACCGGCTGCGGCGCAGGCTCAGGCTGGTACCCGGGCTGCGGCTCGATCTCGTAGGTGGGCCGCTCGGCAGGCTGGACGGGCTGCGGGCCGGTGCCGTAGACGGGCTGGGGGCCGGTCCGATGCACAGGCTGGGGGCCGGTGCCGTAGACGGGCTGGGGGCCGGTCCGATGCGCAGGCTGGGGGCCGGTGCCGTAGACGGACTGCGGGCCGGTCCGATGAGCGGGCTGGGGGCCGGTCCGATGAGCGGGCTGGGGGCCGGTGCGGCGGCTGGGCGGCGGCTCGGGATACTGCAGTCGCGTCATCGGATTTGTCTGCTCTTCCGGGCCAGGCTCGGCGGGTTCTCGCTGCGCCGTGGCCACCGAGCCCTGCGCCCCGGCGGCGGCCCTGGTACCCGGCAGCGCGAGGGCGAACGCCACTAGCACGGCGATCGCCTCGACGATGAGGATGAGGTCCCTGGGCAGCTCGTCACGGCCGATCACCAGCCGGCCGCCGCCCGCCGGCAGCACGAAACCCTGTGCCCATCCATAAACCGTCACCGGCCGCAGGGCGTGACCGTTGAGCGTGGCCGACCAGCCGCCGGCCGGCTCGGCGAGCACCAGTGTGCCCGACGCATCCGATGTGATCGTGCTCGTGGAACCGACCGGTCCCGATGAGATCGGCACCGTCGTGCCGTCCGAAGACAGCACGCTTACCCTGGCCACGGTCCCGGCGACCCGCCAGAGGTCGTAAGAGGACGACACGGTGAGCGGCTGCAGGCCGGCCTGCCCGTTCAGCTGAGCCGCCAGCGACTGGTCCACCGGGGCCGGCAGCAGCACGGAACCGATGTCGAAGGCGCCCAGTGCCTGCCCGGCATCTTCGGCGTCACCGCTGTCCGGCGCCGCCAGCGAGGCGACCACCGTGTTCAGCGCGGTCGCGGCCGATGTGGCTTCTGGTAGCTCCGGTTCGCCGAGCACGGGGTCGCTGTCCCTGAGCAGCTGGTAGGCGAGCACGCCGTCCACCTGCCGCAGCACCAGCGTCCGGCTCTGATAGGGAGCGCCGGATGAGGCCGCGATGAACGCGGGGAGCACCGGCGATCCGGCGGCGGATATCGGCCCGCGCACGCCCGTGGCCAGCCAGTATCCGGCAGCGAACACCGGCAGGGTGACGGCCATGAGGCCGATGGCCAGGCCGGCCATACCCCGCTTGCCGACAAGCCTGGCCCGGGTGGCGAGGCTAGCCTCGCTCGCCGCCACCCCCCAGGCGAGCCCGGCTGCCCACTCCACCATCGGCGTGGCCGCGAGCAGCAGTCCGGCTGCCGCGATGGTCAGCGCGACGCCCGGCCAGGCCGGCACGGTGCCTCCCGATATCGGCGAGGCCACCTGCAGCTTGGTCACGATCGCGGCGGCGATGAAGCCAGTCAGCGCGACGCCCCAGCCTGCCAGGACCAGGGTCCTGCGGCGGCGGACCAGCAGCGCGCAGAACGCCGCCGCGACCAGACCCGCGGTCACCCACACCGGCGGTGTCCCCGGTCCGCCAGGGCTGAGTAGCAGCAGCGGTTCTGGCCGAACGCCCGCCACGGCCAGCCCCGGCTCCGCGACACCCGCCTCAAGCAGGAACGCGGAAGGGCTGGCCACCAGATGGAAGGTCCATGGCATCAAGATGACGGCGGGCACGATGGCCGCGATCGCCGCGTTGATCACGACCGCCCACCTGAACGGCAGCCCGCGCAGCCGCCAGATGCCCAGCGCGAACAGCGCCGCGACCGGCCCGGCGATCGCGACCAGCCAGAGCAGCGGCACGAAGGCGGTAGCTATCGCGATCAGCAGCCCCGCCGCCCAGGCGGCCCGCCGCGCGACCCGCGGCGGGCGGGTGAGCATCCGGCCGAGCATGACGCCGATCGGCGGAAGCAGCATGAAGACGACGGCGCTGCCGAGGCGTCCGGCGGCTATCGCGCCGGTGGCGACCGGGAGCAGTGCGTAGCTGAACGCGATCCAGATGCGCGGCGCGAGCGCCGGGGTGACCCGGCGGGCAGCCAGATAGGCCCCCATGCCCGCCACCGGGACGCAGCCAAGCAGCAGCACGTCCACCGCCAGCCACGGCTTCCCGCCCAGCACGGTGGCCACCGCTGCGACCACGCCGATGTAAGGTGGCGTGCTCGCCGCGGACCCGACACCCACCGGGTGATACCCGGCCAGGTATTCCCGCCACAGATCGCTCGCACCGCCCCAGGCGGGCACCAGCGCCCCGCCCGCCAGCGTGCCCGAACCGCCGAACACGGAGCCGAGCAGCGATCGCTCGGCGATGACGGTGACCACGAGCAGGGCGGCGGCCAGCAGCACGCTGGGGTGGGTCAGCACGCGCCGGATCATTGAGTCGGGCGGCGGCAGCGGCAGTTCGTCGTCGGGGTCGTCTGTCATACCGCCGTGCTGGCCGCTTCCCTCGTACGGGGAGTTGCGGGACAGCGCGCCGGCCAGACCTTCGGCCAGCCGCGACAGCGTCTTAGCGTGCGGGATCTTCGGTTTCAGCACGGCGTAACCGCGTTTGCGGCCCGCCGCCCGTCGCCGCCTGCCGCGCCAGATCCGTATCGGATGGCTGACCAGCCAGACGACCGCCCCGAGATGATCGAACGCGCGCCGCTGCTGCTTGCTGATGAGGAAATAGCCAGCCCGCAAGAGCGAGCCGAAGACGCAGCCGCTGAGGATGGTGAGCATAGCGGCGAAGGGCAGATTAGCCGCGAAGACATACAGCGCGGCGCGGCGTTCTATCATCCGCGGATGACCGCCCGCGGCCGGGGCCTTCCTGCTCTGCCGCGCGGACAGTTCCCGGTGGTAGACGACCGCGTCCGTCACCACCCGCACGTCGTGGCCGGCCGCGTGCGCTCGCCAGCAGAAGTCGATGTCGTCGCGGAACAGCGGCAGCATCGGATCGAATCCGCCCAGTTGCTCCCACACGTCCCGGCGGATGAGCATGCCGGCCGTGCTGACCGCCAGCACCCCGCGGTTGCCGTCGTGCTGGCCCTGGTCAATCTCGCCCGGCTCGATCCCGGTCAGCCGGCGCCCGGCCCGGTCGACGGTGAGCCCGGTCTCGCGTAGTACCTGCCGGTCGTTGAGGTCCCTGAGCTTCGGCCCCAGGATCGCGACTGTCTGACTGCGGTTGGCCACCCTGAGCATCTGCTCGAGCGCGTCCGGTGCGGGCTGGCAGTCATCGTGCAGCAGCCAGATCCACTCTGTATCGTTCGCCTGCTGCCCCGCGACCCGGGCCGCCGGATGCCGCAGCGCACGGGATATCGCGGCGCCATAACCCGTACCGGACTCCATGCCGAAGACCACGTCGGTGCCGAGCAGTTCGGCGAGCAGCGCACCGGAACGATCTCTGCTTCCGGTGTCCACCCCGATCGCACGGGCAATCGGGTAGGTCTGCTCGGCGATTCCCTGGACAAGTCCGGGCAACAGGCGAGCACCGTCGTGCGTGACGATCACGACGGTGATGACGTGCCGCTGGCGCGGTGCGCTCGGGAGCACGACGTTTGCTTGCTCTGATATCGCTGACAAGGGGGTCCTGGCAGATAGCGTTGGCGACAACTCCCCCGCGCGGCTACCCCGCCCGGTAAGAGCGCGTGGTCCACGTGGACGGCAACCCTCACTCCCACGTCAGCGTCCACGATACACAGGCACATGCGGACCAGCAGGCCGAACGCCGGATGTGCTGCCTGCTCGCCGCCGTAGCCTAGTGCGCTAACCAGCCTGCCGCTTCAGCCTGCGGCGCTCACGTTCCGACATTCCGCCCCAGATCCCGAACCGTTCGTCGTGCTCGAGCGCGTACTCCAAGCACTCGGCCCGGACCTCGCAGCTCCGGCACACCCGCTTGGCTTCTCTGGTCGACCCTCCCTTTTCCGGGAAGAATGCCTCCGGATCCGTCTGCGCGCACAGTGCCCGGTCCTGCCAGCCCAGTTCGTCAACGTCATCCGGGCTGACGAACACCTGCGCCAGCGGGACGATGACCTCAGTCACAGCGCGTCCTCCCTCCCCACAGAGAGCCCCCCTTAAGGGCCCCGACCCTCGCTCACTCCCCATGTCAGCGAGAATCACACCAATGAAATTACACCCGCGTGTCTTGCTATACGTCAAGCGAAGAAGGTGATAATGGGCCCCCCATTGCCCGGGATGCGTGAAAAGTTATCGCGAGTTTCCTGAACCAGACGCCCGCGCCCAGCGGGCGCTGATGAGCTGAGAGACTTGGGCTTATGCACATCACCGTGCTCGCCGGAGGCGTGGGTGCTGCCCGCTTCCTGCGCGGGCTTAAGGCCGCCGCCCCCGGTGACGAGATCACAGTCATCGGGAACACCGGCGATGACATCACACTGTTCGGCCTGCGGGTCTGTCCCGACCTGGACACGGTCATGTACACGCTGGGTGGCGGCATCAACGAGGATCAGGGCTGGGGCCGGGCCGACGAGACGTTCACCGTCCGGACCGAGCTCGCGGCCTATGGCGCGGCACCGGACTGGTTCACGCTGGGTGATCGCGACTTCGCGACGCACATCGTCCGGAGCCAGCTGCTTGGAGCCGGCCAGCCCCTCTCCGCTGTCACTGAGGTGCTGTGCCACCGCTGGCAGCCGGGTGTCCGCCTGCTGCCGATGTCTGACGACGCCGTAGAAACACATGTAGTTCTTTCATCAGAACAGACAGTGGTGCACTTCCAGGAATGGTGGGTGCGGATGCACGCGCAGACGCCAGCGGCGCGGATCATCGCGATGGGGGCGGACACCGCCAGGCCGGCTCCCGGCGTGCTCGAGGCGATCGGCGACGCCGATGTCGTCCTGTTCCCGCCGTCGAACCCCGTGGTGAGCATCGGTACGATCTTGTCCGTGCCGGGGATCCGGCAGGCGGTGGCGGAGAAGACCGTAGTGGGCGTTTCACCGATCATCGGAGGCGCTCCGGTACGTGGCATGGCGGACGCGTGCCTGGCCACGATCGGCGTGCAGACTTCGGCCGCCGCCGTCGCCTCGCACTACGGTGCCGACCTGCTTGATGGCTGGCTCGTCGATGACCAGGACAAGGACTCGGCGGAGGAGCTAACCCGATCCGGCATCGCCGTCCGGGCCATGCCGCTGCTCATGCGGGACTTGCCTGCTACCTCCGCCATAGCGTCGGCCGCCCTCGATCTGGCCAGGGAGCTCGCGTGATCACGGTCACCGGTGTTGCCGGAATCCCCGAGATCACGGCCGGCGCGGACCTGGCCGCGCTCATCTGCACGGCCGCTACCGGCCTGCGCGATGGCGACATCCTGGTCGTCACGTCGAAGGCGGTCAGCAAGGCGGAGGGCAGGGTGGCCGCCATGTCCCGCGAGGAGGCGATCGAGGCCGAGACGGCCAGGGTAGTCGCCCGGCGCGGCGCGACGACGATCGCACAGACCAGGCACGGTTTCGTGCTCGCCGCCGCTGGCGTGGACGCCTCGAACACCGCGCCGGGCACGGTGGTGCTGCTGCCCGCCGATCCCGACGCTTCGGCACGCCAGCTGCGCAAGGCGATCCGCGATCTGGCCGGCGTTCAGGTGGGCGTGATCGTGACCGACACGATGGGCCGGCCCTGGCGCAACGGGCAGACCGACACCGCCATTGGCGCGGCGGGCGTGTCACCCATCCGGGATCACCGTGGCGGGACCGACACGTTCGGCAACACGCTCGAGGTAACGATGGCCGCCGTGGCCGACGAGATAGCGGCGGCGGGCGACCTGGTCAAGGGCAAGGCGCTGGGGATGCCGGTGGCGGTCGTGCGAGGGCTCGGTTCTTTGGTGACCGAAGAGGACGGGCCGGGCGCGCGGGTGCTGGTCCGGTCGGCCGACGACGACATGTTCAGGTACGGCTCGGCGGACGTGCCGCTGGCGAGGCGCACGATCAGGGAGTTCACCGATCGGCCGGTAGATGGCGGTGCCGTCCGGCGCGCGGTCGCCACCGCGCTGACGGCACCGGCACCGCATCACAGTGAGCCGTGGCGTTTTGTCCTCGTGGAATCCGATGCGGCCAGGACGGCGCTGCTCGACGCGATGCTGGACGCCTGGCGGGCGGACCTGCGCGGCGACGGGTTCACCTCAGAACAGATCGCAAAGCGGGTCCGGCGAGGTGAGCCGCTCCGGCGCGCTCCGCTGGTCGTCGTGCCGTGCCTGGTCCTCGACGCCGCGCACACCTACCCCGACGAACGGCGCAACGCGGCCGAGCGGGCGATGTTCACGGTCTCGATGGGCGCGGCGGTGCAGAACCTGCTGATCGCGCTTGCCGTGGAAGGCCTGGGCTCCGCCTGGATCTCCAGCACGCTGTTCTGCCAGGACGTGGCGCGGCGCGCGCTCGACCTGCCTTCCGGATGGCTGCCGATGGGCGCGGTAGCCGTCGGCCACCCGGCCGAGTCCGCCCGCCCCCGGCCCCGCCCGCCCCGCGACCCGGACAACTTCGTGCTGGTCCGCTGACCGCCCGGCCCGGATATCGGATAGGAATCGCCGGTTCCCGCGATCGCAGACCCCAGCTTGCCGACATCGCTCCCCGGCAACCCCCGGTTTACATGCAGCAAGGCGGTGCCGATGCCCCGCCGCCGGTGCCGCGGCGGCACTCTCACTTCCGTAGCGGCGGCACTCTCACTTCCGTAATCGTAAGGTGACGGTTCTCCTGTTCGGGAAAGGCAACCGTCGCCGCCGCGACGATCCGCCCGTCCACTTGTACGGCCCACATCCGCTGCCGTCCGGCCAACGATGTCGGCGTGCGCAGCAACTGCGCCCACGACTCGTACGTCGGAAGCTGCCTGGACGGGTAGTCCGCGGCATAGGTGACCATACGTGCCTCATAGAACTGCCGGAGCTCATCCTCATCAGCCTGGGCCGGGCGGAGTTCGGCGATTTTCATTCGCATCAACGATCACCTCCACGACACGGCCATGTATCAGCCAGGGACTGGTCATCTGGCAGGTGGCTAACCGGCCGCCGCCCATCGCGTCGTCACCATGACCAATCATCAACTGGAACCGGAGAAAACAACACAGGACGGTCGGCACGCAGATCCCCTCGTTAAGCGGTTCTGATGCACTTCATGGGAGGCTATTGACCGGCTGCGCGCTCCCGGCTGGGGGCGTACGGGCAAGGAAGTTGCTTGCGTGCCGCAAGGTGTCCCTGTGACTAACGGGATGGCCTGGCTCTCCATTTAACGTGGAACTCTGCCGCAACGTGGAAGTCTGCCCGTCGTATACGTATGACAGACAGGCACGAAGCGGTAAACCTCCACGTTATTTTTCACGCCGCGCCCACCTGGGACAGCACGAGCCGCACCGGGTCGCGCCACCGAACGCAAACCGTCCCCATAAAGCGCATCAGAGCCTGTTACGCGGGCTCTAGTCACGGGCCGCACGCCAGCATTCTCGTTTTGGCCAAGGCGAGGTCGAAGTGCGCGGGGTCGAATTCGGCCCCGTCGTTGCTCGACTTCGCCCAGGCCCGTATCTCCTCGTAGCTATCGCAGGAAGGGTCGGCCAGGGTCTCCTTGAGTTCTTGATAGCCGAAAGAACCGCCGCTGTCTTCGGGCGGGCAGGCGCCTTCCCCCGCCGTGCAGGCAGGATAGGTCTGTCCCGCCCGCGTCTCGGTACTGTCCTCGATGAGGAGCTCATGCTCCCAGCTGTCGCCGAAGTCGTACTCATAGACCATCCGCTCGCCTTTCTTGGCTATGTCGGCGAGCCGCACCGTTGCCTCTTGCAGGTATCCGAGTTCGCCCTCCGGGTCGGGACCGTATTCCAGCTCGCCTACCCGGAAGCTGTGCATGTGGCAGTCCCGCCAGCCCATGGCGGCCTGAACAACCCGGTGTACCTGGGCCAGGGAGTAGACCGCGGGGATCAGCACGCGCCGCCACACCGGCGGGTCATCGACATCCAGCAAGGTGATCCGGATCTGCAGCGCGGGCTCTCCCGGCAGCGGCATGCCACGACTGCGTCCGATCACGAACCGGCCAAGGGGGGTGAGTCGCACCGCGTCCTGTTCCCTGTCGACGACCGCGACACCGAGTATTTCGAGGGCGGCCATCGCGATGGCGGTGTCGGTATCGATCGTGCCCTGCAGGATGCCGAGTTGCTGCTCGGTGAGCCTGCTCAGCAGATACCGCTTCGCGATCATGTCGCTGGCTGTCTCCCGGAGCAAGCTGACCGGACAGGCATCCTGATCGGCGAGCATGGTGCGGACGAAGGCTTCGGCGATGTCGCCGAACTCATCACCGACCAACGACTGCCGGTAGGTACCCCTGGGAAACAGCGGCTTGCCGAGCTTCGGGTAGGCCTCGAACAACGCGAGCACCAGGTCTAGCGGGCGGTCGAGCAGGCCAGCGTTCTTTTGTACGGGTACCAACCGACTGCCCGTGACCCGGACCAAACGCGCGGCCTTCGCCCACTCGACGACCCGGTTGAAGTAACCGAGTTCCTCGCTCGACTTGGTCTTGAAGACCCGATCACCGATCACCGGGTCAATCGTGTCCCCCGTGCCGAGTAGTTCCACGAGGTGGCAGGCATCCGCCAGCCTGATCCTGCCGGTCTGCGTTAGCTTGCGGCCATCGCCGACCCATGCGGCGAATGAGCGGATCTGCCCGGTCAGCGTCGCGTGTTCGGCAGCTTGCTCAAGGTCGTCCATCACAGTCCTTTCCGTCCGGGCCTTCCGTCCGGGCCTTCCGTCCGCGTCGGCACTACATCGAAGCTGTGCGAACGCTATAGGAACGTCACGACTGGTGTCGTCCTTTTCGGTGCACCCGCATGGCGAGCGCGCTCGCCATGCCTCGCCCGGCGGCCTCGCCCGGTGCGGCGGCCTCGCCCGGTGCGGCGGCCTCGCCCGGTGCGGCGGCCTCGCCCGGTGCGGCGGCCTCGCCCGGTGCGGCGGCCTCGCCCGGTGCGGCGGTCAAGGTCACGAGTGAGAGTTGCACCCCCAGGGGCCCAGGCGCACATTTCGGGATGATAATGCTCCCGCGACAGGCTGATCACGCAGCCGCCGCCGGCCGGCAGCCGCCGTACCGGGGCAAAATGGACGCCCAGCGGCCGTTTCCGGTTACCGTGTGTACTTACACCCCCGATGAGGGGTGCAAGTACACACGATCATCCGTATGACCTCTCCTGGCGGCACCAGATGCGGCCAATCCGCGCGGCAAGCCCGGCGGCCCCTTGTAGTTACCATCCCGCTATTTGAGCCAGAGCCGCATGGGGGGTGCAACTGCACACGATAGCCGGAATCGCTGACCGCGTGGGTGTTATGCCCTGTTCTGGCCGCTTATCGGGCCCGCGGTGTCCGTGTCATCGGAGACGACGTCCCGGAAGGTGCGCCAGAGTCGTGGGGCGGGTTCCCCGCGCCGTACTGGCGTGAAAATAGTCGGGGTACTGCCCGCGACGCCTTTCGTGCTTGGTCCGGTTTTGAGTCCGTGCCGGAGTCTGGTGCCGGGATCTGGATCTTCCAGGGGCCGTTCAGTGTCGCTTCGAGCACGCGGGTCAGCTTCTTCCGTTAGCCCCCTAGATCCCCGGGCGGTACCTGCTGCCGGGTTTGCCCGTCTGAGGGACATGGAGGAGGAAGGGCTGGAAGAGGTGAGTGACGAGCCGCTGTACCGCGATCGGGTGTGCGGCATCGATATCGGCAAGGCGAGGATGGCGGTGACGATCCGGGTGCCGCCGGATCAGGACCCGGCGCGGCGGATGGCCGGGACCCGGGAGTCCGGCACTGCCAGGCGGGAGGTACTGGCGCTGGCGGACTGGCTGCGGTCCTGGCAGGTGCCCGCGGTGGTGATGGAGGCGACCGGGGATTACCGGAAGGGGCCGTATTACCGGCTCGAAGCTGAGGGGCCCGAGTGCGTGCTGGCTGATGCCCGGCAGGTCAAGGACCTGCCCGGCCGGCCCGGGCGGGACCCGCCGGATTCCTCGTGGCTGGCGCAGTGCTCCGAGCGCGGCGCGGTCCGGTCCTGTTTCGTGGCCGCCCCTGAGTTCGGGGTCATCCGGCTGCACACCCGCTACCGCCGGGACCTGACCGGGGAACGGGCCCGGGAGAAGCAGCGCGCGGAGAAACTGCTGGAATCAGCGGCGGTCAAGCTGCCTGGCGTGCTGGCCGGCCTGCACGGGGTACCGGGGCGGGACATCATGGAGCACCTGATCGCCGGCGAGCGCGACCCCAGAGCGCTCGCCCGGCTGGCCCGCCGCCGCGCCCGCGCCAAGATCCCCCAGCTGGAAGAAGCCCTGGACGGCGCTGAGTTCTTCACCAGCCGCCACGCCGCGCTGCTGGATGCGATGCTGCGCCGCACCGGCCTGCCGGACGCGG
>Ga0335075_10006124_pt1 | contig 18593 bp, 21 predicted proteins | sample Lox_Sample_24_FD_206723 | JGI IMG/M metagenome (GOLD analysis project Ga0335075, IMG submission 206723) | Soil microbial communities from Loxahatchee National Wildlife Refuge, Florida, United States - Lox_Sample_2.4 | ecosystem: Environmental > Terrestrial > Soil > Wetlands | place: USA... | reverse complement strand
CACGCCACGGTCGGAGCCGATGCCATGACAGCCACCACTCCCAACGCCACCATCAACCGACTGAGTCGGCGCCCCAAGTCGAACACAGATCCCCCGATCCTTCGACGCTTCGAACCCGGACCCGGACGATAAACCTCGGCCGTTCCGCGCACAAGTGCGGCAGGTCACACCCGCCGGGCGAAGGTTCAGGGCGCGTCGGGCAGCAGTACGAACAGGCCGCTGATCTTGTCGTCGTGGTTGAACACGACGCGGGCCTTCATCGGTCCGTGCTCGAAGATCAGCGGGACCTCGGCGATCCGGAACGGACCCTTGCGGGTGACCGAGCTGTGCCCGATCGTCCGCAGTGCGCCTGCGCTCGCGGTGATCTTCCGCCAAGCGTCGGCGACCTGGTCGACGCCCAGCTCTTCGCGCATCACCTCGTCCCAGTCGGCGGTGACTTCGTCCCACGCGGCTGCGTCGACCTGACCGACGACCTCCACCGCGCGCGCCGCCAGGTGCGCATGCTCGGCCTCGGACTCCGACTGACTGAAGCGCTGCTGGGCCGCCTGTCGAGTGATCGCCAGCAGCTCGCCGATCTCCTGCCAGGTGCGGCCGGCCGATCGCGCATCCTGGACCAGCAGACGCGTCGCCTGCTCGATCGCCTCCGCCGCGGTACGGGCGGACAGGAGGGCCGCCATGGCCGACGCCGCGTCGGTCTCACCGCGCAGCGCCGAGCTCACCAAGCTGAGATTGTGGTCCAGCACCAGTGCGACGCGCGAACGCGAGTCGGCGGTCTGCTCGTCATTGGGAACCATTTGTCAACTTGATATTGACAGGTGGGTTATTGTCAAGTCAAGGTTGACAGACGGGCGTCCCGCCCATGACCGGGAGGAAGCCGATGGCCACCACTTACAACGACCGCTGGATCGATCTCGACGACCACCAGATCGTCATCCGGGGCTACTACTTCCCCTGGGGGACCAAGCGGATCCCGTACGACCGGATTCGCCACGTCACCCGCGTCAGGCTGGGGGCGCTCACTGGACGGGCGCGCATCTGGGGAACCGCCAACCCCGGCGTCTGGGCCAGCCTCGACCCCCGCCGGCCCGTCAAGGGCACCGGCTTTCTCATCGACTATGGGCGGTCGGTGACGCCGTTGATCACCCCCGACGACCCCGATGGCGTCGAGGCGGCCCTGCGGGCCCATGTGGCCGACGGCGTGGTCAGCGAGGGGAGCCGGCGATCGCCGATCGTGTAGCTGCCGCAGTGGGGGCCGGCGCGGGTGCGCCAGCGCGAGCCCACCAGCTCAGCGGTTGTGATTGACCAGCTCGACGTTCATCCCGGCCGGATCCAGGACGAAGGCGCCGTAGTAACCCGGGTGGTAGATGGCGCGCTCGCCCGGGCCGCCGTGATCCTCGTAGCCGGCGGCGAGCGCTGCGGCATGGAACGCCCGGACGGTCTCGTCGTCGGGCGCCGGGAACGCGATGTGCAGGTGCTCGGTGAGCGGGCGGCCGTCGTCGACCAGCGAGAAGCTGAAGTCCTGGCCGGTGACCTGGACGCGGTTCTCCGCGGCCACTCGAACCTGCAGGCCGGCGAACGGCGCGATCGTGCGGTAGAAGCGCTCGGCGGCCGCGGGGTCGCGGACCCGGATCCAGAGGTGATCGACGCCGCCGACGGGCACCGCGTGCTCGCGCTCGAGGTGCACCGCCTCCGCGCTGTTGCCGTCGGGGTCGAGCAGGAAGCCGCCGTAGTAGCTCGGGCCGTAGATCGTGCGCGGGCCGGGCGCGCCGTCGTCGCGGTAGCCCGCGTCAGTCCCCGCCTGCCAGAAGGCATCCACCGCCGCGCGCGACGAGGCGCGGAAGCCGACGTGCAGGCCGCGGGTCACGGGATGCTCGGGATCGGTCGGCCCGATGGCCCAGTCATCCCACTCCACGAGCTCGGCGTCCGCGTGGCCCGGCTCCACGCCGAGCGCCGACAGCACGGTGCGGTAGAAGCGCTCGGAGGCCGCGAGGTCCGAGACCGCGATCCCGACGTGGTCGAACACGCGGCCGAGGCTAGCGGTGCGCCGCTCAGAGAGCCGGCGGCAGAGAATCCGTGAGGGCGGCCGCCGCCTGCTGGCGGGCTCGCTGAAGTTGACCGGCGAGCTGGGCCACGACATCCCCCGGCCGAGCGCCGGCCGTTGTGCGCCGACGATTCCTGATAGCCCCCCAGTCCAGCGGCAGCGCAGAGGGCACGGCGCGACGCCCGCCATCGAGCAGCTCGATGACGACCCGCCGATCGCTCACGCCCGCGCCATTCGATTGCACACTGAATCCCGTGACCGACTCCAGCGGAAGTCGAACGTGACCGACCGCGTAGACCGCGAGGATCCCCTGCGGCTCGATCCGGATCCCGATGTGTCGCATGCGGGCTGTCCACAGCGCCGCCACTCCGGCGACGCTTGCGGCGAGCGCCGCGGCGCCGACGACGTCGAACGGCCCACGAACCGCCGCCACGAACGCCAGGAGTCCGAGGAGAGGGGCCGATGCCATTCGCGCGGCGCGGCGAAACCCGACCCCGTGGTAGAGAGCCGAACCGCTGGTCGTTCGCTCCGACCTCGCCGACATCTCTGGATCGATCGGCCGATGTCCGCCGAACTTGAGCCGGGGCGGGTCGGGGCGCTCCGGCCTCGCGGCGATGCACCACGGCCACAGGTCGCACACGCGCAACCTTTGGGTTGCGCTACGGTGTCCGGATGGGAACGCTGATCTTTGTCCATGGTGCCTGCGTGCGAGACGCCGGGTGGTGGTGGGGCGAGATGACCGCGCCGCTCGCCGAACGCGGGATCACCTCGATCGCGGTGCCGCTGCCGAGCTGCGGCGAGGCCGGCCCCGAACTGGGAGACCTGTATGACGACGTCGCCGCCTGCCGTGAGGCGATCGAATCGGCCAGCGGCCCCGTCGTCCTCTGCGGGCACTCCTACGGGGGGATGGTCATCACCGAGGCCGGGATCGACGAGCGAGTGAGCGAGCTGGTCTACGTCACGTCGGTCATGCCGGACCGAGGCCAATCGCAGAGTGAGCTGATCGGCTCCGAGCCGGCGCCATGGCTGCAGCCGTCCGACGATGGCACGATCGGGGTCGACCCGGACATGGTCCGCCGCCTGTTCCTGCAGGATTGCGATGACGGCACCACCGAGGAGGCGGTGTCCCGGCTGACCCGCCAGTCGCTCGTTCCGTTCACCCAGCCGCCGCGTGAGGTCGCGTGGCGCCGTAAACCGGCGACCTACATCGTCTGTACCGAGGATCTCGCGACCCCGGCGAACGCCCAGAGGCTGCGCATCCGCGACGGGGTGCGGCCCGTCGAGTTCCGGGCCGGCCACCACCCGTTCCTCTCCCGGCCCGAGGCGTTCGCTCACACCCTCGCCAGCGATGTCGGAGCGCTTCGGTCGCCCGCGTCCGATGAGTCCGCGGAGATGTGATGGTCTTATGACCATGACCGACACGTCCCAACTCATCACCGGTGTGGACTTCGTCTGCATCCCCGCGCAGGACTTCGATGCCATGACCGCGTTCTACGGCGAGACCCTCGGGCTGCCGTTCGTCAAGCGCTGGGGGTCGCGGCCGGGCGCCGAGTACCAGGCCGGGAACCTGACCCTGGCGGTGGTGCGCGCCGAGGACTTCGGCGCCACCTTCTCGCCCGGCGCGATGCCGATCGGGCTCCAGGTCGCCGATGTCGCTGCCGCCCGGGAGCAGCTGGAGGCGAAGGGCGTTCGCTTCGTCAGCGAGACCTTCGACTCGGGGGTGTGCTGGCAGGCGATCTGCCTGGACCCCGACGGCAATCCGCTGTCGCTGCACCATCGCTACGCGCCGCCGGAGGAGTCTCCGGGGACCGAGCTTGGATGAACCTGCTTCGGTGAAAACGTCAGGATCGCGGCCGCGTGCGCCGGGACCCGCACGGCGTACACGCCCTTCGCGTTCGGCGTGAGGTGTGTCAGCTTGAGCGTGCCGGCGAGCTGACCGGTGCGCGAGGAGATCGTCTGCCCGCCCAGCGTCGTTCCCGCGGTGGCGGTCAGCGACCTCGCGCTCAGTAGCGACACCGATCCGGTGTCGTGGATGCCCGCGGCCGCGACGCCGATCGTGCGGGTGGCGGAGCCGACGTTGGTCAGCACGACGCGCTCGGAGCCGTCGGGAGCACGCACCGCGAACTGATAGGTGTGCGCCGGGCCGGAGGTGGAGATCTGCAGCAGGTGCGAGCCGGCCGGCGCCGCCTGGGCGAACGCGAGCAGGGCGTAGTACACGGGCTCGACCGAGACGCGCCAGCCCGAGGTCCCGTGCTTGGCCGCGATGACCTGGTTGAGCAGGCCGTCGACGGTCTGGAAGTTGACTCCATGGACGCCCGCGCGCCACAGGGCGGGCAGCGCGTTCAGCGCCCACAGCGCCTCTCCGAACGAGTTGGACAGCCCGGCCTTGCCTCCGCAGGTGATGCCGTTGAGCTCGTCCACCTGAAGCGGCTCGCCGTGGGCGGCGGCCGCCTTGACCATCCCGTGGACCGAGTCGCCCAGGCCCTGGATGGACGAGCGCGAGAGCAGTTGCGAGAGCAACGGGTGCGCGCTCTCCGAGCAGTTCTTCAGCGGATAGGCGTGGACCGTTGCGAGTGTCAAGTGGGAGGGCAGATGGTCCAGAACCGTGCCCAGCTCGCCCAGCCAGACCTTGCCGACGACGGCGGGTCCGGCGATGGGGACCCCGCCGAGTTGTGCGGCGATCTGAGAGAACTTCTGGCCGTAGGCGGGGATCGTGTCGTGGCCGCGCCCTCCATTGACCACGGAGAGGGGCCAGTACTCCGGCTCGTTGCCCAGCTCGAATGCGTCGATCAGGTCGGCGCCGACGTAACGGTCGAAGCCGGCGACCTCCGCCTTGGCGATCGCCGTGTCGATGTCAGGATCCTCCTCGAGGTTGACGCCGAGGATCGTCTTGCCGCCGAGCGCGGTGAGGAGCGCGCGCAGGTTGGCGCCCCAGGCTGGGGTCAGCGTTCCCAGCCAGCGCGGCTTCCGCATGCCGGGAACCGGCCACCAGTTCGTGTCCGCCGACACGCCGCCCAGGCGCAGCAGGAACGGGGCACCGGGGGAGAGGTTCCTCAGCAGGTTCTGGAAGGCGACATCCTGGTCGGCGGCAGGGCCCTCCAGCGCGGAGATCGTCGTGAATGAGGTGGCGATGCCGAGAAAGCCCTGGGTCGTCGAGGTCGGTGCCACGGCGGCCGGACCCCCGACGCGGACGGTGGCCCGCTCGTAGGCGGGGGTGCGGTCTGCCAACGGGTGGATGGCGGCGGTCGACGCGGGGGCGACCGCCATCACGACGCCGGCGGCGCATCCGGCAGCGAGGGTCGCCGCGCGGGCGGTCAGAGAGGCTCGGGACATGATGCGTTCTTCCTGGATCGGTGCTGAGGGGCGGACCGGCCGGGCGCCCCGGGTCCTGTCCCCGCGCCGATCCAGACGATAGTTGTCGCAAACGACCCTCGCTGTGACTCGATCTGTGAGGATCGGCTGATGCTCCAGGCGTTCGGCAGGCGACGTCGAATCGCAGCCGCGACACTCGCGGCGGCCGCCGGGATCGCGCTGCCCGCCGCCGTGCAGGGCAAGGGCGACCCGCCCCATCGCGACCGGGCAGACCGTGTCGTCATCGGCCACTCGGTGCGGGGACGGCCGATCGTCGCCTGGGCGTACGGACCGCCCGATGCGGCACGCAAGATCCTGGTCATCAGCGTGATCCACGGCGACGAGCAGGCCGGGCTGGCGATCACGCACGCGCTGCGACGGCAGCCGATGCCCCGCGGCGTCCAGCTGTGGGTGCTGCCGGAGCTCAACCCGGACGGGGTCGCCGCCGACACGCGCCAGAACGCCGACGGCGTCGATCTGAACCGGAACTTCCCGTTTCGGTGGCGGTATTCGAGCGATCCGACGTTCGACTCCGGCCCGCGACCGGCGTCCGAGCCCGAGACGCGGGCGGCGATGCGCTTGGTGCGGCGGATCCACCCCGCGGTGACGATCACCTACCACCAGCACATGGACCTGGTCGACGAGTCCGGCGGCGACCGCGGCATCCCGCGCCGCTACGCGCAGGTCGCCCACATGCGCGCGACCTGCCTCACCTTCCTGCCCGGCGAGGAGACTGCCTGGTCCAACCACGCCCTGCCGGGCACGACCTCGTTCGTCGTCGAGCTGCCGGCCGGCCCGGTCGGGCCGGCGGCGCTCGCCCGCCACCTGCGGGCGGTCCGCGCGATCGAGCTCGGCGAGCGCACCGGATCCGCGCACCGTTGCGACTCCACGACGGTCGCCCAGTGACCCGTCGCTACGGGGCCGGCGCCCCCGGCCCGGGGACGAGGTCGATCTCGCCGAACCGCGCCCGCTCACCGCACCGGTCGCAACGGAAGTCCGCTCCGATATTGCCGCCGCAGCCGGCGTGGAGGGACAGTCGCGGCGGGCCGCCCGGGCTCGGATAGTGGCGGTCGCCCCACTTCATCAGCACCAGCAGGGCGGGGGCCAGCTCCCGCCCCTTGTCGGTGAGGACGTACTTCGGACGGCCCGGCCGGCTGTCGTCGGGTAGGCGCTCGAGTACGCCCTGCTCGCACAGCAGCGCGAGTCGGCTGCTCAGCACATTCGACGCGATTCCCAGCGCGCTCTGGAACTCCTCGAAGCGCTCGGCCCCGACGAGTGCCTCGCGCAGGATCAACAGCGTCCAGCGCTCCCCGACGACCTCGAGAGCGCGCGCGATCGAGCACACCTGGTCTGGATAGTCGCGTTGCAGCACGGAGAGAGCGTAGCTGACTTGCTTGACAAAAGTCGGCCCTCTCGCTTAGGCTGGCTTGCATGAAACAAGCTAGCCCTCTTCACAAGCCCCTGATCCTGGGCGCGCTGCTCCTGGCGGCGTTCGTGATCAACCTCGACACCACGATCGTCAACGTCGCACTGCCGACGCTCGTGCGTCAGCTGCACACGACCAACGCCCAGCTGCAATGGGTGGTCGACGCGTTCAACCTGCTCTTCACCGCGTCGGTGCTCGTCGCCGGGAGCCTCTCCGACCGCCTGGGCCGCAAGGGCATGTTGCTGGCGGGCCTGTTCGTGTTCGGCGCGTCGAGCGTCGCCGGAGGCCTGACGAACACCATCGAAGCGCTCATCGCCGCGCGCGCGATCATGGGAATCGGCGCGGCGATGGTGTTCCCTTCGACGCTGTCGCTCATCTCGAACGTGTTCACCGATCGTCGGGAGCGTGCGCTGTCGATCGGGCTCTGGGGAGCGACCACGGGCGTCGCGATCGCGCTCGGGCCGATCGTCGGCGGCGGCCTGCTCCAGGTGTTCGACTGGCGAAGCATCTTCTTCGCGATGACGCCGATCGCCGTGATCGCCGGCGTCCTGGTCAGCGCCTCCGTCCCGCCGTCACGCGACCCGGACGCCGGGGCGATCGACGGCATCGGCTTCGCCCTGTCGATCGCGATGGCCGGACTGCTCGTCTACACGATCATCGAGGCTCCGAGCCACGGGTGGGGAGGTGCCCGGACGCTGGTCAGCTTCGGGGCCGACGCGGTGCTGGCGGTGGCGTTCATCGCCTGGGAGCGTCGCCGCGAACGGCCGATGCTCGACCTGAGCCTGTTCGGCAACCCGCGATTCACGGCCGCGAGCCTGTCGGTCGCGATCTCCTTCTTCGCGCTCTCCGGGTTCATCTTCCTGGTCACCCAGTACTTCCAGTTCCTCAAGCGCTACGGCCCGCTGTCGACGGGGGTCCGGCTGCTGCCCGTGGCGATCTTCGTCGCGCTGGCCTCGGTCCTCGGGACCCGGCTCGCCGTGCGGGTGGGGACCAAGCTGGTCGTGAGCGGCGGTCTGCTGCTGATGGCCGCGTTCTATCTGTGGACGAGCACCACCGGCGCGCGCACCGGCTACGGGACCATCGCCCTGCAGATGATCGTCCTCGGCACCGGCATGGGCCTGACCAGCGCCCCCGCGACCGAGGCGATCGTCGGTGTCGTCCCGAGGGCGAAGGCGGGCGTCGGCTCGGCGGTCAACGATGCCACGCGGCTGCTCGGCGGCACTCTCGGCGTCGCCGTGATCGGCAGCGTCTACGCCTCGCTCTACGCCACCCGGCTGACGGGCTCGCTGCCTGCAGCCGCCGGGCGGACGGCGCACGGCTCGGTCGGTGCCGCGCTCATCGCAGCTCACCACCTGCTCGACGCGGGTCATCCCGCGCTTGCCGCCTCTCTGCACGCGGCCGCGAGCTCGGCGTTCTTCGGTGCGTTCCACGTCGCGGACGACGTCGCCGCCGGGGTCGCCGCGGCCGGCGCGATCCTCGCGCTCACGCTGCTCCCGTCTCATCCGACGCTCGGCGGCGAGCCGTCGCCGTCCGGCGCGGTGCCACAGGAGGCGTGACATCATTCGGGAGTCGCCGCGATGAGCACCGTCGAGATCACCGGGCCGGTGTCGGCCGACGCGGGCGGTCGGACGACCGCGGCGCCTGACGGAGGCGTGATGGTCGTGTATGAGCGGGGTGCCGCAGGTCGCGCGGCACTCCTGCACGCTCACCGGCTCGCCGGCGCTCACGCGCCGTTGACGGTGGTCGCCGTCGCCAGCAGGGAACGCACGGACATGGGGTGCGGCTCATGCCGCCAGGGCGCGGCGTTTCGCAACGAGCTGGCGTGCGAGGGCGCGGAGATGGCGCTGCACGAGGCGCGGACCGTGCTGTCCGCGGCCTCGCCTGGCGCCGTTCGCTACGCGCTCGCCCGCGGCACGTTTCGCCGCGCGGTCCTGCAGGCGGCCCGGGATCACCGCGCCGGCGTGATCGTCCTGCCGGCTCGGGGCGCCGGCCGTCTGCGCCGCCTGTTCTCGCGCGACCGGGTCAAGCTGCTCGAGGGCCGCACCACCGCATCGGTGGTCGTCGCTCCGGACGCGGGGTAGGTGCGCGTCACGCCGCGTGGCGCGTCGCGGCCGGTTCCAGCGGAAGGCTCTCCAGGAAATCCAGCAGCGCGTCGACGACCATCGGATCGAGCTGCGACCCCGTGACGCGGCGCAACTCCTCGAACGCCTCGCGCGGGGCACGGGCCTCGCGATAGCTGCGGTCGGCCGTGATCGCCGCATACGTGTCGGCGGCCGCCACGATGCGCGATTCGAGGGGGATCGCGTCGCCCGCCAGACCGTCGGGGTAGCCCCCGCCATCGACGCGCTCGTGGTGGTGACGCACGATCGGCGCGATGTCACGGAGCACGTCGAACCCGATCACGATCGACTCGCCGAGTGCGCAGTGGTTGCGCACGATCTCCAACTCGGCCGCGGTGAGGACCGTGGGCTTGCTGAGGATCGCGCGAGGAACCGCGACCTTGCCGACGTCATGGAGCAGCCCTCCCAGGCGGCAACGCAGGACGGCGGCGTCGTCGAGCCGCAGTTGCGTGGCAATCGCCGCGCACAGGTCGGCGACCGTTGTGACATGCTCGTGGCGATCCTGATCCTGCAGGCTCGTGGCGTGGACGACGGCGCGGGCGATCCGCAGTTCCTCGGGCTCGGCGACGTGCACCGAGGTCGCCTCGGCGGCCACGGCGAGCGGGCCGTCGGAGGTGAGCGCGACACAGTTGCGCCCGCGGGCCTTGGCCACATACAGCGCACGGTCGGCCGCGGCGACGAGACCTTCCAGGCTTCCCGAGCGAGAGCAACACACCGCGCCGATCGAGACGGTGAGTTGCACGGACGCGCGGCCGCAGTCGACCGGCGTGGCCGCGACCATGGCGCGGATCCGCTCCGCCCGCTCGCGGAGCGCACGGTCATCGTCCACCCCGGTGAGCAGAACCACGAACTCCTCTCCACCCCAGCGGGCGAGAAGGTCCCCATCACACAGCTGGCGTTGGATGCGCGCGGTGAGCTCCACCAGCGCCTGATCGCCCGCGGCGTGGCCGTGGCGGTCGTTGATGTGCTTGAAGTGGTCGGCGTCGAGGAGCAACAGACCGGACCGGTCGGACTCGACCGAGTCCGCCAGCACGGCGAAGCGGCGACGGCTGAGCGCCCCGGTCAGCTCGTCGGTGTGTGCGATCACCTCGGCGGCCCGGCGCGCCTGCTCGAGGTCCCCGTGGGCCCGTTCCATCTCGGCGACCGTCTGGTGCAGCGCGTCCTCCAAGCGCCGGCGCTCGGTCACGTCGGAGACGATGCCGCTGATCTCGAGCGTGCCATCCGGCCGCGCGCGCGTCGCCGCCCGGTCGTGGACCCAGCGGGTGATGCCGTCGGCACCGCGCAGGCGGTAATGGACCTCGGCGCGCTCGCCGCCGTGAGTCAGCCGGTCGTTGAACTCGTCGTAGGCCTCCCGGTCCTCGGGGTGCACCGCCGCCTCCCAGTTCTCCATCTCGGCGTCGGGCTCGGCCCCGCCGAGCAGGCGGTCGGCGCCCGGGCCCTGGAACACCTCGCGCAGCGAATTGTCGGGTTCCACGGCGGCGACGTAGACGTGCTCGCCGACGACGTCCAGCAGCGTGAAGAACCGATCGGCGGCCTCCTCCGCGCGGGCATCCGCCTCGGCGCGATGCGTCACGTCGCTAATGATGCCCTGCACGAGCACGCCGCCGTCCGCGCGGCGGACGGGGCGGGCGCGGTCGCGAATGGTGCGCGTGACCCCATCGACCCCCATGACCCGGTAGGTGGCCTCGGTTTCCTGTCCCGCGAGCAGCCGCTCGTGCAACGCGACCCGAGCCTCCCGGTCCTCCGGATGGATCAGCGTCTCCCACAGCCCTCCGCCGGATGGCGCGCCCGCGTTCTGGGCGCTGCCGACGAAGCGGTCGATCGAGGAGCTGGCGTAGTGGCCGACGTACTCGCCGGACGAGGTCACCTCTCCGATGTAGACGAGCTCCTCGAACAGATCCAGGACGCCGGCGAGGGCGTCGGCGTCGACCAGCGCCCCCCGCCTGCGATCGAGCGGAGGACGTCTGAGCAGCCGATGGAGAAGCCGGAATGGCATGACGGTTCTCTATCGGCGTGGGTAGTCATATTCCTGACTCAGCAGGTGGTTTCTGGACACCCTGAGAGCAGGCGCTCAGGGCGCCCTGGGGTGGGTGCGAGCGATGTTTTGGTCCTGCCGGTGCCAATCGGTCGCAACGCCGTCCCGGGAGGCAGGCCAGGGAGTGAGACCGCTGCACCGCGCCACCTCACGAACGCCACTGGCGACCGTGATCTGTGTGGTCAGAGCTTGTGGTCGCGCGCGTCCCGGTAGAAGCCGCCCGGCAATTCGACGATCAGCCCCGCCTTGACCGCGGCGTGCAGCGCCGCGGCGAAGCCACCGTCGTGCCAGGTCCCGGCGCGGCACTCGTGCTCCAGGGCCTCTTTCGACAAGACGCCGAACGGGGCGAGCGCCCGCAGAACCCGCTTGGCCTCCGCCTGGGAGATTGCGTCCTCGTGCGCGGCGGTGTCCCGCAGCAGAGGCCGGGGACGGTCCGCCCGATCGCGCGGCTGATGCTCCTCGCGCATGGTCCAGATCATTGCGCTTTGCGGGGACGTCGCCAACCGCATCGCGCGTGTCGCACACCGAACGCTAACGAACGTCGGGTACCAGAGGGTCGTCGGAGGTTGTGGTCCCGACCCGCGCCGGTCGCAGCAGCCGTTCGGCGTGGCGCTCCTCGACCAGGAGCTTCTGCCGGGCGCGCAGCAGGTCGAACTGTGTGATCAGCCCGTCCAGACGCCCGGGGTCGTCACGGGCGACGACGGGCAGGACGCCGATCTCGAGTTCAGCCATCCGGTCGGCGACGGGGCGCAGGATCTCGTCAGGGTGGGCCACCGTCATGTCGCGGAGCATCGCGTCGCGGGCGGTGCCGGCCCCATCCTTGGCCTCGAGCACGGCCGACCAGGGAAGCGCGCCGACCAGGCGGCCGTCCGCCTCGAGAACGGGATACAGACGCTGGCGGCGCTGCGAGGAGCCCTCCCGCAGGGAGTCATAGACAGCGCTGAGCTCGCGGTCAGGCTCGACGGTGTAGATGTCGGTGTCCATCACCTCGCGCACGAACGTGGCCTCGAGCGGGTCGACGGCGTACTCGCGCATCACGTGGAAGCCGCGGCGCGCGACCTTCTCGGTGAGGATCGAGCGCTTGAGGACGAGCACGCTCACCAGATGCGCGACGGTGGCGGCGATCAGCAGCGCGAGCAAGCTGTTCTGATCGTGGGTGAGCTCGAACGCGAAGATGATCGCGGTGAACGGTGATCGCGTCACGCCTCCGAGCGCGGCGGCGAGCCCGAGCAGCGCCCACACGCCTGGGGACGCGCCCGGGAGCAGGTGGCCGAGGATTCCGCCCAGCGCAGCGCCCATCATCAGGATCGGCGCGAGAATCCCGCCGCTCGTCCCACCGCCCAGGCCGCAGGACCAGATCACGAGCTTGACTGCACAGAGTGCGGCGAGCGCACCGATCCCGAGCTGGCCGAGCAACTCGGCGTGGATCGTGCCGTAGCCGACCCCGAGCGCACGGGAGTCGGCCAGCCCGCCGAGGCCGATGATCAGCCCGCCGATCATCGGCCACCACATCCAATGGAGGTGTCCGGTGAGCTTCTTGAATGCGTCCTCGGCGCCGTACACCGCCTGCGTCATCACCCAGGCGGACAGGCCGACGATGATGCCGATCGCCGCGGCTCCGAGCAGCGCGACGCCACCGAGCGGGGCGTGGGTGTGGATCGGGAACAGCGGCTGAGGTGACACGAGCCCCGCGTTGGCCATCAGCATCCGCAGGCCGTCCGCCGTCGCCGCCGCGAGCCCGATCAGGGTCATCGATCGCGGCTTGAACTCGAACGCGAGCAGCTCCACACCGAACAGCGTGGCCGCGACCGGAGTGCCGAACACGGCGCTCATCCCCGCCGACGCGCCCGCCACGAGCAGGCTGCGTCGCTGGACGGCGGTCAGGTGGAACAGCTGACCGACGATCGACCCGACCGCGCCGCCGGTGAGGATGATCGGGCCCTCGGCGCCGAACGGGCCACCGGTGCCGATGCTGATCGCGCTGGAGATCGGCTTGAGCACCGCGAGGCGGGGCTGGACCTGGCTGCCGTTGATCAGGATTCGCTCCATCGCCTCCGGGATGCCGTGGCCCCGGATCTGCTCTGACCCGAAACGGGCCATCAGGCCGACGACCAGGCCACCGCCGATCGGGATCACCACCGCGAGCACGCCGAGTGTGTTTCCGGCGGGCGAGACGAGGTGGACGCTCAGCCGCTGGAAGTAGAAGAGGTTCGTGAAGAACCCGATCATGTCGAGCAGCGCGAGCGACACCCCCGCGGCCAGCGCGCCGATCCCGACCGCGATCGGCACCAGCCAGAGCAGCGACGGGTCCGCGGTGAAATCGCCGAGGGCCTGTTCGGTGCGTGAGCCTCGCTTGCGTGGAGATTGCATCGTGGAGCGATATTATCGCGGCAAGATCTATGCTTCCCGACGAGTCATATCGGCGGTTGCTCGCGCTGCGGACGGGCCTGCGCCGCTTCCAGCGTTGGAGCGAGCAGCAGGCCGCGGATGCGGGGTTGACTCCGGCTCAGCACCAACTGCTGCTGGCGATCCGCGGCCACCCCGATCCACGTGGCCCGACCATCGGCGAGGTGGCCGACTACCTCCTGCTCCGCCACCACTCAACCGTCGGGCTGGTCGATCGCGCCGACGACGCCGGCTTGGTCGCGCGCGAGCGCGACGCGGAGGACCACCGGGTGGTCCGTCTGCATCTGACCGAGGACGGCGCCGAGCGGCTGGAGGCACTGTCGGCCCTGCACCTGCAGGAGATCGAGCGCCTGTCGCTCGACGTCGCTGCCGCCTGGGAGGGGTTGCGGCCGCGGCACGCGACCCATGGCGCGGCGGCCGAGCGATCCGCATAGGTCGTGCGACGCCGCTGCCGTCGCTCCCGCGTGGGGTGCTATCGCGCGAGCAACCGGAGCGCCGTCGCGGCGGCGCGCGCGCCCGACGCGGCCGCGCCGTTCATCGTCGCTGCCTGCGGGCCCGCGGTGTGCTCGCCGGCCAGGATGACCGACCCCCACGGCCGTGTCCACGCCAGGTCGTCCTCGTCGCAGGTGCCGACGCCGGGGACGCTGTAGGAGCCGCGGGTCCATCGCTCGCCGGCCCAGTGGGTGAAGAGGGGGATCTGCTCGGTGGCGGGCGCGACGTCGGGTCGGAGCGCCAGCGCGTCGGCCACGGAGAGCTGCGCCACCGCGTCGCTGCCTCCGGCGAAGCACGAGAGGACCGGTGCGGCCTGCGGCACGTCCGCGGTCGCCTCCGACGTCCAGCACCACCAGGTCGCGTCCGGCGATGCCATGCGACCGGGCGCCGGCGGCTTGGCCAGGGGGATGTGCAGCTTGGCGGCGTCGCCGAACCCCGTCCGCCCGGCCGCGGCCCGGATGTCGTCGGGCGGTCCCGGGTCGAGCGACAGCTCCCGCAGGAGCGGCAGCGGAATCGCGACGATCACCACGCTCGCGTCGTGCTCTGCGCCATCCGCGGTGACGACAGTGGCCTCGCCGGCCTGGTGACTGACGGCGACGGCGGGAGTGTGTAGCGCGACCCGGTCGCCCAGGCGGCGCGCGAGTTCCAGCGCGACCGCCTGGTTGCCGCTGCGCACGCGGACCGCGGGGTCGTAGCGGTGCGCGGGATCGCCGAACAGTCGACGAGCGCTCGCTTCGGCAAGCGGCGCGGACAGCGATGTCTCGATCCGGCGCAGCGCCATCGCCTCGACGACGGTCGCGTCGGTCAGGACCGTGGACCCGGGCGCATCCTCCTGGAGCGCTGCCGTCCGCTCGGCGATCCGCGACGTGAACGCATCGAGCTGTGACTCGGTCGGGGCGTCGTGGGTGGGAAGCGGCCGGCGGTCGAACGAGAAGCCGTGCGGGACCAGCTCGAGACCCAGTTCAGCGGCGAGCCCGCGCAGGACCCCGTCATCCGGCGCGATGAATTCGCCGCCCCGCTCGACCACCGTGCCGTCGGCGAGGGCCTGAGACCAGGTGCGCCCGCCGACCCGGTCGCGCGCTTCCAGAACCGACACGTCGATGCCGGCCTCGTGCAGTCGCCAGGCGGCGTTCAGGCCGGCGAGCCCGGCGCCGACGACGAGAACAGAGGGCATGCTCCTGCACTCTCGCGGTCCCGGGCTGTCTGCGCAAGTGACAGATCGTCACCTCCTGGGGCCGGGGGTGGGACGCAACCGGCTGGCGCCGCCCGGCTGGCGCCGCCCGGCTGGGGCTGCCCGGCTGGCGCCGCCCGGCTGGGGCTGCCCGGCTGGCGCCGCCCGGCTAGGGCCGGGCAGCGCGCCGCCGCAGCGGATGGTCCGCCGCGGTCCCGGCGCCGGGCTGCGCCCAGACGTCCCGGGGTCCGAGCCTGGCGCCGCAGCGCTCGCAGCAGAGATGACCGTCGAGCTCGCCGCCGCAGTCGCGGTGCTCGAGCGTGACCGGTGGGCCGTCGGGCCAGCTCAGGTGACGGTCGCCCCACTGCATCAGCGCGACGATCACCGGCCACAGGTCGAGCCCCCGCTCGGTCAGCCGGTACTCGTAGCGCGGCGGATGGGGTTGGTAGGTGCGGCGTGAGATCAGCTGGGCTTCGGCGAGCCGCTCGAGCCGGTCCTGGAGGATGTTGCGAGCGATGCCGAGGTCGCGCTGCAGGTCATCGAAGCGGTGCACGCCCAGCATGAGCTCACGGATCACCAGCAGCGTCCAGCGCTCACCGACGAGCGCGAGCGTCCCGGCGACACTGCACTCCTGGCCCTCGTATCCGCGATGCAGTGGCATCCGGCGCGAGTGTACGCCCGTGAGTTGCACCAAGCAACTGACTGCGGTACCGTGCCCGACATGGCGACCACCGCAGACGAGCGATCCGTCGAGCGCTCCCGCACGTTCTCGTGGAGCGACCCGTCCGGGCTGGCCAGTGTCGGCCGGGAGATGGCGGGGATCGACCTGATGCGCGCGATGATCGACGGCCGGCTCCCCAAGCCGCCGATCGCGGACCTGATCGACGCGAGCCTGATCTCGGTCGGTGAGGGCACGGCGACGTTCGCGCTCGAGCCGGCGGAGTGGATGTACAACCCACTCGGCTCCGTCCACGGCGGGATCGCTGCGACGCTGCTCGACTCATGCATGGGCTGCGCGGTGCACACCCTGCTCCCGGCCGCCGTCGGCTACACGACGACCGACCTGCAGGTCCGCTTCGTCCGGGGGATGAGCGCAGCGACGGGCCGGGTGCTTGCGACCGGGCGGGTCATCCACCCGGGCCGGCGGTTGATGACCGTCGAGGCGGCACTGACCGTCGAGGACGGGGACAGCCTGCTGGCGCACGGCACGAGCGCCTGCATCGTGCTGCGCTGAGCTGGGGATGCCACGGATCTTCTACATGCCCCGGACGCGCTCCTCGCGCGTGCTGTGGGCGCTCTACGAGATCGGCGCCGCGTTCGACGCCACCCGGATCGCTCCGGAGGAGCGCCGCTCGGCGGAGCACCTGGCCCGTCAGCCCCTCGGCCGGGTGCCGGCGCTCGAGCTCGACGACGGCACGATGATGTTCGAGTCGGCCGCGATCCTGCTCGCTCTCGGCGACCTCCACCCGCAGTCGGGTCTGCTGCCGGGGATCGGGACGCCGCAACGAGCGCTCGTCTACCAGTGGATGTTCTTCGGGATGACCGAGCTGGAGGCGACGCTCTACCGGTCGATGCGCGAGCCGGCGGAGGCTCTGCCGGAGAATCGCGAGTTCCGACGCTTCACCGACGCCGCGACCGCGTTCTCGAACGCGCTGGGCGAGGGGCCGTGGATCCTCGGGGCGAAGTTCACGCTGGCGGACATCGTCTGCGTGGGCGTGCTCGGGAGCGCGGACAGCCGGGGTCTGCTCGCGGTATGGCCCGGCCTCAGCGACTACGTGGCGCGGGGCGAGGCCCGCCCCGCGTACGCAGCCGCGGTCTCGTTCGGCGAGTAGTTGCCTAGGAATGAAGCGCCCCGGCGAACCGCTCGCGCAGTCCGGGGTAGATCAGGTTCTGATCGTCGGACAGCCCGGCCTTCACCGACCGGGCGAGATCGTCGACCAGCGCCTCGGGCTCGCCCGCGGCGAGTGCGTCGAGCGCGGCAGCGGCCACCGCCTCGGGAGCGGACTTATCGCCCTCGAGCTCGCGGGCCAGGTCGGTGTCGACATATCCGACATGGACGGCGACGACCTCGGTGCCCTGCCCGGCGAGCTCGAGGCGGGCGGCGTTGCTGTACGACCAGGCCGCCGACTTCGACGCGGAGTAGGTCGTCAGATGTGGCATCGCCACCCACGAGACGACGGAGAGGACGTTGAGGAAGGCACCGCCGCCGTTGGCCTTCAGCACCGGCGCGAACGCCTGGGTCATCGAGATGAGGCCGAGATAATTGGTTTCGAGCTCGGCGCGGGCGACGTCGAGCGAGCCGGCGAGCGGCGTCGAGGCTGCCCCGATCCCCGCGTTGTTGACGACCAGGTCGACGTCAGCGGCCGTTCGGGCGGCCGCCGCGACCTGGTTCGGGTCGGTGATGTCCAGCGCGACCGGGATGAGGTCGGGGTCGGTGATCGATCCCGGATTCCGAACGCCCGCGTAGACCTTCGCCGCCCCGCGGGCGCGCAGCTGCGCCGCGATCGCCCTGCCGATCCCACGGTTGGCGCCGGTGACGAGCGCGACTGATCCCTCGATGTTCATGGCGATACTCCTGGAGAGAGTTGGATGATGAGCGTCATCTATATCAGATGATGCATATCATCCAACGCATGAGACATTCGGAAGAGGAGAAGCGCCGAAGCCACGAGCGGATCGTCGACGTGGCGGCGGGGCGCATCCGCGAAGCCGGTACCGACGGTCCGGGCGTGGCCGAGATCATGGCCGCGGCGGGCATGACCCACGGCGGCTTCTACAAGCACTTCGGCTCACGCGATGAGCTGATCGCCGAGGCCGCGGCGCGGGCGTGCGCCGACGGCTCGAGCCGCCTTGCCGAGAGCGTGGGCCACGCAGAGGATCCGCTCGCCGCGCTGGTCACGCAATACCTCTCGGCCGAGCATCGTGACCTCCCGGCGACGGGCTGTGCGGTCGCCGCGCTCGGCGGGGATGCGGCGCGACCGGGCAACCCCGCGCGTGCCGCCTTCACCGAGCAGATCCGGCGCTACGTCGATCGCCTGCAGGGCCTGGTGGGAACGGACGATGCCGGCTCGGGTGATGCTCGCGACCGGGCGATCGCCACCATGAGCACCCTGGTCGGCGCGCTGATCATCTCCCGCGCGGTGGAGGACCCGGAGCTGGCTGACGAGGTGCTGGCCGGGACCCGCGCCGCACTGCTCGCGTCCCAGACTCGAGCGGCGCCGGCCTAGAGGGCGAGGCGCATCTCGTGCTGGCGCGCAATCAGCTCCGCTCCGAGGCTCTCCATCGCCAGGGAGGCGTGCTCGTCCTCGGGCACGTTGCCCACGCTCAGCGGCTGCCCGTTCGCGGCCGAGCGCAGCAGGGTGGCCGCGGTCGGCTCGTCGGCGGCTGCGATCTGCAGGACGCGCGCCGCACCGCCGCTGACCGTGTAGATCACGGCGCCCACCAGCTCGCCGTCGCCGTCGCCCTCGCGCTTGCGGGAGACGCCGGCGGCCCGCAGATCACCGGCGTCACGGCGCAGACAGTCGAGTGCCCGGTCCGAGCGCTGCCACGGC
>Ga0335075_10006123_pt1 | contig 18593 bp, 16 predicted proteins | sample Lox_Sample_24_FD_206723 | JGI IMG/M metagenome (GOLD analysis project Ga0335075, IMG submission 206723) | Soil microbial communities from Loxahatchee National Wildlife Refuge, Florida, United States - Lox_Sample_2.4 | ecosystem: Environmental > Terrestrial > Soil > Wetlands | place: USA... | reverse complement strand
CATGGCGGGCACCACGCGGCCCAGAAGTCGACCACGACCGGCCGGTCCGCCTCCAGCACGCGCGCGGCGAAATCGGAGTCGGTGACGGTCTGCAGATGAGCGTGCATGGTTCCCCTTCCGGGTCGTTGATCGCGCCCCACGTTGGATGCGCCCGATCACGATCATCCGGACCGAGTGGGCGCAGCTCCATTCCGTTGGCTTATCGCCCCGTTCAGTTGGCCGTGGCCGAGCGCGAGGGAGGCGGCCGGTGGTGGTTTCCCTCGGTTCAGAGCGGACCGCCCGAGCGCGGCAGTCCGTTGTTCGTCCAGAGAGGCTCAACCCTCGACCGCGTCTCACCGATCACACGAGCACACCAATGCCCGCCGTGCCCTTCACCTCCGGTCTCGCTCCCGCCCCCTCCGGCAACGTCCGTGAGGGCACCGACGCGGCCGTGGCCGCCTTCCGCCGGCTGCAGACGAAGGTGGGCACGATCATGCTCGCTCACGAGCGACCCGACGGAGGGTTGATCTGCGAGCGCCATCGCCCGGGCGCGCCGCCGCTGTTCTACCGCGTCAGCCCGAGCGGGCGCGTCCAGGCGGACCGCCGGTACGACTGGAACCTGCAGCGCTTCGTGCCGGTGCCGCTGCCCGCCGGGATCGACTGACCGGTTCCGGCTCGGGGAGCACGATCGCCTGCAGCGCGTCGCGGAATCGGTCCGCGTCCCGCGGCGAGAGTGAGGAGAGCAGCGCGGCCTCGGCACGCTCGCTGGCTGCGCCCGCTCGCGTCACGGTCTCACGGCCGGTCGCGGTCAGCTCGACGACGTTGCGCCTGCGGTCGGTGGCGTGCGGGTGGCGCGAGACGAGTCCCTTGTCCTCCAGGGCGTCGAGCCGGGCGACCATCGAGGTCCGGTCGATGCCGAGCCGCCGGGCGGCCTGCTGCTGGGAGTCGGGCTCGTGGCCGGCGATGACGAGCAGGATTCCGAGCTCGCGCCCATCGATGCCGAATGGCGCGAGTGCCTCCGTGTTGAGCTCCTGCATCCGCTGCTGGGCGTGCTTGAGCAGGTAGCCCAGCCGCCGGCTGAGCATCGGCCCGGGTCCCTCGTCGATCGACATCGCCGGAGCGTATCGCTACGCTGATCGTCAGTAGAACAGATGATCAGCATCACGAACAAACTGGAAGAGGTCCCAATGATCTTGGTCACCGGAGGTCTCGGCTTCATCGGCTCACACACCGTGCAGGCGCTGCTCGACGCGGGCGAGGAATGTGTGGTCCTCCAGCGCAGCCACTCCGAGGTGCCGGCGGGGCGGTTCGAGGGTTCGGTCGTGGTGGCGCAGGCCGACGCCACCGACGTGGATGCGCTGCGGGCCGTCGGCCGGCGCCACCGGATCACCGGCATCGTTCACCTTGCCGGCTCGATGCCGTGGCCACCGAGCGCGGAACCACCGGTGCAGGCGGCTCGGCGGTCGCTCGGCAGCCTGTTCAACGTGATCCAGGCGGCCCAGGAGTGGGGGGTGGCGCGCGTCGCCCTGGCCAGCACGATCGGCGTCTATGGGGGCGCCGTCGAGCCGTTCGAGGGGCCGCTCACCGAGGACATGCCCCTGTCGATGCGTTCGCCTCACCTGATTCCCACCTTCAAGAAGGTCAGCGAGCTGCTCGGCGGCCACCTCTCCCAGGCGACGGGCATCCAGATCGTCAACCTGCGGATCTCCGGCACCTGGGGCCCGCTGGGTCACAGTCCCGATCCGTTCTTCCCCGCGCCGCAGCTGATCCATGCCGCCGCGCACGGCGGCGCGCCGGACCTCACCGGGGTCCGCGGACGGATGCACGCCGAGGACTCGCTCGACCTCTGCTACGTCAAGGACACCGCCCGGGCGATCGCGCTGCTCACCCTCGCTGACGAGCTCGCCCACGACACCTACAACGTCGCCTCCGGCCGCGCCACCACGAATGCCGAGGTCGCCGCGGCGATCCGCAGCGTCGTCCCCGACGCAGAGGTCGAGCTGCCCAGCGGCGGCGAGACCCGCCACGCCTGGCTCGACATCACCCGGCTGCGCGAGGACACCGGCTATCAGCCTGATTGGGACCCCGAGCGCGCCGCGGCGGACTACATCGCGTGGCTGCGAGCCGGGAATGATCGCTGACCCGAGCGGAACGGCGCTCAGCCGTGGAGCGCGCCCGCCAGCACCGCCAGCCACGGCGAAACCGCTGAGCGAACCGCCGTGCCCGAGCCCAGCGTGTGGGTGCCGGGGATCCTCACCACCGAACGGTTCTCGCCCTCAGGCGGCATCCCGAACGGGTCACGCTCGCCCTGGACGATGAGCACCGGGATCGCGGACGGGACCGCCTCCAGTTCGGTGAGGCGCGACTTGGACGGATCGCCCTGCCGGGCCGCGCCCGGCGGCAGCAGCGGAAAGGCCAAGCAGATCACGCCGGTCGCCCCCGCGAGCTCGGCGGTCCGGCAGGCGACCCGGGCTCCCGAGGAGCGCCCGCCGACGATGAGGCGACGTCCGGCGAGCCGTCCCGCTGCCAGCGCGTCGAGCACGGACAGCCACGCGGTGTCGAGCTGCCGCGCCGCAGGCGGCGATCGGCGGCCGGCCACGCGATAGGGCTGTTCGACGAGCGCGACCGTCAACCCGAGCGCGACGGCGGCCTCGGTCGTCGCGCGCAGGTCGGTTGAGCTCACCCCGCCGCCTGCGCCGTGCCCCAGCACCAGCGCCAAGCCATCCCGCTCACTGTCCTGCTCGTTCTCGAGCCGGACCCGCGCGAGCCCGTGCGGCGTCTGCACGTCGATCATCCTGCGACCTCCTCTGGCGTCATCCGAACTACAGGATGAACGGGATGAGCATCTTGGTGGACTCCCGGTAGGCCGGGTAGGTGGTCGGGAACGCGGCTGTGAGGTTGCGCTCCTCGACGCTCGCTGCGCGGTAGAAGACGCCACACAGCACCAGGGCGACGATCAGCCCGACGAGGTTGGTGGCCAGTGCGGTCCCGGTCACAGCGAGCAGCAGGCCGGTGTAGATCGGATGGCGGATCAGCCGGTAGGGCCCGGAGGTGATCAGCTCGGGCTCGACGCGCTCGGTCATCGGCATCCCCCAGTTGCGCCCGAGATGGATGCGTGCCCAGATCGCGAGCCCGAGCCCCGACACGAACACCACCGCGCCGATCACGCCGAGCACCGGGCTGTGGACCACGAGCCCGCCGGTGCGAAAGACGCGCACGATCACGAGGACCGCGATCAAGGTCAGCCCACCGATCGGCGTCCACCGCCGGCCGCGCGATTCCTTCGCTCTGGTCGCGGCCGCCAGCCAGTAGATCCAGAACGGGATCCAGGCGAGGGCGATGGCGATCTTGAGTGTGGCCACGGTGGGTGCGTCGAGCGTGACGTGAGACGGGTACACAGCGTACGCTCGCATAACCGTGTCCGAGTCAGAGGCAGCGTGGCAGATCGTGCTCGAGCGCCACCAGGTCAGCCAGTGCCCGTTCGCGTGCATGCTCGGCGGAGCTGACCGCCGGACCCTGTTCGTCGCCACCGCCCCTGACTTCGAGCCTGCTGATCGGAGGGCGCGCACCGAGGGCCGGATCGAGGCGCTGCGGGTGCAGGTCGCGGGAGTCGGGGCGCAGGGCCTCGGCGCCTGAGACCGGCTCGGCCGGGGAGGCTCAGTCGTCGGCGACGATGCCCGCGCTGATCAGCTCCAGCGCGCGAGTGAGCTCCGCGCGCCGACCGTCGCAGTAGAAGGGACCGATCCCGTCACGCGACATGACCCGCAGGCGGGCGACGTGCTGTGCGTGGAGTGGGAGATCTCCGTGCAGCACGTCGGAGAGGTCCTCCAGCAGCGGCGCGCAGCGCAGGATCGAGTCCCGGCAGGGCACGATGCAGCTCAGCCGCTTGAAGTTCGTACTCGGATTACGTGCGTCGTCCAGGACGCGATCAAGGCCCTCGGAGAGCGCATCGCGATGCGCTCTCCCGGTGAGCTGCAGGGCGCGCGCGGCGTGCCGGGGGGAGTCCCACGACGGGGTACCGGTCGCGAGCTCCCTGTCGAGGCGTTCACGGTGAAGCCAGGCGGACGTGTGCGCCCAGAACGTCGGGACCCCGCGGTCGGGATCGAGATGCTGAGGGGTGGTGAGGACCGAACCGCTCATGGTGTGAACCCGAACACACGCTACGGCGCGAGTCGTGACGGCCGCGTGACGAAATGCGCCCCCGGTATGTCGATTTCGTGACGGTCTACTTCGGCTCGAACCGGTACCCGACGCCCGGCTCGGTGCGGATGTAGTGACGGCGCGGTCCGGAGGCGGGCTCGATCTTGGAGCGCAAGCGCGCCAGGTGTGTCCGCAGCACGGCGACGTCCTCGACATAGGCGGGCCCCCAGACCTCGGCCAGCAGCAGGCGATGCGTGAGCAGGCGGCCGCGGTTGCGCATGAGCAGACGCAACAGGTCGAACTCGGTCCGGGTGAGATGGATCTCCTTGTCGTCGCGCCGCACTGTGTGGGCGATCACGTCGATCTCCAGGCCGGCCACCACGATCGCGGACTCATCGGCCTGGGTGCCGGCGCGGCGCAGTACTGCCTCCAGCCGCGCCATCAGCTCGTCAGGCCCGAACGGCTTGGTGATGTAGTCATCGGCGCCGGCGCGGAGCGCTCGGACCTTCTGCTCCTCCTCGCCGACGGCCGACAGCACCAGCACCGGCAGCTCGCTCCACTCACGGATCCGCTCGGTCAGCGCCACGCCGTCGCCGTCGGGCAGCAGCAGGTCGAGGATCGCCGCGTCGAACTGGCTGAGCGCGAGCGCGTCGAGCGCCTGCTCCATCGTCGCCGTGGTCACCACCTCGTACCCCGCGGGCCGCAGGGTGAGCCGCAGCGCGCGCAGGATCTGCAGCTCGTCGTCGCACGCCAGGATGCGACGGCTGGGCGCCGGGGAGGTGCTCACGCCGCGACCGATCTGCCCGCGACGGGTAACCGCACGGCGAAGCTCGTCCCGTCGCCCGGATCGCAGGCGACGGAGATCTCCCCGCCGTTGGCTTCGACGAACCCCTTGGCGATCGCCAGGCCGAGGCCCGATCCCGGGTGCGGGCCGGGCGCGCCGGCCCACGAGTCGGCGCGATAGAACGGCTCGAAGATCCGCTCCGCGTCGCCGGCGGCGATCCCCGGACCGTGATCGATGATGCGGATCGTCACCCAGCCGTCGACGACGCCGGCCTGGATCAGGATCGGCTTCCCGGCGCAGAAGCGCCGCGCGTTGTCGAGCAGATTGGCCAGCGCTCGCTCGATCTGCACGAAATCCGACTGGATCGGCGGTACTCCCGCGTCGAGCGCGACCTCGAAGCTCGCGTCGGCCGGCTGCGCCGCGAGCGCCGAATCGATCAGCTCGTCGACGGCGCACTCCGCCGGGCGAGGAGAGGCCGCGTTGGCCTCCAGCCGCGAGAGATCGAGCAGATCGTCGATCAACTTGGACAGGCGGGCGCCCTCATCGACCACCAGCGTGCCCAACTCATGGCGCTCGGACTCCGAGACGCCCGGAGCCCGGACCGCCGCGCCTGCCGCCACCATCGCGGTCACCGGCGAGCGCAGGTCGTGGGAGACCGCCCTGAGCACCGCGGTCTTGACCGCCTCGCTGCGGCGCAGCCCCTCGGTCTGGACCGCGTCGGCGGTGAGGCGATCCCGCTCCAGGGCGACGGTGAGAACCGCCGCCAGCGGCGGGACGACCCGGTCGCGCAGGGTCTGGAGCTTGGCCGGCGCCAACCCGCGGGGCACGAGCAGCGAGCCGAGCCCAGCCGGGAGCGGGAGCGCCTCCTCGCCCGGGTCCTCGGTGCCGGGCGCTCGGGTGACCTTCGCCCAGGGCAGTTCGAACACGCCGGCCAGCCTCTCGCCGATCTTCGCCAGCCCGTCCGCGGTACCGCTGGCAAGCAGCAGCTGTGCCGTCTCCGCCGCGAAGTCGGCCTCCTCGCGCCGGCGCTCGGCCTCGATGGCGCGGCTGCGCGCCGCATCGCTGACCGTGCTGGTGACGCCCGCGACTGCCAGGAATGTCGCCAGCGCGACCCAGTTGCGGCTGTCGGAGACCGTGAACCGGTCCACCGGGGGCAGGTGGAACAGGTTGAACGCGGCCGCGCTGAGAATCGCGGTCGCCAGCGCGAGCGCCCGTCCCCAGAGCGTCGCGGTGATGACGACAGCGGGCAGGTAGACCACCGCCAGCGACGACACGGTCGTGACCTGCCTGAGCGGATAGATCAGGCCGGTGCAGATCGCGACCAGCGCGACCATCGCCACCACGCCGGCAACGGCCGGCGGCCGCTCCCCGCGCAGGCGCAGGGTCGAGATGAGACCGGCGGGATTCATCGCCGGGGAAAGCTACGTCCCGTCGGCGAGCGCCGCGTCGGTCAACGGGTCGATGCCGGCCAGCGGCGCCGCCAGCGACTCCGACAGGCCGTAGCGCTCGGCAAGTGCGGCCGGCGTCAGGTAGGAGACGCGGGTGGTACCAGCGTCGTCCCAGACGACGAGCTTGAGCGGCAGGTCGAGCGCGGAAAGCGGCACGGCGTCCATGACGGGCGTGCCACCGGCGGGGTTGCCGAACAGGACGAGCACGGTCTCCCGCAGCTCCAGGCCGACCGTCTGGGCGGCGGCGCGCTGGTCGATCGTCGCGAACACGGTCATCCCGCGGGCGGCGATCAGATCGGTCATGCGCGTGACCGTCTCGGCGACCGGCCACGGGCTCTGCTTGGTGGTGAACATGGCCTGGATGTTGACGGTCTGGCGTCAAACCTCAACGGAACGACAGCGTTGTCGATAGCTAGGGCAATGGGAGTCGCCGTGATTCGCCCTGCCCGTCGTACCTGTGTCGCCGTGCTCGCACCGCTCCTCGTCGCCCTGGGAGCGATGATCGCCTGCTACGCCGGGTTGAATGCGGGCACCTGTTATGACGTCGCCTGGACGGCCGCGGCGATCAGCGCCACGATCGGCACCCTCGCGGCGCGCCGGCGCGCCTGCCCCGAGCACCGCACGCGATGGACGCTATGGGCGCTGGCCACAGCGGCCTGGCTGCTCGGGCAGCTGATGTGGAACCTCTACGGGATCATCGGCTTCCCGCAGGACCCCAACCTCGCCGACGTGTGCTGGTGGGGATTCGCACTGCTGGTGACGGTCAGCATGCTGCGCCCGCCGCGCAACGAGCGCGCGGTCCAGGCGGTCGCCGCCGCGGAGTCGGTGCCCCTCATCTGCGCGGCGATCACGCTCTGCCTCGCGCTGCTGTGGCACACCGCGACCCACTCGTCGGCTCCGACGGCGACCAAGCTCTCCGATCTCGCCTATCCGTGCCTGTACGCGTCGGCGACGATCCTCACCCTCCAGGCGATGCTCGGCGGCGTGCTCCGCGGGCTGCGCCACTCCGCGCTTCAGCTCGTGCTCGGGGGCACGGCGACGATCTCGCTGGCGTTCATGCTCTGGAGCAGCCAGCTGCTGCGCGGCACCTACGTCCCGGGCACCTCGGTTCTCGATCCTCTGTGGGTGGTCGGCCTGGGCGCGATTTCGATCGGCGGGCTGGCCGCCGCGCACAGTCCCGAGAGCGCCGCCGACCACGGGGAGCCGAGCCACATGGGCGTTGTGCTGCCCGCCGGAATGTTCGGCCTGCTCGTCGTGGTGCTCCTGCTCGAAGCGGTCGCCGGCGCGTCGATCCATGTGGAGACGACTCTGGTGATCGGCGTGCTGTGCTCAGGTGCGGCTCTGGTGGTGCGCTCGACTCTGCTCTTCCGGCGCACGCGTGACCTGTTGCGTCGCGAGCGCGCCGCGCTCGCCCGTCTGGTCGAGCGCGAAGCCGAGCTCGCCCGGCTCAACGAGCAGCTCGTCGAAGACTCGCGGCACGATCCGCTGCTCGGGATCGGCAACCGCCGTGCCCTCTCGGATGACCTGCCGATGTATCGCGCGCTGCAGCGCGAGACGAGCGAGCAGATCGCGGTCCTGCTCTGCGACGTCGACCACTTCAAGTCCTACAACGATCGCTTCGGTCATCTCGCCGGCGACCAGGCGCTGTGCATGATCGCGGCCACCGCCCGCGGCGCGCTGCGGTCCCAGGACGCCGCGTACCGGTTCGGGGGAGAGGAGCTGCTGCTCATCCTGCGCGACGCCGACGTCGAGGAGGCGTCGAAGGTCGCCGAGCGCGTCCGTGAGGCGGTGCAACGCGCCGCCTTCGCCCATCCGCTCGCGGAGGCAGGCGTGCTCACCGTCTCGGTCGGTCTGGCCTGCGGCGTCGACGAGCCCGAAGAGCTGCTGGCGCGCGCCGACACCGCCCTGTACGAGGCCAAGGAAGCCGGTCGTAACCGCGTCGTGGCCTCGCGCGACGCCGCCACCGGCGACGCGCCGGGCCGGTTGCGGGTCGACGAGGTGGAGGGGCCGGCGCCCCGCCACCTGCGCAGCATGCTCGCCGTCTCCCGCGCGGCGGCCGCCGGTCAGGGCGTGATGCCCGTGCTGCAGGCGCTCGCCGACGCAATCCACGGCGAGCTCTCGTTCAACGTCGTCGCGGTGAGCCTGCGCGAGCCCGCAGAGCTGTTCCGGACGGTGATCGTGCTCGGTGATCCGACAGCGCGGGAGATGCTGCTCGATACGACCAAGGGGCTGGCGGATTGGGAGCACATCATCTCCTGCGGCAAGGACGTCCACGGCGCCGCCTGGCTGCCGGCCGGCAGCTATGACCCGGACGGGCAGCCGCTCAGCTGGCGCCCCGCCACCGTGGCCCCGCTCGGCGCGGGTGGTTGGGATCCCGACGACATGCTGCTGCTCCCGCTGCGCGGCGCCTCGCGTGAGCTTCTGGGGTTCGTCTCCGTCGACCAGCCGCTGCTCGGCCGGCGCCCCACCGACGCGGAGATCGGGGTGCTGATGGGCGTCGTCGACCACGCCGGCCTCGCGGTCGAGCAGGTGCAGCACGGCGCCGCGCGCGGCGAGGAGTCCGACGAACTGCGTCTGGCGGCCGTGCTGCTGCTCGCCGAGGCGCTTGATCTGCGCGACTCCAGCACCGCACTGCACTCCCAGACCGTCGGACGGCTCGCGCGCCTGACCGCGGTCGAGCTCGGCCTCGCCGAGGCACGTATCGATCGGATCCACGCCGCGGGCGTGCTGCACGACCTCGGAAAGCTCGGGATCGCCGACGCGATCCTGCACAAGCCCGGTGCGCTCGACGATGCCGAGTGGCGCGAGATGCGCCGCCATCCCGAGATTGGGGCGCGGATCCTGGAGCACGCGGGAATGAGGGACATCGCCGTCTGGGTTCGTGCCCACCACGAGCGCATCGACGGCCGCGGCTACCCCGAGGGACTCGCCGGCCAGGACATCCCGCTGGAGGCCCGGATCCTCTCGGTCGCCGACTCCTACGAGGCGATGATCGCCGATCGCCCCTACCGCGCGGGTATGGATCCCCAGGCCGCACGCGAGGAGCTCGAGCGCTGCGCGGGCACGCAGTTCGACCCGGGCGTGCTCACCGCCTTCCTGCGCGCTCTCGACACCGACCGGGACGGCGAGGACGGCGTCGAGGCGCTGCAGCACTCGCCTGACGCCGCCGTGCCGAGCGCGGTCATCGTGCAGCCGGCCTGATCGTCGGCTCGGCCAGCGCGAGCCCCAGCACGATCGCGGCGACGACGCCCGTGACCGAACGCCTCGTCAGCCGGTGACGACGCGGTTGCGGCCCAGGCGCTTGGCCTCGTACAGCCGCTCGTCGGCCAGCTGCAGGACGCCGGCGAGCTCGTCGGGCTCGTCCGCGACCACGAGCCCGATCGACGCGGTGACGGTCAGGCCGTGCGCGATCCGCTCCCAGTTCTCTGAGTCGATCACCGTGCGGACGCGCTCGCAGGCCACCTCGGCGGCGTGCGGCCGGCTCGCGGGCATCAGCAGCAGGAACTCCTCGCCGCCGTTGCGCACGACCACGTCCTGTTGGCGCAGCGCGTCGCACAGCAGGCGTGCGACGCGCACCAGGACCTCGTCGCCGATCGAGTGGCCGAAGCGGTCGTTGATCTGCTTGAACCCGTCGAGGTCAAGTGCGGCCACGGCCAGCGGCGCGGCCATCAGCTCCGAATCGGGCGACCGCACCGCTCCGGCGAGGAAGCGGCGGTTGCGCAGCCCGGTCAGCCAGTCGCGGTCGACCTGCTCGCGCAGCTGAGCGGCCTCGAGCGTGGCGCGCTCCAGGCTCAGCTGGAGGGCCGAGAGCTCGCGGAACGCCTGGCGCTCGAGCTCGGCGGAGCGGGCGAGCGCGTCATAGGCCTCCTCGAGCATCCCGGCGGCGCGCAGCTCCTCGGCGAGCGTGGCCAGGATCAGGCTGCGGATCTGGGGGACCCTGTCACCGAGCCATTCAAGCGCCGCCTCACCGCGCTCTCTGGCCTCATGCAGGCGGCCGAGCGCCATCTGCGCCTGGACCTCGGCCCGCACCGTCACCGCGAGCACGTAAGGGTTGGGCCACGGAACCGCCGTCTGGAACTCGATCGAGCTCTCGGCGTCACCCAGCGCTTCACGTGGCCGCCCCGCCGCGAGGTTGATGTCAGCACGGGTGGACAGCACCACCCCCTGAGCAAACCGGTTGTCCTCGCGCAGCGAGCGGGCCTTGGCCAGCGCCCGGTCGATCTCCTCTCGTGCCGCAGCGGGGTCGGTCGTCTGGAGGAAGCAGGCGAGGTCGTTGCGTGAGATCGCCTCCTCCCAGACGTCGCCGGCCTCGATCGTGAGCGCGAGCAGCTCACGAATGCGCTGTTCCAGATCGCCGACCTCGAGGTTGCCGAAGACCATGCATGTGGTGCGGCGCACATGGATGCGCGTGCCGAGATCGCCGGACTCGTCGGCCGAGGCCACCGCGCGCTCAGCGTGCCGCAGCGCCTCCACCGAGGACCCCGCGAAGTAGCTCACCTGGCTGCGGACCGCGCCCACCTCGCCGCGGGCGATCGGATCGTCGGCGAGCTCGCCGTGACGTTCGGCATCGATGACCAGTTCCAGCGCGCCGTGCAGGTCGCCACGATGCATGGACACCGCGGCCTGGACCGCGCGGGCGCGCGCGCTCGTCGCCGCATCCCCACGGGCACGCGCCGACTCGTGGCAGGCGGCCGCCGCCGACAGCGCCTCGGCCGGCCGCTCATAGAAGATCCGTCGCGCCGCGTCAAGGCGGGCGCGGGCGGACTCCAGCGGATCGCCGGTCGTTGCGGTGTGAGCCAGGGGAGGGTTCATGGAAGCAGGGGCCGCCGGGTTCTGATCGGCCCGATGTTGTCGAATCTTGATCCCGGGGACCGTCTGGCCAATCCGGTGCCGGGCTGTGAAAGACTCACGCCGCGCGATGGCCGATCACAGTGGTCAGACGATCCTCATCACGGGCGCCAGCCGCGGCATCGGCCGCGCGATCGCGCACCGGTTCGCCGCGCTGGGCGGGCGGCTCGCGCTCGTGGCGACCAACGCCGAGCTGCTGGCGCAGGTGGCGAGCGAGCTGCCGGCGGGGACCCAGACGCATCTGGTTGCCGCCGATCTGACCGACTCGGCCGAGTGCCGCCGGGTCGTCGCGGAGGCCGAGCAGGCGCTCGGTCCGGTCGAGGTGCTCGTCCACAACGCCGGGGTGCTGAGTCGTGACTTCGCCGAGGACGTGACCGAGGAGGACTTCGAGCGCGCCCATCGGCTCAATACGGGCGCGGCGCTGTGGCTGAGTCAGGCGGTCCTGCCGGGGATGCGCGCTCGCGGGCGTGGCGCGATCGTGCTGGTCTCCTCGGAGCTCGGGATCATCGGGGCGCCCACCTACGCCTCCTACTGCACGAGCAAATGGGCGCAGCTGGGGCTCGCCGAGGTCCTCCGCCACGAGCTGGCCGGAACCGGGATCCAGGTCTGCGCGGTCTGTCCCGCCGACGTCCAGACCGACCAGCTCGAGCAGGAGAACGCCTGGGGTCCGACCGGTGGCCAGCCGCCCTCCAAGGCGCTCTCTCCTGACGCCGTGGCCCGCGCGGTCGTGCGCGGCGCCGAGGGCAAGCAGGCGATGATCATCGTGGACAGGCCGCTGATGGCGCTCGGGTTCAAGATCATGGCCGGCCCGCGCCGGTTGCGGTTCGGTCCGGTGCATGACGCGTTCAAGCAGCTGCTCAAGGAGCGCGGGCCGCGGGCGTCGGCCTGAGGGTTCGGCCGGGCGATCCTCGACTTCGTGACCGCCGGCGAGGACCAGCCCGGCGTCCATCAGAGCGCGAGTCCGGCGGGCTGTTCCAACAGCTCGCGGATCGCGCCCAGGAAGCGGGCGGCGTCGGCGCCGTAGAGGATCCGGTGGTCGCAGGAGAGCGTGATCGTGAGCAGCCGCCGGTCGACGATCTCGCCCTGCGCATCCCGCGCGAGCGTGTCGCGGATCGCGCCGACGCCCAGGATCGCCGCCTGGGGTGGGTTGACGACAGGCGTGATCGCGGTCATCCCGAACATGCCGAGGTTCGACACGGTGAACGTGCCTCCCGACAGCTGCGGTGGCGTGACCGTGCCGTCGCGCACCGCTGCCGCCAGCTCCCGCGTGCGCGCCGCTAGCTCGCCGAGCGTGAGGCCATCGGCGCCGTGCAGCACCGGCACCACGAGCGCGTCGTCGCCGGCGACCGCGATCCCCACGTTCACCGCCCCGTGCAGCACGAAGCGGCCGTCCGCATAGGAGCCGTTGGCGCGTGGGAAGCGCCGCAGAGCCAGCGCGCTCGCCTTGACGATCAGGTCGTTGAGCGAGGGCGCGGGGATCTCACGCGCCGCGGCCAGCGCCTTGAGCTCCTCGCGGAACGCCAGCGCGGCGGTCATCTCGACCTCGGTCTGGACCTGGAAGTGGGGGATCGTCGCCTTGGACTCGGCCATCCGCCGGGCGATCAGCGCCTGCAGCCGGGTGGGCTCGACGGTGGTGTCCCCGTCACGTGCGGCGGGGGTCGGCTGGGCCGGTGTGGTGGCCGGCGCGGTCCGGGCGGGCCCGGCGGTCTGGGTTGGCGCGGCGGCCGACGGGGCCGCGGCGGTCCGGGCGCCCGGGGCGGGGTCCTCGATCCCGGCGGCGCGGAGCACATCGGCGCGCACGATCCGCCCGCGCGGGCCGGTCCCCTGGAGCGCGCCGAGGGACACGTCGTGGAGCGCCGCGATCCGGCGCGCCATCGGCGTCGCGGCCACCTGGGCATCTACACGACGTGTGACGTCGTTGAGATGCCCAGCGGCTCCGTTGGAGGCCGACCCCGCCGCCTCCGGCTCCGCGACATCGGCGGCGGGCACCGCCTCGGCAGCGGGGCTCGCCTGCGCCGCGACGGCCTCGGGCTCACCGCCGACCGCCGCGGGCGCGCCGGCGCCCGATCCCACCCGCGCGATCACCTCGCCGACGGCGACGGTCGCTCCGGCCTCGACCACAACCGCGAGCGTCCCTGCGGCCTCCGCCTCATAGGTCATCGTCGCCTTGTCGGTCTCGATCTCGGCCAGCTCCTGTCCCTCGGCGACCTCGCCCCCGTCCTCGACCAGCCAGGTCAGGATCGTTCCCTGCTCCATCGAGTCAGACAGGCGCGGCATCAACACGTCGGTCACGAATCGCCTCCAGGTCAGATCAGGTCGAGGGCCGCGCCGACGATCGTCTCGGCGTCGATCCCGAAGTGGCGGTAGAGGTCCTCGACGTCACCGGACTGCCCGAAGTCCTGGACGCCGAGGCAGCTGATCGGCGTGTCGTTCACCGCGCCGAGGAACGACAGCGTGTGGGGATGACCGTCGAGCACGGTGACGAGCGGGCTGGCCATCCCGGCCGGGAGCAGCTCGGCGAGCACATCGTCGCCGCCGCCGTCGAGTCCCCGCCGCGCCTGCAGCGCGCGGAACACGAGGTCGGCCGAGGTCAGGCACACGACCGCGGTCGCGATCCCGTCGGCCGACAGCTCGTCGGCGGCCGCGAGCACCTCGGGCATCACCACGCCCATCCCGACGAGGGTGACCTGGGGACGCGCTCCGCCCTCGGCCTCCCGCAGCCGGTAACCGCCCGCCAGCACCGCCCGCCTGCGCGCCTCGCGCGCCCCACCGGCCGGCGGCACCGCCGCCAGCCCCTGATCGACCGGGCGGGTGGAGAGCCGCAGGTAGGCCGACTCTCCGCCGTCGCGACCGAGGCCGGACAGCGCCGACAGCAGCACCCACTCGAGGTCCTGGCCGAACGCCGGCTCCCAGGCGACGCAGCGCGGCTGCTCCAGGCCGACCGAGGGCGTGATGATCGACTGGTGGGCACCGCCCTCGGGCGCGAGCGTCACCCCGGCGGGTGTCCCGATGAGGATCGACTGGCCGCCCGCGTACATCCCGAACGACCACTGCTCGAGCGCGCGGTTGACGAACGGGTCATAGATCGTCCCGATCGGCAAAAGCGGCTGACCGTCACGTGACCAGGTGGCCCCGAGCTCGGACAGCAGCCCGACGAGGTTGCCCTCGGCGATCCCCAGCTCGATGTGCTGGCCGTGTGAGGACTCGCGCCAGCGCACGAGCGTGTCGGTGTCATCGGCGAACCAGTCGACCCGGTCGCCCACGTTCCAGACGCCGACGCGGTTGATCCAGCCGCCGAGGTTGGTCGACGAGGCCACGTCCGGCGAGACCGACACCACGTGCGCGGCGACCTCGGGCGCCGCGTGGGCGAGGTCTGAGAAGAACCGCCCGAGCTCCTGCTGGGTGGAGGCCCGCCCGGCGTGCTCGCGCCCGACATCGGCGGGAACGGGTGGCGGCGGCCGGAGCTCCAGTGGCGCGCGCTTCAGCCGGGCGGCGGTGCGCTCGCACAGCTCCGCCTCAGGCGATCCCGCGTCGAAGCGCGCCCATGGATCAGATGCATCGGCACCGAGCTCGCCGGCCAGACCCCGCCACTGCGCCTCCGAGAGCAGCGCCGAGTGGTTGGCGGGGTGACCCTGGGTCGGAAGTCCCCACGCCTTGATCGTGTAGGCGAAGATCACCGTCGGACGGTCGCTCGCCTCGCCCGCCTGCGCGAACGCATCGAGCAGATCGGACAGGTCATGACCGGCCAGGTCACGGACGGCGGCCGCCAGCGTCGGGTCGTCGAGCTCGGCGATGATGCGGGTGAGCTCTCGGCGGCCGCGGCCCGAGCCGGGCAGCCGCTCGCGCAGCTCGGCCGCGTCGGAGCGCAGCAGCCGCTGGTACTCCTCGTTGGGCATCTGGTCGATCCGCCGCCGCAGCGACTCGCCGCCCTCCCGCGCGAAGATCGATCGCAGCAGCCGGCCGTACTTGACGGTGATCGTCTGCCAGCCCGCGGCGCCGAACATCTTGCCGATGCGGCCCGCCGCGATGTCCGGGACGACGCGGTCAAGCGACTGGCGGTTGAGGTCGACGATCCACAGCACCTCGCCCAGCGAGGGGACCATCGGATCGACGAGCGCCTCCCAGATCGCGCCCTCGTCGAGCTCGGCGTCACCGATCAGGGCGATCTCCCGGCCGGCCTGCGGCACCTCGAAGTGGCCGGCCACGTAGCGGTGGGCGAGCGCGCTCCACAGCGTCGCGGTCGCTCCGATCCCGACCGATCCCGTCGAGAAGTCGACCGGGTCGGGATCCTTGGTGCGGCTCGGGTAGCTCTGCAGGCCGCCGAACGACCGCAGCTCGGTGAGGTAGCGCTCGTCCAGCCGTCCCAGCAGGTAGTTGATGGCGTGCAGCACCGGGGAGGCGTGCGGCTTGACCGACACCCGGTCGACACCCCGCAGGTGCTCGAAGTAGAGCGCGGTCATGATCGAGACCATCGATGCCGACGAGGCCTGGTGGCCGCCGACCTTCACGCCCGAGCGGGTCTCGCGGACCTTGTTGGCGTGGTGGATGATCGATGTCGCCAGCCACAGGACGCGGCGCTGCACCTGCTCGAGCGTCTGCAGCGAGGCGTCGGTGCCGGTGGCGGGCGAGACGGTTTCGGTCACGCCCGCGGACGGTACTCCGGCACGCGTCCGGCCGCCCGGACGGCTGCCGGACGGCTGCTGGGCGGCTGCCGGACGGCTGCTGGGCGGCTGCCGGACGGCTGCTAGGCTCGTATCAATTGTTGCAAGCGTTTCAGACCGGAGGGAGACATGCTCGTCCGCGATGCGATGAATCCGGTGACGGTCACGATTGGCCCGTCCCACACGATGCGGGACGCCGCCCGGCGGATGATCGCCGGCGGTACCGGGGCCGCGATCGTCTTCGATCCGGACCTGCCGGGCCCCGGCATCGTCACTGAGCGTGATGTGCTGGCGGTCGCGGGCAACGACCAGGACATCGACTCAGAGCTCGTCCGGGACCACCTCACCGCGGAGCTCGTCTACGCGGAGCCCGACTGGCCGCTGCACCGGGCCGCGGAGGCGATGACCGCCGGGCGGTTCAGACACATCGTCGTCGTGGAGGATGGCGACATCGTCGGGATCCTCTCGATGCGCGACATCGTGCGCCGGTGGGTGGCGGGCGGCTTTGACCTTGCCGCCGCCTCGGGCGAGGCCCGGCTCGGCTGACCGCAGACGACGCAGCAGCTCGGCTGACCGCAGACAACGCGGCGGCTCGGCTGACCGGAGACGACGCGGCGGCGACTCGGCCGCCGCGTCAGCGCGCCGGGGTCAGGCGATCGTGACCTCGTCGGAGAGGTAGACGTCCTGGATCGCGTTGAGGAGTGCCGCGCCCTCGCTCATCGGCCGCTGGAACGCCTTACGGCCGCTGATCAGGCCGGTGCCGCCCGCCCGCTTGTTGATGACCGCGGTACGCACCGCCTCGGCGAGATCGGTGTCACCCGAGGAGGCGCCGCCGCTGTTGATCAGGCCGGCGCGGCCCATGTAGCAGTTGGCCACCTGGTAGCGGGTGAGGTCGATCGGGTGATCGCTGGTCAGCTTGGAGTAGACGAGGTCCGACGTCTTGCCGTAGCCGCCGCCCGCGAGCTTGTTGACGGCCCCATAGCCGTTGTTGGTCTCCGGGAGCTTCTGCTTGATGATGTCGGCCTTGATCGTCACGCCGAGGTGGTTGGCCTGGCCCGTGAGGTCGGCGGCGAGGTGGTAGTCGACACCGTCGATCTTGAAGTCGGGATTGCGCAGGTAGCACCACAGCACCGTGAACATGCCGAGGTCGTGGGCCTCCTCGAACATCTCGGAGACCTCCTGCAGCTGCCGTGTGGACTCCTCGGAGCCGAAGTAGATCGTCGCTCCGACCCCGACGGCACCCATCTCCCATGCGGTCCGCGGGCTGCCGAACGGCACCTGGTCGAACTTGTTGGGGTAGGTGAGAAGCTCGTTGTGGTTGAGCTTGACGATGTAGGGGATCCGGTGCGCGTACTTGCGCGCGGTTGCCGCCAGCACGCCGACCGTTGACGCGACCGCGTTGCAGCCGCCCTCGATCGCCAGCTCGACGATGTTGGCGGGATCGAAGTAGGCGGGGTTCGGGGCGAAGCTGGCGCCCGCCGAGTGCTCGATCCCCTGATCGACCGGCAGGATCGACAGGTATCCGGTGCCCGCCAGCCGGCCGTGGTCGTACATCGAGCGCAGGTTGCGGATCGTCGCCACGCTGCGGTCGGTCTCGAGCATCACGCGCTCGATGAAGTCAGGACCCGGGAGGTGCAGGTGCTCGGCGCCGATCGTCTCGGAACGGTGCTCCAGCAGGCTCTCGGCGTCATCGCCGAGCAGGTCGGTGATCGTGTCGAATGACGTCTCGGTGACGCTGGCCATGGGCTTCTCCCTGTGCTTTATCGATCGGACTGGCCGGGCCTCGCTCCAGACGGGCGGCCATCGGTTGCGACGATAGCTCAGATGGGGATGCGCAAACAGCCGTCGCGCACGGTCAGCAGACCGTCTTCGACCAGGCCCTCGGCGGCGTCGCGATCCGCCTGGGCGAGTTCCATCGAGCCCTCGGCGACCACCTGTCGCAGCAGGGTCCCGCGCCGCTGGCGAAGGCTGCCCTCGTAGCGCGGTTGACGCCGCGCCCGCGGGGCGGGATCGGTCGCCCCGCTCGCGCGGCAGCCGTCGCTCACCGGGCACAGCTCGCATCTGGGCTCCGCGCGGCAGATGCGCTGTCCGAACTCCATCAGCGCCTGGCCGGCGCGCCACGCGTCCCCGCGCGTGTCGATGCCCTCCGGAAAGCGGCGCACGAGGACGCGGCGGGTATTGACGTCGAGCGGCAGCACCGGTTCCTCGCGCGCGAAGCAGGCGATCGCCGCCGCGACGTACGCGCCGACGCCGGGTAGCTCGGTGAGATCGCCGGGCCAGCCTGCGGCGGCGACGATCTGTGCGGAGCGGTGCAGGTCCCGGGCGCGGCGCGGATAGCCGAGCCCCTGCCACTCGGCGAGCAGCTCGGCGAGCGACGCGCGAGCGAGCGCGTCGACGGTCGGCCAGCGCGTCATCCAGCGCTCCCACGCCTCGGCGGCGCGGGTGACGCTCGTCTGCGCCGACATCACCTCCGAGACCCAGATCGCGTAGACGTCGCGGCTGGCGCGCCACGGCAGCACGCGGGCGTGCGCATCCCACCAGGCGAGCACCGCGGCGACGGCGGGGTCCTCGATCGTCCGAGCCGAGGTGGCAGTGACGGCCGGGGTGGTGGCGGAGGCGGTGACGGAGGTGGCGGAGGCGGTGACGGAGGTGGCGGAGGCGGTGACGGAGGTGGCGGAGGCGGTGACGGAGGTGGCGGAGGCGGTGACGGAGGTGGCGGAGGCGGTGACGGAG